>Ga0137433_1001256_pt1 | contig 10935 bp, 11 predicted proteins | sample EasRivERMZT840_2_FD_102335 | JGI IMG/M metagenome (GOLD analysis project Ga0137433, IMG submission 102335) | Soil microbial communities from meander-bound floodplain in the East River, Colorado, USA - East River MetaG ERMZT840_2 | ecosystem: Environmental > Terrestrial > Soil > Floodplain ...
GGTCGCAACGCGCTCGGACGACGCGTTCGATACCTCGAAGACCGCTGGCGGGAGGCCCCCGCCACGGCCGAAACGCAAGAACCGTGGCACGAGATCGTTGGCGTTGTGCCGGACCTGGGTACAACGCACGACGAGACGCAGGGCGCGCTTTACCATCCCGTTGCGCCGGGCGTTGCCCTGCCCTCGTACCTCGTTGTCCGCGTTCTCGGAGAGCCCGGAACTTTCGCCCCACGCCTGCGGGCGATCGCCGCCGATGTCGACCCCACGCTTCGTCTTTACGAAGTCATGCCTCTCAGCCAGGCCGGAGGCGAAACGTGGAACGAGTTCGATTTTCTGTGGCGGCTCCTGCTGATGATGAGTTCACTCGCAATTCTTTTGTCGCTATCCGGAATCTATGCGGCTGTGTCGTTCGCGGTCTCCAGGCGCAGGCGCGAGATCGGTATTCGCATCGCCCTCGGGGCCCGACCCCGCGGCATCATCATGGCGATCCTGCGCCTGCCGCTTTCACAGGTCGGGCTCGGTGTGATCGCAGGAACAGGCCTGGTCCTGGCGCTGGTCCAGGCAGTGAATTCGTCCGGTCTGTCGTTAGGCGGAGTGGTGCTGGTGGGGGCTTACGCAGCATTCATGATGGGCGTCTGCCTGCTGGCATGCGTCGTCCCGATGGTGCGGGCGCTCCGAGTCGAACCAACCGAAGCGCTGCGAGTTGACCGATAACAGAAAACCACTCCCGCAGCCGGACGAAAGCTGGCATAGTTCTGCGCATGAAAATCCGACTGACGCTCCTGATGTGCCTCGTTACCTTTCTGATGTCCACATTCGACTTCGCGCAAGCCGGGCCCCAGACGCCCCAGACTGTACAGCCTGCTCCAGTCCAGGCGATACGGGCAGCAAGAAACCCGATTCCGCCGGAAGAGGCATCAGCCGGCGTGACGAAGTTTTCCTACTTTATTTACGGCGACACGCGTGGACGCCGTGACGGCACGGAACTTCAGTACGAGCATTCCCTTGTTGTCGACAGCATGCTGGCAGCAATCAAACGGCTGTCCACGACGGAATACCCTGTCAAGTTTGTCCTCCAGACGGGAGATGCAGTGGTCAACGGCGGGGACGCGAAACAGTGGAACACGAGTTTCGTCAGCGTGATCAATCGGCTGACGACAGAAGGCGGAGTCTCCTATTTTCTCGCTCCCGGAAACCACGACGTGACGGCGGCACAGAATCTGGAATCCGAACAGCGTCAGGCAGCTCTAAAGAATTATCTGCAGGCCATGTCGTCCATGATTCCTCCGGAAAGCACGTCACGACGATTGGCCGGGTATCCGACATACGCGTTCGGTTACGGCAACACGTTCGTGCTGGCCCTGGATAGCAACATCGCGGACGACCAGATTCAATTTGATTGGGCGAAATCCCAGCTTGAAGGTCTCGACAGAAAGCGTTACGCCAACGTCGTTGCGTTTTTTCACCACCCGCCCTTCGCATCCGGACCTCACGGAGGAGCCAGAACCGAGCCACAATCGCTGGCCATGCGCAATCGGTACATGCCGTTGTTCCGAGCGCATCATGTGAAGGTTGCTTTCGCAGGACACGATCATCTCTTTGATCACTGGGTGGAGCGATACACGGACGCCACGGGACGGCATCGAATGGATCTCGTCACGACGGCAGGCGGTGGCGCGCCGCTTTACGGCTATCAGGGAGAACCGGACACATCGCAGTACGTCCGTTCGAATCAGGCATTGCGCGTTGCACTCGAGCACCTGGTGAAGCCTGGCCTGCTCCCCGGCGAGAATCCCTATCACTACGTAATCGCGCGTGTGGACGGAGAGCGCATGGATCTGGAAATCGTCGGCGTCGATTTCGGCGCGAACTGGAAGCCATATCGAAGCAACCGCACGCGGCTCACTGACACGGAGCCCTGAAGAGTGGCGATTATTTCCCGTCGAGCGGCGTGAGTGTGATGTCGTTCGAGAAACGCGCCGTCACAACCAGCCGAACTCACAAGTTGAAGGGAAAAGTTCTCTTTTTGCGCGGTCATTATTGGCCCGCAATCATACGGGTGCGACCAGTATTCTTTCCGGCCGGCGTGGGATTTCGTGCCGCGTAATCCAATACGACGATACTTATGCCAGTCGAGACACGACATGTTCAAGAGGTCGAGCCCGGAACGACGACTGCTCCAAATGAACTCTGAGGAGGTGTTTGTATGCAGTAGCAAGATTCGATAATGAATTTGGAGGGCTTATGCAGGGAGAATCTTTTAATCTCATCCAAATGATACGGGAATACCTGCCGGGCGACGTCGTCGACAGGTTTGCTTCCGTCACGGGTGAGAGCTCCGAAAGGACAAGGTCCGGAATCACGGCGGCGGTTCCAGGCATCCTGGCCGGAATGGACAGGGCGGCCTCGACGCCGGACGGAGTTCGTCGTATGAACTCCGCCATCGATGATGCGGACGACGGGTTGCTGGACAACCCGCTCCGAACGTTTGATACAGGCTATACGAAGGAATCAGGCTCGGGACTCCTAAGCTCGATTATGGGGGGGGCCGGATTTTCCGATCTGACGAACCTCGTTAGCCGCGCATCGGGTGTTTCCGGCAAAGGGATGACTGCGATGCTCGGTATGCTTGCACCAGTTGTGTTCGGCGTACTCAAGCGTCTGAAACGCACAACCGGCGCGAGCCGCTTCGACATTGCAAGTCTCCTTGCCGGCCAGAGAGACAACATTTCGGCAGCGCTTCCCGAACGCGTCTATGAAGACACCTACTCACGCCCAAGAGCCGCAGGCCACGAAAGAGCGGCACGCGCGTACACGGAAACCGAAACGCGCCATCGGACCCATTCCTCATCCTGGATTTTGCCGCTCGCGCTGTTGGCGGGTGCGATCGCTCTGCTTTGGTACTGGTCGGCTCGGCCGCGCGACACCGCTTTCAGTCCGCCGTCGAGAGTCCAGGCAGGACGTGATGCGGGACGTGACGATAACGAAGCTCGGAGGCTGCGATCTTCGGAAGCGCTGAACGCTAAGTACACCTCGGTCCTGCGAGAAGCGAGAGATCAGGGTATCGACATTACGGATTTTCGCGAAGAGAACGGAAAGTTGGTGATCAAGGGCAAGGCTCCGAGCCTCGAAGCTGCCAACAAAGTCTGGGATGAAATCAAACGCGTCAATCCGAACCTCGACGATATCTCGGCGGATTTTCCAGTCGAGGCTTCGTCCCTGGTTCCTTCAACCGACTCCACAACGGAGTCTCATGATGAGGATGTCACCACACAGACGAAGTCTCACGATGAGGATGCAGCCACGCGCGAGAAACCGGCCGAAATGGAAAGTGACACGTATAAGGTTGAACCGGGCGATACGCTCGGCTCTATCAGTAAGCGATTCTACGGGAATACCGGGGATTACAAACGCATCCTGGATGCAAACCGAGACAAGATCGAGAATCGAGACTTGATCAGCGTCGGACAGGAATTGACGATTCCGGAATAAACCGTGCGAAAAAATTCGGGGACGGTCGCCTAAATTCCCTAATTGCAGTTCAAATCAGGGAATTTAGGCGACCGTCCCCGAATTTTTTTCACACCTGACTAGAACGCGTTGCCGCCGATCAGCGTGGTTCCTGCGATCGAATCGCAATGTTTGTCGGCGGCCGGCAATGTAGGCTTCTTGGTCGCCGCATCGATCGGACACTTGGCGATCGCGCCGGTTCGAGAGCCGAAGTTGCTCCCATCGCGAAGTGGATTGAGCTTCACGCTGAACACCGTACCTGCGCCGAATGTCTGCGCCGTGATGCCCTGTTGAGCAACCGCCGCCGCTCCTGCCATCTCGACGCCCCATTCGACATACTTCCCATCGGCTCCTCTCGCCACGCCCTTGCGATCCGGCGCGACGAGATAAAAGTGCAGTTCTGCGTGGTTGGCTTGCGCCACAAATTGCTTAACGACGCCGGTTATCGTCACCGTCTTCGACTGGTCGTACATGGCGAACGAATGGTGCGATGAAACCGGAGTGACAAACAGTGCCGTGCAAAGGACTGCGCTGGTCGCGATCATGAAGACTTTGGTTTTCATCGGATCCTCTTTCTTCACCTATTTAAAGATGTCGAGCACTTCCTTCGGAACATCGCTGTCCGCAGGTTTATCCCAGTCCTTTTCGAAGTACTTTTCCCAGTTCTTCGCCCACGGCCGGCCGTAGTAATCGACAAAACGCGGATCGGCGTTGGTCAGCTGCTTCGGCCTGCCATCAGTGTTAAAGATGTTGCTCACACACTCGATGACGGTATACCGGCGGTTCGGATCATCCATCGTCGCTCTGCGGGCAAAACGATAGGTTGCGCGGACCGGAACGATGAAAGCATCCGGATCGTAAAAGATCGCTTCGTGGTCCAGACCGACGAAATTCCCGTTCGCGTCCAGAGCCGGCTTCCAGGTTTCGACCGTCTCCATCTTGTCACTGTGCTCGAACATCGAGTGGGTCAGCGTCCAACCCTGAATGTTTGCCGTGTGGGTAATGAGGGTGGTTCCGTCCCAGAATCCGATCGTCTCTCCGAACCACTGCGGAACCTTCTGGACATGAGTTTCTTTGCCGATCATGGTTTGCCGCAGAAAGTTATCCGCAATGCCGGAGACTGTCTGCATCAGCCACGGAGTCATCGTCAGCTGAAAATTGCCGGCCTGCGAAGGCTGCGCCCACCACCGTGTGAAACCTTCCGGGTAACAGAATGACGCGCTCCACTGCGGCGAGTTGGTCACCGCTTCGTGATAGATCAGCTGAACCATGCGCTTTTGATATTCGGGAGTAAGCAGTGACAGCACGGTCGGCGCCTGGCTGAGTCCCCAGATCCATTCGGAGCCACGATCCGCCTGGTTGTCGCGCTGGTAGTAGCCGTCCCAGTCGGGCGTCGTCGCTTTCGTATATTTCGTCGGGCCGCCTTTTGCCTTGGTCGCCGCCAGCAAAGCCGCGTAGTGCTCCTTTGCCGTCTTGTAGGGATACGGACTGATAATACTCTCGCGCTTCAAGTCGGTATTACAATCGCCCCAGGAAGCCGATTCCGGCGGATTCGGGCCGATGCGGCGCTGGTTCCAGATCTCCGAAAGCAGACGAGGCGTATTGCAGCGGTAATACCGCTTGTCCAGCCAAAGATCCTTGTCCTTATAAAAGTTCTTCGACTTGAACAAGTCGATAGCTAAGGGCTGCACTCCCTCCGGCGGTCCGAGAATGACAGGCGGGGCTCCTCTTCCACCACCACCGCCCCTTCCACCTTGTGCTCCGGGCGCTCCTGGTGCTGCTTGTGCTCCTGGCGCGACAGTTGCGCCAGGAGCCGGTGCCTGCTGAGCCAGCATCGCTGTCGATACCACCGCGAAAATCGCAATTAAGACGAAGACCGACTTAGTTCTCATTGGATTCACCCTTATCTTTGAAGATGGCGTGTTGCATCATACATCGAGCCCTGAGAACTCGCCAACGAATCGAAAAAACGTGGCATCGGTGTCATCCTTCAGGACTTGTCCTCCGTCTATGTACTTGCACCGGCCCTTTCACTTTGACGTGCCGGCCGTGCGTGCTAACGTGAACGAACTTATTTGACGACCCAATTTAAGGGGGGCTGCATGAAGGCTTCGCGTATCTATTCGCGTATGTTGGCGCTGGTCCTGTTGGCTGTAAGCTTCGTCAACGCTCAGAATCCCCGGCTGGAGTTTGAGGCCGCATCGGTCCGGCCGATGAACACCCGGCCTTCGGGTCCAGCCGACCGGGCATTAGGATGTCGCGGCTCGGATGGCGGGAGTCCCGGAACGGTCATTCCAGTCGGCCGATGCATCGCGAGATACGAGCCGTTGCGGATGGTCATCGCGCTTGCCTATGACATACCGCCGGCGTCGATGTACCCATATGAGGGCCAGGTCCTTTCCGGTCCGGACTGGATCAACCGCGAGGTTTACAACATCGAAGCCAAATCAGAGGCGCCCGCCACACAAGCTCAGCTCAAGCAAATGATGCAGGCGCTGCTGGCCGAACGATTCAAACTGAAGGTCCACCGCGAGCTGAGAGAGATGCCTGCATGGGCACTCGTCGCGAAGAATGGAGCGAACGGCGTGAAGTTCCAACCGGCGCCTAAGGACCGCGAGTGCGGCGATCAGCGTCGTCGCGACCACCGTTACGAATTGGGTGCTACGACTCTAACCGGCCATTGTCACGCCTTTGTGCCAGGTTCAGGTGAGGTCATGATCGAAGGACGCAGCGTTGAAATGGCCGATCTGGCTGAAATGCTGTCGATCTGGGCAGAGCGTATCGTCGTCGACAAGACGGGCGTCCAGGGTCTGTTCGACGTCAAACTCCCCCGCTTTATGCCGCCTCAAATGGCTGCCGCCGCGTTGAGTGCGAATATCGGCGGCGGCGCAGGGGGCCCACAAGGCGAGCGCGTAAAACTGCTTGAGGCTCAGATCTCACTTCCGACCTTGAATAGTGTGCTCGACCAGATGGGCTTGAAACTCGAATCCACGAAGGCGCCTGTCGAAGTCATCGTGATCGACAGTATCGAACGGCCCACGGAAAACTAAAGACTCCACCAAGCCTGTAGCAGGACTAAAGACAGCAGAAGAGCAATTGGCATAGGCGGGCACGTTAATCAAATTCGTCGGTAACCGTATAAAGGAATGCCGGTCTATGTAAATAAGCGTAAAGATGTGTAAACCATTTCCGGCTTATACGCGTCTTAACGAATGACTGAAATGAAACTTTTCGGGACTCGGTTCCGTAAGACCAACAGAGAGTTTGAAAGGAAGACAAAACAATGAGTGCTACGGCGATACAAATGGACACTACCTGGTTGCAGTTACGGAATTATGAGGTCGCAGCTCTGAACGGAAGGCTGTCAGGACGGGTACCCGAATTGAAGCGCGCGCTCGAGTCCGGCCTTGCAGCGTATGCCGACACGAACCGGCCGCATTTCTATGACGTGGAATTGCCGACTGGCTGGGCTTACGTTCACGTGCGCGAAGACAAGCAGACCGTATATCTGATCGCCTACTCCCGCATTTAAATCCCGCGTGTACCCCGACACGCGGGATTTACCTCGCTTGTCGCCTGTTGATTCCTGTTCACATGACCCGGTCGTGACCCCAGGTCCACCTTGCGCTGATATCAAATTCCTTGACGCCGCTCGGCGTCGCTTTCGGGTTGTGCAGCGTCTGCGCGTTGAACACGATTCCCAATTCTCTCAACAGTTCGTCCAGGCTGGCGCAACCGTACGTCAGGCCGGGAAACTCCATTCCATCTTTATTCACATCCAACACGACCGTCTTTTCACCGTTCACGACGAGCTTTCGAAGCGCCTTCAGCTTTCCCACTTCACGCCGGAAGAACTGAATCAATTCCCTGGAATCCTCGACCGAACCGCTATAGACAATCATGCCGGCAGAAGTCTACCGAATTGTCACGAAGCGCGGCAATTCCGTACTGCAAAAATCTGATAGGATGCCCCGGCTATGGGAATGACGATCGCCGAGAAGATCCTCGCGACAAAGTCCGGCCTGTCGACCGTCATGCCGGGTCAGATCGTGGATGCGTACCCGGATCTTGTCATGAGTCACACGGCAACGTGGCGTTCCGTGACCGTCATGGAAAAGGTCGGGGCGACGAAACTGTACGATCCGGACCGGATTGCAGTTGTGCTCGATCACATCGCGCCGGCCAAGTCGGAAAAGAATGCCGCCGATCACGCGAAGTCGCGCGCGTTCGTGAAGAAGTACGGCATCCGCAGGTTCTATGACGTTGATGCGGGCATCGCACACCTTGTCCTCATGGAAGCCGGACACGTGGCTCCCGGTGCTTTGATCGTCGGCACGGATTCTCATTGCACGATTTACGGAAGTCTCGGAGCGCTGGGATCGGGAATCGGTTACACGGAAGTGACGTCGGTATGGATCACCGGCAAGCTGTGGATGAAGGTCCCGGAGAGCTGCAGAATCACGCTGCGCGGAACATTCCCGAGCGGCGTTTATTCGAAAGATCTCATGCTGCACCTCATCGGGAGCCTTGGCGCGGACGGCTGCAATTACAAATCGGTGGAGTTTTACGGAAACACTGTGGAACAACTCAGCATCTCCGAGCGCATGACCATAACCAACCTCGCCATGGAAATGGGCGTGAAGTGCGCGTTCGTGCCGCCGGACGCAAAGACACGCGAGTACCTTGCCGGCCGCATCAAAGACAAGATGTATTCCGAAGTGCATGCCGATGCGACCGCCGCGTACAGCAAAGACCTGGACGTCGACGTTTCGAAGCTGGAGCCAATGGTCGCCTGTCCGCACGAAGTCGAGAATACGAAGCCGATCGGCGAAGTCGCCGGAACGCACATCGATCAGGTCTTCCTGGGATCGTGCGCGAATGCCAAATATGAGGATCTCGCGGTCGCGGCCGATATCCTGAAAGGGCGGAGGATTCATCCCGACGTGCGGTTCATCATCACACCCGGCTCGAAAGAGATCATGCTGGAGGCCATGCGAACCGGTGTCCTCGCGACGCTTATCGAAAGCGGCGGCACGCTCACCAATCCGGGCTGCGGCGCTTGCGCGGGTGACGGCGGAATCCTGGCGGACGGGGAGGTCTGCTTGTCGACGGCAAATCGAAACTTCCTGGGCCGCATGGGCAGCAACAAGTCCTCGATTTATTTGTGCAGTCCGGCAACACTGGCCGCTTCCGCAATCAAAGGCGTGATTTCCGATCCGAGAAAGATCCAGGCATAGCGTGGAAAAGGAACTTCAAGGAAAAGTTTATAAGTTCGGAGACAACATCAACTCCGACATCATCATCCCCGGACGCTATCTGATCTATATCGAACCTCAAAAACTTGCCGAACATGCTTTCGAGATGCTCGGAGCCGGCTTTCCGGACAAGCTGCGGCAGTTCGATATTCTTGTGGCCGGCCGCAACTTCGGCTGCGGCAGCGCCCGTGAGCAGGCCGTCACCGCGATCATGGGATTGGGGATCAAAGCGGTCGTCGCATCGTCGTTCGCGCGAACCTTCTACCGCAACGCCATCAACTCCGGCCTGCCCATTGTCGAATGCGCGGAACTCTACGACTCAGTGACCGAAGGCGACGAAATCCGCATCGATCTCACCGCCGGCGAAATCCACCACCGGGGTGAGACGCACGCGTTCCCCAGGTTCCCCGAGTCCATACGAAAGCTCCTCGACGCCGGCGGCCTGGCGGAATATCTCAAGGCAGCAATTCGGGGACAGTGAGCAATTAATTACTCGCAATCCCCCGATTTCGCATTGCTTGCATTACGAAACTTGGGTCCTCGTTTCCTGGGCCGAAGACAACGACCGGTGCCAGCCTCGATGCGACGAATGAACTCGTCCGACCCGCAAACCCGGCCCGTAGACGTAGCGCCGCGAATTGCTTGAAGCATGTTTTCGTTATCGGCCTGCGCGAGCCACCCAGACCAATTCTCGATCCATTCCAGCACCGGCAGACCTTCATCAAGATATCGATCTTTTATTCCCAACGTGTGCGGCAGCGCGCTAGACCACGGATAGTCCTCCGCCCGCTCAACTAATCCCGCACGCACGGGATTGCATTCGACATAACGCACGGCGTGTACCAGATGGTCATCGTCCAGCAGACAGGAATAGAACCGTGCCTGCCACAGGTGTCCGCTCAAACCATATTTCTTGTTGAATATGGAAGCGTACGAGCCGTGGGTATCGCGCAATGTTGCTGAAAGCGCAGTTTCAGTTTCCGGTAGAACGATCAGGTGGGTGTGATTTGACATCAAGTTGTAGGTCCACAATCGAAGACGATGCTGTGTGGAGTATTCCCGCAGAAGTTCGAGGTAAACGTGGCGATCTTCGGCTTCGAGGAAGATATCGGCTCTTCGATTACCTCGTTGGGTTACGTGATAAGGCAAATCCGCCGCTCTAACGCGCGCTCGTCGCATGGCAATTTCCTGGATCGGCCATCTCGGCGGGGCAATCAAAACGGCCGGATGAGGCGGGGCGACGTTTACGTTACATCACTTGCGCACACGATTGCCAGTAAAGCGCTAATTAGGTAGTGTCCTAATTTGAAAGGCAGGAGTGTCCGGCGGCACGAGCACACACATGAAACAAGGAGTTGAAAATGAAAACGTCGCGGCTAATTTGCTTAATTCTGTGCCTCGGGGGAAGTCTTAAGGCAGTCCAGCAGACGACTATTAACAGCCACGATGCTAGCTTTCGGGCCATGTCATTGCGCAATGAAGGCGGCAAACTTCACCTTCAGGGTACGGTTATTATTCGGACAGACGCGTTGGAAATACATGCCGATGAAGCAGACTTCAGCGCCGATACTGGACAATTGGAGGCGCGAGGCAATGTTTCGGTCCGACCCACTCCGCCGTTATATATCGAACAGTTACTGTCTGTAGAACGGGCAGATTTAGCTGCCATGAATCCCAAATATACCGACCTCCACCCCGAGGTTGTATGTACCAGGCAGAAGATCGCCGCATTAGAGCTTCGGATAAGAGATACGTCGACATGGTCTATTCAGACCGATGCACTCAAACTTCAATTGAAACGATCGCTTTGTTAGCAGCGATGAACAGACCATTTCCTTCAACTAGGACACTGCGCTAATTGCTCACTGTCCCCGAATTAGGCGTCAGGCAACCCTCTTTTCGCCGAGCACTCCTTCCGATGATTGCGGGAGGAATCGATTCACCAGGGCCGACATTCGAGCGACCAAACCAGGGGCGATCCCCTCAGCCATGACCGCCAGTTTCGCCTGAGTCGAGATCACCAACTCCGGACTGCCCCTTCTGCATGCGGCGACGATCTGGCGGGCAGCACGCTCCGCATTGATCGCGAACAATGGATTCGTCGCGAGGAACGAAAACCAGGCGCGTTCACCCTCTTTATCGCCTTTGGTTTGGGCGAAGACATGAGAAC
>Ga0137433_1001257_pt1 | contig 10933 bp, 8 predicted proteins | sample EasRivERMZT840_2_FD_102335 | JGI IMG/M metagenome (GOLD analysis project Ga0137433, IMG submission 102335) | Soil microbial communities from meander-bound floodplain in the East River, Colorado, USA - East River MetaG ERMZT840_2 | ecosystem: Environmental > Terrestrial > Soil > Floodplain ...
CATTACGGCTCCTGATCCTGGCGTTGCTGGTCGGTGCGTTTGCGCGGCCGTATCTGACGCAGGCCTCCGCGCCTGCGACCAATGCGAATTCCAATCGCGGCGTCGTGCTGATGCTCGATACGTCCTACAGCATGCGGTACGGCAACAACTTCGACAAAATGAAGGCGGCGGCTCTGCAGCGGATCGATTCGTTGGGAGCCGGCGATCGCATGGCTCTGGTCGAATTCAACGAGAGCGCAAGCCTTTTGAATCGTCCCACTTCCGATAAGGGTGCCTTGCGCGCGGCACTCAATACGCTGAAGCCTTCTTACGCGGCCACGCGGTTTTATGAAGCGTTTTCGCTGGCCGAGCGCGTCCTTGGCGAGTTTTCAGGCGACCAGAAAGAACTGGTTGTCATTTCGGATTTTCAACGGAATGGCTGGAACCGTTCCTCGCGAGAGAGTGTCATAGGTAGTGACGTGAAAACCGAAACGGTGAATCTCGCAGTTAAGGAATGGAGCAACGTCGCCATCGACAGTGCGCTGCTCGACCAGACGAGCTTCAACCGGACTTATTCGGGCCGTATGGTGGTGAGGATTCGCAATTACAGTAAGGACAAGCCCATCGTTGTTCCTGTCTCCGTCAGCCTGAATGACAAAGCGGCCGGCAAGAAGGACGTCACTGTATCCGCCAATTCAACGGAAGTCGCCGAGTTCACGGGATTTGATTTGCCGCTGGGGTTTTCGAAGGGACACATTCGCATCGAGACCGGCGATCCGCTGCCGATCGATAACGAATTCCTGTTTTCCATCGAGCGTCGGGAGAAGATGAGCGTTCTCGTTATCGACGCGGGCAAACCCAAGCAGAGCCTCTACCTGCGGCAGGCTTATATGTCGACCGCTGAGCTGCCCTTTAACGTGACGACAATGACAGCCTCTGCCGTCTCGCCGGAAGAGATGGCAAAGCATGAAGTCGTCATTATTAATGACGTGCCCAGGCTGACCGACGCTGTCCGCAACAAACTGGACGAGTTAAGAAGAACGGGTCAGGGACAGTTAGTCATTCTGGGAGGCAATTCCGAGGTTGGCTGGTGGGCTGGATACGCAAAGCTGCCGGTTAAACCGATCCAGAGGATTTTTGTTCCAAAGGATCGAGGGCGTCCATCCGTGTCGATTACCACCTACGATCAGAACCACGGGATCTTCAAGCCTTTCAGAACGAGCACTCGCGTGGCGTTAAACTCGGCGCAATTCTGGGAGTATGTGAATGTCGAAGCCAGGCCCGGAGCAATCGTTCTGGCAAAGGCTGACGATGGATCGCCGCTGATCGTCGAGTCTTCGCCTGAAGATCACGGCCTGATTGTCTTTACTTCGACCGTCGACAGCCGTTGGAACGACATGCCGTTGAAGCCGTCTTTCCTGCCCCTTTTTCATGAAGTTGTTCATTACCTAACCCGTTACAACGAAAGCCGCGCATGGTATGCGCTGGGTGATGGAGTCCCGATTACGGCGGGCCTGCAGAGCGGGGCTGCGGCGGTCATCGATCCGGACAACGAACGCCAGCCTTTGGGCGATCTGACGGCGGGGCAGACAAAGTTTTTCACGCCCGTAAAACCAGGATTTCATGAGATCCGGGTGGGGCCCGATACTAGGATGGTGGCAGTGAATCCGCCGGCAGCGGAAGGCAATCTGGACAGCATGCCTCCCGAAGACCTGCTCGCGAGTGTCACACGGACAGGCGAGACGGGACCCGGCGCCGGTTGGGGGACCGACGAGCAAACGGAGTACGCCCGACGGCAAACCGGCTGGTGGTATCTGTTATTGTTTGCTTTATTGGCATGTATGGCGGAGATTTACATAGCGAATCGGACGTATAAGACAACCTGAGGGGTCAAAAACATGGCGCCACACGAAGAGTTACTCCAGAAAATCGGAATCGTCAGAAGCAGATGGAAGGCTTTCCTCTGGCTTCGAGGGCTGGCATGGGTTCTGGGCGTGACCGTACTTTCGCTTTTGATCGGTCTCGCAATGGCGAATTCGACGACCGTTTCAGCATGGACGGTCAACGGTTTGCGGCTCGGCCTGCTCGCCGCCGTCGTTGTGACCGTCGTCAAGGCGCTTGTCTTGCCGCTTCGACGTACACCAACCGATACGCAACTGGCGCGGTTCATCGAGGAGAAGAATCCGGGGCTGAACGACAGCCTTGTCAGCGCCGTGGACGCCATCAAGAATGCCCGGCCCGAGCAGTTGACGTTCGTGCACCTTCTTACGAAGGATGTTCTGGATCGCACGCGACACGTGCGTTTTGGCGATCAAGTGAACAAACGCAAGTTCAACACCTTCGCCGCAGTGAATGGCCTCTTTGCTCTATCGCTGCTCGTCGGTCTGTACGTCGCATCGTTCTTCTTTCCTGTCGGTTCCGCCAAACTGCTTGGAGTTCGGATCGACGGTGTAAACGACGTGGCTGAGCTGAAAGTCACGCCCGGAAATCAGACAGTGGCCAAGGGTGACAACGTCACGATTCAGGCCGTGGCCTCGGGATTCGACCCACAGCGCGCTACGGTGCATCTGCGTTATTCCAACAGCTCCGACTGGGAAACGTCGGCGATGGAAGTGACGCCGCAGAATCAGGTCACGTTCCGCCACCTCGTCTTCAATCTTCAGGAACCGTTGCACTACTTCGTGGATGCCGGCGGGTATCGCTCAAAGGAATTTACGATCGATGTTGCGGATTTGCCGCGAGTCGAGAAAGTCGATTACACGTATAACTATCCGGCTTACACCGGTCTCGCTCCCAAGAAAGAAGAGAGCGCGTCGGACATGGTCGCATTGAAAGGCACCATGGTTGACGTCAACGTTACCGGAAGCCAGGCGCTTTCGGGCGGCCGCATTGTGTTTGCCGACGGGAAATCCGTGCCGATGCAGCCAACGGGCGAGAAAACCGTGATGGGACGTGTGACGGTCGACCGAACGACGACGTTCCGCATCGAATTGACCAACAAAGATCGCGCAAGTTATCTCGGCGTTGAAGAATTCTCGATGGAAGCGCTGGACGATCAGAAGCCGCTCGTCGAGTTCACGAAGCCGGGCCGCGACACCAAAGCCACAAACCTCGAGGAAGTCTTCACGGAACTTCGCGCCGAGGACGATTTCGGCGTGAGCCAGCTTGAACTTCATTTTTCCGTCAACGGTGGCGGAGATCAGAAGCTGGATTTGTTCTCGACCAAGGGCGAAAGGCCGAAGGAGATTTCGGCGGGCCACACGTTCTTCCTCGAAGAGTACAAACTGCAGCCGGGCGACGTGGTCACCTACTACGGCAAGGCTGTCGATTCGCGCAATCCTTCAAACACCGTTTCAACCGACATCTACTTCATCGAAATTCGTCCTTTCGGCCGTGAGTATAAGCAAGGCCAGCAGGGCGGCGGTGGCGGAGGCGGTGGCGGCGGAGCAGAAGGCGAGTCGATGGAATCGCTGCTGCGACGCCAGAAAGACATCATTTCGGCGACACACAAGCTGATTAATAACAAGGACAAATTCAAAACGAAAGAGTGGACCGATAACGTCCATTCCGTCGGAGCCAACCAGCAGAAGGCGGCCGAGCAGACGAACACACTCGTCGAACGCATGTCGCGTCGCGGACTGACCAACCAGGACAAGTTGATCCGGCAGATGGCCGAAAACCTGAAGACGGCCATCGAGCAGATGAACCCCGCCGCGGAAAGCCTCAACGCTGAAAAACCCGAGGCAGCGGAGCCGTTCGAGCAGAAAGCACTGCAGTTCCTGATGCGCGCGGACGCCTTGTTCACTGAAATTCAGGTGAGCATGGGCGGCGGCGGAGGCGGTGGAGGAGGCGGTCAGCAGAACGCTCAGGATCTGGCCGATCTTTTCGAACTGGAGCTCGACCAGAACAAGAACCAGTATGAAACGGCGCAACGTGGTGGCGGCGGCGAGCAGAATTCCCAGGAAGTCGATGAAGCGCTGCGCAAACTGAAGGAACTTGCCGAGCGCCAGCAGAAACTGGAGGAACGCCGGGCTCGCCAGCAGCAACAGGGCGGCGGTGGCGGCGGTGATCAGATGAGCGCGCAGGAACTGCAGCGGGAGACCGAACGGCTCGCGCGGCAGCTCGATAAACTTTCGCGTGAGAACAACGATCGCCAGATGGCCGACGCTGCGCGCGCTCTGAACCAGGCCGCTCAAAACATGCAGCGGCAGGCGCAGGGCGGCAATCAATCGCAGCAACAGCAGGCAGCACAGCAGGCGCAGGAACAACTGCAGCGCGCTCAAAGGCTGCTGAGCCAGGGCCGGAACGGAACGATGGAAGAGCGTCTGGCCAGAGTCCAGGAACAGGCCAAGAAACTGACCGAGCAGCAAAAGCAGGTTGCTGAGGAAACACAGCAACTCGCTCAGAATCCCGGCACCGCCGGCGACGCGCGTCGCCGTGCGCAGGAAATCAACCAGGACAAAGAAGGGGTTGCCTCAGGGTTGAAGTCGATGACGAACGAACTCGAGTCATTGAGCAACAGCCAGGAGAACCGCGAAGCTGCCGGCAAGGCGCGCGCGGCTACCAACACGATTAAGGGCCAGCAAATCCAGGAACGCATGGAACAGGGCAAGCGTATCCTCGAACTCGCCACTCCACAGAACGGCTATTACAACTACGCCTCTCAATACGAGAATGCGGTCCAGAAAGGCCTGGAAGAAGTTCAGAAACAAATCGGTCAGGCCGCATCCGCAGCCAATAACTCCCAGGAGGACAAGCTGCAGAATGCGCTGAACCAGGCTGGTGACACGATTCAGAGACTCAACTCCATGCTGCAGCGCCAGCAGGCGTTGCAACAACAGAATCAGCGCGGCCAGCAGGGTCAACAGGGCCAGCAAGGGCAGCAGGGTCAGCAGCAGAATCAGCAAGGCCAACAAGGTCAGCAGGGCCAGCAGGGCCAGCAGGGCCAGCAGGGTCAACAAGGCCAACAAGGTCAGCAGGGCCAGCAGGGCCAGCAGGGTCAACAAGGCCAACAAGGTCAGCAGGGCCAGCAGGGCCAGCAGGGTCAGCAGGGTCAGCAAGGCCAACAAGGTCAGCAAGGCCAACAAGGTCAGCAGGGTCAACAGGGTCAGCAAGGTCAGCAGGGTCAACAAGGTCAACAAGGTCAACAAGGCCAGCAAGGCCAGGGCGGCCAACAAGGGCAGCAAGGCCAACAGGGCGGCCAGGGTGGCCAACAAGGCCAGCAGGCCGGCAACCAGTTTGGTGGGCGCAATATTGGAAATCCGACCGATGGATCCCGGGTTGGCGACACCTCCGGCGGCTATGGGTACGATCCGCGTCAATACTCACGTGAACTTCAGCAGGACCTGCAGGAGGTTCGCGACCTGATTCGAACGCTCGGACCGAACAGCCAGTACACTCGCGAACTCGAAAATATCGCGGCGAATCTGCAGGGATTGATCAACAACCCGAGGGTCGGTGATCCTCAGGCCATTGCAAAGCTGGCCAACCAGGTCATCGAACCGTTCAAGGGTATCGAGATGGAACTGAGCCGCGAACTGCAGATCATGCTGGCGAAGGAAAACATCCGATCCGCTCAGGAAGATGAGATCCCGGCGGGCTACCAGAAGTTCGTTGAGGAGTATTACAAGAAACTCTCGAGCCCGAACACGGCGCAGCAGCAGAAGTAATAACCACAGAGACGCAGAGACACAGAGAGGGCCGGCAATAAACTCAATATTGCCGGCCCTCTCTGTGTCTCTGCGTCTCTGTGGTTAATAGAGCGGGAATCTCTCACACAGCTTTTCGACATCACGCCGGACTCGTTTCTGCACATTCTCGTCCTTGATGTGGTCCAGCACCTCGGTGATCCACTCGCCGATCGCTTCCATTTCCGGTTCCTTCATTCCACGGGTCGTCAGCGCCGGCGTTCCGATACGGATGCCGCTCGGCGTCAATGGCGGATTCTCGTCGAATGGGATCGTGTTCTTGTTGACCGTGATCCCCGCCTTGTCGAGAGCCTGTTCGGCCTGCTTTCCGTTGATGCCTTTAGAGAAGACGTCAACGAGCATGAGGTGCGTATCCGTTCCGCCGGACACGATCCGGAATTGACGTGAAGCGATTTTTGCGGCCAGCGTCTTAGCGTTCCTGACGACCTGACGGATGTACGTCTTGAACTCGTCCGTAGCGGCCTCCCGGAAGCACACTGCCTTGGCCGCGATGACGTGAACCAGCGGTCCGCCCTGCATCTCCGGGAAAACCGACCGGTTCAGATCTTTTGCGAAGACTTCCCGGCACATGACCATTCCGCTGCGAGGACCACGCAGTGTCTTGTGCGTTGTGCTTGTGACGAACTCCGCGTACGGAACCGGTGATGGATGCTCGCCTGTCGCAACGAGTCCGGCGATGTGAGCAATATCGACCATCATCATTGCTCCATTATCCTTCGCCACGCGCGCCATACGTTCAAACTCGATTGTGCGCGGGTAGGCGCTTGCCCCTACGACAATCAGCTTCGGCTTGTGGGTCCGCGCCAGCGTTGCGACTTCGTCGTAATCAATCACCTCGGTATCTTTCCGAACACCGTAAGGCACGATCTTGTAGTACTTGCCGGAGAAGTTCAGCGGATGTCCATGGGTCAAATGTCCGCCATGCGAAAGGTTCATCCCGAGAATCGTATCGCCCGGCTTCAGAATCGTGAGGTAAACGGCCATGTTCGCCTGGCTGCCCGAATGCGGCTGCACGTTGACATGTTCGGCGCCGAACAATTTCTTCGCGCGATCCATGGCGAGGGTTTCGACGACGTCCACGAACTCGCAACCCCCGTAATAGCGGCGCCCCGGATAACCTTCAGCATACTTGTTCGTAAACACGGAACCGGTGGCTTCAAGCACGGCGCGATAGGTGAAATTTTCAGACGCAATCAGTTCCAGCCCGTTCGACTGGCGCGTCTCCTCGTCCTTTATTGCGGCATAGATTTCGGGATCGAATTCGCTGAGCGAAGTGGTGATACGGTTCATGTTACCCCTTCTCGCATGATGATATTGCGCGGAAGGTCAACATATCACGCCGTGTTATAATCCCGCACCATGTTTGGCCTGAGCGGCAGACAGATCGTGATCCTGCTGATCGTCGTTGTGCTGCTATTCGCAGGTTCTCAATATGTACCCGCCTATTTCGCCTCGTTTCAGTTCAAAGATTACATACGACAGCAGGTGAAGTACGCCGGCACTTCGAGGAAAACTGCCGAAGCGCTGCGTTCCGAGATCACGCAAAAAGCAAGAGAGCTCGGTATACCGCTGGCCAAGGACGCCATTAAAATTACCAAGCGCGGTCTGTCGTTCAATCTCGAGGTTCAATACAGCTGGCACATCGACCTGAAGGTCTACGAGCACGATCTGTTCTTCATGACCTCGGAAAACGGAGAGCTGTTCGAGAATGCTTCCAATTGAACGTGGACTGGAAATCGTCATATCCACGGCGAAAGCGAAGCAGCGTCCGGACTGGATGCCCGCGGAGTCAGTAGCCCTTCTCGATTCCACACATCGAATCCTTCGTGAAGATATTTTCTGCGACGCCGATTCTCCCCGGTTCGATAAAGCCATTCGCGACGGTTATGCAGTCCGGTTCGAAGACGTTGCTCAAGTGCCGTCTGTCCTGACCGTCATCGGCGAGTCACGGGCAGGGGCCGGCGCCAACGTGACGATCGCGCCGGGCCAGTGCTGCGAAATCATGACCGGAGCGCCTTTGCCGCCGGGAGCGAATGCTGTGGTGATGGTCGAAAACACGGAGCAGATTTCCCCATCGTCCGTAAGGATTCTGAAAAAAGCGCGCGAGAACGAAGGCCTCCTTCGGCGAGGTGCTGAAGCGCGGCAAGGCGACAAAATCCTGGAGACGGGCCGCCGTATCGGTCTTCCTGACATCGGACTCCTTGCCGGGAATGGCAAATCCAGGGTGATGGTTTCAAAGCAGCCGCGCGTTGCAGTGATTGCAACAGGCGACGAACTCGTCGAAGTCGATCAGGAGCCCCAACCGGATCAGATACGAAACAGTAATACGTACACGATCTGCGCTCAATTGCGCGAGGCCGGCGCTGAACCGGTTATTCTTGGAATCGGTCGGGACAATCTTGACGATCTTCGCGACAAGATTCGGCGCGGCCTCGATCATGACATCCTGCTGGTATCGGGTGGTGTGTCGATGGGCAAGTACGATCTGGTGGAGACCGTGTTTGCCGAACTGGGCGTCGAGGTGCTCTTCGACAAGATCGCCATGAAGCCCGGCAAGCCCACCGTTTTCGGGCATCGCGGTAATTCGTTCGTTTTCGGATTGCCCGGGAACCCCATCTCGACCATGGTCGCGTTCCATATGTTTGTCCGCCCGTTGATTCTTTTTTTGCTCAAGGCGGAGAATACGAGCCCCAGGGTTTTTGACGCGAAACTCGAGGCCGCCGCAAAGTGCGATCCGGAGCGCGCTGCGTTGGTTCCTGCTTTGGTTCGATTCGACCAGGGCCAGTACTGGATCCGCACGGCTCCCTGGAAAGGATCTTCCGATCTGGTTGGTCTGGCACGCGCAAACGCTCTGATCATGATTCCGCGCCGCCACGGAACACTCGAGCCGGGCGAAAGCGCGCAGTTTCTGCTGATGGAGTAAACGTGGCATCTCGGAAAAACGAACTGACACATCTCGATTCAAAAGGCCGGGCGCGAATGGTGGATGTGACCGAAAAAGCCGAAACAGTTCGAGTCGCCCGCGCCGAAGCGCTGCTGGAGATGTCGCCCGACACTGTCCGGCTGCTGCGCGATCACGCCCTTCCGAAGGGGAATCCCCTGGAAGTGGCGCGCATCGCCGGCATACAGGCCGGGAAGAAAACCTCCGAGTTGATTCCGCTATGTCATCCACTGGCACTCACGCATCTCGACGTCTCGATTGAGGTCACCAAAAGCGGTGCGCGAATCGAATCCGTCGCCCGGACGAAGGGCGAAACGGGTGTCGAGATGGAAGCTTTGACTGCGGCGGCCGTAGCGGCATTGACGCTGTATGACATGTGTAAAGCCGTCGAAAAAGGCATTTCGATTGGACCTGTGCGTTTGCTTGAAAAGACCGGCGGAAAAAGCGGTCGTTGGGTAAGATAAGGAATGGAGCGCGCGCTGGTTCTCACCATCAGTGATTCCGCTTCGATCGGAAAACGCGAAGACCTTTCGGGGCCCGAAGCGAAGAGGATTCTTCAGGACGCCGGATTTGAAGTCGCGCCCGTCGAGGTTCTGCCCGACGAGCGCGCGCAGATCGAAGCCCGTCTTCGCAAGGCCAGTGACGAGAATTTCCGCCTGGTTGTGACATCCGGAGGAACGGGTCTCTCGCCGCGCGACGTCACGCCCGAAGCTACGCTCGCTGTGATTGACCGCGAGGTTCCCGGCATTGCGGAGCTCATGCGACTCGAGAGCCTTAAGATAACGCCGCGCGCAGCCCTGTCGCGGGCGGCCGCAGGCATCCGGCAGGCGACGCTAATAATCAACTTGCCTGGAAGCGTTAAAGGCGTGCGAGAATGTCTGGCGGCGGTGCGGCCGATTTTGTCGCATGCCGTTGAAGTATTGAAGCAATCATCCTTAGGTTGTGGGGAATAGATGGATACCTTGTCTGGATACGTACCCATTTTCATTTTCATGGGTATAGCGTTCGCTTTCCCGCTCGTGACACTCTTCATCGCGAAGCTGATCCGTCCGCAGACCGGAGGTGAGGGCAAGCTTGCGCCGTACGAGTGCGGCGTCGATCCGGACTCCGACGCGCGGCAACGGTATGCAATCCGCTATTACGTCGTTGCTATTCTGTTCGTCATCTTCGACGTTGAGACCATCTTTCTTTTCCCCTGGGCCATCATTTACAGAAAGCTGGCGCTATTCGGTCTCATCGAGATGCTCGTGTTTCTTGGTATCCTGATCGTAGGGTACGTCTGGATCATCAAGAAGGGCGCTTTGGACTGGGCTTGAAGCCGGGAGTCGAAGCTGGGAGTCATTAATGCCTGCATGGATTGAAGATCGATTCGAAAAAAACATCATTACGACGTCAGTCGATTTCGTGTTCAATTGGGCCCGCAAGTCGGCTCTCTGGCCGATGACGTTCGGTCTCGCGTGCTGCGCGATTGAAATGATGGCGACGGGCGCTTCACGGTTTGATATGGACCGGTTCGGAGCGGGGATCTTCCGTCCCAGCCCGCGGCAATCGGATCTGATTATCGTCGCCGGCACTGTCACATTAAAAATGGCTCCTATCGTTCGCCGCGTATACGACCAGATGCCCGATCCGAAGTGGGTGATCTCGATGGGCGCATGTTCGAATGTCGGCGGTCCATTCGACACGTATTCCGTGCTGCAGGGTGTCGATCACGTTATTCCCGTCGACGTCTACGTTCCCGGCTGCCCGCCGAGGCCGGAAGCGTTGCTCTACGGCCTTATGCGGTTGCAGGACAAGATCGATCGGATGACGATCGCGAAGAAGCCCACCGGACATCGTCTGGACGATGTAAAAAACGATCCGCGAATCTCCCGCGCGGCCGCCGAAGAGATGGAACGGATCAAAATGAAGATCTAATTGGCAGACATCGTCGAACAACTGCGGAAACGCATCCGCGAACAGGGACCTCTTTCATTCAGGGATTACATGGAAGAGGTCCTTCGTGTTTATTACTCCTCGGATCTCAACCCCATCGGCACGCAGGGCGACTTCTACACGTCCGCGGACCTGGATCCGATATTCGGGCAACTCCTCGCCAAACAATTCGAACAGTGGGCGAACGCCCTGGGCGGCGACTTCACAATCATTGAACTCGGCGCCGGCAAAGGCCTGCTTGCCCGCGACATCCTCCAGCGCATACGTTTTCCATACATGATTCTCGAACGGAGTCCCGCGATGCGGCGGCGCCAGCAGGAATTGTTGCAGGATTATCCGGTTACCTGGATCGATGCGCTGCCGCGACACA
>Ga0137433_1001258_pt1 | contig 10928 bp, 7 predicted proteins | sample EasRivERMZT840_2_FD_102335 | JGI IMG/M metagenome (GOLD analysis project Ga0137433, IMG submission 102335) | Soil microbial communities from meander-bound floodplain in the East River, Colorado, USA - East River MetaG ERMZT840_2 | ecosystem: Environmental > Terrestrial > Soil > Floodplain ...
CGTCGTCAGCATCGACGGCATGGGGACGCCGAACCGATCCAAGGCGTTCACCGACGCCTACTTCGGCGCGATGGGCCGCCACAACACGATTCCGGATCAGGTCGCCGGCATACGGGAGCTGGCGAAGCGGTTCCCCTGGATCGATATCGAGAAGACCGCGATGTGGGGCCACTCGGGCGGCGGGTTCATCACCGCCGACGCGCTGCTGCGCGCGCCGTTCAACGACTTCTTCAAGGTCGGCATCGCGGAGTCGGGCAACCACGACCAGCGCCAGTACGAGGACGACTGGGGCGAGCGCTATCAGGGTCCGCTCGTGAAGAACCCTGACGGCACCGACAGCTACGCGATCGAGGCGACCCAGAACCACGCTGCCGGTCTCAAGGGCCGTCTGTTCCTGATTCACGGTGGCATGGACAACAACGTGCCGCCCTACAACACCTATCTGGTCGCGGACGCGCTGATCAAGGCGAACAAGGAATTCGACATGCTGATCATCCCCAACGCCGGACACGGCTTCGGCGCCGCGTCGAACTTCGTCATGGTCCAGCGCTGGAACTACTTCGTGAAGCACCTGCTCGACGCGGAGCCGCCGCGGAACTACGTGATCCCGGCGGCACCGGCGGGCGGCGGCCGAGGGGGCGGCGCGGGCCCCGCGCAGTGAGCGAGGTGCCGGGAGGTACAACCAACAGCCGCTGGCGCGGGTGGCTCGGCGCTGTCGCTCCCTATGCCGGGCTGATCGCGCTGAACCTTCTGTTCCGGCTCCCCCTGCTGCTCAACGCGGACAATGTCCACTCGGACGCAGCCATCGTCGGGCTGCAGGCGATGCACCTCCTGAACGGGGAGACGGCGCGCTTCGTGTGGGGCGTCACGCACCAGGGCGCGTTCGACGTCTGGGTGGTCGCGGCGTTCTTTCTGCTGGGTGGGCCGACGCCGCTGATGCTGATGCTGGCGCCGTTTGTCGGACACCTGGTCCTCTCCTGCGCGCTGTTCGCGCTGCTGCGTCGGCTGTTGCCCGGCCGGGCAGCGGCCTTCATCACCTGCCTCACGCTCGTGTTCACCACGCAGGCAATCAACGGCATCGTCGCGTACGTGCCTCGTCAGTGGAGCGTCACCGTCGCGCTGTGCGGCGTCGTGCTGATAGCCTGGCCGACGCGTCGCACGCCTTTGCGGCTGGCGCTCGGTACCGCACTCGCGCTGTTCTCCATCTACCTCGATTTCTTTTCTACCGTGTGGATGCCCGCGATAGGCCTACTGGCGCTGCTGGTGTGCCTGGAGCTGCCTCGCGAACCGAAGGCGGTCGCTCTCCGGCTCGCAGGCGCGGCTGCGGGCACGATCATCGGCGTCGTGCTGGTCGCGGCGCTGCGCGCGGGCTTGGGCCACCCGACCGCGTCCGATTTCGGCCTGTCTTTCATCGAGCGGAACTGGCCCCTGATGCGGGACACCAGCCTGCCCTGGCTGTTGGGCGCGAAGGTGTGGATCCCCGGCGCGACCAGGCATCCCGAGCTCTGGCACCCGCCGGTCTGGGTGGCGGCGTTGCAGTGGTTCGGTGCCGCGAGCGTGGTCGCGCTCGTCCTCGCCAGCGCGACCCTCGTCTTCAGTCCCCGCGTGCGATGGGAGGTCAAGCGGCTGGTCCTGTTCGGCATCGCCGCATCGGTCACCACGCTCGGCGGCTTCCTGATGGGCACCTTTCCGAGTGACCTGTGGACGACGCGGTACCTCGGACCACTGATCTGGAGCCTGCCGTTCTCGCTTGCGGCCCTGGCGAGCACGGTGCGCCCCCGCCGGCTGCTGGCCCTGCTCGCGCCGTACCTGGTGGTGGCCGCGATCGCCGGCTGGCTCAGCTACGGGTCCGGCGCGCCCTCGAACTTCGACTCGCGACGAGCTCGTCAAGCGGAGGTCGAGCTCGGCGACTTTCTCCGCCAGCGCGGCTACACGCACGGCTATGCCCCATACTGGCTCGCGTATCGCCTGACGTTTCTCTGGACCGAGAATCCCCTGGTCGCCCCGCTCGACTCGGATCGCTATCAGCCGTATTCCAAGGCCGTCGAAGACGCCAGAAAGAAGGCGTTCATCTTTGATCCCAACGAACACCGCGACCTCGCGGATCGCAATCTGGCCTACGTGCGGCGCCAGAGCGGCCGAGTCGAGGTCGTGACGGTCGGTGGCTTCACGGTGATTCTGTATGACGAGCAGTGACCGCCCGCTCTTGCGTGGCCCACTGGGCCGGCACGTCCACGTAGGACCGGTCGAGTAACGCCACCGACGCGCAGCCCAGCAGCTTGAGCGTGCGGGCCAGATCGGAGCGCAGGATCTCGATGGCGCGCCCGACGCCGTCGCCCCCAGCCGCGCCCAACCCGTACGCATAGGCGCGCCCCGCCAGCACGGCGCGCGCGCCGAGGCTCAGTGCCTTGGCTATGTCGCCGCCGCGGCGGATGCCGCCATCGAGCAGGATTTCCACGCGATCGCCGACGGCGGAGACAACCTCGGGCAGCATGCGCAGCGTCGCGGCGACACCGTCGAGCTGGCGGCCACCGTGATTGGACACGACCACCGCCGCCGCGCCGGCATCCATCGCGCGCCGCGCGTCGTCAGCCGTGTGGACCCCTTTGATCACAATCGGGCCGCGCCAGAGGTCGCGGATCCAGCCGAGATCGGCCCAGCTGACCGCGGATTGTTCGAGGGCGGCGCCGACGTCCGCGTACGGCATCGGACCCTGACCGGGGATCACGACGTTCGGAAAATTCATGAGGCCGCCGTCGAGCAGGTAGTCGACAAGCCACCGCGGACGACTGAGGAACTGGCCCAGGTACGGCAGTCGCGTGAGGACGTGGGGTGACGTCAGCTCGCGGGCGCCGTTGCGCAGATCGCGCTCGCGCAGCCCCGCGACCGGCGTGTCGATCGTCACGACGAGCGCGCCGTAGCCGGCCGCTTTGGCACGCGCGATGGCCGCCGACGCGGCTTCGCGTCCACCCAGGAGATACACCTGATACCAGACGGTTCCATTGGATGCCGCGGCGACGTCTTCGAGCCTCGAGCCGGACAGCGTCGAGAGAATGTAGATGGTGCCGGCGGCCCCCGCCGCACTCGCGGCGCGTTCCTCACCTCGCGGGTAGAACATGCGGCTGCTGCCGACCGGCGCGAGGATCAGCGGAAACGCGATCTCGACGCCGAGGACGGTCGTTCGAAGATCCACGACGGGGGTGGCGACGGCGGATCGAGGCCGGAACGTGGCCTCCTCGAACGCTCGGCAGTTGGCGCGAAGCGTGACTTCCCCGTCGGCGCCGCCGTCGATGTAGTCGAACACCGCCCGCGGCAGCCGGCGGCGGGCGGCCAGACGGAGATCGTCAATGCTGACGATGCGCGGCGGCTGAAGGTGCCGGGCCACGGGCGAATGATACGCCGGTCCGAAGCCCGGACCGGCCTACTTGACTCGCTCGTACACGACCTTGGTGCCGTCCTTCATCTCCAACCGCAGCAGAATGCCCTGAATGGCGAAGGTGTTGACGGCCTGTCCCGATGGCCGGCCGTCGTGCACAAACGTCATCCGCACGTGCGAGGCATCGAGGACGGCGTAGGTGCCGCTCACGGTCTTGCCCCACTGAAACGTGCCGTCCGGCTTGAAGACGAGGTTGCCCGGATCGCCGGGCGCGCCCCATTCGCCGTGCAGCACTTTCGAATCAGCGCCGGCGGCCGGGGCCTCGGCTGTAGCCGCCTTCGCGGAATCCGCGCGCAGGACCCACGTCCCGGAGAAGGCTTCGGCGACACGGGTGGCGCCGCCCGGGAACTCGACCGTGTTCGGCGCCGTCAGACGACCGGTGGTTTCGTCGCGGCCGTCGCTCACCACCACGCGCTGGCCGTCCACCGTAAAACGGGCGCTGTCTCCGGACGCGCCATGCCGCACGCGGCCGTCGGCCGCAAATTCAATCCAATCTGGTCCCTGGTGGTAGCGTCCCGTGATCGTGGGCTGCGACGTGCCGCAGCCGAGCGCCGAAAGTGAAAGCAGACCAACAATAATGATGAAGCGCATAGTCGGCCGTGTGCCTACCTTCTCTATCGGCGCCGCGTGCCATAATCGGCGCATCGTTTCATGAGGAAGTTTGTCGCCCTCGCCATCGTCGTTCTGGCGGCCGGGGCGCTCGCGTGGGCGCAGATCTCGCGAGCGGTGCCTCGCAATGCGCCGGGCCGGTCGGAGCTGACGCCCGCCAGTTACTCGCCGCTGGGCTTCTACGATCTTCTCGCGTACCAGCAGGCGTACCCGGGCACGCTGGGCAGCGCCCTGGTTCGCCAGGCGGATACGACGAAGTACTGGGTCTATCAGGGCGTGGCGCGGCGCGGGCCCGGAGCGGGCACGCAGTCGGCCTGGATCAGCCTCGGCCCTGACACCACGGTCGCCGACGCGGCCACGGGCGAGACCGTCTCGGGCCGCGTCGCGGCGCTGGCGGTGTCTCCGCGTTGCGGCCTGGGATCCTCCTGCCGGCTCTGGGTCGGCTCGGCCGGCGGCGGCATCTGGCGCACCGACAAAGCCATGCACCAGACCGATCCCGAGTGGCGCTGGGTCGGCCACGGCCTCGGCACGAACAGCATCGGCAGCATCGCGATCGATCCCGTCGATCGCTCCGGCGACACGCTGTACGTCGGCACCGGTGAGACCAACCAGCCGAACAATTCCGGCGCGGGCACCGGCCTGTACCGATCGACCAACGGCGGCGACAGCTGGACCCGCATTCCGACGATGATCGCGGACCCCGCGGTGTCGCCGGATCCGATCGACTTCACGGCTACGCGAGGCATCGCGACGATCGCGATCGATCCGGCCAGCCCGCAGACGGTGTACGTCGGCACGGCCAGCGCCATGCTCGGCATGACGGGCGTGCGCGGCGGCCAGACGCAGACAACGGGCTATCCGCAGCCGCGCGTCGGGCTCTACAAGACCGAGAACCGCGGCCAGAACTGGACGCTGATCTGGACGCCGCCGCTCGATCCGGTAATCCCAGCCAATCCGAACATCGGCGCGGGCGTCGGGGACACGATGTTCGGTGTCAGGCTGATCAAGCTCGACCCGCGCAACTCGAAAACGGTCTACGCGAGCGCCTGGAACAACGCCATCCACCGATCGGCGCCTTCGCTCGAAAACGGCGACGCTGCCTTCAAACCCGTGTTCGCGATCGTGGGCGGCGGCCGCTTCCGCGATCTGGCGATGTTCGACCTCACCGTGAAGAACAGCCGCACGCGGATGTACGTCTACAACGGCACGGAAGCCGTGGCGCCGCAGGCGCTCTATCGCCTCGACAACACCGAGGTGGCGGCCGCGACGCTCGTGACGGGCGCCGGCGCGGCGCTCGCCAACACCGGCGTGTGGCGCAAGTTGTCGTCGGATGACTCGTCCCAGGCCGGCCTGACGAGCCGGCGGATCTGCGGCTCTCAGTGCTTCTACGATCTCGCCGTCGCCGTCCCTGAAAGCCGCCCGGACGTCGTCATCCTCGGCGGCGTGCAGGCGCCGACGTTCGGCGAGGCGACCATCCGGTCGATCGACGGCGGCGAGAGCTTCTCCGGCTTCGGCCGCGACGCGCAGAGTCCCCGCAACAGCAGCCACGTGGACGTCCGCGCCGTCGTCTTTCATCCGCGCAATCCGGATATCGCGTGGGTGGGCTCCGACGGCGGCGTCGTTCGCAACGATGGCTCGTTCCGCAGCATCACCAACCGGTGCTCGTCGGACTTCAACAACGCCGCGCAGTGCCAGACGATGCTGGCGCGCGTGCCGGCGCAGCTGTACTTCCTGAACAAGGGCCTGCAGACGATGCAGTTCTACAACGTGGCGGTGGATCCGCAGGCGCCGCTCACGCGGGTCATCGGCGGCCTGCAGGACAACGGCACGATCTGGCTCAGCGGCTCGGGCGACCCGCGCGTCTGGACGATGCTGTTTCCCTTCGGCGACGGCACGTCGGCGTCCGGTTTCCATCCCTCACGTCCCGGCGTCGTGTTCGCCAGCTTCCAGAGCAACCGCTACTTCGTCAACTTCCGCAACGGCGATCTGCCGTCGTGGGTGCGGATGGACGACCCCATCCGCACGAGCGGCGAGCGCGAGAGCATCACGCAATCCACGGGGCGGCAGTTCATCACGATGGACGTCGCGAGGCCCGACACGCAATTCACCGCCTTCCAGCATGTCTGGCGGACGCAGAACAACGGCGGCCCGCAGGCGCACCTCGAAACGAACTGCCGGTTTTCAGGGGGCACGTCCAGCCTCATCTGCGGCGACTGGCTGCCGCTCGGCGTCGCGTACCCATTCCCGCCCGGCAGCACGCCGGGCTCGGCGAGCCGACTCCCGGGCGACCTCACGAGCACGTTCTACGGCGGCGATCGGACCGGCGGCCTCATCGTCGCGGCCGAGCGGACGTCCGCGGATGCGAGCACGTTGTGGGCGGCGACCAACAAGGGCCGCCTCTTCATCTCAAAGAACGCGGACGGACCGGCGGCGTCTGTGTCTTTCAACCGGATCGACACGGGCAGCACGCCGGAGCGATTCGTGACGCGCATCTTCGCCGATCGCGCCAACCCGAATGTCGCGATCGTGTCCTACTCGGGCTTCAACGCACTCACGCCGTCCGCGCCGGGCCACATCTTCCGGGTCGTGTACAACCCGGGCTCTGGCACGGCGACGTTCACGTCGCTCGATTTCGATCTGGGCGACTTGCCGATCAACACCATCGCGTTCGACGACGTCGCGGGCGATCTCTATGCCGCGACGGACTTCGGGCCGCTCGTGCTCCGCAACGGCTCGACGCAGTGGGCCGTGGCCGGCGTCGGCTTTCCCGAGGCGCTCATGGTGGACTTCGAGATCATCCCCGAGCGCCGCCTGCTCATCGCCGCGACGCACGGCCTCGGGATTTACTACATGACGCTGCGGTAGCAGGACCAAGAGCTTTTCACCACGAAGGCCACGAAGATCACGATGGGCCAGGGATCGCGGGCGCTCCCAAAGCCCGGCGTCAAGATCAGCACACACGGACTCGACTGCGAGAAGCATGCCCACAAAGTCCGGTCCGTAGCGGGCGTGCTTCTCGCGGGCGAGTTCGTGTGTGCTGATAACCGGCCTACGGCCGACCGGCGGGCTCTGCCCGCCGGCGACGCCGGGCCTTCGTGTTCTTCGTGACCTTCGTGGTGAGATCTAGAACTTCCAGACCAACCCAGCGGTGAGGCGGAAGCGCGTTTGCCAGCCGCCCGTGAAGGCGTCGAAGCCGTCGAGGGCGCCGCTGAGCGTGGATTCGCGACCAGTGGACGCGTTGTTGCTGTGCTGCAGGCTTGGATAGGTGAGCGTCTGGGTGACTCCAGCAGGCGTGCCGGTGGCGACGTTCGGAGCGGCGGTGAGCGCGACGCGGGTGGTGCGCGGGCCGAGCAGTACGCGCGCGTCGATCCGCAGGCTCCAGCGCGGCGACAAAGTGCGGTGCAGACCGCCGCCGACGACGGCGACCAGCGCCGTCCCATCGCCGTACTCGACCGTGAGCCGATCGGTTTCGTCGATTGGGACAACGCCGTCGATCAAGGCTCGGTACCGGCCCTCCAACTGGATCGCGGGCGCGTCGCCCGCGTGAATCAGCACGCCGCCGCCCGTGACCAGGAACGGCGAGAATCCGCCCCACGGCGCAAAGTCGGTAACGAGCGCGCCGGTCAGCGCGATCTCGCGGGTCGAGCCGTCGCGCTCGGACCCGGTTGCGCTGACGGTGCTGCCGGTAAATGGGCCTGTGGCGAGGATCTGCCCGAACGTCGTCTCGAAACTCGCGCGTGCGGCGGCAGTGGCATCAGCCAGCTCCTGCGTGACACCGCCGCTGCCGAGCAGCACATCCATGCCGCCCTCAATCGAGAATCGGCCACGAAGCGGATGGCGCACGCGCGCGCCGAACGCGAAGTGGCCCGCGTCGTTCATGCCTGCGGGACCGAGCGCCGCATCGAGCGGCGAGATACGCGCGCCGAGCGCGAGCTGCTCGGCGACGCGATTCAGGTAAGCCGCGCCGTCGCCGAGGAACCACGTCGGCACGCGCCAGCTGGGATAGATGGGACTCGTGGTCGCAATCGGCGCGCCGGGACCAGGCAGCTCGACCGATCCCCCGGATGACAAGCGGCCGAGTGACAGGCCGCCGTACATCTCGAGCTCCCACTTGGGCGCATTCGGGCCACCGCCCGCCGCGGCCCCGGTCTGCGCGCGTGCGGGCACGACTGTCGCGAACACGGCGACCACGACGAGCAGGCTCTGCGCGATGCGACGCATGCGGTGTGGGCCTTGAGTCTAGCGCCTACAAGACTTACTGTATGCCCTCTTCGCGGCGTTGTTCGTATCATCGAGTCAGGGAATGGTGTCTACACTTCGCGCGACGCCGGCGATTTTGCTCGCGAGCCTCGTGACCGCCTGCGGCCAGCCGGCTCGAGCCGAGCCAAGAACGCCCAACGAGGTACGTGAGGCGCTGTTCGCCGAGCTCCAGCCGGTGACGCTCAGCAACTGCGAGCTCCAGCGCATCGGCGGGCCCAACGACGGCGGGTACCTCATGTGCGGCAACCTCCTCGGCACGCCGGCGGCCGCGTACTCCTACGGCATCGGCAGCGACGACGAGTGGGGCTGCGAGGTGTCGAACCGCCTCGGCGTCGCCGTGCACGAGTATGACTGCTTCGATCCGAAGCGGCCGATGTGTGAGGCGGTGCACCTGGCCTTCCACGACGAATGCGTGGGACCCACCGCCGCGACGGTTGAGGGCCGGACCTTCGACACCATCACCAACCAGATCTCCCGCAACGGCCACGCCGGCACGACGCTCCTGATGAAAATGGACATCGAAGGCGCGGAGTGGGACTCGCTGCTGGAGACGCCGGATGAAGTGCTCGCCCGGATCGACCAGCTGGCAATGGAGCTGCACGGCGTAGACGAGCGGCGCTATCTCGAGGTCGTGAGGAAGCTGAAGCGCACGTTCCACCTCGTCCACCTGCACTTCAACAATCACGCGTGCCAGACAGGGATCAAGCCGTTTCCCGCGTCCGCGTACCAGGTGCTGTGGGTGAACAAGCGGATCGGGACGCTCGATCCGTCGGCCCGCCCGCCGCGGCTGCCGCTGCCGATCGACACTCCCGACAACCCCCGCGTGTCCGACTGCCAACGAGCCATCAAATAGGCGACAATCGCCCGCTGTGTCCGAGCTTCGGCGGTCCCTGGGCCTGACCCATGCCACCGCGATGGTCGTGGGGACCATCATCGGCGCGTCGATTTTCGTCCAGCCGTCTGAAATCACACGGCAGATGCCGTCGGTGCAGGGCATCCTCCTCGCGTGGGTGGCCGCCGGCATCCTCACGTTGTTCGGCGCGCTCGTGTGCGCCGAGCTGTCGTCGGCGTTTCCCCAGACCGGCGGCGTCTACGTGTTCCTGCGCGAAGCCTATTCCCCCGCGGCGGGTTTCCTCTGGGGCTGGGCGATGTTCTGGACGATGCACACGGGGATCATCGCGGCGATCGCGACGATCTTCGCGCGGTACGTGGCCTTCTTCGTGCCGATGGGCGACGTCGGGCTCCGGGTGACGGCCGTGGCGATCATCCTGGTCCTGTCCGGCGTGAACATGCTCGGCGTCCGGTACGGCGGCCTCATCCAGAACGCCTTCACGACCGCCAAGGTCGCCGCCATCGCCGTCATCATCGTCGCCGGTCTGATGTGGGCCGGACCCGGCCCCGCTGCCTCTTCCGCGAGTGCCGCCGCGGCCGCACCGATGACGCTCAGCGGTCTCGCGCTCGCGATCGCCGCCGGTCTGTTCGCGTACGGCGGGTGGCACATGGTGACGTACACCGCCGGCGAGACGAAGGATGCGAGCCGCACGCTGCCGCGCGCGCTCATCATCGGCACGCTCGTCGTGACGGCCTGCTACGCCGGCCTCAACGCCGTGTATCTGCGCGTGCTGCCGCTCGACGCTGTCCGTGCGTCCTCGCGCGTGGCCGCCGACGCGGCGGACGTGCTGTTCGGCGGCGGCGGCGCGTCGCTCATGGCGGCGCTGGTGATCGTGTCCACGTTCGGCGCGGTGAACGGCATCATCCTCGTCGAGCCGCGGGTGTACTACCAGATGGCGCGGGACGGCACGATCTTCCAGTGGATGGGAGCGGTGCATCCCCGCTTCGGCACGCCGCACCGAGCACTGGCCATTCAGGCGGTGTGGGCGTCCGTGCTCGCGGCCAGTAATACTTACGGAGCCCTCTTCTCGCGCGTGATCTACACCGAGTGGATCTTCTTCGCGGCGATGGCGGCGGGACTCATGCTGCTTCGCCGCCGCGCGTCGTACCGGCCCGCGTACCGCATCCCCGCGTATCCCCTTGTCCCGATTCTCTTTATCAGCGCGTCGCTCGTGATCGTCGCCATGAAGATCGCGGAGGCGCCGGTCGACAGCGCAGTCGGATTGGGCCTGGTGCTGGTCGGCTGGCCGATCTATCTGATCTGGGCGCGCTACCGCTCTTCCGCGTCATGACGAGCAACCGCCTGCGATTCCACACCGTACAAGTCGCCACAGGACCGCGGCTCCATTGGAGCGGAACAGGGCGATCCCGGCGGCGACACCCTCGTGTTCCTGCACGGATGGCCCGACTCCTGGTTCTCATTCAGTCGGGTTCTTGCGTTGCTGCCGGAGCGTCTTCGTGCTCTTGCCCTCGATCAACGCGGCTTCGGCGACTCTGAGCGTCCCGAGTCCGGCTACGGGATTCCCGACATGGCTGCGGACGTCGTCGCGTTTCTCGACGCTCTCGCCATCGATCGCGCCACGCTGATAGGGCACTCGTATGGCAGCTTCGTAGCTCGGCACGTCGCGCACTCGAGGCCCGCTCGGATCACGCGTCTGATCCTGATCGGGACGGGCTTCTCGGCATCCAATCCGGTCACACGCGACCTGCAAGCATCCCTGAGAACTCTTCC
>Ga0137433_1001259_pt1 | contig 10922 bp, 31 predicted proteins | sample EasRivERMZT840_2_FD_102335 | JGI IMG/M metagenome (GOLD analysis project Ga0137433, IMG submission 102335) | Soil microbial communities from meander-bound floodplain in the East River, Colorado, USA - East River MetaG ERMZT840_2 | ecosystem: Environmental > Terrestrial > Soil > Floodplain ...
ATTCAGGCCAGGATCGACCGGCTCAAGGTGCTGCTCGCGGCGACGTAACGTGCCAGACGATTCAGCCCCGCGTCAGTCGAATTGGCGCGGGGCGACAGAGCAGGACGATCAACTCCTCTCGCTGATCCTGTTGCTCGTCTCTGAATGGATCCAGCTCTCAGGACGGCTCCCGACGGTGGCGGAGCTCAAGCGGGCAATTCGCCACCCAGGAAGCTAAGGCGCCGTGATGGCTGTTTTACTTTGGTGCCAAAAGTGCGGCGCGGAAGTGGTCATCAACGGCAACGTGCCCGTCGTGTGCGAGACGTGCCGGCAAGTGACCGAGTGGGTGACGATGCCGCCCTATACGGTGACGGAGATGGATGCGAGATTCCTGCACAGCATCAAAATCGCGTCGTCAGACGATTCTAGGCGGCGCGGCTAAGGCTTCGCAGGAGCCGATCCACCAGCTTAGGCGGCGGACCTGTCAGGAAGGTCCGTGGAAGGCTCCTGGCAGCCATCCGAGGCGTCGATGTCGCCGCGGCCTTGGCACCGTGGGCACGTGACACGGCCCTTGTAATAGCGCAGCCAGCGGGCCTTGGCTGCCTTCCGCGCGCGTCTCAGGCGGGCGGCCGGATCGTCCACCAACCCGCCCCCGCGAATGTCAGCCGACGCCTTCAGCATTCATGTATAGTAACACAGTCGCTTGCAATCATAATCACGGCGTGCTACAGTCTGCTTATGCAATCCGCTTTCGCTCTCGCCGCGAAGCCCCAGGTTGACAATAATCTTCCAGTAGACAGCGAAGCGCGCCCGTCGTCCGTCTGCGCCATTCGGACGATTTGCTGCTACCACCCTGGCTGGGATCGTGAGGCGCCCGAGAACATCGGGGCTAGCCATGGTTGCTGCGATAGCTGCCTCTCGCGCCTGATGGCTGAGTTGGATGCGATGGGGGCTCCGGCATGAGAGGCACGCACGGGCACAGCGCCAACAGCGTGAATCGCCGCAGCCCGACCTATCTAAGTTGGGCGCAGATGCGCCGTCGCTGCCGGAACCCTAGGCATCATGCGTGGCTCAGATACGGCGGTCGCGGCATTCGTGTGTGCGATGCATGGGAACGCTTTGAGGAGTTTCTGGCCGACATGGGTCAGCGCCCATCGCTCGACCACTCCATCGACCACATAGACAACGACGGTCATTACTCGCCAGACAACTGCCGATGGGCCACGCGCTCTGAGCAGCGTCGCAATCAATCGCCGTTTTCTCCGGAACGTCTAGCTCAATTGGCGCTCGCTCGACGCGTCCGCCATGAGCGACATGACATCCCCGCAACGCATCGAGAAGCGATGCGCCTTCTCGCGACGACGACGCGGTTGACTCTGAAACAAATAGGCGAGCGCTTTGGAGTTTCGTCATCGAGTGCCAGCGCTATCGTCGGGCCTCATCCTCGCACTGTTTGGCGAGCCATTCCTGACACTCAAGAAGTGTGGCTGTATAGCCGGATCGGTAAATCGCGACCACGACTGGCGAAGGGCCTGAGCCTCTTCCAGGTCGGCCTCAGTGGCACCGCGGTCTCCTTGAACATCGTGGCGATTCGGACGGTACGGCGGTAACCCCCGGCGGCTGAAAGGAACGACTCCATGAACGTCAGACTGGCGATCGTCGTCGTGGCGGTGCTGCTCTCGAGTGCGTGCGGGGAACTGGTGCCGACGATGGCGCCGAGCGTGACGACGGTTGGATGTACGGCCCAAACGGCTGGGAGCACTGTCAGTATCCTCGATCAGGCTCCGGGCTGCTGATATGACTCGCCACTTTTTCGGGTCAGCCGGCACGTTGCCGGAACGCACACCGGAAGAACGCGAACAAGCTCGTTTTAGAACGCGTGTTGAGCTTTCACTTGAGAGGCGTAAACACATCGATGAGCAGACAGGATGCTGGCTCTGGACAGGGTATCGCATGCGTGCCGGGCACGGCCAAGTCACGATCGGTTACGAGCGGTATTTGGTTCATCGGCTGTCGGCCATGCTGCATCTCGGGCTGGTGCTCGAGAAGCGCCCAGTTGGAAGTCGGAAGGACCGCTCGCAAGTCAATCACAAGTGCGCCAACCCGCATTGCTTTCGACCGGACCATCTGTACATCGGCTCGCAGCACGAGAACATCAACGACATTCCGGCCGAGAAGCGCGGCCTTGGTGCTTTGCCGCTCATGTGGCACTGCCGAAGAGGGCATCCGCACGATCCGGCGACATATCAAAAAGGCGTCGGCTGTCGGATTTGTCGGCGCGAATCATGGCGCGCATATGCGAGTGGGAAGACCGCTCGTGAACAGCGCTGGCTCGAAGAGGTCGCGTCATGACGTCCTGGTTCCTGATCGCCGTGTCCGTCGTCGTCGGGGCCGTGATCCTGACGGCGATCGCGGAGGCCCTCACGACACCCAGCGCTGAAGAGCAGGAAGCGAACGAACTGCTCTCGGCGATCTGGCAGGAGCGGGAGCGGATGGAACGGCGACGCATGGACGCGGCGGTGAAGGTGACGAAGGGGAGACGCGGATGAGCCTGACACCAGAACAGCAAGCGCGCATTGATCGCCTGACGTATCAGCAACTCCTGGGCCTCTGGCGGGATGCGCCTGTCGGCTACTGGATGTTTCAGGACGAGGCTGGGGACTATGCCGAAGCGCGGATGCGTGCACTCCGAAACGCTGGCGCTGATCACGTCGCCGCGTCGAAGGCGATTGGATGGGACCGATGATCCTCCCCTGGTTTCTCCCGCGCTATCTCGTGTGGATCTCGGCGACGTGGCCGTTTCTCAACATACGCAAAGGGAGACGCGGATGAGCGACCAGCCACCGACCGACTTCGACATCACGGCGACCATGATCGTCTTAGGCGGTTCGTTCGTGTCCGGCCTCGGGCGCTTGTGGCGTCAGGCCGATCAGGATAATCGCGCCACACTCAAAGCCGCCTTCCCGCACTACTGGGTGAAGTACCGCGAGCTCGCGCGGCTCAAGGCCGAGCAGACCGGCCAGGTGGCGCCGTGAGTGAATCACGTCCGTTATGCGGACTACCCAGAGCCGCCGCGCTGGGGCTCTTGGCGCAGTCCCTGTACTACTGCCACGCGGAACTCTACGGGCAACTGGACCGCCTGCCGCACTGGCAGGGCTTGACGTGGAGGGAGCAACACGTGTGGGTGCAACGCGCGACCGACGTCATGACGTTCTTGGAGCCGGCCGCGGTGACGCGTTCGCCCGTGGGACAGCCTGCCCCCTTGGCTGCAACGGCGGATGGCGTCGCCAGGCCGGTGACGACGGATTACTTCGCGCTCGCCAAGGTACTCGCCTTCCGAGGGCAGGACGACAGCCAGGGAATGGATTAGCGCATGAGAAACGGGGCCTTGATTCGCGCGTTGTCGATCATCCGCATGTTAGAAGGCGGCGGGCGGTATCAACTCCAGCAGCTCGCGGCGATGTTCGCCGTCCATCCGCGCACGATTCGCCGCGATCTCTACGCTTTAGAAACGGCGGGCTGGCCGATTGGGCACACCCCGGGTGATAGCGCTGGCGGCGATCCCGGACAGTGGTGGTTGGAGGACAGGCATGAGTGAGTCGATCACGACCCGCACCCCGCTCGCCGACGTGGACCTGAGCCGCTTGGCACTGTCGATTGAGCAGGCGTGCGCGCTGATCGATCAGTTGCGGGCGGAGAAGGCGGCCCTCCTCGAGACATTGCAGGACGTCCACGAGTACCTCGATATGTCGCTCTCGCCATGTGGGAAGGGGTGTGATTGCCTCGTGCACACCGTCGCCGCCGCGATTGCGAAGGCGGAGCGCGCATGAGACACGGCCACCACATGCACCCGTGCGAGCGCTGCGGCCTCGAGACCGAGTGTGACGGCGCGCCGAACTCGCCGCGAAGGCGCAGCAGCTACGGGACGCGGGCGAACGCGTCAGGCCTGAGCTGAGCCAAACCAAATGGGGCTACGACTTGATCGGGCTGTTTCCTGTCTCGGCCACGGCTCCAGCGATCAAAGGCACGGTGCAGACCGTAGACGACGATCAATGCATCCCCTTTTGACGCGCGGACCACGGGCGTGCTGTGTGCGGGACTCAGGCACGAGTGGCGGTGGGCTGGGGCCTACACGCTGAAATGCAAGTTCTGTCCCGCGGTGAAATTCGCGGAGCGCTGACATGACGTTTCGCTACGCCGTGACGTTCGAATTCGACCTCAAGGCTCCAGAGACCGTCCGGGGTGAGTTCGACGTCCCAAACCCACGCCTCGGCGCTCGTAGGGCCGTGGAGGCGGCACAGAAAGCGAAGCCGAACATGTCATTTCGGTCGCTCGTGGTGCTCTTGGAACGGCAGGGGCCGGGGGAGACGCGGTGATGTCCTGGCGCTGCGGCGGGATCGTGCTGAGCCTGTGCGATAGGACGGGTGTCATGGTGCAGCCGTGGTTGGAGGCTGGCTATGAATGCTGGATCGTGGATACGCAGCATAGACGAAGACGGCACGAACAACCAGCGGTCGAATCTCGTCATCTGCCAGGACCAGGCCTATCACTTAGGACTCCATCATCGGCTTCGCATACTGCGAGCCGGAGGCAACCCCTTCCCCGAAAGGTCGGCGGCCTAATGCACCTGGTTCTCTCCATCGCCACCGTCGCCGCTGGCCTCGCGAGTGGGGCCGTGATCATCTGGTCGTTACTGCATCTGACCGCGAAGGTCCTGCGCCGCTACGGGCCCGTTGATGACATCCACATTCCAGAGCCAGTGCCGAAGTTCCAGAAGTTAAGCCCAGGGGAAGTTGAGGCGCTGCGGGTGAGGGCCGAGATCCGGCAGCAACGCGCGGAGGCCAAGCACGCGGAAGGCCACCAGATCGAAGCCGGTCAACACGACCGCCAGATCAAGCTTGCGAGCAGAGGATCGCGATGACAGGCCAGCCCGAGAAATTCGATGCTGGAAAAGTCGCCGATCGCGCGCGGCAGATCGTTGAGTTGGAGAAAGAGATCGTGACGCTGAGGCGGGCCAAGGAAGCAGCCGATCACGCACTCGGGAGTGCCGAGTGTCGACTGCACAACCTTCAAAGCGAGCTCACACGCGCGGTCGAGCGTCACCTGGATCATTCGCTGATTCGCAGTCCGCGCCGCATGGAAGTCTCATGACGGGGATCCTCCTCGCCTTCCTACTCGGCGCGCTGGTGGCCCGGCTGACGTGGTTCGTGTTCCTCGCCCGCTTGGGCGGGATCGTGTGCTGGCTGTCGGGACTGGTGTTGGTGCTGAAGACGGAGAATGCGCAGCTCCGATCAGCGCTCGAGGCGGAGCAGGCGCGGGAGTCTGAGGCGTTGCGGCGGGCGCAGCTCGAGATCGTGAGCCAGGTGGGATCGCGGCGGGTGTCGTGACCGATCCGCGGACGTCGGCGTAGGCGCGCGACAGGGGGCCAAGGATGGCAGTTTCTGAGAAAGTAAACACCGACCTGTGGCAGACGGACTTCGTCCCAGCAACATCTGGCCGTCGCGCTTGGCACCAGCGCTCGTAGTCGTCTTCGTCTCCGTCGTCGTAGTCTTCGCCCGCGCTACAGTTTTCGCAGAGACCCGTCGTACGACTGAAATCGAAGATGGAAGACGAGGCCGACCGAGAATGAGGAACTAGACCGATGGCTCCTGTTTGGGTTGTCGAGGAAGGCGAGTATTCCGACTACCGCGTGGTCGGGGTGTTTTCCTCGAAAGAGAACGCGCAGCTGATCGCGGACGCCGTCAACGCACCGCGCGAGGGCGGGTACGGCGTGACTAGCGTGACTGGCGGGGCGACCGTGGCCGAATGGACGCTCGATCCCGCCGTCCACGAACTCCGGCATGGGTTCACGCCGTTCCTGGTGGACATGCGCGAAGACGGGACCGTGGAACGGTGCGAGCGCTGGGACGTCAGCGGGTACGAACTGGCGGGATACGTGCGGATGTGGCGACGGACGCAAGCGCCCGCCTTCCGTGAGAACCCCGACAAACCCGACATCTTGCAGACGTTCACCTGGGCGATGGACGCCCAGCACGCCGTCAAAAGCACGAACGAGCATCGGACGCGAATGATCGCGAGTGGCGAATGGGCTGCCGGCACACCGGAATCGTAAGTTCCCAATTACAAGCCGCACATTGGCGTGTGTTGCACTTTTCCGGAGCTGAGTTTCATCGTCGCCCGCAAGCGTGTATTGAGGAAGTGTTCGCGACCGTGGAGGCGGCGTACGCGGAACTGCGCCGGCTAATTTGGGGAACTATATACATAAGCACCTAACGTCTCGGAACGGAACACTGGCATGAAAGACACGACGAAGGAACTCAATCAAGTCATCGCCGCTGCCCACGCGGGCGAGAAGCTGCACCTGCTCGCTGGTAAGGTTTTGCAGTTGCAGACGGCCGACAAGTTCAGGCTGACCGCCGCGCTGTTGGATCTCGGCTACGTCGATCTGGCTGTCTTTGTGGGTAAGCGGGCGTTGGATGAAATTGAAATCGCGCGCCTGTTCGGGAAGCCTGCGGCAGCGCGTCAGGCTGCCCCAGAAACAACGAACGGCACGAAGGGAACAGAAGATGGCTGACCCGAAGCGACCGAGCACGCTACGGGGCCGCGTTCGACAGACACGGCTCGGCGAGATGCTGCGCCTGTATCGAACGGTGCGCGGGCATTCGCTCAGAGACGTCGCGCCAAAGGTCGGCATCAGTTCGGCGACGTTGATGCGGATCGAGACGGGGCAAGGCTTCGACGCGGAGACGCTGCTGAAGTTGTGGAGTTGGTTGCTGGAGAAAACCGAGCCGTGAGTGTCCCAGAAGTGAACAGAGAAGTTAAGTATATAAGTCCCCATTTGAAGGGAATTACATACTTAACTCCCGTGGCTGAGAAAGACCAATGAGGACGACTGTACTGAGCTTATGTGATCGAACTGGCGTCATGGTTCAACCGTGGCTGGAGGCGGGCTACGAGTGCTGGATCGTGGACGTGCAGCATAAGGCGGGCTTCTATCGTGATCTTGATGGGTTGGTCCGCATCGGTTGCGATGTGCGAACGCTCGACGTGGCTGCGCTCGAGGCAGTGCCGTTGATCGTCTTTGCCTTCCCGCCATGCACGAATCTCTCAGTCAGCGGGGCGCGTTGGTTTGCGGATAAAGGTTTGGAGTCGTTGTACGAGTCGCTCGGGCTAGTGGTCGCCTGTAAGCGCATCTGCGAAGCCTTTGGCGCCCCGTGGATGCTGGAAAACCCGGTCGGGATGCTCTCTAGTTACTGGCGCAAGCCGGACTACACGTTTCAGCCGTGGCAATACGGGGATACCTACACGAAAAAGACATGCCTCTGGACGGGCGGCGGGTTCGTGATGCCGGCGGCGTGGCAGCGGACTAAACCGGCCGGGACTGTGGCGACGATCCATCTGATGCCGCCAAGCGCGGACCGGGGCGACAAGCGCAGCGTGACGCCGGCCGGCTTCGCGCGGGCTGTTTTTTGAAGCCAATCATCGAAAGGCACAAGTCGCATGACTGACGTAGATGACGATTGGGAGTCGGAGTCGGACAAGTTGCGGGCTCATGTGGAAGCGCTAGAGAGCGCACTAAGGTCGGCCCTGCGCGACCTCGCATACCAAATCGTGAAGAACAACCGCTTGGTAGAGCGCCTTGCGAAGTGCGAAACATGGTCCGCTGAGGACGAGGAATACTTCCGCTCAGGCACACGGTATCCGGGCCAATGACCGGGGGAGTCATGTATATAAGTCCCCTAATTTGGGCGCAGGAGCGCGCACGGATCACGCCTGAGCAGAGGGCGAAAGACGACGCGTTAATGACGAGCTTATTCGGGACACCGCAACGCGCCGAGGCAGCAGCGCTTAAGAAAGAGGCTGCCCCAGTTGAGGACGCTGCGTTTTAGCGGGCGCTCATCGGTGTCAGTCGGTGGACCGCTAATCACCGGCATTTAGGCGAGCCAGGATTCAAAACAGGGACTTTTTCCTCGCCGACCGGATCCTGTTGTGGCAGGGAGCCGGGTGACTGTGGCCCGTGATCGCTGTTGACGTTCTCCCGTCAAGAGCGGATCCGGGAAAAAAGTCCCTGTCTCTTAAGGATAAGAGATATGAGTCTAGAAAGCGAGTTCGAGGCATTTTGGCTCACGTTTCCCCGCCATACCGGGAAGTTGGCGGCGCAGAAGTCCTACAAGAAGGCGCGCACGATGGCGAGTGCCCAACAACTCCTTGACGGGGTCGACACGTACCGGCACACGAAACCCGCGTATGCGGACTGGTGTCACCCGGCGACGTGGCTGAATCAAGGGCGCTGGATGGACGAACCGGATCGACCGCGCGAGGACTGGGCCTGCCAGCACACGCCTCACTGCAACGGCCGGCACGAGTGCGCCACGCTGGTGAGTTTGGGTCGATGAAGGTCGAAGATTTCCAGCAGATGGCGTGTTCCTGCGAGGCGTGCATTCTCGCTGGCGTGTCGACGCTGGTGCAGATCAGGGACCGCGATACTGGCCGGTGGCTCCACGGGCGGGAGCTTCGGCGGTGGCATGAGGCACGGGACGCCTTCTGGAAGCGGTTCTATGAGCAGACGAAGACACGAGCGATGAAATGACGCGGGCCGAGTCCTGGACGGGGCCGGACGCGCGGTCGGCAACCTGTTGGACACCGTCGCGATAAAGGATGTGAACCGCATGAAATGGATCATCTGTGTGCTCTCGCTCCTCCTGGCGCGTCCCGTGGTCGCGCAACCAGTCTGTAAAACCATCGAGCTCCCGTCGCAGCAGCAGCCTGATCCCGGCCGCGTCGGGGGGACCACCTTCGCGGTGCCGCCCAGCGTCATCAACGGGGTGTTCAAGGGGTTCTATTCCCCTGAGCTGGTCTATGCCTTCACGGCCGGCCGGGCGCAACGCGTGGGGGTCATCAATTGGGCGATCTTCGTGCCGAGCGGTCCACCGAAGGGTTCGATTCATGTCTGGGCGCTGCTCTGCCACGACGGGTACTGCGCCAAGGCGGATATGTTCAGCAACGATGGGGTGGACGGCGTGTGGGACTCTGACTCGCTGAGTCGGCCGATTAACCCCGGCGAAACCTACGGGATTGGGATCTTCAACTTTACCGGCCAGCCGGTCACGATGGATGTATTCGTGACGTTGCAGGAGTGCCGGTGATGGATGTCAAGGTACCCGCGTGGTTGGAGAAGCTCGAGCGGTGGACCGAGGACGATGGCATGGTGCCGCGCGAGTGGGGCGAGTGGGAGGCGTAGATGGCCAAATATGCGTATCACCGGTTGGACGGCAACGCGAAGGCCATTCGGGACGGGTTACGCACGGTCGGTGTCAGTGTGGACCCACGATGCCCCCTGGACTGGCTGTGCGGCTACCAGGGGCGCAATTACCTCTTGGAAGTCAAGACGGCCACGGGGTTCAACCGTCGCTCACAGAAGCAGCAGGCGTTCCTGGATGGTTGGCGCGGACAATCAGCCGTAGTGCAGACGCTGGAGGAAGCCTTAGTGGTCGTGGGGATCATGTGAACGGGCCCACGTCGCCCCGCTCCTGGTGGATCGGCTTGGATAGGGGCGAGCTCGACGCGGCGGCGACCCGGGAGCTCCCGCGGATGGCGGCGAGCAAGATCGCGCAGTGGCAATTCACGAATGGGGAGAGGGGTTCGATCAAGCGGACGCGGCGGCCTCACCTGGAGCCGTGGGAGCGGACAACCGAGGATGACTAAGCCGCGGGTGGCGGATCAGGGAGAGGACGCATGAGCCGGCAGACGGATCGGCATCGCTGCGAGTGCGGCAGGCAGGCTCAGGTGACGCCCACCGACAGCCCATGGGAATTCGACTACGCATGCCTGTGTGGTCGGACAGGGGTGATTTCTTTTGCCCACGCTTCTCCGCCGCCTGCGTGGGACGGGCAGACGCGCATGGTGCAGGACGTCCTCCCCCTTGAGGTCGCATGAAGATTCAGCGGCGCTTCTGGATGGCCCAGCTCTCGGACGGCTCCCGGCTGAGGATCCCCATTGTGAGGAGAGGACGCCCGCGAATCTACACCGCGTTCGAGAAGCGCCGTATTGTGCGGAGGGCTGGAGGCCGTCGCTTGGCCCTGACCTCTGGGTGTGTCCCTGTTGTTATATCTCGTGTTGTTTGGAGTGGTGACTGATGTCGGACCCTGACGCCGTGCCCGCCTGGTTGCGTGATCTGCGGACGTGTCAACGTACCTCGTACGGGGCGATGGTTGACGTTGGCGAGTCGCATCCGGATTATCTGCCGCATACTGAGAAGTGGGTGAAATTTCAAGACCTACTAGCGGCGTGCCCGCCCCAGTCCGCGGCGCCCGCCTGGCAGGACATCGCGACGGCCCCGAAGGATGGAACCAAGATCGTGATTTTCGCGAAGTGGCGAGGCGGGCAAGAAATCGCGGTCGCCCGGTGGAATGACCAGCGTGAAGACTCGCGCGGTCCCGTGTGGGAGAGCGGATTCGCGACGTCATATCAACCGACTATCGTGGCGCACTGGATGCCCTTACCGGCCCATCCCGTCTCCTCCCCGGCGCCCCCGGGCGGCGAGCCCTGATCCATGCACGTCTCCGGTTCAGCCCGCCCGGAAACCTTCTCCTGCCCAGCCTGTGGCTCGTTGCATTCCGTCGTGAAAAATACCGGATTCCTGTTCGACGCCGCCGACGTTGAAGGGATCGCCCGCCTCCGCGAATGCACGGCCTGTCAGCATCGCTATACCACCAAGGAAGTGATCTGTCCCGTGAAAATTAGACGCGCGCCGCGCAAGATGTTGCGAGTTTCAAGCGGTCCTGTCTAGCATACTTTAGGGTGGATGGGTCGCCATCGCTGACGTCACCATTGGCGGCATCACCACCCCGGCCTCAGCTGTGGCCGATGCGGATCTCTTGGAGATCGAGCAGGGCGGTGTCACCAAGAATGTCACGTATGCCATCGTCAAGGATTACATCGAA
>Ga0137433_1001260_pt1 | contig 10917 bp, 16 predicted proteins | sample EasRivERMZT840_2_FD_102335 | JGI IMG/M metagenome (GOLD analysis project Ga0137433, IMG submission 102335) | Soil microbial communities from meander-bound floodplain in the East River, Colorado, USA - East River MetaG ERMZT840_2 | ecosystem: Environmental > Terrestrial > Soil > Floodplain ...
CCAGTTCATGTCCAACACGTACCGCGGATCCTGCTCCACCAGCTTCGCATCCTGTACCGCTAACCGGAGCAGGGCCGACAATGTGTCGGGTAACTCGATTACTGTACTCGTGACCATTTCATGTCCTCCTGTTTGATCCGTGCACTTCCGACCGTCACTATATTGTACTGGAACTGGGGCTCAGTCCTACCGTAAAACATTCTTTGGAAACGGGACCCCTTTCCGCAGGACGTGCTCGACCTCGACTGGGCAATGCTCTGTGACCATCCGGACAGGGACGCCGAACTTCTTCGCACGCTTGACCATGTCCTTCGTCCCTTTTGACTTTTCAAGATTCGTGTGCGCGGCCACGACCAGATCCGGTCTACCCTCCTCCAGCATACGCTGGTTCCGCATCGGGCCCGCTGCGCGGCCGTAACGCGTCCACTCGGCATTGAACTGTAAGCACGGGAGTTCCATCTTCTCCGCGTAATCCTTCGCACACTGGTCGGCACCCTTGGCGCCACCTTGGATAATTAGATGAATCTTTAAGTGATCCAGTACCTGGGCTATCGCACCCGTGTCTGACCACGTTCTGGAACCACAGACCAGAACTCTCATTCAATCACCTCGTGTACCTCGATCGAGTGACCTAACGGCAACTTGAAATCGCGGCCTTCGGCCGGGTACAAAGTCTCATCGTCGGGACTCAGAAAAGACTCGCCGTGTCTTTGAATCCAGATCTCCACCCGGATCGGTACCGAACCTTTGTTCCGGATACTCACTACCATCTCGGCCATACAATCCTTTCATAACCGACAGGTTCATAACAATCATTCATAGACATTAACCATAATCATTTACGTAACTCATTTCTTTTCAGAAACAAGTTACAACGAAATTGTACTGGATTGAACCGTGGCGTTCTAAAAACAATTTCCGTAGGCCCACCGTACTATCGGATCTACGAGCGGGTCAAGCGTACGCTGGCTACTGAACTGGTCCGCGTCGCCTAACTCGACCCACTGAATATCGAAATTGTGACGTTTCCTGGCCGTGAGTCTGAGAACCAGACTCGACAAATGGTTCGTGACACCGACAAATACAAAGGTCATTTGTGAACCCCTGACTGGGGTCCACCGTCGTAGGCACTTAATGGCGTGTAACTGAGCTTCGGCGTGTAGGTCGTCGAGGTCTATCCATACTTTGACCTCACCTGGCAACCGCTTATACGCGGCCCATGACTTCTGCCAGAGTAACTTGTCTAACTTACGCAACACGCTCGCTTCGTCTACGTTTCTTCTCCGCACCCCTGTTTTCATTCTCCAAAGTCTCCTGTGCAATAGCGATTAACTTGGAATAATTGATCCCGTCCTTGACTGGGACCTTGAACACTTTGATACCCGCTGCCTTGAAAGCCCGTGCGCGACGCTTTGAAGCCGCTTCGAACCGGTTCTTGACGTCACCGATGTCCACATAGATCAGACCCCGCTTACCATCGGCCAACCGGACACCTCGACCGAACTTCTGTAGCGCAGAGTTCTTGGACTTCAACGCTGCGCAATCCACAATCATGTCCACCTGTTTAATGTTCACCCCCTTCTGAAAGACCTTGTTCGCAATGATTAGATTGATACCGCCGTCGTCAAACTGTTCCTTCGCCTTTATCCGCTTCTCGACTTTCACCGCACCGTAGACAATCCGATGGCGCACGCCTTTGAAAAGCCGGGCCACGTTCTTTAGATGTTCGACCCACTCGACGAGGACTACAACCCGACGTCCCGCGTCTAGGCCCGCCTGTACGACGCCTTTGATGACCGCATTCCGCTCCGCACTCCGGACAAGACTCCTGTACGCATCACGGTACTCCATCTGCCCATCGTCGTACCAATGTATGTTCGGGTACTGTACCTGGACCACGACGCCCTTGGTCAAATACCCATCCTTGGTTCCCTGATCTAACGAGTACTGAAAAATGACGGGGCCCGCTACCGCGTACGAGCGCATCCGAATGTGCTTCTTCTGGAGCTCCAGCGTAGCCGTGAGACCGAAGACCGCCTTCGGTCTGATCTTCTCTATCGTCGAAAAGTTCCGACGGTTTAACTGAGTATGAAGCTCGTCGATAATCAAGACGTCCAGTGTACGGTGCCAGACTCGGAACCGCGGGTCTTTAACGTGTTTATGTAAAGTCTGCACCGTCGCCACGGTAATCCGCTGAGGCTCGAACTCGGAATTACCGACCACTCCGACCTTCTCACCGAGAACCCCTTCCAACTCCAAGCGCGCTTGTGCCAGCAACGTGAGCTCATCTACGACGAAAACCGCGCTACCAATCAGAGCCTTGAAAAACATCCCCGCGGTCCACGTCTTCCCTGTACCCGTCGCACTGAGAATCAAGCCACCACCACGCTGACTGGCCGCTTGCATTTTCCGCACGCACTCAGCCTGGAAAGATCGGTCCGTCTCGAGTTCGGTACGCCGAAACGCGACCCGCTTTATCTCCCACAGAACTGAGAACTGCTGTCCGACTAACTCCTCGACCTCGTTCTGCATGGCGAGAAATAGACCCGTCGGAATTTTATCGTACTTCAACAGACGAATCCGCCCGTCCCAGATCCGCTTCTGGAACGTTGGTGCCCACCGGTACCCTGGCGGAAAGTACGAGAACGCGTCCCGTAACTCTTCGAACGGGTACTCACCAATCAACAATGCGTCTCGATTCGTGATTACGATTTCGATAGACATTAAAAAAGTGCCAGGTCGAGTTACCCCGACCTGGCCTAGTTGTTTTTGAGTGGCCGATTAGGCTTCGACGACGGGACCCTTCTTTTCCTTCTTGACTGCCGCCGCCTTGGGCTCGGCCGCTTTCTTTTCCTTACCGTTTCCCTTGGCTTTCTTTTCAGCCTTGGGTTCTTTGGCCTCGGGATCTTTGACTTCCTTCGTGACCGGCTCTTTCGGCTTCTCGGCTTTCTTGGTCTCTTTGCTGAACTTCAAGAGCTGGATCTTGCCATCGTCCGTGATCACCGCGCTGTACATCTCGCTGCGATTGCCCCACTTGCGAAGCTGGCGGAACCGACCCTTCGTGAGATTCGCCACCGAGTTCGGCTTGACCACTTTCGCGATCGCCTCAGGCGTCCGAGCCACACCGTCCTTCAGGAGCTCGTACATCTTGGCCAGAATCGAATCTGGCCGGAACCGACCAGCAACCAGTTCCACTTCAGCCTTCGCCACCTTCTCTTTCTTTTCCTTCACAACCTTCACTTTCTTTTCCTTCGTTGCCATTGGCATCTCCTCGTCACCTTCCAAAGTTTGATCATCCCCAGCGCCATCCCCGCTGGCTGGGACTACTCGGTACCGCTCGTACTTCAACGCCTTTCCTTCACCGATCAACTTCTCGATCATTGAAATTGCGTGTCCCCTTGGTCGTGGAGCTTTGGCACCCGTCGGCTTCCAGATACCATCATCCAACCACTGAACACAAACTGATCGGCAACTTGCTGGTAGTTTGCCCGACCACTCCTTTGACTTTACATCTATCTCCATCCCTACCATGTGCGCCTCCGAAGCGAATCGTAATAGCTCCGTTCCTTGAAATCGGGGTTTCGTACTCACCGGCGATGGTCGCTGCCGTAATACCCATCGCACGGAAAACTCGATTCAAATTGATCTTCCATGAAACGCCGCGCTTGTCCTTGAACAGTTTCAACGAAAGCTCACCCGAAACCGACGGACTGATATGCAACTTTGTCCGCCCGTCCCATCGCGCTGTCGCTCGCGCACCTTGAAAGCTAGCCGGCAACCGCACTATACCGTATCGATAGATCCTGGTCGTTTCCAGGGCCGGTCGTGACACTTTTGAACCACCTCCTCTTTTTCACTCGTTCCAAATTTCTCGAGCATAGTGTAGAAATTTTGAAAAGTAATCTAGCATTACTTCTTGACGGTCTTACCTCTCAACCAAGTGGTCTCGATATGCGGGATTCAGTTTCGGATCCAACCGATGAACTGGAAGCTTTGGTGCCGCAGCAATGATCTTTGTTAGCTCCACCGCCCACTTCTTTCCATGAATCTGTTTCAGCAAAATCTTGACCTGTGCCGACCAATCGATAATCTGACGATCGTACGAAACCACCTCGAGTAGAAACGGCCCGTCAGTAGCGCATACCGCACCCTTCGCAAACCGTTTCAACAGACGGTCCCGCAACTTACCCCGCGCCAGTTTCGCCAGCCGCTCCTCATTCGCGTACCTGACGAACTCGTTTATGGTTTCGACCGGAATGACGTCCAATTCAACTTTAGGTTTTTTCAATCGGCACCTCCTCCAAGAAAACCTTAGCCAGCAACTCACGTGATTTTGTACCGTCCCAAATTACCCAAACGCACGTTGCGTCACGACTGAGCCCCACCACAGTTGCTTGTCGGGTTAACGGAGCCCGACGACTAAATACCGTGTAACCTTCTTCCGACAAACGCACTCGAGTACCCTTTGTCACAATTACCCTCCTTTTTAGGGTCGCGAAATTACCCCCTGACGCCAATTTAGAACCCTTTCGGGGTCCATTACCCTATTTAGGGTCCAACAACCGCTTACAACCCATTTTTAGCGGCAAAATAACCTACTGGCCGAGGCGGCCCAGAGCCGTTTGCAGGGCCGCAACCAAAGCCCATAACCACACCCCCGTCACAATCGCCGCAACTACCCCACAAAGCACTGCAACACCCGAAGCTAATTTGACTACCACCTGAACCACCTCCCCTCATATTTTTCGTTCGGACTTGTGACCGAACGTGCGCATTAACCGGACCGAAGTCCGGCCACTCTACTCAAATGTACGAAAGTAACCGCATGATATGCCACAACCCAACGATGATCGCAAGCCACATCGCGAACTTGATGATCTTGACCAACTCAGCGTTAGCTCGTACCACGTTTCACCTTCCTTGTTTTGACCCTCCTCGCTGTCGATATCTCAATCGCCTGACCCAACCACGTTTGAAGTACATCGTACAGCACGTTAATCGCCTTTACTTCTTCCGAAGACCCCAACTCCCGCATCTCCTCCAAATCATTCCTCCACGTCTCCGCCTTGTCGATGGCCGATTGAAGCGACTCGTCCTCGGCAAACAGATTCAACGCCTGACCGATTCCTTGATGCTTCATGTACGCCTGACTGTGCGGCTGGTTATCAACGACCATCTTTTCGCATGCGTTACGAATCCAGTTCGCGTTCTCCGGTTCGTTGTCCAAATAAATCACACCCGATGTCTTTGGCTCATCAGGGAACTGTTGAACCACCTCGAAAAAATCAGGATGAATCAAATCGGAACCCGTCGTTTCAAAGTCACCACCTGATTGAAGCCAACCCAACAGTTCCATACCAACACTGTACGACGGATCTTCCGGACTACCCACCCGCTTAGTAATTCTCACTTTGACTTTCATCTGTTCTCTCCTTTGTAAGACGGGTACCGAAGTACCCGTCCGATTGAATGTGCGGTTACTCAGCCGACTTCTTCTTGAGGATCTTTCGCAACACCGGAGCATCTTCTACCATGGTGCCCAACTTCTCCGTCACCTTCGTGAACTCCGTCGCCAGCTTTGTCCGAAACGCGTCGTCATCTCGAATCGCATCCGGTGCCACACCCTTCATCAACGCCTTGACCTTGACCACGACCGCTTGCAACTGAGTGTCGTTGCTGATGTCCCGGATCTCGAACAGCTTCAAGAACTCGTTCAGGTTCTCCACGGTGGAATCGTAGACCTTCCGCTTCGTACCGTCCGACTTGGTCTCAAGACTCTGAGCGAATCTGGCCACGAACTCGACCATGTTCACGCGCAGGTACTTTTTGGTCTCCTCCAGCATCGCCGTCCAATCTTTCTTCACCCGCTCCTGCTCCCGCTTGAAAACCTCGACGTTCAATTTCTCAAGTGCCGAGTCCACATCAAAGGATCTGTACGCAATGTCGACCGAGAACGCGGCCTTGACCCGCTCCGGAGCCGGATAGTCGTCCCTATCAAAGAACTTACCCAGCAGCTTCTTGGCCTCTTCGATCTGCTGCGGATAGATGTCGATAAACGTCCCGACCAGAACCTTCCGCTCGGCCATCCGCGTGATCAGGTACGCGTCCGTCTCCTCGACCAGCTCGAACGGAATCAAATAGATCGAATCCCGTGTCAAGGACGGTAGGCAGTGCCGGCGCAAGTGCTTCTTCGTTTCGCGATCGTGGGATCTGATGGCCTGGTACTCAGGACTCTTTAGCATCTTCTTGCTCAACTGCAATGACTCGGCATCCGCCTCCGCCGTCTCTACCGAATCTTTGATCTGCTCCATGTCCGCCTGTTTCTTGTTACCAGGCTTGTGGAACTTGACTTCCAAAGGAATCGCCGCTCGTGGTGCCTTCTTGGGTACTGGTGCGTTCATTATATTGATCTCCTGTGCAATTGAAAATCCGGACCGGTAGACCCGGTCCGGTACTTGTTACTGAACTTTCCGCATCGTCTTGCGACCCGTAACCGGTTCCTGTACGCCTTCCTCTGTACCAGGTCGGTAGATGTAAACCCCTTCGTGGTTCGCCGACTGGTACTTACCGCTCGCCGACTTCCGCAACGCCTCGACCTCATCGAATGCCGCGACGCTGACCGGAATGACCGTACCCGCTACGTCAATCGGGTTCAGTCCGTACCTCCAGGCTTTGTCACAGCACTGCCAGATCTCGGCACCCGTCCAACCCTTGTCGTTCGGAAGCTCCACTCCACCGAACCCGTACTTCGACAGGTAGTACTTCCAAATCGTGTCCTTCTCCTCCGCATCCGGAAGCTCGAAGTAATAGGTACCCATCCGGAACCGCCGCCTCAACTCCGGCGGTAGGTTCGTCACGCGATTGCAAGTACCGAAGAAAAACGCCTGACCACCCGACAACGCTTCGATGACCTTGAACGCGGCGTTCGTCTTTTCCTGCGAGGACCCGACCAGACCAGACTGCATGGCACCGAAATCAATATTGATCGCCGGAATACCCGCCTCGTTACCCAGCGCCTTCGCCACCAAAGACTTCCCCGTACCCGGCGAACCCAATCCGATGGCACCCACCGCTTCCGTGTCCTGCATGAAGCTGAGAGTCTTGCCCACCTGGTACTGTGAAATACCCGTCGAGTCCGTTGCGAAACTCGCAAACATTTTGTCCATCTCTTCGAGGATCACTATCAAGCGCGGCGCCTTCCGCCCCTTGATCAATCGCATGAACTCCGCCTTGATGTTGTGCAGTCCGCCAATGTCGGCAAACCGTTCCTTCCCCCGGTAGACTTTCAACCCGTCGTTCTGATCGATGGTCTTGTACCGCCTCTCAACCAGCTGTGGAAACTCGATGCCCGTATCGCCCATCGACATCATCGCAACCTGCTCGGCCGCGAAATTGGAAAGTCCCATCAACTGACCCGCTGCCTGCTCGAGTACTTTGCCCGTCGGCACCTTGATCTTGTTGGACTGGTACGCCATCGTCACCACTTTCTCCAACTCCAACGCATCCGGCAGCGGCTCATCGTAAACTTGAATATCACCGCCACGGAGCTCAGCCGGCAACGGCAACGCAGGTCCCAGCAGAATCAAAGTCTGCAAGTGCGCCTTGAACTCCTCGCGCAGATTGAATACCGCCTGAGCCACATCCGATGACTCGATGTACCGCTGGGCGTTCTGGAAAAACGCAACCGCGTACTCTGGCAGTTTCTCCAAAGCCCCCAATGCCGGAATCGTTCCGATCGTCATGTTCTCAGGATCGTTCGTCACCACCCACTGCTTACCGTGAGCGTTGAGCCCCTGCAACCCGCGGACCGCATCCCACTGCACCGCGACCAGCGGCTCCTCGACGCCAGCTTCATCCAGATCCATCACGAACCGCGACAACAACGCCTTCGTGGTCGCCACCTGGTCGGGAGTCGTGACACCTAGCAACGGAGTTCCTACCGAGCGCGCTTTACTGACTTGATCGTAGACGTTCATTTTACTCTCCTTTGAAATTTGACCCCGACTTGTGACGGGGCCTGCGCATTAAGCCGGGTCCTCAACCCGGCCCACTCTGCTAATCGCGTAACAAAAAGTACGCTACCAGAATCCAAAACGGTAGCACGATAACCATGGCCCACAAGACGCCTTTCACGAACTTCATGGTCACCTCCTAAGTGACGTTTCGTACCTTGACGTGAGTCGCGAAGACTTCTTGCATGTCACCCATCGGACCCACAAGCAAAAGCTTCACGCTATTTTCAGACTGGAACGCCGCCTGAACGGTGGCGTACTGGTCGCCGTATGCATTTGGGTCCAATTTCCAAATGTGTCCGAGACCAACAACCGGTTCGACCGTTTTACCGAGCATCCGATTCGATAACCCAGACTTTGGGGGCATTGACTCCTCCTCAATTAACGTTAGAAAATCGGTACTGACCGTCTCGACGTCGTCAAGACGCAAATCCCAAGAAACTCTAACACAACCAGGTACCCGACTAGGACCAATTACCGTACCGCATGCTTTGCCGACACCGAACGAAACACGAGCGCCTTTCCGCATCGGAACCTCCTTACAAGTAATTGTTCAGCAACCACTCCACCTCGGCATCCAACGCTGCCTGTCTCAATTTGAACCCCTCGAGGACGGGACCACCGACCGGTGACAGATCCGCGACCCAGAATCCCAACCGCTTCTCATCCGGTTCGACGTGACTGGCTCGCTGTAACGTCCCCTTTCCCTCTTGAATCAACTCCGCCAGGTCGTCGTTATAAATGCACCGGATTACTCCATCTTGATCAACTGAAAGATCGATGTTCATTTACCCTCCTTCAATTTGATGTACGGCCAAGTATCCGATCGTTCTGTCTTTTCACCTGTAGGGTCTAACTCCAAAGGACCAACGATGACTGTTTTATCGTTGAACCAATTTTGCACGGGATCGTCTATCCACTCTTGGGCTTTTACTTTCGTTGTGAAAACTGCGCGAGCCGAAATGTTACCCATCCCGGTATTCTCACCAACCACGACAAATATGTTCACCGTTTCACCTCCAGCTTGGATTGTACTTTGTAGTACTCCGCGGTCTTCATGTCCCCTGTCTTTCGACCCAGAGCCCGCTCGAGCTCCATCGTTTCCTTGATGCAATCGCTGCCCGTAAACCCCTTGGTCTCGATCGAGACGTTACCCGCCTCATCAACCTCCTGTGCAATGAGAGACCCCCGTGCGTTGACGGCCTGGAGTCGAATCCGACCATCCTTGACGATTTCGTTGACTCGGTAACCCTTCTTGATCAGCAACCGCTTCGCGACTTCAATCCCGTACGGCTGTTTGAACTTCACCATACCCTGACCGCCCATCTGCTCCAGCTTGGCCCCGTACGCACCAAACGCGTCGTAAATCAATTCGTATCCGTTACCCGATCGTGCCTTCACGACGCCGATCTCGTACTGATGGACGTCACCACCCGGAATCCGAATGACGTGTTCGCAGGTACCAAATGTCTTGGGATCGAACCCCTGCAAGGCCGCGGCCCTCGTGTTATCGCGCCAGTCGTTTAACCAGCGCCCGTACCATTTGAAGTTCTTCTTGTTCTCCACGAACTCGAACCCCAACCGCTCCGCTGTCGCCTTCAGAGCCTTGAGATCCAGAATCTCCAACTGCACCGCCGCTACGTGTGACATTTTGTCTCCTTTACATATAGTACCAAGTTCCTCAGAACCCGGTACGAAAGTTAATCCACAAACTCAATCATGTGCAATCGTTGAGCCAACTGCCCTGCTTGAAACTTGTTCTTATGCCGATTCCAAAAACCCCGACAGCACGCCGTCTGTCCCTCGGCGTGGCAAATCCGATGACCCTTGAACCCACCGTGCTCATCAGCGACTTGAGACTCCAACTTTTTGATATCCCACGGTAAGCCTTTTCGGTAGATACAAGTCTTGCACTGCTTTGATTTGACGCGAAACATTTCACCCTCCACGGTACTGATGGTTCCGGTACTCTTTCCAACTCTTCTGGGTCCTCACTCTATTGTGCTTACTGTGCGGCGGGCACCGATCGCAATTAATGACCCTCGCCCGACTCAGCCGCTGCTTGTACTCTTTCCGATTGATCCGCATGTCGACCCCCTTAGTCGTTAATGATCAGCACCCGCACGCCCTTCATAGCTGGCCACCTCTTAATCGTTTCATCAGTCGGCGAAAACCACGTCCCCGCCAACTCATCGCCGTTCATGTCCCGTCCCGTTTCCACAAACGTTGCCTCACGACCCGTGACCGCTGAAACCATCGCAAACCCCACATCACACGCGTCTGGGTAAACCCTCTCGAACTGGAAATCCTTACCGAGGTCTGAAAGCTCGGTAAGGAACGACCTGTTTGACTTACCCCACGTAAACCGCGCCGAACTCACTCTCATCATATTGATCTCCTCTCTGACTGGACTTGTGACCAGTCGTGTGCGTTAACCCCGATCGCTCGGGGCCACTCTGCTATTCAAAGGACCGTCTATCTGATGGTACCCGCCTAGCATCGTAGTCGTTACCTGCGTAGATCTCATCCGAGGCCGGCTTCGCCTTCGCGACCTCAAAGATGAACCGCGCCAACCCATCCGCGCGTTTCACATTACTCGGCGTTGGCACCACCATCCCGTTACCGAGCTCCTGAAACCACTGTCTGCACATCGCGCACGCTGGCTTCGTAGCGTACAAGATTGCGATACCGCAACTTTCGCATTTCATTTTTGACCTCCAATTTGTTTTTTGTTCTCCGTCTCCTCGATACCCTTCTGACTCAAGTTCACATCGTTCGCCGTCTTGACACCGGCTTGGAACCCGTCCATGTTTTGCAACTTCATACTGATACTCGGTGCCGGTTCGCCACCCTTATCTGCAAGGTACTTCTCGATCGCTTGTTCCAGCTTCTTCAAAGGTACCAG
>Ga0137433_1001261_pt1 | contig 10915 bp, 12 predicted proteins | sample EasRivERMZT840_2_FD_102335 | JGI IMG/M metagenome (GOLD analysis project Ga0137433, IMG submission 102335) | Soil microbial communities from meander-bound floodplain in the East River, Colorado, USA - East River MetaG ERMZT840_2 | ecosystem: Environmental > Terrestrial > Soil > Floodplain ...
CCCAGTTCGGGATGTCGGGCATCGGCGAGCCGCCCGCGGGCGGCGTGAGCACGGTGCGCGGCATCGCCTGGTCGATGTCCCATTCCTCGACGTTGACGATGGTCCAGACCGCCATGCGCGCCCCGCCGGGCAGCCGCAGCGGCTTGCGCCGGGTGATGGGTGAATAGCTGATCCGTTCGAGCGGCTTCATACAGGGACTGTAGCGACAAACCGAAATCAGGGACAGACCACGTTTTCCGCTTCCGGTTTTCCGCTACTCTCTCGGCCGAGGAGGAGGAACTTGGACGCGAAGTTCTGGCTGATCCAGACCTTCAACGGCGTGTCGTACGGCGCGCTGCTGTTCCTGCTCGCAAGCGGCCTCACCCTCATCTTCGGCGTCATGCGGATCGTGAACCTTTCGCACGGCGCCTACTTCCTGCTCGGCGGCTATGTCGCGCTCACGGTCATGAAGTACACCGGCTCGTGGCTGCTCGCGCTGCCCGTCGCGGCCCTTGCCATCGCCGTGCTTGGATTGATCGTGGAAAGAATCTTCCTCAGGCCCCTCGGTTTCGACCCGCTGCGCCAGGTGCTGCTCACGGTGGGCTTCGCGTTCCTGTTCCAGCAGGCGGCGCTCGACATCTGGGGCGGCGATAACCTGATCATCCAGCCGCCCCCGGCGCTTTCGAAGAGCGTCGTGGTCGGCGGCCTGCACCTGCCGCTGTACCGCATCTTCATGATCGCGCTCGCCGCCGCGATCGGGCTCGCGCTCTGGTTCGCGATGGAGCGCACGCGCATGGGCGCCATGGTGCGCGCGACCGTGGACGACGCGGAGATGGCGCGCGGCGTGGGCATCGACACCTCGCGCGTGTCGATGTTCATCTTCGCGCTCGGCGCTTTCCTCGCCGCGCTCGGCGGCGTGATCGGCGGCGCGTTCCTCGGCGTCTACCCCGGCCTCGACTTCGAGGTGCTGCCGATCGCCTTCGCGGTGGTGATCATCGGCGGCATGGGCAGCCTCGCCGGCGCCGCCATCGGCAGCATGCTGGTCGGCCTCGCGGACAATTTCGGCAAGGCGCTCTTTCCCGAGGTCGCGTATTTCAGCCTGTACGCGCCGATGGTCCTGATCCTCGCGATGAAGCCGACCGGATTGCTGGGCCGGGAATGAAGAAGATCCTCGTCCTTCTCGGCATTCTGGGAATCGTAGCGGTGCTGGCTCCCTTCGCCGGACCGTTCGTGATCCTGCTCCTCGCGCAGGTGCTGGTGCTCGGCATCATGGCGATGAGCGTCGATCTGCTGCTCGGCTACACCGGCCTGCCGTCGCTCGGGCAGGCGGCGTACCTCGGCGTCGGCGCGTACCTCACCGCGATCCTCGCCACCAAGTACGGCATCGGCCTGGGGTGGGATTTCTGGATGGTCGTGGCGCTCGGCATGCTGAGCGGCGCCGCGACCGCGGCGTTCTTCGGGCTGTTCGCGATCCGCGCGAGCGGGGTGTACTTCCTGATGATCACCCTCGCGCTCGGCATGTGCGTCTGGGGCCTCGCCTACCGCTGGAATTCGCTCACGGGCGGGGACAACGGCATCAACATGCGGGGGCGCCCGAAACTCGGCGAGCTTGCGTTTTCGAATGACCTGGTATTTTTCTACGTGGTGCTCGGCTTCTTCCTCGCCTCGTTCTTCGCGCTGCACCTTTTGGTGAGCTCGCCGTTCGGCAAGAGCCTGGTCGGCATCCGCGAGCGTGAGCTGCGCATGCGCATCCTCGGGTACAACACCTGGCTGCACAAATACATCGCCTTCGTGATCGCCGGCGCGTTCGGCGGCCTCGCCGGCGTGCTGTGGGCGCACCTGAACGGCATCGTGAGCCCGAGCGACGTGATCCTCACCACGTCGGTCGACGCGCTCCTGATGGTGGTGCTCGGCGGGCCGGGCACCCTGGTCGGCGGCCTGATCGGCGCGACCGTCGTGGTATTCCTGCGCGAATATCTCGCCACCCTGGTGCAGTGGTGGCAGTACGTGCTCGGCGCGGTCTACGTGCTGACGATTCTCTATCTACCCGGCGGAATAATGGCTCTCTTCAAAGGAGGAAGACGATGAACCGGAAATTGTTGACCGTCATGGCGGCATTGGCCCTTACGCCAGCACCTTCGATGGCCCAGGAACTCAAGATCGGCTTCCTCGCGCCGATGACGGGGATCTTCGCGCAGATCGGCAAGGACATGGAGAACGGCTTCCAGATGTACCTCGACGAGCAGAAGGGCAATTTCGCGGGCGCGAAGATCACCTTCATCGTCGAGGACGAGGAAGGCAAGCCCCCGGTCAGCGTGCGCAAGGCCGAGAAGCTGGCGCGCCAGGACAACGTGCACATGCTGGTGGGCGGCCTGCTCGCCTCCACCGGCTACGCGATCGCGCCGGTCAGCACGCGCCTGAAGACCGTGTACATCCCGTCGATCCCGGCCGCCGACGACCTCACGCAGCGCGACCTCAAGGACTACCCGTTCATGGTGCGCACCGGCTGGACCAGCTCGCAGCCGCACCACCCGCTCGGCAAATGGGCCTGCGACAACAAGTACAAGCGCGTGGTGACGATTGCCGCCGACTACGCCTTCGGCCACGAGGTGGTGGGCGGCTTCCAGAAGGTGTTCGAGGACTGCGGCGGGCAGATCGTGCAGAAGATCTGGCCGCCGCTCGGCACCAAGGACTTCGGGCCCTACATCCCGACCCTCAAGGCAGATGCGGATGCCATCTTCTCGCTGATGGTCGGCCCGATGGCGCTGCAGTTCCCGAAGCAGCTCCAGGAATCGGGCGTCAAGAAGCCGATCATCGGCGGCGGCACGAGCTACGACGAGTTCGTGCTTCCGTCCATGGGCGACGAGGTGCTCGGCCACGTCTCGGCGCTGCAGTACAGCGCCGCCATCGACACGCCGAAGAACCGCGAGTTCGTGCGCAAGTACCGCGAGAAGTACGGCAAGGTGCCCTCCTACTATTCCGAGAGCAACTACACCACCGCGCAGATGATCCACGAGGTGATGAAGCAGACGAAGGGCAAGTGGCCGGGGCCGGAGAAGTTCGTCGCGATGATGGCCGGCCTCAAGATCGACGCGGTGCGCGGCCCGGTGCGCTTCGACGAGATGAGGAACCCGGTGCAGAACATCTACATCAAGAAAGTCGAGAAGAAGAAGATGCACGGCTACGACAAGGACGAGCTCTGGAACAGCGTGATCCAGACCTATCCCAACGTCGGGCAGTTCTGGACCTACAAGAAGGAAGAGTTCCTGAAGCAGCCGGTGTACAGCCGCGACTTCCCGCCTTGCAAGTACTGCAACTAAAGGGGCTGTCGAAGAGCTTCGGTGGCCTCGCGGCGGTGCGCGAGGTCACCCTGGAGGTTCATGCCGGCGAGCGCAAAGCCATCATCGGCCCGAACGGCGCCGGCAAGACGACGCTCTTCAACCTGATTACGGGGGTTTTCCCCTCTTCGTCCGGGAGCATTTTCCTTTTTGAAAAAGATGTGACGCGCTGGCCTGCGCACAAGCGCACCGCGCTCGGCATGGCGCGCACGTTCCAGATCACGAGCCTGTTCCCCAAGCTCACGGTGCTCGACAACGTGATGCTCGCGCTGGCGGGCGTGGGCTGGACGAAGCTGGTGATGTGGAAGCCGCTCGCTTCTTATGAAAAGTTCCAAGCCCGGGCAAGACAATTGCTGGAGGCCGCCGGCTACTGGGAGCGGCGCGACGTCGAGATCCGCAACCTGTCGCACGGCGAGCAGCGCCAGATCGAGGTGGTGCTCGGGCTCGCGAGCGACCCGAAGCTGCTGCTGCTCGACGAGCCGGCGGCCGGGCTCTCCTCGGGCGAGTCGCGCGAGATGGCCGAGTTCCTCAAGCGCCTCGATCCCTCGCTCGCCATCCTGCTTATCGAGCACGACATGGACGTGGTGTTCGACGTAGTCAGCGACATCTCGGTATTGCACTTCGGCGCGGTGGTGGAATCCGGCTCCTGCAGCCAGATACAGAAAAGCGAGCGCGTGCAGCAGATCTACCTGGGGACAGGATGATTCTGCAGGTCGAGGACATCCACACCTACTACGGCGACGCCTACGTGCTGCAGGGGCTGTCGCTCGAGCTCGGCGAAGGCCAGATCCTCGGCCTGCTCGGAAGAAATGGCGTCGGCAAGACCACGCTGGTCAACTCGATCGTCGGCTTCAACCGGCCGCGCCGCGGCCGCGTCATCTTCAAGGGCGCCGACATCACGCGCCTCTCCTCGTTCGAAACAATCAGGAACGGCATGGGCCTGGTGCCCCAGGGGCGTCGGGTGTTCGCCTCCCTCACGGTGGAAGAGAACTTGAAAGTGGCGAGAGCCGGACAGGGCGCGTGGACCCTGCCCCGCGTGTACGAGCTGTTTCCCCGCCTGGAAGAGCGCCGCCGCCAGCGCGCCAAGACGCTCTCGGGCGGCGAGCAGCAGATGCTCGCCATCGCGCGCGGCCTCATGACCAATCCGGACTGCCTGATCATGGACGAGCCCTCCGAGGGCCTCGCGCCGATCATCATCCAGGGGCTGTGGCAGGCGATCGCGCAGCTCAAGGCGCAGGGCCTGTCGATCCTGCTCGTCGAGCAGAACGCCGCGCTAGCGCTGCAACTCGTCGACTACGTGCACGTCCTCAGCAAGGGCCGCGTCGTCTATTCGGGCGCGCCCAAAGCGCTCTGGGCCGACGACGAGGTCAAGTCGCGCTACCTCGGCATCTAGGCGGGGTCAAACCTCGATTCGCCCCCTCAGTCCGGCGAAGCGCAGGAAGCCCTCGTAGGCGCGGATCTCGCGCGCGAGGAAATCGACCACGCGCTCGAACGGGTCGAAGCCGAACGCCTGCGCGACCGAGGGCCGCAGGTTCGAGTTGGCGTTGACGTCGTAGAACACGAGGCGCCCGTCGCGCGTCTCGAGGTACTCGATGCCGGCGACGTCGAGCTTGCCGGCGGCCACGATGCGCTTGCCCCAGGCGACGGCCTGCGCCGGGACTTCCTTGTACGGGTAGAACTCCACGCCTCCTGCCTCGGGGTTGCACGCCGGCGCCGGGCAGAGGTTGAAGCGGCCCTGCGAGATCACGCGCATCGCGTAGAGCAGCTCGCCGCCGAGGAACTCCATGCGCACGATGCCCTTCGCCGGGTCGGTGTCGAGGTATTCCTGCAGCAGGAGCAGGTTGTCCGGCAACCAGTGGTCTGGATGCTGGTTTAGAAATGCCTCCAGTTGTTGAAAACTCTCCACGAGCAGGATTCGGGCGCCGCTGCCGCCCTGCTCGGGCTTGAGCAGCACCGGGAACGCAATCTCGTGCGCCCGCGCGCGCAGCGCCTCGAGGTGGTTGAACGTCCACATGCGCGGCGCGGGCACGCCCAGGTTGCGCAATAGCGCGGCCTGGGCGGTCTTGCTGATCTCGAGGGCGAACGCGTCGGCGCCGTTCAGCACGCGCACGCCGCGGATCTGCAGCGAGCGCATGTAAGCGAGGGCGTAAGGCACGGCGCGCGTGTGGCCGCGCACGTAAGCCGACGGGCTCGCCTGGTTGAAATAGAGCGGCGCGAGCGGCTCGTCGGCGTCGGCGAACGCGGCCCGCTTGAGGTCGACGGCCGCGTAGCGGATGCCGCGGCGCTCGAGCGCCGCGAAGAGCGGCTTCTGCCACTCGGGATGCTCGTACAGCACTGCCAGATCGTTGGGGTAGCTCATCCGCGTATTGTCTGGGCTAGAGTAGCCGCGGCGAACGAACGAAAAGGAATGACCTTAGAACGACGAAAGGGAATGACCTTATGCTGACAGGGAGCTGCCTCTGCCTCGCGATCCGCTACGAAGTGCGCGCCTCGATCGCCGAGCTGCGCGCCTGCCACTGCAAGGATTGCCAGAAATCCTCCGGCACGGGCGGCAGCGTCAACGCGATGATCCCGACCGCTGCGCTCCGCATCGTGCAAGGCTCGCCGAAGCGCTTCACCGTCGTCGCGGACAGCGGCCGCACGCTGCACCGCTTCTTCTGCGGCGACTGCGGCTCGCCGCTCTACAGCCGGCGCGAGCTCACGCCCGAGAACACGTCGCTGCGCATCGGCACGCTCGACAACGCGCCCGTGATGAAAATCACGGCGAACATCTGGACGAAAAGCGCGCGGCCCTGGACGCACATCGATCCGGCCAGCGCACAGTTCCCCGGCCAGCCCGACCCGCCCGCTGTGCCAAAATAGCGGCGTGAAAGCGCTTTTCGCCATCGCGATCCTCGCCCTCGCCGGCTGCTCGAGCACGCCGCAGAAGGCGCCCGTTGCCGGATCGGGCTCGACCCGGCCGACGGCCGAAATCGCGGGCCAGGCCGCGGGTTATGCCCAGACGATGATCGGCAAGCCCTATCGCTACGGCGGGACGAGCCCCAAGGGTTTCGACTGCAGCGGCCTCGTGTTCTATAGCTTCAGGCAGGCGGGCGTCGCGCTGCCGCACAGCACCGACAAGCAGCGCTCCGCCTCGCGCAGCATCAAGCTGGCGGAGCTGCGCCGCGGCGACCTGCTGTTCTTCAACCAGGAAGGCAAGAAGTACGGCCACGTCGCGATCTACGTCGGCGACGGCAAGTTCGTCCACGCGCCCTCGTCGGGCAAGTCGGTGCGCAGCGACCGCCTGGACAGCGCGTACTGGAAGAAGCACCTCTCCGAAGCGCGCAGGATCTGAATTCGGGGTCAGGGTGCGAATTCGTTTCTGCGTACGCGGAAACCGAATTCGCACCCTGACCCCGAATTCGCTAGCATGGCGCTCTCCCCGCCTGACCCAAAAAAATGGAGCCCCATGCACAAAGCAACCATCCGGATCCTCGCCGCGCTGCTTGGCGCCTTCGCTAGCGTCCAGGTGGCCGGGGCGACCTTCGTCTATGTCTCGAACGCCGAGGACGGCGACATCGGCATGTACACGCTGCGCTCCGACGGCTCGCTGCAGCCCGGGAGCCGCTTCAAGGCCGGGCCGATGGTCATGCCGATGTCGGTCAGCCCGGACAAGCGCTTCCTCGTCGCGGCTTCGCGCGCGAAGCCGTTCTCGGCGCATACCTACAGCATCGATCGCGCCACCGGCGCGCTCAAGAGCGTCGGCAGCGGGCCGCTCGCGGAGAGCTTTCCGTACATCACCTTCGACCGCACCGGGCGCCATCTCCTGAGCGCCTCCTACGGCGCGCATCTCGTGAGCGTGAATCCGGTGAACCCCGACGGCACCGTCGGCGCGCCGGCGCAGGTGATCCCCACCGCGCGCAACGCGCACGCGATCATCACCGACAAGACCAACCGCTTCGCGTTCGTGCCGCACCTCGGCACCGACCAGGTGTTCCAGTTCCAGTTCGACGAGAAGAGCGGCCGGCTCGCGGCGAACACGCCGCCGGTGCTGCAGCTCAAGGCCGGCACCGGGCCGCGCCACCTGATCACCTCCCCCGACAACCGCTTCGTCTACCTGCTGAACGAGCTCACCGCGACGGTGAGCACGCTCGCGCTCGAGAATGGCCTGCTGAAGGAAGTCTCGTCCGCCTCGGCGCTGCCGCCCGAGAGCAAGCTCGGCCCCGGCATGCCGCGCCCGCAGCAGGGCCGCGACGTCAGCAACGACATCTGGGCGTCCGACCTCCACGTCACGCCCGACGGCCGCTTCCTGTACGCCGCCGAGCGCACTTCGAGCTCGATTGGCAGTTTCAGCGTCGAGCCCTCAACCGGGACTCTCCGATATCTCGGCTCCACGCCGACCGAGAAGCAGCCGCGCGGCTTCCGCATCGACCCGACCGGGCACTTCATGGTCGTGTCCGGCGAGAAGTCGGACACCCTCTCGAGCTACCGGATCGAGCCGAACGGGCTGCTGGTGCCGGTCGGCAGGGTCGCGACCGGCAAGGGCTCGAACTGGGTCGAGATCGTCAGCTTCGACTAGGAGAATGCCAATGGCCAGATTATTCGTCGCGGCGCTCGCGCTCTTCGCCGCCTCCGCCGCGGCGCAGACCAAGATCGTCCTCGGCTACACGCCGGCGAACGCGTTCCTGCCGGCGTTCGTCGCCAAGGACAAGGGCTTCTTCGCAAAGCGCGGGCTCGACGTCACGCTGCAGACCGTGCCGCAGGGCTCGACCATCGCCGGCGCGATGGCCGGCGGCACGGTGCAGGCCGGCACGCTCACGCCGCCCGCGTTCCTGCTCGCGGTGGAAGGCGGCATCGACGCGCAGATCATCTCCGCCGCCACGCACCAGGCGAAGTCGAACCCGACCATCGCGATGATGGCGCGGGAGGGTTCGAACATCAAAGCCGCCGGCGACATGAAGGGCAAGCGCATCGGCGTGCCGGGGCTGAACGGCGGCAACCACATCGTCGCGATGAAGTGGCTGCAGAACAACGGCGTCGACCCGAAGTCGGCGACCTACGTCGAGACCGGCTTCCCGGCGATGGGCGATCTCCTCAAGGGCGGCCAGGTCGACGTGGTGGTGCCGGTCGAGCCCTTCATCACGCGCATCACGCAGGCGAAGGTCGGCTACATCGTCGCGGTACCGACGATTACCGAGTGGTTCCTCGAATCGTTCTACATCATGCAGCGCGACTTCATCCAGAAGAACCCGAAGGCGGCGCGCGATTTCCGCGAGGCGATCCGCGAGGCGGTCGAGTACATCAAGTCGAACGAAGCCGACGCGCGCAAGAGCCAGATGAGCTACCTCAAGCTGCCCGAGCCGGCGGCGATGAGCATCAAGCTGCCCACCTTCGCGGTCGACGTGAAGCGCGAGGACATGCAGTTCTGGGTCGACCTGCTGAAAGACTTCGGCGTTACCAAGGGCACGGCCACCGCGCAGCAGGTCATCCTCCCGTAGTGCTCGAAGTCAAAAACCTCGATGTCGCGTTCGGCGGCAGCGAGGTCCTGCGCGACCTGAGCTTTACCGTCGCCGAGCACGAGTTCGTCTGCCTCGTCGGCCCCTCGGGCTGCGGCAAGACCACTTTGCTGCGCGTCCTGGCCGGACTGACGGCCCCTACGTCCGGGCAGGTTCGCTTTCACGGCCAGACCATCGCGATCGTGTTCCAGGACTACGGCCGCGCGCTCCTTCCCTGGCGCACGGTTTCCGGCAACGTCGCGCTCGCCCTTGAAGCCCGCGGAATTCCCGGCGCCGAGCATGCGGGACGGGTTCTTCCTTTGTTGCAAAAACTGAATCTCGGCGATCACGCGGACAAGTTTCCGCTGCAGCTCTCGGGCGGCATGCAGCAGCGCCTGCAGATCGCGCGCTGTCTCGCGCAGGAGCCGCAGGTGCTGCTGATGGACGAGCCGTTCGGCTCGCTCGACGCGATCACGCGCCAGGAGCTGCAGGACGAGGTGGCGCGCCTCGCGCGCGACGAGCGGCGCACGGTGGTGTTCGTTACCCACGACCTCGAGGAAGCGATCTACCTCGGCGACCGCGTCATCGCGCTCGCCGCGAATCCGGGACGCATCGCCGAGATCGTCGACATCGAGCTCGCGCGGCCGCGCAGCCAGCTCGCGACGCGCGAAGATCCCCGCTTCCTCCAGTACCGGCACCGGCTCTTCAAGCACCTCGCGCACTGATGGCCGCGATCTTTCCCGCTCTGGTCTTGCTTCTGTGGGAAACCCTTTCTCGCGCTGGAGTGCTGTCGGAAGACGGCTTCTCGCGCCCGAGCCACTGGGCGCCCGCGCTCGTCAAGGCGCTCGGCGATGGAACGCTGCTCACGCAGACGCTCGAGACTTTTGGCGCCGCCTTTCAGGCCGTCTTGATTGCAAGCATTCTCGGGATCGCCCTCGGCGCCGTGCTCGGTCTGTTCCGGCCGCTCGAGCGCGCAGCGCAGCTCACGGTCGACGCGCTGCGCCCGATCCCCTCGGTCGCGCTGATCCCGCTTTCGCTCCTCGTCTTCGGCTTCAGCCGAGAGATGAGTGCCGCGGTGGCGGCGTTCGCCTGCTTCTGGCCGATCCTCATCGTTACCACCGCCTCGGTCCGCGGCGTCGATCCGCGGCTGCTGGAAGTGGGGAGGATGCTCGGCTTTTCATCGGGAAAAATCATTCTCAAGCTCGCCCTGCCCGCCGCCCTTCCCGGGATCCTGGTGGGCGTGCGCGTCGCCGCCGGCATCGCCATCGTGGTGACGGTGACCACGGAGATCGTCACCAACCCGCGCGGCCTCGGGCACGGCATGACCATGGCCGCCCAGGGATTGCAGCCGGATCTGGTGTGGGCGACGCTGATCTGGATCGGCATCGTCGGCTGGCTCGTGAACTGGGGCTTGCTGAGAATCAAGTGAAGAGAATCCTCTGGGGCGGCGCCGGCCTCGGTCTCTTCTGCCTGCTGCTGCTGGCGTGGAAGCTCGCCGCGGACGCGAAACTGCTCAACCCGCTATGGTTCCCCGGGCCGGACCGCTCGTTCGCGAAGCTCTGGGAATGGATCGCGACCGGCGCGCTGTGGCAACCGCTCGGAGCCACGGTGTGGCGCATGTTCGCCGGCTGGCTCGCCGCGTGCGCCGTCGGCATTGCGCTCGGCGCCGCGATTGCGTCCTCTTCGCTCGCGCGCAAGCTGCTTCAGCCGAGCGCGGAGTTCCTGCGCCCCCTGCCCGCCTCCGCCGTGCTGCCGCCCGCCATCCTCGTTCTGGGCCTGTCCGACGCGATGATCGTGTTCGTGGTGGCGTTCGGCTGCGTCTGGCCGATCCTGCTCGGCGCGATCCAAGGGTTCCGCTCGCTCGAGCCGCGGCTGGTCGAGGTTTCTCGACTCATGAATTTCAGTCCCTGGAAAAAAGCCTGGGCCTTCCAGTTGCCGAGCGCGCTGCCCGACATCTTCGCGGGCATGCGCGTGTCGATCGCCATCGCGCTCATCGTCACGGTGGCCTCCGAGATGCTCTCGTCGCAGCCCGGGATCGGTTACCTGATGCTGGTCGCGGCGCGGGCGTTCCGCAGCGCCGATATCTTCGCCGGCATCATCGTGCTGGGCGCGCTTGGTTTTGCG
>Ga0137433_1001264_pt1 | contig 10899 bp, 7 predicted proteins | sample EasRivERMZT840_2_FD_102335 | JGI IMG/M metagenome (GOLD analysis project Ga0137433, IMG submission 102335) | Soil microbial communities from meander-bound floodplain in the East River, Colorado, USA - East River MetaG ERMZT840_2 | ecosystem: Environmental > Terrestrial > Soil > Floodplain ...
ATCGTCTCGTCCATGTCGATGCCGTTCGGCACGACACGAACGCGATCGGGCGCCGGGTGCAGGTGCCGGATCACCATCGGTTCCAGCGCCGCGTCGGTGGCCAGGACGCAATCGGCGGCCCGCGCGATCGTGCGGACCGCGCTCCGCAGCGGCGCGTAGCCGATGCGCTTGAGCAGCGCCTGCGACGGCGCGGTCGCGCCGAACTCCTCGAGGCCCTGCGGATTGAAGACGAGCGGCGCCGCGCCGCTCGATCGAGCCAGCGCGTAGCCGAGCACGGCGGCGCCGAAGCCGTGCACGACGTTCACTTCGCCGCGCTTCACCAGATCCAGCGCGGCGCGGCCGGCCCTCAAACCAAATAACAGATACGCGGTGCTCCGATCGAGGATCGTCGTGCCTTTCCGGTTCGCCAGCGGAAAGGTGACGTACGGCACGTGCACGAGCTCGATCAGCGGATGGAGAAAGTCGGCGGGCGTGATGGCCGCCTCGACGGTCGGCGGTGGCGTGATCAGCGTCACGCGCACGCCCCGTCGCGCGAGATGCCGGACGAGATCGCGCACCGATCGTTCGAGCCCGCCCACCCCGTGCAGCGGCATCACGGCGCGGGCGACAACGGCCACCCGTAGCGGCGTCGCTGCCGCCATCAGGCTGCCTCGGGCAGGAGCAGCGATCGGTACACCTGCTCGACCCGCGCGACGACTGAATCCGTCGAAAACCTCGCGCGAGCATCGGCGCGCGCCGCGGCGCCAAGCGCGGCCCGCAGCCGCTCGTCTGCCGCCAGCCGCGCCAGATCGCGGGCCAGCCCCTCGGGGTCGGTGGACAGCAGTCCGGTTTCGCCCGGCTTGATGATGTCGCGCGTGCCGCCGGTGTCCATCGCCGCAATCGGCACGCCGAGCGCCGACGCTTCGATCAGCACGCGGCTCAGCGACTCGGGGCCATACGACGGAAAGGCGAGCATCGTCGCGTGCCGCATCCACGCCCAGGTGTCTTCGCGGCTGATCCAGCCCAGCTCGCGCACCTCGAGGCCGCGCGCCGCGCCGTCCGCCGCGAGCGATCCGCGCAGCGGCCCGTCGCCGGCGACGACGAGCGGCCAGCGCACGCCGGAATCCAGCATCGCCTGAATGAGGTAATGCACGCCTTTGTTGACGGCGAGCTTGCCGGCATAGAAGACGTACGGTCCCGCCAGCAGCCGGGGCGCCGCATCCCGCACCGCATCCAGCCGCGCCATGTCCACGGGATTGGGGATCGTGTACAGCGGCGTCGACGCCAGCTCCGGCGCGCGCTGCCGCAAGTCCAGGCCGATGGCATGGCTCACGGCGATCACCGCGCCGGCCTTGGCCAGCGTCCGCCGCTTCCGCCGGAGATTGGCGCGCATGTACGGAATCACCGACCAGCCCGCGAGCGGCACCCCGCGCGCTCGCGGACGCACGCACCGCCGCATGTTGGCCACCGTGCAGGACGGGCAGAGATCGCGCGCGGCCGGATCGTAAATGAGGTCCGACCAGTAGCACACCGGCCAGTAGTCGCGGACGGTGGCCACGACCGGCGTGCCGGTCGCCTCGCCCGCCTGGATCGCCGGCACCGTCGTCATCACATGCTGCGCATGAACGATGTCCACGTCGTCCCGTCGGATCCGGTCGGTGAGGTACGTCGTGAGCGAGCTCCAGACGCCCTCGTTTTTCACGATGTTGCGCACCACCGGAACGTCCATCACATTCCTGGCGAAGTTGGTGACGCGCAGGCCTTCGAACTGGCCCTCGAAGACGCCGGTCACGCGCGACATCGCGTCCACCTTGACGATGCTGACGTCGTGGCCGCGAGCCGTGAGGCCGCGCGAGAGCTCCCAGGTGCTCCAGCCCGACCCGCCACAGATCGGCGGAAACGAGTCGGTCGCGATGAGGATGCGCAACGCGCTCATGCCTTCACCAGCGCGCGCAGGCGCGTGTCGAGCGCACGGCAGTGCGCCGCCCAGCTGAAGTCGCGCACGGCGCGCTCGCGCGCCGCAACGCCCAGCGTCCGCCTCAGGCCCGCGTCAGCCAGCGCGGCAAGCGCGCGGTCGAGGCCGGCCGGATCGGCCGGATCGTACAGCCACCCTTCGCGGCCGTGTTCGATGAGCTGCTGGAGGCGGGGCAGCGCGGGCGCGACCACCGGCAGGCCCGCCGCCATGTACTCGAAACCTTGAGCGGCGACCAGTAGAAGCCGAGCTTCAGCGCGGCGTGACGCCCGGGATCGAACGGCGCGACGCCGATGTCCGCGCGCGCGAGCGTGGCCGGAAGCGCGGTGTGCGGCAAGGCGCCAGTAAAGACGACGCCGGGCACTCCGGCGGCCTGCTGCTCGACGGCGGGCCGCTCGGGTCCGTCGCCGACAAACAGCCCGCCGAATCGATGGTCGCCGGCCGCATGAAGACGCCTGAGCGCGCCCGCCAGCGATTCCGCGCCATGCCACGTCCGAAAGGCGCCCGCGAAGACGCAGGTGATGCGACTCGAATCGCGTTCAACCGGCGCGGGGCCCTCCGCGCCCGGCACGAACTTCTCCGTGTCGGCGCCCCATTCGACCCGCAGAACCCGGGCCGGGTCGATCCATGCGGGCAGGATGGCCGACGACGGCGTGACAAAAAGATCCGTCAGCCGCGCGATGCGATCGCGCCAGCGTTGCATCGGCTGAATAAGGAGCGCGCGATCGAGACGCGCCTTGGGCGATCCGGGGTAGTCGACAATCGGGGCGTTCACTTCCAGCACGGCCGGGACGCCGAGCGCGCGCGCCGCATCGATGCCTTCGCCGCCGAAGTTGTAGTAGCGCTCCATGACGACGTCGGGCGCAAGCCTGCGGGCCAGACGGGCGACGGCCGGCCGCCGCGTCCAGCGGAGGCCGGGCCGGCCGAACGGCGCGGACACGTCATGCCAGGTCACCTGGCCATTGGGCCATGGGCCCCCCGGCCGCGCCGCGACGTGCACCTCGTGCCCGAGCCGCGCGAGGCCCTCGGCCACGGCTTGCACGTGTACGGATCCGCCAAGCGTGCCGGGCACGGTCTGGTCGATGGCCACGTACAGGATTCGAAGGGGACGCACTTGGCTGGCTCAGCATAGCAACCCCGGCCGCACGCGTCCGGGCTACCGCAGGCGCATCGGTCCGGCGAGCAGCAGGCAGCCGTCCGTCTGGACCCGCACGTCGAGGCGGCGCGAGGGCCGTGGTCGCGCGGGCGGCGCCAGCACCAACCGCACCGGCCGCCAGACGATGTCATCCAGATCGAGGACCGCCCCGAGCCGCCGATCCACCTCGATCTCGACGCGACACGGTCTGGGGCTGCCGAAATCCGCGCGCAGGGTCCACTCAACGGTCGTCGTCTCCGGCGCGATCACCCAGGCCGAATCGCGCCCGGCGGGCTGGTAGGGCACGCCGTCGACCCTGCCGGCGAGCGGGGCGGCTCCAGCCGTGGCGCCCACGGCATTGGCGTCACGGCGGGCCGTGGCGATCCGCGGCACCACGACGACAGCGAGGAGCAGCGCCAACGCGGCCATCACGCGCGCGGGCCACCGGCCGCCTCGCGGCGGCACCTCGAGTGAGGTTCCGGCGGCCATGCAGCCGAGCCAGAAGAAGAAGCAGAGCCGAACGGCTTCGATCAGAAGCGGATGGCCGGCCAGCGATGTGAGCAGGAAGGCCGCCAGTCCGCCCACGATGCCCGGCCGGATCACATCGGAGGAGGCGTCCGTCCGCCAGCGCGATGGGGCGCCGACGGACGCGGCGAGCAGCCAGAGAAATGCCGCGAGTCCCAGCACGCCGGATTCGGCCAGCACCTGCACGAAGTTGTTGTGCGCGTTCTCGCCGTTCGCGGCGGGCCGCCACATGCGGGCGAGCTCCGGCGGAATGAGCGGGGCGGACGCCGTGCGCAGCCGATCCACGCCGATGCCCAGCAGCGGATCCGTCGCCGCGGCCTGGAGACCGACGACGGCCATGTGCCAGCGAATGGTCATAGCTTCGGAGACGGTGGCGCGTCTCGGACGCGTGCCCCACACGGTGAGTGCGGCCGCGCCGATCGCGACGACGGCCACGGCGACCCACCATCGGCGCGGCATCCGCCGTGCCAGGACCGACGCGGCGAGCGCGCCGCCGAAGGCCGCGAGCACGGCGGCGCGTGATCCGGTGAACCAGAGCGCGACTGTTATCAGGGTTGTCGCGCTCCAGGCCCAGAGCGCGCGGCGCGTGACCGCAATCCACGCCGCAGGAATGAGATACAGGAGCTGCATCGACCCGGTGGCATTGAGATCGGCCAGGAACGGATTGAAGCGATATTCGCGGATCATGCGGACGAGTCCGGCAAGGCCGTCGCCGGACGCCACGACCAGCTGTCCCGCGCGAAAGATCGTGAACGCCGCGGCCGCGGCAGCGCCGACGATCGCCAGGCGAAGCACCGGTTCGGTCGTGGATCGGTCGTTCCTGATGAAGCGCTCCACCAGCACGGCGAGCGCGAGCGACACGATCCAGGCGAGAGCCCGGTGAAGGTCCGGGAGTCTCTCGTGCGGGACGAAGTACTCGCGGGTCACGTGGGACAGCACGGCGCCGGCCGACTGCACGAGCGACAGATCGGCCAGGTCGGCGGCGCTGAAGATCGCCCCTCGGGCCGCGACCACAAGCCCGAGCGCTAGCGCCGGAAGCGCCAGTCGACTGCGTGATCCCTCTGGCGTGAATGCGAACCTCGCGAAGCCCGCCGAGAGGAGCGCGAGGACGAGCGCTTGAGCTTCCCGCTCGATCGCGGCGGCCGGCATTGTCGCGTGCAACGCGGGCGAGATGGGGAGCAGTGCCGCGGCCAGGCACAGGCCCAGACCGGGACGCAGCGCGGTCAGCACGAGCACGGCAGCCGCGAACAGTTTCAGCGTCAGCGACGCGCTGGGCTCGGTCCAGAGCGAGGCCAGCGGCAGTGCGAACAGCAGGGCCAGCGCGGCGTCGACCGCGCGCCGCGCCGTCACGGCTGCTCCTTCGTTGCCCCCGCGTCGGGCGCAGGCGGCCCGATCTTTCTCAACAGCGCGAAGAAAGGCCCTGAGGGGATCCGTCCGAACAACCACACGTCCACGCGCATGAGCGCCGACAGCGCGCGGAGGATCGCGTACGTCACGCCGCGCCGGCGCACGCGAGCCTGCGCGGCCGTGCGCGCCTGCCGCGCGGCATCGGCAGGAGACGCCCCGCCGCCGCTCTGCGCGCGCCTGACCAGGAAACGCTCGGCCATTCGCACGAGCACGTTCTCGATCAAAGCGCCCATGACCGGCGTGTAGTAGGTGACGCGTTCGACGCGAAATCCGCAGCGCTTCACCACTTCCGCGAGATCGTCGTGGTCGCGGAGCGGATTCACATGGTCGGACTTGCGCAGCCGTTCCTGCTTGAGATCGATGAGGCCGACGCGCTCGAACAGGTGCGCGAGCCCGTTCGCCGCCCGCACGCCGACGGCCGGCCAGCCGTTCGTACGGACATGCGAATACACGAACAAGGCGCCGTCGTCTGCCAGCACGCGGTTCGCTTCCGCCAGCATGCCCATGAGCGCAGGTCTCGAGAGGTGCTCCAGCACGTCGAGCGACCACGCCTTGTTGAACACGCGCTCCCGGAACGGCAGCCGGCGGAGATCCGCCAGCACGAGATCGAAGCGGTCGCGCGCCTCCGGCGCGAAGTACGGCGCGATGTCGGCGCCGGTAAGCGCCGCGCCGGACCCGGCCGTCCACGAGAGCGTTCGTCCGCTCCCGCAGCCCAGATCCAGCGCGCGGTCGCCGGGACCGGGCTGCAGAAACCGCCGCAGCATGTCGTGGCGAATCTTCGATCCCAGGAGCGGCGGCGCGATTGCTTCATGGCGCGCGTCCTGGTGCAGCGCCTCGTCCAGATACTTGGTCTGCTCGGTAAACGCGTCCTTCGGCCGAAGATCGGCGACACCATCGGCCGTCTCGAACATGCGGCCGCAGCTGGAACATCTCAGGCCTTCGTAGTCCGCCCCGGTTTCCATGTAGGCCGCCGCGGCCTCCGTACCCTCGTAGGCCGCCGCGGGCTTTGCGGCGGCACTCAGCGCTCCTCCGCAATCGGGGCACCGCACAACCGCGATCAGCGCCTTCGAGATCACGATGCGCCCGCCGCCTGAAACGCGGCTTCGATGCGCGCCGCCCGGGCATCCCAGGAATACCGGGGCGCGAGCGCGAGCGCCGCTGCGCCCAACCTGGCGGCCAGGGCCTCATCGGAGGCCACTCGCTGAAGCGCCCGCGCAAACGCCTCCACATCGTCAGGCGCGACCAGGACCGCCGTCTCGCCATCGGTCAGGATCTCGCGGAACGCCGGCAGATCCGACGCGACGATGGGCCGCCCCGCCGCGAGGTACTCGAACAGCTTGAGGGGCGACGTGTATCGCTCCGAAATTGCCGACGCCGTGTTGGGCAGCACGAGAATGGTCGCCGGCTCCAGCGCTCGACGGACTTCGCCAGGTGGAATGAGCCCCGTGATCGTCAGGCGGCTTGCGACGCCGCTGGCGTCGGCGAGGCGCTCGATGCGTTGGCGATCCGCCTCCTGAGGATGCCCGCCGACGATCAGGCCGCGGAGTCCCGGGACGCGCGCGAGCGCCTTGATAAAGACGTCCACACCCTTCCATGGATAGAGATGGCCGGCGTATCCGGCGGTTGCGGGCTGACCGGGCGCCGGCCTGGCAGACGGTCGATCGACCCTTGCGCCGTCGGGAACCACGAAGAGATTCGGCCTGGCACCGTGGCGCTGTTCGAGCTCCGTCGCCAGTGCCTGGGTGACGGTGACGATCGCGGAGGCGTGTCGCCACACCCGGCGCTCGCGTCGATCCAGACGCTGCAGCTTCGCCGGTGACGCCGTCGCGCCGGCCTGACCGAGGAGTCGCGGCATTTCCTCGGCCACGACGGCGGAGACGCCATGCGCTTCGTAGACGATGCGCGGCCGCCCCGGCATCGGCGCCTGCAGCAGGAGAGCCGCGAGGCCGAGGTCGCGGGTGTAGATCACCGCGTCCGGGGTCCGTCGGGATCGCGCCAGCGCCGACAGCAGAAACCGCACTCGCTTCGTCCGAGGGCCGCCGGGCGCGGGCACGCTCGCGAACTGCAGGGTCGGGGCGGGCGGCTCGTCGTAGAACGCGTACGGATCGCGGGCGACAGGCGCGGTGTCGGGCCGCGTGACGAGCGTGACGTGATGGCCGCGCGCCGCGAGCGCACGACAGGTCGCCATGGTCTGCACGCCGTTGGCGCGCTCGATCGGAAAACGCGTGTCAGCGAAGCACAGGACGGTCACGCGCCCGGGAATCATATCCCGCGCTTATTGCCTCTGGAGGCGGTAGAACGACTCGCGGTCGGTGAGGTACCGATAGACGATCGCCGGCGCCTCGAGCGGCAGCTCGATGAAGGTCTGCCGGGCATTGTGGCCGAGGCTGAGGCTCTGGCGATCCATGCGATGCAGCCCGAACTGCGCGATGAGGCCGACGTTCCACCAGATGCAGACGACGAGCACGGCGCCGGCGGCCGCCCGCCAGGCGGTGCTTCGATGGCGAAGTTCGACCAGAAGCGCCGCGAGCCCGAGCGTGAGCAGCGGCGTGAGCGCGACGAACCGGCGCTGGCCAAACGACCCGGCCACCGTCCACGACTCCACCACGCCTGAGATGTAGATCTGTCCGGCCACCATGACGAGCGCACAGATGCCGATCCAGCGCGCATCCGCGTGCGTACCTGGCTCGCCGGAGCTTTGGCGGAGGCGGCCGACCGCCAGCCACACCAGCCCCGCGATGGCGATGGCTGCGAGGGGCGTCCAGGCAAACAGGCCGTGTTCAGGCGAAAACAGCACCTCGAGCGCGTGCGGCGATGTCCAGGTCAGCTTGCGGAATACCAGCGTCGTCTGACTCGGATGGCCGTTCAGGGCCTGATACGCGAGGAGCTGCGGCGAGTAGACGAGGACGAATACCGCCACGCCGATCGCCGCGAGGACGAGGCCTCCGCCGGCGAGCCGCGTTCGCGCCCCTCCCGGCTCGGCACGTGCTGTAATGACCAGGGCGCGCAGGTAATCAAGCGCGGGGCCAATCACGAAGAACACGTCCTGTTCCCGAACCATGGCCATCAGCGCGCCGGTGGCGCCGATCGCCACCATCGCCCGGGGACTCCACGCTTCGCGCACGCGCAGCCACGTCCAGACGAAAAGAGACACCGCGAACGCGGACGTCGCGTGCGAGAACGGCGGCGAGATGTAGATGTAGTACACAAGCGGCGTGCCGATCGCGACGATCGCCGCGGCGAGCGCGCCGCGGCCCACGACGCGCCGCGCGATGTCGACGGAGAGCAGCACCGCGAGAAACCCATAGAACGCGGACGCGTACGCCACGGCCGACACGTACGGCTGGCTGAAGCCGTCGGCGGGCGCGCCGGTCACGCGCGCGACGACATGACCCGCGGCGTAGAACGGCGACCACAGGATGGCGCACCCGACGGGCGCGAAGTTCACACGGCGGTTGTTCTCGTTGACGAGGCCGAGCAGCGTGTCCGAAAAGCCTTTGTAGCGGCCGGCGTCACCGGCCTGGAAGTAGCGGTATTCGTTCTCGAAGTCGACGTCGCGGTCGAACGCCCAGGATCGGATCCAGGCGAAGAACTGCACCTCGTCTGATGCGTAGATGCGTGTCGTGACGAGCGGGAGCGACAGCAGGAAGATCAGGACAGCCGCAATCGTCGATCGGCGATCGGCCAACCTCTACACTCCGAACGATCGCGCGATGATCACTTGCGCCACCTGCACCGCATTGAAGCACGCGTGGTTCGTCATGGACATGACGACCGAGCGCCGGCGCAGGTAGAGGAGGCCCCAGAAGGCGCCCAGAAGGGCCAGCGCGGCGGCGACGTCCAGGCCCTGGTCGAGGTGCAGCAAGCCGAACGTCAGGCTGAACATCACGAGGCCCTGGCGGACCCCGCCGATGGCCAATTTGCGCCCCAACAGGGGGATTTCGAAGCGAATCTGGGCCGATCGGTGCAGGATGAAGCCCCGCTGGAGCTCCTCCCGGACGCCCCCGGCGAGGACCACGACGACCAGGAAGATGGCCGCGTCGAACGGCGTTTTCATGAACTGCGCCAGCGGGTTTTCCTGCACGGTGTGCATCCACGGCGCGAGCACCCGGAAGAGCAGCACGATCCCCGTCACAGCGGCGAAGACGACCGGCACGAGCAACACGCCGCCGATGATTTCCTTCAGCGGCCGCCGGCGGCCGAGAAACACGTCCTTCGAATCCTCGCCGGCGAGGATCAGAAACACGCGGATCAGAATCGCGATGAGCGCGGTGTCGGCGAGCAGCAGCGTCGCGATGAACTCGAACGAGATGTTCAGGCTGTTCGGGTTCTCGAACGGCTCGAGTCCGAAGACGAGAAACAGCGTGAGGAACACCACGATCTGCGTGGGAATGCCGGAGACGGCGAACGCCTGCAGCACGGCAAACCACGACGGGAGGCGCCAGGTGCGGGCAACGGCGAGCACGGGCGTGGACGGCTGAAGCGGTACGGCAGCCGGGGAGGGGTCCACCGAAATCACTTTATCAGGCCGTCACAAGTAGGGCACCTGCAAGAACTATCGGCAGGTGAAGGCAAACTCCATATCTTGTCGATCCGATCTCAGGGAGCCACAATATAGAGTGGTTTTCGTCTTGACAACCAAGTAAACGAGGCGCATATTCGTTCGCCTGACAACGCGACACTGAGCGGCGAGACTCTCCCAGCGTTTCGACCGGTCGCGGCGTCCTTGCAGACATGAGGGTTTTTCGGAACCCGGGGTTCGCAGTGGCGTGTACAGATGGATGTTGTGAGTAGCGGGGCAGATCGGGAGGCGGGAATGCAGCAGGGACAGCACGTCGAGTCGCAGGCGACCCAGGCGACAACGCGAACCTTCGGCCCCGGACGCGAGGTGGCCGGCCTCGAGTTCGAACGGTGGTTCACGCGCGACGGTGTCGATCCCTTTGATGAAGTCGAGTGGGATCTCCGCTCGGCGGTCATCGCCAACGAGCGCGGCGAAGTGGTGTTCGAGCAGCGCGACGTGGAGTTCCCCCGCTTCTGGTCGCAGCAGGCGACCAACATCGTCGTGTCGAAGTACTTCCGCGGGACGATCGGCACGCCGCAGCGCGAGCGATCCGTCAAGCAGCTCATCGGTCGCGTGGTGGACACCATCACGCGCTGGGCGCGCGAGCAGGAGTACTTCGCCTCCGAGGACGATCTGCAGGCGTTTTCCGATGAATTGAAGCACCTCCTGGTGTATCAGAAGGGCGCGTTCAACAGCCCGGTCTGGTTCAACTGCGGGTTCGAAAAGGCCCCGCAGTGCTCGGCCTGCTTCATCAATTCAGTCCAGGACACGATGGACTCGATCCTGACGCTGGCCAGGACCGAGGGGATGCTCTTCAAGTTCGGGTCCGGCACGGGCTCGAACCTTTCGGCCATCCGCTCGTCGCGTGAGATTCTGGCCGGCGGCGGCACGGCCTCCGGGCCGGTCTCCTTCATGAAGGGCTTCGACGCGTTTGCCGGCGTGATCAAGTCCGGCGGCAAGACGCGGCGCGCGGCCAAGATGGTCATTCTCAACGCCGACCATCCGGACGTCGTCGAGTTCATCAACTGCAAGGTCGAGGAAGAGAAGAAGGCGTGGGCGCTCATCGATGCCGGCTACGACGGCTCGTTCACGGGCCCGGCCTACGCATCGGTGTTCTTCCAGAACTCGAACAACTCGGTGCGCGTGACCGACGAGTTCATGCGCGCCGTGCTCGACGACGGCGACTGGCAGACGCGATCGATCACGACCGGCGAGGTGATGGACACCTACAAGGCGCGCGATCTCATGCGTCAGATCGCCGAAGCGACCTGGGTCTGCGGCGACCCGGGCATGCAGTTCGACACGACCGTCAACGACTGG
>Ga0137433_1001267_pt1 | contig 10852 bp, 6 predicted proteins | sample EasRivERMZT840_2_FD_102335 | JGI IMG/M metagenome (GOLD analysis project Ga0137433, IMG submission 102335) | Soil microbial communities from meander-bound floodplain in the East River, Colorado, USA - East River MetaG ERMZT840_2 | ecosystem: Environmental > Terrestrial > Soil > Floodplain ...
CGCGAAACCTTTCTTTATCAATGGCAACCCGAGCAGCTACCCGTATCCTCGCAGGGCTCTTTGCCGCATTGGCGGGCACAATCTGGTCTGCGGAAATGGCCCCTTCAGGGGTTAGGGCCGTCGCCTTAAGGAGCTCCGCCCCTGGGACGACAGGCTTTACCCTGCTGCGCCCGCAACAAACGCAGGTCACCTTCACCAATCTGCTCGACGAATGGGCCAGCGCCACCAATCGCGTGCTCAACAATGGCTCCGGCGTCGCGGCGGGCGACTTCGACAACGATGGGGCCGTGGACCTGTTCTTCTGCAGTCTCAACCAGCGCAACCGGCTGTTTAGAAACCTGGGCAACTGGCAATTCAAGGACGTCACGGAGGAATCCGGTCTCCGCTTCCTGCCGTTGTATTACCGGGGCGCCGTGTTTGCCGATCTCAACGGTGATGGCTCGCTGGATTTGCTGGCCGGCAGCGCCTCGCAGGGTGTGTTCTGTTTTCTGAACGACCGGCGCGGCAAGTTCACCGATGCCACGACGGAAGCCAACACGGCCAGTCCATTCGCCAACGAATCGCTGGCACTGGCGGATATCGACGGGAACGGCACTCTGGATCTGTACGTGTGCAACAACCGCAACGACGACATCCGCGACTGGCCGCGCGTGCCGGTCACGTTCGTCAACAAAAAGCCGACCGTGCCGCCGCACTTGCGCCATCGCATCACATTTGAGAACGGGGTCCTCCAGGAATTCGGTGAACCGAGCATTCTTTATCTCAACGACGGGCGCGCGCACTTCCGCTCCGTTTCATTTACCAACGGGGCGTTCTACGACATGCGCGGCGCAGTGTTGACGAGCACGCCGTTGGACTGGGGGCTGGCCGCCGCCTTCCGCGACTTCAACAACGATGGCGCACCCGACCTTTACGTGTGCAACGACTACTGGACGCCGGACCGGCTCTGGATCAACGGAGGCCGCGGCCGGTTCAAGGAGATTGATTCGCTCGCGATGCGGAAGATTCCTTCCAGTTCCATGGGCGCCGATTTCGCTGACATCAACCGCGATGGGCACGTGGACATTTTCGCGGTGGACATGTTGAGCCGCAGTTCCGAAATGCGCCGCCGGCAAACGGTGGCCAAGCGTCCGGTCCCGCCGCGTGTCGGCGACCTGGAGTCCCGTGTGCAAACGCCGCAGAACACCCTCCTGCTTAATCGCGGCGACGGCACGTTCGCCGAGATCGCCTGCCTGGCGGGTCTCGAGGCTTCGGATTGGTCGTGGTCGCCGGTCTTTCTCGACGTGGATCTCGACGGCTACGACGACCTGTTGATCACCGCCGGACACCTGCGCGACATCCAGGACTTCGACGCCAACAACCGGATTCTCGCGCAGCAGGAAAACTGGCGGAGCACTCCGATGGCCGCGACAAACCTACAGCGCGCCTTCACGGAAGCCCGGCGGGAGCATTCGAAGTATTATCCGCCGCTCACCATGCCCATCGTGGCCTTCCGCAACCGTGGCGATTTGCGCTTCGAGGAGGCCACTGCCCAATGGGGCTTGAACGAGCTGGGGGTCAATCACGGCATCGCCCTGGCCGATCTGGACAACGATGGCGACCTCGATGCGGTGGTCAACCGGCTCGGTTCGCCGGCCGCAATTCTCCGCAATGACGCCACTGCTCCGCGCATTGCGGTGCGTTTGCGCGGCAAGGCCCCGAACACCCAGGCTATCGGCGCGAAGATCGAGTTACTCGGCGCTTCGGTCTCCAACCAAATCCACGAAGTCACCTCCGGCGGCAGCTACATGTCCGGCAGCGACACGCTGCGGGTGTTCGCGCCCGGCACTCGCAGGAGCCGACGTGAGGAGGCTCCAATCAATTCTGCAACTGCGATCCCGGACGTGAAAGATCAGAGCCTCCTCACGTCGGCTGCTACCAATCAAAGCCTGCGCCTGCACGTCCGGTGGCGCGATGGCAGCGTGACGGAGATCGCGGACGTGAAGCCTGATCATCTTTACGAAATCGACGAAGCCACGGCCTCACGGAATACGGAACACCCACCACGCAACACGAACGCCCCGCCGCTATTCGAGGACGTCTCCTCCCTCCTCAGCCACACCCACCACGACGACCCGTTCGACGATTTCGCCAGCCAGCCGTCGCTGCCGCGCAAACTCAGCCAGGGCGGCCCTGGCGTGGCGTGGTTCGACGCGGACGCCGACGGGTGGGATGACCTCATCATCGGCTCCGGGAAAGGCGGGCGGCTGGCGCTGTTCCGAAACAAGGAGGGAAAGAGTTTTCTCCCGGATACAAACGCGCTTTTTGCCACGGCTGCGACACGCGATCAAACCACCGTGCTGAACTGGCGTGACGGTCGGAGCCCAATGTCCAACCTGTTGTTGGGTACGGCGAGCTACGAAGATGGGGATACGAACGCCAGCACCGTGCAAGTTCACCCGTTGGGCGGAAACCCCGGCACACCTTTCCCATTCCCTGGACACACTGCGAGCGTCGGCCCGCTGGCGCTGGCGGACATGGACGGCGACGGCGACCTCGATTTGTTCGCCGGTGGCCAGGTTCTTCCGGGTCATTATCCCAGGCCGGCCAGTTCTCAATTGTTCCGGCAAACCGACGGGCGCTGGGCGCTCGACGCGGAAAACGGCCGCGCGCTCGCAGACGCCGGTCTCGTCAATGGCGCCGTCTGGAGCGACCTCGACGGCGACGGCCTGCCCGAACTGATCCTCGCCTGCGAGTGGGGTCCGCTAAGAATCTTCCGCAACGCCAAGGGCAAACTCGCGCCTTGGGACGCTCCGATCAGCTCGAGCGCTGCGGGAGTCAGGAATCAGGAGTCAGGAGTCACGGAACACGGAACACGGAACACGCTTCGCCAATTCACCGGCCTGTGGCAAAGCGTCACCACCGGCGACTTCGACGGCGACGGCCAGCTCGACATCGTTGCGGGCAATTGGGGATTGAACAGTTGCTGGCGCGCGTCAGCCGGACAGCCACTGACCATTTATTATGGAGACCTGGCCGGGCGCGAGGCCACGGACATTCTGGAAACCGAATTCGATCTGCAACGCGGCCAGCTTGTCCCGCGGCATCTGCGCGACACCGTAGCCGCCGCCGTGCCGTGGATCGCAGAACGCTTCCCGACTCACGCTGCCTGGAGCCGCGCAACCGTCGCCGACGTGCTGGGAGATCGCCGCGGCAGAATGCGCGAGCTCACTGCCACAACCCTGGCCACCACCGTGTTCCTCAATCGAAAGGACCACTTCGAAATCAGGCCGTTGCCGGCGGAAGCCCAGTTCGCGCCGACCTTCGGCATTGGCGTCGCGGACTTCGATGGCGACGGGCACGAAGACCTCTTTCTCGCGCAAAACTTTTTCGCGTTCCGATTGGAAGACTCCCGGCTTGATTCCAGCCGAGGCCTGCTCCTGCGCGGTGACGGTAAAGGCGGGTTCGTTCCCGTGCCCGGCCAGACCAGCGGTATTAAGGTGTATGGCGAGCAACGTGGCGCGGCCGTGGCGGACTTCGACCATGACGGACGCACCGATCTGGTCGTCACCCAAAACGGGAACGCCACGAAGCTCCTTAAGAACACCCGCGCCCGGCCCGGCCTGCGGGTGCGGCTGACCGGCCCGCCCGACAATCCCGACGGCGTGGGAGCTGTCCTGCGATTGAAGTTCGCCAGTGGCTGGGGGCCGGCTCGGGAAATCCACGCCGGCAGCGGCTATTGGTCGCAGGACAGCGCCTGTGCGGTGCTGGCAACGCAAGATGCCCCGAACGCCATCCAGGTTTCGTGGCCGGGAGGCGGCCGAACCGAGCAACCCATCGGCGCACACAGTGGGGAAATCATCGTGAAGCACTGACCGGCTCGGAAGGGTGATGTCGTGGTTTTTCTGTCACCACGTCACGCCAACTTGAGCGTCGGCAAAAACGCGGGAGGTTTTCGCGCTCGGGTCGCCTGCTCGAAGGCATAGGCAATGGCAATCACTTTCGGCTCGCTCCACGCGCGGCCGAAGAACGACAACGCCACGGGCAGACCGGACACATTACCGCATGGCACCGTGATGTTTGGCAGCCCGGCGACCGCCGCGTAGGTCGAACTACCGCCGGAACCGCGATCGCCGTTGAGCAGGTCGAGCGTGTGCGCCGGATTGCCCGTCGGGGCGACGATGGCATCGAGCCGGTTTTCATCGAACAGCGCCGCCAACTCTCGTGACCATTTTACGCAGCGCTCCTTCGCTTCGATGTAGGCTTTGTCCGTCAACGGCTCTTTTTTCTGCGCTTCAATCAGAGTTTCCTGGCCGAAGAACGGCAGTTCGCGCTCGCGATTCTGCTCGTTGAACGCAATTAGATCTTCCAACGATTTTACCCGCGCCTTCGGACCAAGCGACGCGAAGTAGGCATTCAGCCCGGCTTTGAATTCATGGAGCATGAGCTGGTATTCGGCGCCGCTGAGATCCTGCCGCGAGGACAACTTTACGGGATCAACAAGCGTCGCGCCTGCGCCTTTGATGGCGTCCAGCGCGGACTCCAGCACCGGATCCACCTGGCGGTGAATCTTGAACAAGGACCGCGCCACCCCGATACGGGCTCCTTGCAGCGCCTTGGCGTCAAGGAAGCGCGTGTAATCCTCCTGTGGTTTGCCGGAAACCGGTTTGGTTGCGCCATCGCCGGGATCGAAGCCGGTCATCGCGCCAAGCAGCGCGACGGCATCCGCCACCGTGCGCGCCATCGGCCCGGCGGTGTCCTGGCTCGCGGCGATAGGGATGATGCCGGACCGACTGACCAGCCCGACCGTCGGTTTAAAGCCCACCACGCCGCAATAGGACGCCGGCGAAACAATCGACCCGTTCGTTTCCGTGCCGACAGACGCGGCACAAAGGTTTGCCGACACGGCCGCCGCCGAACCTGAACTGGACCCCGACGGGCTGCGGTCAATGAAGTACGGATTGCGCGTCTGGCCGCCGCGTCCGCTCCAGCCGCTGATGGAACGGGAGCCGCGAAAGTTCGCCCACTCGCTGAGGTTCGTTTTGCCGAGGATCACGGCGCCCGCCGCGCGCAAGCGCTCAACGACAAACGCATCGCGCCGTGCGATGGACCCTTCAAGCGCGAGCGAACCCGCCGTGGTCGTCATACGGTCGCCCGTGTCGATGTTGTCCTTGATGAGAATCGGAATGCCGTGCAGTGGCCCGCGCGGGCCTTTGCTTTTGCGTTCCTGGTCCAGGGCCTCCGCGATGCCCAACGCGTCCGGGTTCAGTTCAATCACCGATTTGAGGCGCGGCCCGCCACGATCCACTTCCTCGACGCGACGCAGATAGGCCCGGACCAGACTGGCCGCGGTAAACCGGCCCGAGGCCAACCCGCGCTGCAATTCGGCGATTGAAATCTCCTCCAGTTCAAACGGCTTCACTGGCGCTGCGAACGTTTCTCTTCGCGAAGCAATCGAGCATCCTGATGCCATCGCGCCGGCTAACGGCGCACCGCCTGCCAGTGCGGAGCGTTGAAGAAATTCTCTACGGTTCATACCGGCGGTAATCATGCCCGAAACCCAGGCGTGTGGGAAGCACGTGCGGGATTTCGCTGAAGCACTGACCCGCGCCAGCTGTTGCAAAGTTCGCTAAAGGCTTTTCACGCCGGACCGATTTTGGGGTTGTGAGCAACGAATGAGCCGGACCAATTACATCTTCGTCGATTTCGAGAACGTACAGGAAGCAGACTTCGACCGCATCGCAGACCGGCCGGTCAAGGTCACAGTGGTGCTGGGCGAGCAGCACAAGCGGTTGCCGGTGGACCTGGTGAAGAAACTTCTCAGGCTTGCCGGGCAGATCGAATTGATCGAAACGGGCCGGGCTGGAAAGAACGCGCTGGATTTGGTCCTCGCCCAGCACATCGGCGCGGTCAGGAAGGGTGACCCGCACGGATATTTTCACATCGTGTCGAAAGACAAGGGATTCGACGCGCTCATCGGGCATTTGAAAGACAACGGTACGCTGGCACGCCGTCATGCGAGTTTCAGCGAGATTCCGGTCCTGATGAACGCGACGGAACGGGTGAGCCTGATAAGCAGGCAACTCAAGACCAATCCCGAAAACCGTCCGAAGAATACAAAGACGTTAAGATCCCAGATTCAGACCATGTTTGGCAGGTCACTATCGGAGGCCGAAACCGAGGATACGTTGCGAGGTTTGGTTCGTGAGAAAACTGTCGCGCTTTCTAGCGAGGGCAAGGTGACTTACGCGCCATAACGACGCGCTCATTACCACGGGAAGCAGGCAGTGCAAGGCGTGATGATCGAGGAAGGCTGACGATTCTCCGCGTTCTCGCTTTTCAGGCAAACTGCAGCTTCGTCGTCGTCGCTTCCGGATCCCAGCCGCGCGTGGGCTTGCTGGAAATGGAGCCGACGTCCTTGATCGAAATCTGCCGCCCACGAGTCTTTGGGCTTTTCACCTCGATCTCGTTTGGGTCGCACGTTTGCTGGCTGATCTTCTGGTGCGGCGCGGGCTTGTAGCGGATGAACAATTCCTTGGGCGTGTCCGCCTCAAAGAACAGGATGCGCGACTTTTCCGGGATGCAGAAATACTCCTTGTTCAGGATCGACCCGCCGAAAGTGAAGCGCTTGAGATAAGTCGCGTTGCGGTCCGTGTAGGCGCAGGTGAACACACGTTCGCGTTCCGGCAGCCCGCAGTGGAAGAGGTCCGGCCCCACAAATAGTTTCTCCGGCAGTTCCGTGACCTTGTAATGGCCGTCCTTGAAGACGAACAGCACCTTGTCGAATTTGGTGCATTCGAGCCGGAACTCTTCGCCGGAAACCTTGTAGCCCACGTAACCGCTCTCGCGGTCGTAGGCCACCTTGAACGCCTTGAACGCGACTTCCTTCGCCTCGACCTCGTCGTAACGGCTGCTCTTCGTCAGGCGCGGATAGAGCGGGCCATACTTCTCGATCAACGCCTCCAACCGCCCGATGACATAGCGCGTGAGATTCTTCAGATTCTTCCGCGTCTCCTCCAGGTCTGCCTTCACCTTGTCCATCTCTTCGCGGTGCTTGTTGATGTCGAAGAGCGAAATGCGGCGGATGCGCACTTCGAGCAGCATCGGCACGTCGGTGTCGGCCAACTCACGGTGCATCTGCCGGCGGAACGGCTTGAAGCCGTCGGCCACCGCGGCATGCACGGCTTCGTTGGATTTGCACTGCTCGATCTTCTTGTAGATGCGTTCCTCGATGAAGATGCGCACCAGCGTCTTGAAGTGCAGCTCGTCCTGAAGCTTCTTTTCCTTCAACTCCAGCTCGCGTTTGATGTCGGCGACCAGCTTCGCCGTGTTCTCGCGCAATACCTCGCTTACGGTCAGCTCGACGGGGCGGTTGTTTTTGATGACAACGATGCGGCTGGCGATGCTCACCTCACAATCGGTGAAGGCATAAAGCGCGTCGACCAGTTGATCGGCGCTCACGCCGCTTGGAGCCTTAATCTCGATCTCCGCTTCCTCTGAAGTGAAGTCATTGACCGACTTGATCTTGATCTTGCCCTTGCGCGAAACGTCCTCGATAGACGCGATGAGCGAATCCGTCGTCGTGGTCGGCGGGATTTCCTTGATGACCACCGTGGACTCATCCTTCGCTTTGATCTTCGCGCGCACCTTGATGCCGCCCTTGCCGTCCGCGTACTCACGCGCGTCCATCAGGCCGCCGGTCGGAAAGTCCGGCAGGCACTTGAACGATTGCTTCTTCAAAATGGCGATCTGCGCCTCCAGCAGCTCTGGAAAATTATGCGGCAGGATGCGCGAAGACATGCCCACCGCGATGCCTTCGGTGCCGAGCATGAGCAGCAGCGGCAGTTTGGCCGGCAACGTCACCGGCTCTTTGTTCCGTCCATCGTAGCTCGACACGAACTCCGTCAGTTCGTCATTGAAGATCTCGTTGCGGGCCAGTTCGGTCAGGCGGCACTCGATGTACCGCGAGGCCGCCGGAGGGTCGCCCGTGAAGATGTTCCCGTAATTTCCCTGGCCTTCGATGAGGTAACGCTTGTTCGCCAGCACGACGAGCGCGTCGCTGATGGAAGCGTCCCCATGCGGGTGATACTGCATCGCGTGCCCGACCACATTGGCCACTTTGATGAAGCGCCCGTCGTCCTTCTCACGCAGCGCCCAGAGAATTCGCCGCTGCACCGGTTTCAAGCCGTCTTCAAGATTCGGGATGGCGCGGTCGCGGATGACGTAGGACGCATATTGGAGAAAACTGGTGTCCACGCGCCGGTGCAAAGGCAGATCGATCTTTCCCGGGACAAAAGGTGCGTGGACGATGGCGGGCACCGCCTCGGCCTGCACGTGCGTTTCGCTATTGCCGTTGCGGGTGGATTTGGCCGGGCGACCGGCTTCACCGCTTTCCTTGTGACCGTTGGTCTGCGCGCCGCCTGCGATGGGCAACTCCGGCTGTTCGTCCGACTTCTTGCGTTTACGTTTGCCTGGCATGATTCAAATGAGTTCCTGTCGGGAAAGCTGTTTCGCCATCTGCACCCGACGCCGTGATTCTGGTCGGCGCGCGAAAGTTACTCAAGCGCGACTTGTGGTTTTCACCTCTGCGTTCTTTGCAGTGGCATCTCTGAAGGTCGCTTCATTTCGCGGAGATTATTAACCACGGATGGACACAGATGGACACGGATAACCGATGGCATGAAATCCTGCCCGACAGAATTCCGAATCCGTGTTAATCCGTGTCCATCCGTGGTTATATGATTTTGGTTGCGGCCCCGCCGCGCTGCGCCTCTGCGTTTATTGGATGGCCCGTTTAACACAGAGACGCAAAGGACGTAGAGGAATCGCAAAGCTTGCCGCTTAAAGTCTATCGCGAACGGCTCGCGTCAAGCCGCCCGGCGGCGTATGCCTCGAAGACGCGGCGAATCTCGTCGCGCACACGGCGGAAGACGGCGAGCTTTTCCTCTTCTGTGCCGGTGGCGTGTGCCGGATCGTCGAAGCCCCAATGATGCCGGTTCACCTGCCCGGGAAACATCGGGCACGCCTGGTCCGCGTTGCCGCAGACCGTGATCACGGTCTCCACCTGCTGGTTGAGGAATTCGTTGAGGTGCTTGGAGTGATGCGACGAGATGTCGATCCCGATCTCCTTCATTACCTGAATGGCGAGCGGATGGACATGGCCTGCTGGCTTCGACCCGGCGCTGGCTACGCGGAAGCGGTTTTTCGATGCGGCGCGGAGGATTCCTTCAGCAAGATGGCTACGGCACGAATTGCCCGTGCAGAGGACAATTACCAGCGGGAGCGATGGATCATTGTTCACACTTCAAGACGCTTTGGCGGCACAACAACAGCCCGGCTCGCGCACACCACAACACGCAGGCACTGCCAGAGCGGCCCCCAGCACCGGCCCAGCGAGATAAACCCACAGATGTTCCAGGTGTCCGCTGACAAGAGCTGGAGCAATGGATCGCGCCGGATTCATGGACGCGCCGCAAATTGGCCCGGCGAACATCGCCTCCAGCGCGATGACCGCGCCGACCGCGATTCCCGCCGTGATGCCCTTCTCCTTCGCGCCCGTGGAAACGCTCAGGATTACAAGCATGAGGAAAAACGTGAGGACGATTTCGAGCACGAAGCTTTGCCAAGCCGGTCCTGCAGGCAACGTTGTTCCCAAGGTGTCGTTCGCCGGAAAGAGAAGTCGCAAGAGACCGCTCGCGGCAAACGCCCCGGCCAATTGAGCGACCACATAGCCCGGCACTTCAGTCCACGGAAACCGCCGCGCGAGCGCGAAGCCCATGGTGACGGCGGGATTCAAGTGCGCCCCGCTCACGTCACCAAAGGCGTAAATCATTGCCATCACAATCAGGCCGAACGTGAGCGCGATGCCGGCGTGGGTGATGGCGCCGTTGCTCGCCTGGTTGATGACGATGGCGCCCGTGCCAGCGAAGACGAGGCCGAACGTGCCGAGAAATTCAGCGAGAAGTTTCTTTTGCATCGGAGTTCTTTCGCAGCCGGTTTGTTTCAGGCAAAACCGCGACAACACGCTCCATTTTCGCGTTCGGCGAGGCGCTTCTGTAATCGGCCGGCATCGCAACCCAATAGCTTGTCCGACTCCAATCCGTCTGCGAAGAAATCGAAGACGCCCTTGAGCAACCGCTTTGCCTCAGGCTTGAGCGCGTAATAGACCCACTTGCCTTCCTTGCGAGTCTGCACCAGGTTCGCCTCGCGGATAACCTGGAGATGCGTCGAGAGTGTGGACTGCGTGACCTCCAACGCGTCGCTCAATTCGCACACGCACAACTCACCTTCGCGCAACGCTGACAGCACGCGCACCCGCGTCGGGTCGGCGAGAGCTTTGGCGGCGAGCACGAGGTCATTCATGACGGCGCGAACGTATCGGTGGATACCGATTCGTGCAAGGCGAGAATTCCGAGGCGCTGGATGGGAAGCGGCTTAGTCTTAGTCTGTGGAAAATCCTGTGGGGAATTCTGGTTGACAAAAGGGAGCGACATCCGTTTGCTTTACTGAGTTCAACCCTTCCATTCTATGAAAAAGTTGCTGCTCCTTCTTCTTGTGCTCAGCTCTTTACCGCTCCAAGCCGCAGTGATCGGATCCTGGGCGCAGGACGAAGCTTCAGGCGATCTCATTGACTCCACGGGAAATCATCCCGCAGGGACGCCGGCCGGCTCGCCGACCTATGGCCAGGCGGGTGTTCCCAATGGCACTTATGGCTCAATCTCCGTGTCAGGCGCGGCCGGCACCGCCATTGAATACGGCCCATCAAGCGCGGACGAATTCTTCAACGTCGGGACGGACAACAACAATCCCGTCATGAATCTTGACCGGACTGCTGTTTTCACGGTCATGGGCTGGATCAACCCATTCGCTCCTA
>Ga0137433_1001268_pt1 | contig 10851 bp, 19 predicted proteins | sample EasRivERMZT840_2_FD_102335 | JGI IMG/M metagenome (GOLD analysis project Ga0137433, IMG submission 102335) | Soil microbial communities from meander-bound floodplain in the East River, Colorado, USA - East River MetaG ERMZT840_2 | ecosystem: Environmental > Terrestrial > Soil > Floodplain ...
CCGGGCGCTGGGCACCGGCGAATCCGGCTCCGTCGCGTGGTCGAACAGCGTGCGCAGCCGGCTATACATGACCAAGGACAAGGCGCTCGGGCTGACGCTCGCCTCGCGCAAATCGAATTACGGCCCGGCCGACCTGGAGATCCCGATCATGTGGAGCAAGGGTGCATACGTCGAGAACGCCCCGCCGCCGCCCGCCTCGGGCCGCTACGGCTATTCGGACGACTGAGCGCCCATCGCCTCGATAATGTTGAGCGCGGAAGCGATCTTCTCGGCGATCGCCCTCGAGGGAACGTGTCCCGCCACCGCCTGCCCGGTGCTGCACGTGACGGTATGGGGCGGCCCAAGCTCGCCGCCCGGTCCCTTGGTCAATCCGACGACGTAAGGCCCGGGCGGCAGGTCGCTGCGGCTGTCGAGTTCGCCGGCGGTCATGCGAGTATCGCCCACAAAATGAAAGGCCAGAGCACCGCATTGACCATCGCCAGCACCAGCCCGATCGCGTCGCGCACCATGCCGGCCAGGGCGGCGGACAGGCGCCCGCTCACTCGAGCCACTCCACGCCATCGACACAGCGCACTGTCAGGTGTTCGGTTTCCAGTGCCGCAGCCGCCTCGCAAACCCGGGCCATCAATGCCCGGATCGCGATATCCTCGCCCGGAAACCAGTCGTCGGCGAGCTCGTCGGCCGTCTCGGCCAGGTCAGGCAAGCCAGCCTGGCGCAACCGTGTCGCAGCCAATTGGATAGCCCAGGATGCCTCCGTGGCGTTGAGTTCCAGCGAGCGGCCCAGGATACCCCAGGCCGCCGCCGCATGCTGCCAGCGTGCACGGGCGTCACGGTAGTCAATATCGGACCGTTGCGCGGTCCAGTAGGTATCCCAGCCGGTCATCAGCCGACCCTCGTATAAGCGCAAAGGATGCTGGTGCGATGCGCCTCGGCCAAGTGCTGCAAGCGCTCGTAATTGCGCCGCTCCTTGGCTGTCATCGGCTCGCCTAGTGGTATTTCGTATTCCTCGAATACCTGCGGGGTGCATACGCGCATCCACCGATAACCAATGCGAGCTTGTTCGATCATGCTGCCCTCGCGATCGGCCGGCGCGTCATGCCGGCCTGCATGCCATCCATGTAGGCGCGGATCAGATCGGCGGTGATCGCCGCGCCGTAGCGGCCCGTGATGTCGCGCTCCCCGCCAGTCTCGCCGACGATCTGCGTCAGGCGGTAGCCGCCATAGGCGCAATCGAGGACATAGACGCCCTCGATCGAGCGGAGCGAGCCGTCGTCGGCTTTCACCCAAGGGGTTAGCGGCATGCCGGCCTGATAGTTCAGATTGTCGACGAGAATGCGCAGCGTCTTGACTGTCGTGCGATTCATGATGTTCTCCCCTGTTTGTGCGAAGGCCGCACCGCTCTGCCCCGCCGTAACGGGGCAGGCCGGTATGGTCTAGTGTACGCGATAGGAAACGTTGGCCACATCGGTCGACCAGCACGCCCTGCACTCGCCGCACTTGTTGCCTTGCTGCGGCGCCGGGCAGACGTGACCTACGGGCGCCGCCGGCTCCGCATCGCGAGCAACGATTGCTGTCCATGTCGATGCGCGAAGAGTCAGATTGTCGCTATGAACCGTGCTCGTCTGCGGCCATGCTGTCGGCGCCGCACCATCGATCATCGTGGCGGATAGGCGTATCGTCAGGTTCTCCGGTATCGTACCGCCGTCGCGCACAAAGGCCTTCACGATGCTACCTTCGCGCGTTGGCAGCCAGTGCCGCAGCCATGGTGTCGCGCGCGCCACGGCGCATATGCGCGCCAGGTGGTCGCGAGACTGCAGATCGCCGCTATCATGCCAACGGTGGAACTTGTCCATTGGCTCGCCGGTCTTAGGATTGCGGCCACGCCCGTGCGCCGCCGTCAACAGCACAACCATCGCCTCGACAAAGCTCTCATGCCGGATTGCCTCGAGCCGCACGGCGAGCGAAGCTTTCACGCTCGGGAATATGTAATTGCCGCGCAATGCGTAGCAGTTAGAGCACGTGGAACCCGCTACCTTTGCGAGCTTGGCGCCGGTGATGCAGGCCTGCGCTGGTATGCCGTATGAAGTGCCTGGCATCTTGCTCGGATACCCGAGACTGCCGGCAATCGCCTTGGCTTCTTTGATGTTCATGCGGACCATCCGTGGCTGACGGCCCTAAGATAGCACCGATTATTTTCCCGTCAAGCGGAAAAAGATGTTGACGTGAGATTTTTCTGCGGTATGATCGTGGCTGTCGACCACGGGAGAGACAGCGGATGGCCAAGTTTCAAATTCAAGTGCGCTACGCCAAAGGTTGGCGCAAGGCGAATCGGGTTTCTTCATTCCTTTTGCATACCAGCGCGGAGGAATACGCCCGCAAGTACCTGCTGGCCGGCTGGTGGCGCGTTGTCGAGATTGAGGAACTCGCTCTCGCCGCGAAGCGGCGGCAAGCTGCTTTCGTTGCAGCCAACGCTAAGCATCCGCTGCCGATCAGCGGCACCCTACCGATGTGATCTCAGTCCTTACCATCATCCAGCGGCGCCAGGCTCTTCGGAGCCTGTGCGTCGTCAACCTTGGCCGGTTGCGATGCTTTCAGAGCGTCGAGGAGCGCCACGAGCGTATTGCCCTGCTGAGCCTTAAAGGCCCCCTCAGCGACGCGCACGGCCAACTTGGTCAGATCGCGCGCGGCCTCGTTGCCGGCTCGCAATAGCTTCACGTCTATCAGAGCGGTAGGCAGCCCGATCTGCTGTCCCTTGTCGTCGACAGCTGTCCCGGCTCCGGCGCCAGCGGCCATAGCCGCGTCAAGCTCGCGCTGAACCAATAGCACCGTATCGCGCTGCAACCTCAGCCCGGCCAGTGACCCGCTATCGAGCACCACAGCGTGCTCATTGCTTGGCACTAGCGCCGGTGCCTCGTCGCGCGGCAACTCGGCGATGGCGATCAGCTTGTCAGCGGCTTCGAGTGCATCACTCATGCGGCGCTTGACCGTCGATGGTTTCGGTGTGCGGCCACCGTACCACGGCAGGCGTAGCGCTTTGAACTGCGCCTGCCGCTGCTTGATGACAGCATGCGAGCGAGCGACCGATCTTGCCCAGTAGCCCGGTACGCTCAGTCCACCGTGCAGCCGACAGCGGCGCTTGCCAGGTACCGGACGCTGGCGGCATGGCGCTCCGGTCTGTCGAGCGTGTGCACCGCATATCTCGGAGGGCCCATGTCGCTGCATCACGCGTTGAGGTATCCACGTACCTCACATCGTTGGTCAACAGCGATGATCTATCACACTGATATCGTTCACCTATTCCGATCGGATCGAGCGGTCGATACGGTACGGGAATCGTCCCTCGACCGGTCCGGGAGCGGGGAAAATTGGGTTCCCCAGAACAAACCGGAACCGGTTTCGGCAAATCTGGTCATCGCTTCCACCGATTGCGGCCATCGCTGTCGCATCGTTGTAGAGGCCTCGGCGATGGCGGGCAAGTCCGGTTAGCGAATGCAATTCTTTCTGAATTGTTGCAGGGGCTGGCTGTTGCCGGCGCAACCCGACCGGCCTGCCGGTCTCGGTTCTCGGAGAGCGTTCTTACTCGTGGCTCGCTGACGCTCGGCAGGACACTCGTGTTGAGTGCTTAGCAGTCCCGTGCCGGTGCACGCACTGTATATAGATACATACTGTAGACCTAGGGTTTCTGCGGGGATTTTGGGGGGTTTTTATGCTGGCCAGCATGACGATTGGGGCCTACACTCATCTAGTTAGGGCTTGATGACCCAATTAGGAGTGAGATATGAAGGAACGGGGTGACGTCCGTGTGGAGGTGCGGCAGTTTTTTGAGCGCCGCCCGAGGGTCCATCATCCCTATGGAGATTTCTTTATGATGCTCTCGCAGAGGGGGGTGGCCGAGCTGAGCGAGCGGCTGGAGGACCGCACCCTCGGCATGCAGGCCATCAGGGTGCTGCTGGCCATGATGCGCCACATGGATTTCGAGAACAGGGTGGATATAAGCCAGAAGGATCTCGCCCTGGCTCTCGGGATGGACCAGTCGGACCTGTCCCGGGCCTCAAAGGTGCTTGTCGAGTGCAGCCTGATCGAGCGCATGGCGAACCGGCGCGGCTGGTATCGCATCAGCCCGCGCCTGTGCTGGAAGGGCGCGGCTAAGAAGCTTGAGGAAGAACTGGCGGCTTGATTGTCTTTCTAAGCGAGGGGCCGCTTTTGGCTGCGGCCCTTGACGCCTCCTGCCCAAGCAGCGCCGCCGCGTCAATCCCGCGTTTACGTCGGATGGCTGGCTGATGCATAGCCGCGCTTCCAGGCGATCAGCCTGGACTTGATCCACCTCCTGACCGGTGGCGGCGGTTCTATTTCGTGGGAGCCGAACGGCGGCCAGACCCCGACCGCCTCCTTGTATTGGTGCGCCGCCCAGCCGCTCTTGTAGCCGCGCTCGGCAGCGTAACCCCGCAATCCAGCCGCGAAATCCGTCAGCAGGAGACGCTCCTCGCCGATCTGGATCTGGCCCTGCCCGACCCGGCAGATGCCGCCGGAGGGCTGCAATTCCACCAGTTCGACGGCCGCGTCCTGCTCGATCACCCGTTTTTGCAGAAATCCGTCGCGCCCCTCGAATTTTGGCTCCCCCGGCGGCTTCTTCTTTTTGCCGTCGTCCAATTCGTCGTGCAGGATGTCGGTGACAAAGCCGAGCCGCAAGGTCGTGTCGGAGTGGTCCAAAATCAGGCAATCGGCCTTGCCCGGCGCGGTCCTGAGCCCCCGGCCGATGATCTGCACGTAGAGCATCTCGGATTTTGTCGGCCGGACCAGCGAGATGCAGCGCACGTCCCAGTCGACCCCGGTCGTCAATGTGCCGACGTTGCACACCACCGGGTACTCGCCGGAATGAAACCGCCGCTTGATCCGCCCCCGCTCGTCCTTGGGTGTTGAGGCGTCCTGATACCCCGCATTGATCCCGGCGGCCCGGAAAGCGTCCCGCAATGACTGCGCATGGGCGCAATCCACCCCGAACACCAAACTCGGCCGCCCCTCGGCGAGCCTCGCCCATGTGCCGACGACATCGCCGTTGAGGTCGGCCTGGTTCATCGCGTCGGAGAGTTGCCCCTCGTGATAGTCGCCGCCGACTATTCTGACCCCTGTCAGGTCCGGGTGCGAGGCGGCAAACACCCGGAACGGCGAGAGATACCCCGCCGCGATCAATTCCGCCGTCGTCGCCGAGATCACCAGATCGTCGAAGTGCTTGCCGAGGTTCTTCGTCCACGGCGTCGCCGAGAGGCCGATAAACGGCACCTTTTGCCATTCCGGCCGGGCCATCCACTCGTGCACGAACTTGTAGGCCCGGTGGCACTCGTCGATGATGACGAGACCCGCCGGCGGAATGTCCCGGTTCTGCAATGTCTGCACCGAGCAGACCTGCACCGGCATCTCCGGGTCGGTCAGTGGGTGATCGGCTTGCAATACGCCGATCTCCTCGATGCCGTCGGCCCGGAAACTATCGACGGTCTGGTCTATCAGGTCGATCGCCGGCGCGGTGAAGATGACCCGGTGGCCGCGCGACAGCGCGTTCCTGATGATGGCGCCGGCCAGGACAGTCTTGCCGTAACCCGTCGGCGCCTGCAATACCGGCCGCTTCTTTCCCCCTCGCAGCGATTCGCGCAGCATCTCGATCGCCTCGGCCTGGTACGGCCGAAGCTCGCGGGTTGATGGCGGCGCGGCGAAGAGGCTCACCGCGGGGCTTGCGTCTGGAGGATTTGGAGGCTATCTGTCACTGGTTATTTCCGTGAGGCGCTACGAACGCCGTTGACCGGAAATCAGCTTAGCCCCGGTTCCGTGACCGGGTCAAGCGCGGAAAAGCCCCGGCAATAGCTTCGGGGCTTTTCTGTTTCCGGCTCACCGTTCGGGGTCCGGCACGAAGGTTGTCGCCAGTGCGATAGCAGTGTCATCGCCGATGCCGCTGGTTCGCATCCAGCAGCGATACAGCCAGCCACCGGGGACGCGAAGGCGCTCGGTGTAATCGCCCTCTTCAGCGGATGCCGCTTCTTCCCAGAGCGGAAGATCGCTCACCGCCCCGGCCTCGCCGCCAGCATCCCCGACCAAACCTTTTTGAACATTATGTCGGTGCCTCGCCGGTTCTTGCGGTAGGCGCCCTCGATCATCTCCGCCGTCGGCTCCGCCGGCACGATCGCGTACCCGGCCTCCGCCAGCGCATTTATCAGGACCGCCGCGGCATCGTCTCCGAACCAGTCGCCAGTGAGGGGCCGCAGCGCGACGGCGAGAACTTCTGCTGGGTCTTGCTTTTGCCGTTGGGAGATTGTATCTGACATCGGTCTCTTCTGTGGTTGGCGGAGACGATAGCGCCTGATCCCCCAAAAGGTCAAGAGCGCAGAAAGGCCCGCGCAGCTCCCCTGTCGCGGGCCTTTCTATTTGCAAACTCCGATAAACTCCGGCAAACTCTCCGTAGTTACAGAAGGAGAGCCCGTGAGCAGCCACCGTATCGAGATAACCTTCGCTGGAGACGCGCCGGACAGCGAGCTTGAGCGTGCGAAAATCCTGGGCTCCGAGAAAGTCAGCGAAGCCATCAAGGAATTGCAGGCAGTTCTCGTTAGTCTCGGCCTGGATGTCATCGCCACGGCGCACAGCGTGCGGAAGATGCCGAAGCACCAGCGCCCAGGCAGGCTGAAACCACCCGCAATGGCGGAGCCGACCACCGGGATAGCCGCCGAATAGGCGCGCGCATGAACGCCTTCCTCGACCGCATGAACATGCGGGACATGCTGGCCTTCGTGCTGGTGCTGGCCTTTATGTCGATGGCGTTCCTGCTGGCGGTCCGGGCGCCCGAGTCCGATATTTTCAAGATGCTGCTGGGCGGCCTCCTCTCGACCGGGTTCGCCGGCGTCATCGCCTGGTATTTCGGGTCGTCCAGCGGCAGCGCGATGAAGGACGAGGCATTGGCGAAGACCGCGACGGCCCAGACCGAGACGATCGCCAAGACGGCGATGGCCCAGACCGACACAATCGCCGCGCAGGGCGCCGCGCTCGCCGCCGCCCCGCCGCCGACCGTCACGACCACGGTCACCGACCCCGGGCCGCCGCCATTGACGACCACCACGACCAGCCCGGCCCCGGCCCAGCCGGATGACAAGGAGAAGAAATGAGAGATCGTCGCTTTGTATTGCTGCGCGACGTGGTGATCCCGGCCGGCACCGTGCTGGAGCGGGCCGCCAACGAGCGCGGCGGGGCTGGCGCCGTCGAGTGCGTCGTCGCGCTGGGACACGACAGCCACGGATATTTCGTGATCGCCGCCGCCGACGGCGATGCGGCGAAGGACGCCCTGGGCTGGGTCGAGGAATGCAGACCAGTTCCCGCCTGAAGACCGAACCCAAGATCGACCTGCCGCCACCGGATATTTTCCGGGGGCAGTGGTGGTTCTGGACGACATTTTTCCGTATCTGGCTGTGGATAGACCGCCGATGATGTCGGATCACGAAACTCTGTCGGCGGCGCGCAACGAGTTGTCCGATGCGCTAAAACGCCTGCTGAAGCCGGGGATAATGACCGCTGAGGATTTTCGCGAGGCCCACGGGCATGCCGCGGAGGCGATGGCGCTCCTAGATGATCTGCTACGCCAGCCGGACCGGGACGCGCCGTAACCTCGATGCCCTGCGCCGCCACGGCTGGGGTCTCCTGGTGTCCCGAGCTGGCGTCTGGCGTACCGAGGGTTTCGAGAGGATCGTCGGCGACAATGGTGCTTGGTCGGATTTTCGGGCCGGGCGGTCTTTCGACGAGAGTGCCTATGACCGGTTTCTGGATTGGATTGCCGGCGAGCGGGTGCCGGACTGGCTCGTGCTGCCGGATATCGTGGCCGGTGGCCTCGGCTCCCTCGAATTGTCTATGCGCTACATGAACCGCTGCCTCTCCGTCGCGCCCCTTGTCCTGATCGCGGTGCAGGACGGCATGGAGCCGGACGACCTGGCCCCACTGGTCGGGCGGTCTGTCGGCATCTTCCTTGGCGGCTCTACCGAATGGAAGTTGGCTCGCATGCGTGACTGGGGGGCATTCTGCGCCGAGCGCGGCGTCCATTACCACGTGGCGCGGGTCAACTCGCAAAAGCGCATCGCGGCAGCCGGGGCGGCGGGGGCCGCCAGCATCGACGGCTCGAATGCGTCGCGGTATTCGGTCAATTTGCCGGCCCTGGCCTACGCGGCGCTGCAACCCGACCTGTTCGATCCGAGGATGACATGCAGACCAGTTCCCGCCTGATCGAGGCCGAGCGCCGGGGCGAGCCACGCCCTGGGCCGGACCGGCTGGCGGACGTGACGCTCACGGTGCGCGAGTGGTCCATCGTGCTGGGCTCGCTCTCGGCGACATTGCAGCACATGGTGCGGGCGAAGGCGGCGGGGCAATTGCCCGTGCGGATCGGCGACCAGGGCATCGTCGACGTTGGCGACGCGCTGGAGGCCATCCGGCGCCAGGCGCGGCTGTGAGGGGCGGCACGCTGTTCTCCGGCGTAGGCGCGCCGGAATGCGCGATGCCGTGGGTCGACTGGCGCTGGTGCGCCGAGATAGACCCGTTCGCCTCCGCCGTTCTGGCACGCCGCCACCCCGATATCCCGAACCTGGGGGACGTTAATGAAATCGACGGATCGGCAGTTGAGCCTGTTGACCTCATCGTCTTCGGGTCGCCCTGCCAGTCGTTCAGCGTCGCCGGGAAGCGCCTCGGGCTGGATGACCCGCGCGGCAACATGGCCCTCGTCGGCCTTCGCGTGGTTGGCCGCATCCGGCCCCGTTGGGTGGTTTGGGAGAATGTCCCCGGCGTCCTGTCGTCTGACGGAGGACGGGATTTTGGCGCCTTCCTCGGGCTCCTGGGCGAACTCGGGTATGGGTTCGCCTACCGGGTTCTTGACGCTCAGCACTTCGGAGTTCCACAGCGGCGCCGTCGCGTCTTCGTTGTCGGGTGTCTTGGAGACTGGCGAGGTGCCGCAGCGGTACTTTTTGAGCCCGAAAGCCTGCGCGGGGATTCTGCGCCGCGCCGAGAAACGGGGCAAGGAGTTGCCCGGCCAGTTGCAAGCTGCGCTCCGGGCGGCAGCGGCTACCGATGCGACGCCGACACTGCCGATAGTCTGATCAGCATCGGCTTCGGAGCGGCAGGCGATGCAGGCGATAATGTAGCGCCGACGCTCGCTGTCAGGGCTGGGCGCGGGCATGGCAGCAGCAGCGCCGTAGCCTTCGGCGGCAACAACATGTCCGGCCCGATCGACGTTGCGACAGCCTGCAGTGCTCACGGCGGACCATCCGGCCGGCTGGACTTTGAAACCGAGACGCTGATCGCCTTCTCGGCCAAGGATCACGGCGCAGATCACGGCGACATCGCCCCGACGCTGCGGGCCGGCGGGCACGACCGGAGCCACGCCAACGCGGGCGTGATGCCGGCTATCGCGTTCCAGGCCAACGCCGGGCGCGACTTCACCGCTGACCACGACCGCTCGCCGCCGCTGCGCAGCGAGGGCATCGGCGGCACCAGCGGTGTGGCGATAGCCTTCGATGCGCGGCAATCCGATGTCCTGCAATACGGCGACAAGAGCGGCCCGTTCGACAGCGACGGATGGAGCATCGGCATCGCCCACTCCCTCCGCGCCGATGGCTTCGACGCCGGCGAGGACGGAACCGGGCGCGGCATGTCCGTCCGTCGCCTCACTCCCCGCGAGTGCGAGCGCCTCCAGGGATTGCCCGACGACTACACGCTGATCCCGTATCGCGGGAAACCGGCCGCCGACGGGCCGCGCTACCGCGCCATCGGGAACTCGATGGCCGTGCCCGTGATCGGCTGGCTCGGCGAGCGCATCGCGGCCGTCGATGAAATCACGGCGTTCCGCGAGGCGGCGGAATGAGCGCGGCGCCCGACCTCGGCGCGGTCAAGGCCGAAATCCTCCAGATCATCACGGCTGACAAGTGGAAGAGTCACCAGATCATCTTCCGCCACCGTCATCAGTATAGCGGCGTCCCGACCGTGCCGGCCGAGTTCCACGAGGCGCTGGTCCGGGATTTCTGGTCGCCCGACCCCTACTCGATCATCCTCGCCTTCCGCGGCAGCGCCAAGTCTACCCTCGGCGAGGAGGACATCGTGCTGGCGGCGTGCCTGATGGCCTGGCGCAACATCGTCGTCATCTCCTCGAACGAGACCCGGGCGGCCGAGCGCCTCGCCGCGGTCGCCTACGAACTCACCACCAACCCCTTCATCGTCGACCTGTTCGGGGATCTGAAGGGCGACGCCTGGACCCAAACGAAGATCGTGACGACCACGGGCGTCTGCGTGCAGGCGATCGGCCGCGACCAGGACATCCGCGGCATCAAGCACCTCGACCACCGCCCCGACTTCATCTTCGTCGATGACGTGGAGAGCCCGGAATCGGTGCAGACCCCCGACCAGCGCCGCAAAACGCTCAGGTGGTTTCTCTCCGAACTCCTGCCGGCCTGCGCCCCGGAGCGCCGGGTCAGGATCCGCGCGACCCCGATGGACGCCGAATCCCTGCCGATCAAACTGCAGAACGAGTGGGGCTGGCCGACGAGGACATTCCCGGTCGAGTATCTGGACGAGGACGGCAAGCGCAAAGCCAGCTGGCCCGAGGTCTGGTCGCTCACCAAGATCGACCGAGAGCGCCAGGGCTACGAGCGGGTCGGCGAACTGGCGGTCTGGGAGCGCGAGATGCTGTGCCGGGCGTTCTCCGAGTCGGACCGCATCTTCACCCGCGAGATGATAAAGGTGGCGCCCCGGGAGAAGACCTGGCAGGCCTGCTACGCGATGATCGACCCGGCCCGCTCCACGGGGCCGCAAAGCGCCACCACCGGCTGGGCCGTGTGGTCC
>Ga0137433_1001269_pt1 | contig 10842 bp, 6 predicted proteins | sample EasRivERMZT840_2_FD_102335 | JGI IMG/M metagenome (GOLD analysis project Ga0137433, IMG submission 102335) | Soil microbial communities from meander-bound floodplain in the East River, Colorado, USA - East River MetaG ERMZT840_2 | ecosystem: Environmental > Terrestrial > Soil > Floodplain ...
CGACCGCGGTCAACACGTAGTTGCCGACCGGTACGTTGCTCCAGGTCAGGGAAAAGGGTTCTTCGAGCACTGCGCCCAGCGGGTTCGTGCCCGCGAAAAACTCGACGCGCGTGACGAACCCATCCGTGTCGAACGCATTCGCCATGATGCCGATAGTTGCCGGCGCGGCGAAGGCCTGGTCTGGCACGGGCGCGGTCAAGGCCACGCCGGGCGGTTGGTCGCGGTCGAGGATCAATCCGGCGCCCTGGGCCCGCCCCAGCGTGCCATTGGTCGGTGCGGAGAGGCGCACGAACAAGACCTCGTCTGGCTCCGCGGTGGTGTCGCCATGAACACTCACGTGGATGAAATTCGTCGCCTGGCCCGGGGCGAACGTCAGCACGCCATTGGTGGTTGTGTAATCTCCGCTGGCGCTGGCAGTGCCGTTGACGGTGCCGAAACGCACATCGACGGCGTTGGTATGGGCGAAGGAAAGCAGCACGGTGAAGATCAGGTTTGTTTCGCCGGAATTGCCTTCGACGACCGTGGCATCGCTGATCGAGATCGTTGGCTCCGGCAACGCGCGCAGCGTCCATATATTCGTTTGTACCATCGGCTCGGCGCGAACCAGCGCCGTGGTGTGCGTGGTTTCAAGGCGGAGTTGAAAATCGGGCCCGCTCACCTGGCTTCCCGCGATGATCAGCGCCGAGCCGCCCGCACCCGCGACGAGCACACCGTTGGTGAACCATCGGTAGCTCAGGCCGGTCAGGTTGACTGGATTGACCCGGAAGAAGCGCGAGCCATAAGCCGGCACATCGGCCGGCCCCAGCGGCGGCACCGCCGAGTCGGCCATGCGAAATTCGCGAAAGAGCCGGAGCACATGCCCTTCCTTGCAGATTGGACAAAAGGGCGCGCCCAGGCTGCGCATGGCGCAATCACGCATCGGACGGTAAATGCCAATCGATTGGTACGCCGCGCCCTCGAACGCGCCGACCGCAGTGTTGTATTGCGCCGTGTCCGGCGTGGGAATCGGTGTGCCCGGCGTCACCCAGACCTGCCATTTGACGAGCGGGAAATTATTCGGACAATCGATGTTGCGGGTGGAACTCGGCGTGCAATTTGTGGAAGTGCTGCCGTCTTCATATTCGTCGGCCAGACCGGCAAAGGAATGGCCGAACTCGTGAATCTGGACTTCATCCGAAGCCGAGTTGATGCTCGACACACCCACCGCGCCGCCGCAGCCGCCATATTTCGTCGAGTTGACGAACACCAGGATCTCGTCCCACACGCCCACGCCCACGAGATCGTCCGCTGCCGCCATGGCGCGCGCAATGCCGCTGCCGCGCAGAAAACAACACCGCTCCGTCCCGCCGACCCAGAAGCCGCCGTTCAAATAAGTGTCCTTTTGCGTGCCGCCGGCTTCGGGCGAAGCGTCTGCGTAATCGGCGCCGGACTCCGCGCTTTCGATGTCCACCCGGTACGCGTTGACCATCGACGCGTAGCTGGTCCATGGACTGGTGGCAAACAGCGCATTGAGGAACGAGGTCGCCTTGTTGGCGAACGAGCCGCCGGTCAGGTCCGCTGCCGTGAAGCCGTCGCCGAGGATGGCGATGACGAATCGATTTCCATCCGGACCGGTGTTGCGGATTTTTGTGGCGGATACAGGTCCGACCGCCGCCGGTGCGAAACCGTCCGGCACAGCAAACGTCTGCTCCATCGGAAGGAATGCGCGCGGCAAGCGGGGGCTTGCCTGCAAGGCCGCCGCCTGGACGCCCGGTTGCCGCAATCGCACCTGGACGGCCGCATCGACCTGATCCGGCCCCGGCACGCGCACAACAAACGTGCCCTCGGCGGCGACATAATCATCGCGACCGGTGGCAATGCCGCCTTGGGCCATCACCGAATGGCCGCCCAACGGGAGCGTGACCGGCGTGGTCAGAAGTACCTGGCCCTGGCCGTCGAGCCAGTCCAATTCCCGTTCGAGAGGCAGGGTGGCGCCCGCGAGGCCTGGTGTCCGGGGCGATTTGACGAGCTGGGGCATCTGACCGGCGCGCAAGAGCACCAGGCCGTTGTTGTCGTAAGTGAATGTGAGTTGCCAGAAGTGTTGCGCGTGCGCGCGTCCGGCACAGAGCAAAGCGCAACTCGCGAAGAGAGCACCGAGCGCGATACGGAGAGTGAAACTGATACTCATAGCTTCAAGTCGTCGAGTTCCCGGCCGGAGCACTGTCCCAGCGAACACTCAAGTTCGTTTACTCAGATTGGGAATTCCTGCTCGCCTCTTTCGGGAACGCCATTGATTAAGTGATGCGCTTTCATATCGCATTTGAGCGAAATGGTCAAACCGGAAGGAGTGAGAGGCAGAGCAGCGCTAATTCGCACAACAGGCAGGGACATCGCGCTGCGATGTCCCCGCCCGCGAATCAGAGGGCGGAACGATTGGTTTGGGTCGTTCGGTTGCGCCGCTGAATGCGGCGCGGACGGCGCATCGCGCCATAGAGCACATCTGAACGCTGCTTGTCATCGCAGGTTCGCGCGGCTATCGTCCCCGCATGTTCGCGCGCATCGCCATCGTCGCCCTGCTTCTGGCCGGGTGGAGTCCTGCCTTTGCCGAAGTCGTAGTGCTGAAGGACAAAGCCACGGTCATCGGGAAAATTCTGGCCGAAAAAAAGGATCTCGTGGTGGTGGACCTGGGCTATACCGTGTTGTCCATTCCACGCTCGCAAATTGCCCGCATCGCCAACGAGGGCGTCGAACCAACCAGGGAGACGAAGCCGGCCAAAGGCAAGGCCGCCGCGACGGCTCCTTCAGTCTCGGCCCCGGCCGCGCAGGACGGCTCGGATTTATTTCGCGCTACCAAAGGTAATACCAGCGAGAAATCTGTCCGCGAATTGGTGGCGCAATTGGGTGAGTCGGTGGTGCAGGTGCGGACTCCGGGCGGCCTGGGTTCGGGTTTCTTCCTCAACGAAGAAGGCTACTTGATCACCAACTTCCACGTCATCGAAGGCGAAACCCAGATCAGCATCGAGGTGTACCAACAGAGAAATGGCGAGTTGGAGCGCAGGAATTACAAGCAGGTTCGCATTGTGGCGATGAACAAATTCCAGGACCTCGCGCTGCTTAAAATCGAGGACACCGACGCGCCGAAGTTCGTCTCGGTGCCCCTGGGCGATTCCGACATGCTGGCGGTGGGAGAGCGCGTGTTCGCCATCGGCAGTCCGCTCGGCCTCGAACGCACCGTCACCGAAGGAATCGTCAGCACCAAGACCCGGCTGTTTCAGGGCGAGCTCTACATTCAGACCACGGCGCAGATCAACCCCGGCAACAGCGGCGGCCCGCTCTTCAATCTTAAGGGGGAAGTGGTGGGCGTAACCAATATGAAAGTCTTCGGCGAAGGACTGGGCTTTGCCATCCCGGTGGAAAACGTGAGGCGCTTCCTCAAGAACCGTGACGCGTTCGCCTATGACACGGACAACCCGAGCAATCCCTACCGCTACCTCCAGCCGCCCAGCCGCCTCAAGCAGGCTTCAGAAACGCAAGCCCAGTAGCGCAGAGTGGCACTCTGCTGTGTCGCCGGTTGGCAACCTGCGAATTGATCGCGCGTTCCGCCGACTGCCAGTCGGCGACACAGCAGACAAACTGTCTGCGCTACCGTCGCGGCCCGATGCCGTGAACTGTTGTTGAATCCTGCGCCGCATTTCTGGTTTGATTCCCAGCGTGAAAGCCCCATCGCGCGCTCTGTTATTCTTCGCTGGTGCATTGTTCCACTTCTTATATGTGACCACAGGCGTGGCCGCGCCCGCCGCAGGGCGCCCCAACATCCTCTGGCTGATCGCGGAGGACTTCGGGCCGCACCTCGGATGTTACGGCACAAAGGAAGTTTCAACCCCGAACCTCGATCGGCTGGCTGCCGAGGGCGCGCGTTACTCGCGCTTCTACACCACCGCGCCGGTGTGTTCGCCCAGTCGCTCGGCCTTCATGACCGGGATGTATCAGACGACCATCGGTGCGCACCAGCACCGATCGCATCGTGATGACGGCTACCAGTTGCCCAAAGGCGTGCGAGTGCTGACCGATTGGTTTCGTGATACAGGCTACTTCACCGCGAACGTGCGCCACATGCCAGAGCCCATTCAATGGAAGGGCAGCGCGAAGACGGACTGGAACTTCACCTACACCGGCAAGCCGTTTGATTCCGATCGCTGGAGCGATCTGAAAACGAATCAGCCATTCTTCGCGCAGATCAATTTCCAGGAGACGCACCGGGCTTTCCGCGCTCCAAAGCACGCGGACCCGGCGAAAGTGGAACTGCCGCCGTGGACGCCGGATCATCCCGTCGCCCGCGAGGACCGGGCCAAATATCTCGACGCGGCAACGGAACTGGATCGGAAGATTGGTCTTGCGCTCGCGCAACTCGAAATCGACGGACTGGCCGACAACACGGTGGTGGTCTTCTTCGGCGACAACGGCGAGGCGCATTTCCGCAGCAAGCAGTTTTGTTATGAGAGCGGATTGCGCGTGCCGCTGATCCTCCGTTGGCCGAGGAATTTTCCCGTGCCCAAACGATTTGTCCCCGGCTCAGTCGATGATCGGCTGCTCATGGCCATCGATCTTGCGCCGACCATGCTTGACGTCGCTGGAGTGAAGAAGCCTCGAAAGATGCAGGGCGGGATCTTCCTCGGCCGTCGCGCCGCCAGCCCGCACGAGTACGTCTTTGGCGCGCGCGATCGTTGCGACGAAACGGTCTTTCGCTTCCGTACCGTGCGCGATGCCCGTTACCGGTACATCCGCAACTTCACTCCGGAGCGGCCATTCCTCCAGGCCAACGACTATAAGGAAAGGAGTTATCCGGTGTGGAATCTCCTCAAGGAACTGAACGCCGCCGGCAACCTTACGCCTGCCCAGGCTGCTCTCTGCGCTGCAACCATGCCGACGGAGGAACTCTACGACCTGGATGCCGATCCTCATGAGATCAACAATCTAGTGAGGTCGTCCGATCACCAAAAGGTCTTGAAGCGGCTCCGCCGCGAGTTGGACCGATGGATCAAGAGCAGCAACGATCAGGGCCGGCAATTGGAGCCTCCGGACCTGGCGGCGCGCAAGGGAATGACGAGAGCGCAGACGAATCCACAGTCGGGCTATGCGTTGGGAGAGACGAATCTTCAGCCGAAGATGATGCTGTTGCCGGAGAACAAGCCCCAGGCCCCAAACACGCGGTAGCAATGAAGTTCCAAGTACCAAGCTCCAATTGTCGCGGCGAGTCAGGGCAATCGTCACTTGGAATTGGACGCGGTATTTCACGGTGGTCGAGAAATGGGGTTGGAGAAGACTCGCCCTCACCCCGGTCAGGTATTAACTTTGTCTTCGCCGAGACTTCGTCCGCAGCCCCAGGAGAGAATTCTCCGGACTCCGTGCACGCTTTGGGCCCCGTAACCTCCAGAGCGTCCAACTTTTCTCCCTCTCTTCCCGAGGCACGAGGGAGGAGAGGGCCGGGGAGAGGAGGAGTTCTTTTTCTGGATGGCCCCTCTCTCCAGCTCTCTCCCCACTCGTGCCTCGCGGGGAGAGAGAGGAAATACCCGTTCGCACCTCCGGTTGCTGGGCTACGATATCAAAGCGTGCTCATTGTGAATTGGTGTTCGGGGCTTTTCTGGAGCTTGGTATTTGGGATTTGGAGCTTCGCCACCGGTCACGCCGCGGAGTCACTGTCGGGTATCGAGTTCTTCGAGAAGCGCATCCGCCCTCTCCTCATCGAGCGCTGCTACGAGTGCCACTCGTCAGGCGCGAAGAAACTCAAGGGCGGCTTGCGTCTCGACAGCCACGAAGGTTGGAGCAAAGGCGGCGATTCCGGGACGGCCCTTGTTCCCGGCGATCCTGATAAGAGCCTGCTGGTCCAAGCCGTTCGCTGGCTCGATGAAGACACCCAGATGCCGCCGAAGAACAAACTGCCGCAGGCCGAGATCGACGCGCTGGTGGAATGGGTGAAAATGGGCGCGCCCGATCCGCGTACCAACCACTCAACTTTCAACTCAAGCTCCTCTCAACCTCTTCAGAGAACCAACCACTGGGCCTATCAGCCGATCAGGAAATCAGCGCTGCCAAAGATCAAAGACACTCGTTGGCCTCGCGGGGACATCGACCATTTCATTCTCGCACGGCTGGAGGAACGTGGACTGCAACCGGCGCCGGATGCGGATCCAGCCACGCTTTGCCGGAGGATTTGCTTTGATCTGATCGGTCTGCCACCTACACCTGACGAACTCACCGCCTTCGAGCAATCGGCAATCACCGCGTTGGTGGATCGGCTCCTCGCCTCGCCACGCTTTGGCGAGCACTGGGGCCGGCATTGGCTGGACGTGGTGCGGTTTGGAGAATCCGTCACGCTGCGCGGGTTCATCTTCAAGGAAGCCTGGCGCTACCGCGATTATGTCATCGACTCGTTCAATCGCGATGCGCCGTTCGATCAACTGATTCGCGAACACATTGCCGGTGACCTGCTGCCTCACCACAGCGTCGAGGAGCGCCGGCGGCAGATGATTGCCACGACCTTCCTCGCGATGGGTAATTGGAACCTCGAAGAACAGGACAAGAAGCAACTCGACATGGATGTGGTCGATGAGCAACTCGACACGATTGGCAAGGCGTTCCTCGGTCAGACCATCGGCTGCGCCCGCTGCCACGATCACAAGTTCGATCCCATCCCAACGACTGATTACTACGCGATGGCGGGGATCCTCAAGAACAGCCGGACGCTCAAGCACGCGAACGTCTCCGAATGGCTTGAGGTCTCGCTGCCTGTCGAACCGAAGCGAGAAAAGAACCTGAGCGAACACGAAACCGCTGTGGCCGCATTGCAGGCGGAAATCAAAGCCGCGAAGGAAGCAGCCAAGGCCATCGCTGGGGCGAGCGGCGAGTTGAAAGGAGATGCGAAGAAGGCGTCCGTGATCGCGGCGAAGGATTTGCCCGGTATTGTGGTGGACAGCGCGCAAGCCCGGCAGGTCGGTGTGTGGAAACACTCCCAATACTCGAAGCATTACATTGGCGACGGTTACTGCCACGACGACAACTCCGGCAAGGGTGAGAAGACGTTGAGCTTCGCGCCGGAGCTGACGAAGCCGGGACGCTACGAAGTGAGGTTGGCCTACATCCACGCACCCAATCGAGAATCGAAGATTCCCGTCACGATATTCCATGCCGATGGTGAGACAACGGTTCACATCAACCAGCAGGAACCGCCGGTGATCGAAGGCCGATTCGTATCGCTCGGTCAGTTTCGTTTCGAAGCGAACGGCTTCGGCTACGCGTTGGTATCGAACGAAGGCACGAGCGGCTACGTGACGGCGGACGCGGTGCAGTTCCTGCCCGCTGACGAGGCAGGAGCCGAGGTCGCGAGGATCACTTCAACGCGGAACGCGGAATTCGGAACGCGGAACGGAGGTCAGAGCCTCCTCAGGTCGGCCCCTACCAATGCGGGGCCTGACATCAAGGCGCTTGAGGCGAAGCTTAAGAAGCTTCAAGAAGCCGGTCCGAAGCGGCCGATGGTCATGGCCATGAGGGAAGCGGAGAAGGCGGAGGACATTCCGGTGCATGTTCGCGGCAGTGTTCACAATCTCGGGAGCGTTGTGCCGCGGGGCTTCCTCACGGTGGCGTCGCACGGCCCCGCGCCGTCCATGCCGGAACGCGAAAGCGGACGGCGCGAACTGGCCGAATGGATCGCCAGCGCCGACAACCCGCTGACGGCGCGCGTAATGGTGAACCGCGTCTGGCTGTGGCTGTTTGGCGAGGGGTTGGTCCGCACGGCGGATAACTTCGGCACGACCGGCGACGCGCCGTCGCATCCTGAATTGCTCGATTATCTCGCGGCGCGGTTCGTCACCGAGGGTTGGTCGGTAAAGATACTGGTGCGCGAGATTGTGCTGTCGCGAACGTATCAGCAAAGCTCTTCGATTTACGATTTACGATCTACGATTGACGCGGCTGCTGAAGGTTCGCACGTAATTCGTAAATCGAATATCGTAAATCACGCTGACCCCGAGAACCATTGCCTCGCTCGTGCCCATCGCCGCCGCCTGACCGCCGAACAACTCCGCGATGCCATGCTGGCAATCAGCGGCCAGCTCGAGCTGGAGGCTGGAGGACAGACCTACCCGGCGAACCGTGCGTCGGATTTTGGCTTCGTGTTCACCGCGCCGCAGCGGAGCGTTTATGCGCCCGTCTTCCGCAACGCCCTGCCGGAGATGTTTGAAGTGTTCGACTTCGCCCCGCCCAGCATGGTCACAGGGCGGCGCAACACCAGCACCGTGCCGACGCAGGCGTTGTTTCTGTTGAACCATCCCTTCGTGCGCGAACAGGCGCAGACTGCTGCCCGACGCTTGTTGACAGAGACGGCTTCAGGCGACGCAGCCCGCATCGACCGCGCCTATCGTCTGACACTCGGACGCCTTCCGTCGGCCAATGAACGCGCACTGGCCCTTGGCCATCTCGCGGCGGCTGGCGAACCATCAGAGGCCTGGACAGAGGTGTTTCACGCGCTGTTCGCGAGCGCCGATTTCCGATACCTTGACTGACGCATCAACATGGACCCTGAACTCGCACAACGTTTGGAACGCCTCGAATCGCATGTCGCGCACCTGGAGCGGCAGTATGAAGAACTGAACGGTGTGGTGATTGAACAAGGCTCGCTGATCAAGAAACTCCAGTCCACCCAACAGCGCATTGCCGAGACGGTCGAGACGGCCGAGGTGGAACGGATCAAGTCCACGAACGCCAGGCCGCCGCACTATCAATGAGCATCCGCCACCCAGCGTTGTTCAGCCGCCGTCATGCGTTGAAATCGATGGCTTGTGGCTTCGGATATCTGGCGCTCGCTGGCCTGGCGAACCGGACCGCGGGAGCGAGTCTGCTGGCCACGCGGTTGCCGCATCATGCGTCGCGCGCCAAGCGGATCATCTTTCTCTTCATGCAGGGTGGGCCAAGCCAGATTGACACCTTCGACTACAAGCCCACGCTCGAAAAATTCGACGGCACCAAAATGCCCTTCGACGACGCGCGCACCATTGCCAACACCGGCAATCGCGGCACCGATCAGCGCGTGATGAAGTCGCCCTGGAAGTTCGCACGGCACGGTCAGAGCGGCCGCTGGGTGAGCGAGCTTTTCCCGGAGATGGCGCGACACGTCGATGACCTTTGCTTCATCCGCTCGTTGCATACCGAGGGCGTGGCCCACGGGCCGGCCACGCTTTTCCTGCATTGCGGCTCAACGAACTTCGTCCGGCCCAGCATGGGCGCGTGGATCGATTACGGCCTGGGCACGGAGAATGAAAACCTGCCCGGGTTCGTGACCATCGGGCCGTCGCTCGGCAATGGCGGGCCACGCAACTTCGGCAACGCGTTTCTGCCCGCCGTCCATCAAGGTACGGCCATCGGCACGGCAGGCCAGGCGGCGAAGGAACTCGGTATCCGGAATCTGGTCAACGTCAGCCGATCGCCCGTTGAACAGCGCCGGCAACTCGATCTGCTGCAAGCCATGAACGCGGAGCAGTTGAATAAGAACCCGGGCGACTCCGAACTCGAAGCGGTCATCAACTCCTACGAACTGGCGTGGCGGATGCAGAACAACGCGCCGGGCGCGCTGGACCTGACGAAGGAATCGCTTGCTACGCAGGCGCTTTATGGCATCGGCGAAAAAGCGACGGACGATTTCGGGCGCCAGTGCCTCATGGCCCGCCGCTTATGCGAGGAGGGCGTGCGGTTCGTGCAAGTGACCTACGGTGACAACACCGCCAACCCACGCTGGGACCAGCACTCCGATTTACCCAAGCACGCCGTTCACGCCCGCGCCGTGGACAAACCGGTCGCCGGGCTACTTGCGGATTTGAAACAGCGCGGCCTGCTAAAAGACACGCTGGTTTGGTGGGGCGGCGAATTTGGCCGCACACCATACGCGGAGAAAAACGGCACGGGGCGTGATCACAATCCCGGCGGCTTTACAGTCTGGCTGGCCGGTGGCGGCGTGAAGCCCGGCTTCGCGCTGGGAGAAACGGATGAGTTCGGTGCCAAAGTAGTCCAGGATAAAGTCCACATGCACGACCTGCATGCGACCATCCTGCACCTGCTCGGCCTCGACCACGAAAGGCTGACCTACCGCTTCGACGGTCGGGACTTCCGCCTCACCGACGTGCATGGGCAAGTGGTGCGGGAAATTATCGCATAGCGAAGACAACAGGCCCGATTGGCTCCCCCTCACTTCGCCCGCACTTCTTCTTCGTTCGCCCGTCTCCGCACTGGCATGATGGCGCAGGCTTCCTTGCAGCCAAACAGGCGGCTTAGGAGATAACGGTGCCGGCTGACCCAGTTGTAGATTCGTTCGGCGATCCAAATCACGCCGGGAATCCATAGGACGAGCGCCATCGGCACGCCGAGCGGCATCCGCATGCCGATGAACCGCAGGCAGCGCGCGCCGCGATGGATGTGCCCATCTCGCGCAACGCAATGAATCGCTTCGAGCAATTGCTCGCGGGTGATGTTGGGAGCAATGGCCGCCGCGCGTGGGTCGGCGATGGGCAACAGGCTCACGGTGTTGAACCAATCGAGCCAGGTAATGACGCGCATCTGAAACGTGCAAAGAGAGCAGTCGCCGTCGTAGAGTACGATGTGGGGTGCGCGCGTTGCGTTCATGTGTTGTTCCGCAACCAGTATGACGAGGGCAACTGCAGCACGCAATGGATTCGTGTTCTGGCCAATGATCCGCGAATTGCGCCAAAAGTTTTGTTACCCGGGAGGGGCTGGTAAGAAAGGTAAAATGATTCGTTGCGCCAAAAGTGACTGTTACCGTGGCCGGAATGGACAAAACCATGAGCCCGCAGGCACGCA
>Ga0137433_1001271_pt1 | contig 10837 bp, 11 predicted proteins | sample EasRivERMZT840_2_FD_102335 | JGI IMG/M metagenome (GOLD analysis project Ga0137433, IMG submission 102335) | Soil microbial communities from meander-bound floodplain in the East River, Colorado, USA - East River MetaG ERMZT840_2 | ecosystem: Environmental > Terrestrial > Soil > Floodplain ...
CTTGAAAGTCGATGAACTCCTTCAGCCATTGCTCCACCTCATCAATCAAATTGTCCGGCGTCGAGGTGCCGGCGGTGACGCCGATGATGTCGTGCTCCAGGAACCAGGTGGAGCGCAGGTCGGAGGCGTCCTGGACGTGATGCACGCGCTGACAGTGGCGCGCGCAGGTGGCGACCAACTCGCGCGTGTTATTGCTGTGCGCTCCACCGATGACAATGACCACGTCGCACTGCTGCGCGAGCTCGGTGCCGGCGGTCTGGCGCTGTTTAGTGGGCTGGCAGACGGTGTCAATGAAGGGCACTTCGGAACAAGGAAAGCGCTCGCGGATGAGCGCGACAAGGTGGCGGACTTTGTCGATGGGCTGCGTGGTTTGGGCGGCGACGCCGAATCGCGGACGCTCTTCTAATTTCGCGATATCCTCCTCACTCAACACCACGTCGAACTCGGCCAGGTCTTCGGTGAGGCCGCGCACTTCCACATGGTCGCGCCGGCCGATGATGACGGGATGAAAGCCTTCCTGCACGAGACGGGCGACGGCCTGGTGGGCGTGATGAACCAGCGGGCAGGTAGCCTCGAGCACGTTCAGTCCGTGTTTGCGCACACGGTTCAGCGTGCGCTCGGAAGCCCCATGGGCGGTGATCATGACGGTGGGTGTGCTCACGGCGGCGACCTGGTGCTCAATCTTCACTCCTTGTTGGCGAAGGGATTGGAGGACGGTTTCGTTATGCACCAGGTCGCCGAGGATCGTGACCGGCTGTGACTTCGACTGGTTGAGGGCCAGGGCGATCGCATCGCGGACGCCGAAGCACATGCCAAGATGGGTAGCGCGGAGAATCTTCATAGACGTCAGAAGAGGTTGGGGCCGGGGTAAAAGCCTTTCGTCATTGTTTCTGGTTTTCCGGTGCCGGTTCAGTCTTTACTTTGCACTACAAAGTAAGTGACCAAATCGGCTCTTTCATGTTCAAACTTGAGGAAGGTTATTTCAGCTTGGTCTGCTGGACTATCTGCTCCAACAGGTTGATGTAGTCCGTGAAGGCTTTGCGGCCCGGGGCGGTCAGCGAATAACTGGTAATCTGGCGTCCCCCTTGAAATGCCTTGGTGACAGCGATATAGCCGGACTCGTGCAGAGTTCGGACGTGGGCGGTGATGTTCCCATCCGTCATGTTGAGGGTGTCCCGCATCTCGGTGAACGACAGTTGAGGCGAGGCCGCCAGCAGGGACATGATGGCCAGGCGGCCCTTCTCGTGGATGACCCGGTCGAGTTGGAGAAATGGCTCCGGATTCACTCCGCTGTCCTTCGCTTCTCTGTGAAATAAAGGTAAACTCCGCAGGCCACGTGCAGCACGCCAAAGAAAGTCCCCATCACATAGTGCGCCGCCTCTGTGGTGCGCAGTTCTGGCCAATTGTTTGAGGCGAAAAGCAGGCCGCAACCGCCGAGGATAAATATCCACCCGAAGAGCCTCATGCGGTTTTGCATGAAGAAGCCGGCCGCGTGCAGTGCGCAGCCGTAAACGATGATCCAACCGAGGGCGAGCAGCCAGGCCGTGGTGGGTTGTTCGCGAAAGATATGATAGCCGCCAGCAGCAAAACCCACCAGAAAGGCCGGTAGCAGGGCCTGGGTCACTCTTTTCGTCGGTGGCGACCAGAAGGGTTCGGCCGCCTTGAGCGCCTGCCGGCGGACGAGCAGCAGGGACGTGCCGAGGGCGACGACACTCACCGCGAGCCAGAACAAACTGAACGCCCGGTTCGATGCGATTGGCACAAAACAAGGCACCACTGCCGCCGCCGTTCCGATGGAACCGCTGACGATCAGGATGGGCGCCAGCGCTCGTCGATAAAGCGTGGAACGTTCCATCAAAGTGCGGATGGTTTGCAGGTGGTCGGAGGCCCAATTCGTTTCCATGGCGGCTACTCTGCGGTGCAAAGTATTGTCTGGCAAGACCGTAGTTTGAGGTCCGGGGAGTGAGGCTCCCGCCGAACCGTGATCCCAACTCTGTCGAACAGGGTTCGGCGGGAGTCTCACCTTCCCGTTTTTGCGCAACCTTGTGGCGTTTGCGGTTTTTGGTAGAGTCGAGCCTGCGATGTCCACTGTTGCGGATCCCGATGCCGCCCTGATGCTGCGCGTCAAGCAGGGTGATCGGGATGCTTTTGAGGTACTGGTGGAGAAGTACAAACAGCCGGTGATGAACCTCGTTTATCGCACGTTACCAGACGCGGCTGAGGCGGAGGACCTGGCGCAACATGTTTTCCTACAGGTGTTCAAGTCGGCCCATCGCTACGAAGTCGCGGCGAAGTTCACGACCTGGCTGTTCACCATCGCGCGCAACCTTTGCCTGAACGAGATCCGCCGCCGCTCCCGACACCCCGCAGAGTCGCTGGATGAAACCTTCGCCGACAATGACGATCAACCCATCCGGCAGCCGGAGGATCTGCGGACGTTTTCCCCGCCCGATTCGCTGCTGCATGGTGAACTGGAGGAGAAGATCGAAGAGGCGCTGGCGGAACTGCCGGAGAAGCAGCGGACCGCCATCCTGATGTGCCGGGGAGACGAGTTTTCCTACGAGGACATTGCCGAAGTGCTGGAGTGTTCGGTGTCGGCGACCAAATCGCTGATTCACCGGGGCCGCGAAACATTGAAGCAGAAGCTGAAACCCTACCTGAAAACCGGGGCGTGGAAGGAAAAATGAAAGAAACCATCGCAAACGGAACTTTCTCCCCACGCCGGGTTTGGAAAGAGAGAACAACATGAACGAGTCGGAATACCAGGCCTTGATGGAAGCCAGTTGGCGGCGACCGCTGACGGATGAAGAGCAGGCGCGCCTGGACGCCTGGTTGCGGGCGCACCCAGCCGCGCAAAACGAGTGGGAAGCGGAGGCGGCGTTGAACCGGTTGCTGGAGCAATTGCCGGAAGCCCCGCTCGCATCCAATTTCACTGCGCGCGTCTTGCAGGCCGTGGAACGCAAGTCGGCGACGCTTGAGCGGCGCGAGTCCGTCCTGGATCACGTCAAGCGATGGTTCTGGCGCCCGGCGCCGCGCTTCGCGTGGGCGTTGGTGGTCGCAGGTCTGTTGGGGTTTGGCTATCACCAGCATCAGACCAATGTGACCAACCAGGTGGCCAAGGGGCTGTCCGTGATGGCCAATGTGGCCACGCTCTCGGACCCTGTGGTGCTGCAGGATTTTGAGGCCATCCAGCGTCTGGCCAAATCGGCTCCGGGTGATGACGACGAACTTTACGCCGTGTTGAACCAGCCATGATTTCGAGCGTCATGGAACCGCGACCGTTCAGGCCCTTGGCGCTGTGGGTCGTTTTGGCGTGCTTGCTTCCCTGGACTGAAGCGGGCGGGCAGGCTCCGAACCGTGCGGTGTCGCCCAAGTCTGCTGTGGCCCCGCCGCCCATGCCGACGCAAGCCGGCTCGCCGATTGATTTCTTTCGCGCATTAATCACTGCGACACCCCAGGAGCGAGAAAAATTGCTGGCGGCAAAGGATTCGAAACTCCGCAAGGTGCTGGAGGATTATGCGCTCAAGTACCAGGCCCTGCCTGCGGAGCAACGCGAGTTGCGGCTCCGCAACATGGAATTGCGCTACCATGTCACGTCGCTGCTTCGGACAGCGCCGTCCAATCGAACGGAGCGGCTCAAATTTGTTCCAGACCGGGACCGGCCGCTGGTCGAGCAGAGGTTGAAGTACTGGGATCAGCTTTCGGCTGAACAACGGGAGGTGGCATTGCAGAATGAACGCCTGACCCGCGAGTACATCGGAGTAGGCAGTTCGGGCAACACGGCTTCACTGACGGGTCAGGCCTCCAACCAGGTCGTCCGGATCGAGCAGGAAATTGTGCGCTGGAACATGGTGCCCGATACACGCCACGCCCAAATCCAGAGGACCTTCAAGGAACTTTTCGAGCTGACGGACGAGGAAAAAGCGAGGGAGATGCTGGGACCGTTGCCGTGGAGCGATGAGGATCGGCAATTGATGGAGCGGGCCCTCACTCGGTTCAAGCAACTTTCGCTGTCGCAGCGCAACACCTGTGTGACGAACTTCAACAAGCTTACCTTGCTCTCGCCCGCTGAGCGGCGCGAATTCCTCGTCAACGCTGAGGAGTGGCAAAAGATGAAGCCTGAAGACCGCGAAGCGTGGCGCAAGCTCATCAGCAAAGTGCCTCCCATGCCACCGTTGCCGCACAGTTTTCGCCGGCCACCGCTGCCGATGGCGCAGAACCCGCAAAGAGCTGGCACTACGGTGCCAGGCACCAACTGAGGGCAGGACCTCACGGTGGGATTGCCCGGCTGCTCGGCTACAGGAATTTCTCTGCCTCCACTCCAGTTCAGGCCGGCCGCGCCTTCGCTGGTGGCTGCCACACTCCTGGATTGCTTGTCGGGACGAGATCGTGCTCCCCGAATTGGGGCACCGGAAACTCGCTCGGTGTGTCCGGATCGAGGTAGCGGGCGCGATTCGGACCGGTCAGCTTCTGTTCATCGATCTTCCGCTGGAGCGTCATGAAGGCGTGGATGAGTGCCTCGGGCCGTGGCGGGCAGCCGGGAATGTGAACGTCCACCGGGATGTATCGATCAATGCCTTTGAGCACGTTATAGCCTTGCTTGAATGGTCCGCCGGAAATCGCGCACGCGCCCATGGCGATGACGTATTTCGGCTCCGGCATCTGGTTGAAGAGACGGACCACTTGCGGGGCCATCTTCTTGGTCACCGTGCCCGCGACAATCATCAGATCTGCCTGGCGGGGCGAAGGACGGAAGACTTCCGCCCCGAAGCGCGCGAGATCGTAGCGCGACATGGTAGTCGCAATCATCTCAATCGCGCAGCAGGCCAGGCCAAATTGCAGCGGCCAGACCGAGTTCTTGCGGCCCCAGTTGTTCAACTCCTCCAAGGTAGTGGTGAAGATGCCTTGCTTACTCAGCTCGTTGCGCAGTCCCTCGTCCATACATCTCACCGCTTGCCGGCGTGAGGCTTCACTTCCACGTCAGTACTCCCTTCATCCATGCCCAGGCCAGTCCCTCCACCAGAAGCAACAGAAACACCATCATCGCAATGAAGGCGCCCGCGGACAGTCCCGTGAACGCGACGGCGAACGGCAGCAGAAAAATGGTCTCCACGTCGAAGATCAGAAAGATGATGGCGTAGAGATAATACTGGGCCTTGAACTGGATGAGCGCGTCGCCCTTGGACTCCAACCCGCACTCGTAAGTCGCGTTCTTCTCGTCGCCGGGCTTGGGCGGGGAAAACTTGAGCGTCCAAAGCCGGGCCAGGGCCAGCGGCGCCAGGGGAAAGGCAATCGCCGCCACCAGAAAGACCGTCAGGAACAAATAAGGATCCATGGGTCAGCCGCCAGACGGGACGTCAGCGATCCTTCGGTTTCGGTTCGTGACGATGCAACCCCACCGAGGCGGCGATCTCGTCAAACTCCTCGCGGCTCACTTGCTCCAGGGCCTTGCCGCGTTCGGCCAGCTTCTCGTTGATCTTGATTGCCTTCTCGGTCATCACCTCGTGGGTTTCCTGGGTACCGCCCGCCAGGGCGAAATTCGGGCCGGTGGTAAGACGGCGGTGTCCGTCGGAATCCAAACCGATGCCCAGAAGCAGTGCCTTGCGGGAGGGTTTGCGCGGTTTGCGTTTGCCGGAATTCAACGACATGCGCCGAAGCTAAGGAGCTTGGGATTGAAGTCAAGCTCGCGCCGGGTGCTGAGAAATGTACGGGCGAATCCGCACACTGGCCTGAATGGACCGCGAGCCGTCCCGGCTCGCAGCAGATTAAATTGTCGATCCGCCCAGCAATCCTTGTGGCTCTCGCTCTGTTCGCAGTCGCTGCGGATGGGACCGTCCGTGGTCCGGGGCAGGCCGAAATTCAGAAACTCGTGGAACTCGTCCTTCCAAATCGATTTGGGATGCGCCGGCCCGTCCTGGGCGAGAATCAGGGCCGCTCTGACCGGTGACTCAAATCACCGTCCCGTGCGGGATGACGCCGTTCTTGGGGATGATGACGACGCCGTCGCGGATGTGGTAGAGCGGATGGTCCGCTTCGCGGGTCTTGCCTTCGGGGGAGATGACGACGTTGTCACCGATGCGCGCGTTCTTGTCGATGATGGCGTTGGTAATCTTCGTCTTCTGGCCGATGCCAATGCGCGGTTTGCCCACCAGTTCATTCTCCATGATGCTCGCGTGGCTTTCGTAATAGTCGCCGCCCATGAGCACGACGCGATTCAATTCGCTGCCGTTGCCCACAAGACTGCGGATGCCGACGATCGAACTGCGGATGGTGGCGTGGTTGATGATGCAACCGTCGCTGATTATGGCGTGGTCAATGGCCGCGCCATTGATCTTGGACCCCGGCAGAAAGCGCGGGCGCGAAAAAACGGGCGCGGCCATGTCGAAGAAGTTGAAGCGCGGCAGTTCGCTGATGAGGTCGAGGTTGGCCTCGAAGAAGGAGCCGATGGTCCCGACGTCCTCCCAGTAGCCCTGGAAGACGTAGGAGAAGACGCGGTGATTGGCAATCGCCCCGGGGATGATGTGCTTGCCGAAATCGGTGTGCTTGTTGTCGAGCAGGCGCACGATCAGTTCACGGTTGAAGACGTAGATGCCCATCGAGGCGAGAAGAAATTCCTCCGTGCCTTCGATGCCGAGCCGGGAGTAGGACTCCGGATTGAGCTTCAACGAATCGAGCACCTCAGCTTCCTTGGGCTTTTCGACGAAGCGCACGATGCGCTTCTCCTCGTTGATCTGCATGATTCCCAACCCCTGGGCCTGGCTGCGCGGCACGGGGATGGTCGCCACCGTAAGATCGGCGTAGGTCTCAATGTGCTGCGAGATGATGCGCCGGAAATCCATCCGGTAAAGCTGGTCACCGCTGAGAATGACGAGGTATTCGAAGTCGTGATTGAGGAAGTGCGCCAGGTTCTTGCGGACGGCGTCGGCGGTGCCTTCGTACCACGAGGTGCTGGTCGGGGTCTGCTCGGCGGCGAGGATTTCCACGAAGCCGCCGGAAAAGTGGTCGAATTTGTAGGACTGCGAAATGTGCCGGTGAAGCGAGGCGGAGTTGAACTGGGTGAGAATGTAGATGCGCTTGAGGTTCGAGTTGATGCAATTCGAGATGGGGATGTCCACCAGACGGTACTTGCCGGCCAGCGGCACCGCCGGTTTCGAGCGTTCCTTGGTGAGTGGAAACAGCCGCGTGCCCGCGCCCCCGCCCATGATGACCGCGAGCACATTGCTCGTGTTGGGCGACATTCGTTTGCTCGGGGACTTCATCATTGTAACTTGCGGATTGTGGTGGCTCCTCTATACCTTGCGTTGCTTGAGAAGGGCAAGCAGCAACCGATAGAAGTGGCGTGATGGGGCAATGGAGTGCGGGAGTGATGCGGTGCCGGAACACCGTTACTTGACCAATACTCCACCACTCCAATTCGTTTTATGTGCGGCATCGTCGGCTACATAGGCAAGCAACAGGCTACCCCCATTATTCTGGAGGGGTTGAGGCGGCTGGAATATCGCGGTTACGACAGCGCGGGCATCAGCGTGCTGGCCGACAAAATCATCCAGACCCGCAAGAAAAAGGGCAAAATTGACGAAGGACTGGGCCGGCTCCTGCAAGCCGAGCCGCTCCACGGGTTCATCGGTGTTGGCCACACGCGCTGGGCCACGCATGGCCCGCCTTCCGACGAGAATTCGCACCCGCATTACGACGAGAGCGGGCGCATTGCTGTCGTCCATAACGGCGTCATCGAAAACTACGATCGGCTTAAGGACCGTTTCAAAGGCCACACCTTCAAATCCTCCACGGACACCGAGGTCCTCGCCCACCTCATCGGCGAACATTACGAGAAGGTGCGAGCCCAGACCGCCAAAGCGGATCCCGCGGCGAAGAACGGCACCCATCCACTGGCGCAGGCAGTGATGAACGCCTTGCGCGAAGTCATCGGCGCCTATGGTATCGCGGTAGTGTGCTCAGACTTCCCCGACGTGATGGTCGGCGCCCGGCGCGGCTCACCGCTCATCGTGGGCGTCGGGAAGGGCGAGAATTTCCTCGCGAGCGACGCCACCGCCATCGCCTCGCACACCCGCGAAGTCATTTACCTGAACGATTACGACGTGGTGACGCTCACCACCGACCGCTTCAACGTCGCCAATCTCGGCTCCGACACTGCCAAGGTGCAGATCAGCAAGCTGGAGTTCGACGCCGAGGCCACCGAGCGCGGGAACTTCCCGCACTTCATGCTCAAGGAAATCCATGAGCAGCCCCGCACGGTCGAGAACGCATTGCGCGGGCGCATCGATCATCACGAGGCCACCGCCAAGTTCGGCGGGTTGAACATGACCCTGGCCGAGCTGCGGGAAGTGGACCGCATCGTCATCCCGGCCTGCGGCACGAGCTGGCACGCGGCGCTGATTGGCGAGTATCTCTTCGAGGAATTCGCCCACATCCCGGCTGAGATCGAGTACGCCAGCGAATTCCGTTACCGCAACGCGCCCATCGAAAAGCACACGCTCGTGCTCGTCATCACGCAATCCGGCGAGACGGCGGACACCCTGGCCGGCCTGCGCGAATCAAAACGGCGCGGCCATAAGGTGCTCGCGATCTGCAACGTTGTCGGAAGCACCATTGCGCGCGAGGCCGATGGCGGCATCTATCTGCACGCCGGGCCCGAGATCGGTGTGGCCTCGACCAAGGCTTTCACCTCACAGGTCACGGTGCTAACGCTGCTGGCGCTGATGATGGGCCGCATCCGGATGCTCTCCTCCAGCCATGGCGCGCACCTGCTCCGCGCCCTCGAAGCGATCCCGAAGCAGATGGAATCCATCCTGGCCCAGAACGAAACCATCCGCCGCATCGCGCTCAAATACGCGAGCGCTGAAGACTTCTTCTTCCTCGGCCGCCAATACAATTTCCCCGCCGCGCTCGAAGGCGCGCTCAAGCTCAAGGAAATCTCCTATATCCACGCCGAGGGTTATCCCGCCGCCGAGATGAAGCACGGTCCCATCGCGATGATCGACGAGAAGACGCCGACCGTCTTCGTCATTCCCACCGATGAGCTCTACGAAAAGACCTTCAGCAACCTGGAAGAGATCAAGGCGCGCAAGGGCCCGATCATCGCCATTGCCACCGAAGGCAACGAGAAGATCCACAAGAAAGTGGACGACGTGATCTTCATCCCGCCGACGCTCGATCCGTTGAACCCGCTCCTGGCCGCGATTCCGCTGCAACTCCTCGCCTACCACATCGCCGTCGCCCGCGGTTGCGACGTGGACAAACCCCGCAACCTCGCCAAGAGCGTGACAGTGGAGTAAGCCGTTCCACTCCGACTCTCTCTGTATCCGCGAAACAAAGTCGGAAACCAGGTAGCAAGTAGGAAACTGCGGAATAGAGCTGGAAACTGGAGGGCCTCAGGCGTGACCCGTTCAGGGAATAATGTTGGAAACCGCAGCGCGAATCGCCCAGAAACCGACTCACTTCCTTCGCTTGGCCTCTTTTCGTGCCTGCGCGCGAGCTTAGTCACATTCCAATTGGCCGGATCTTGTAGGGCAGCGTCCAAATCCAAGCAGCACAATCGCGCGGTCGCGATACCCAGTGAGTGTGTTGGGCAGCGCCTGCATTAACGGGTCTCGCCGTCAGCGATTTCGTATTGGAGCGAATCTCTGTCGATCCAGAATCTGCCGCTGCCGTGAAAAGCAAAGCCGGTGTCCAGACATTGAGTGTCTTCAGGGACTTCGCAAAGAATCGTATGTTTCGTCCAGTCGGTCGTGCCGCGAATGTTCTTGCCACCGACTCGTTTGTCCTGCGCCAGAAGTTTGAAGAAAGGGCCCTTGGGTCTCAGGTTGGGACGGACGCGGTTGGAAATGTTCTCGGATTTGATCCAAACGGTCATTCGCACAGTATGACCTCTGTACTTGTCAGGATTTCGAATGTCCTGGCCCCACCACATCCACGAACCGCTGGGCGCAGCCCCGGTCGGAGTGTAGGCGATGCAAAGACTCGGACGTCCGTTGTGTGTATTTTCAAGATCAGTGGTAAGAGAGTAATCACCTGGGTTGGGACTCCACACGTGCCATATCCGGTCGTCGGTAATGGGCTTGTCGCGTGGCGCCGTGGCAATTTGAAAATCATCAGCCCACAGCTCACCAGGGCCGTAAAGCGTGGGACCAAAATAGATGGTGCAAGGTTCCGAAGGAACATCGGTGACAATTTCAATCTCCATCCAGTCTCCCGAGCCGAGAAGGGGGCGGCCAGTCATTGGATCGCTGGCAAAAACGTGTCCATCCGAATTCATAATCACCAGCGTTACGCCGGCCATGACTTCGACGTCCTTGGTCTTGAGCCAAGCGGATGCACGGATGCGTTTTCCCAGCAGCGGAGAGTTGGTCGTCACCGTGTAGTAAGCGAAGCGACAAGCCTGGAGCGGCCGGTTAGTGGCATTGATGGAGGCAAGATAATCGGCCGAGCCGGGCGCTGTTGGTTTGACAAGGCATTTGATATGTCCTGCCGGCAGGGAGTTGGTGGTCCGCCTGACAGCGGGATCAACATCGTTGGAAAACCGATCGTCACTCCGAACGGCGGCGCTAAGAGCGAGAAGTGCAGAACCGAATTGTTGACCGGCGACCGCCAGGGATTCTAGGTAGTCACTGGCTGGCACAAAGACATCATTGGCGAATTTGATAGGAGTGGTCTTTGGCTGAGCCTGCACGCCCCCGGAGCCAATAATAATCACCGCAATGATCCCGAGGATTGCTTTCGTTTTCATGGCGCTAATAAGCAGTCACAGCCCAAAAATCTTCCGTATGCCGGTTATGTATCAGTTCCCGCAGCATAGAGAATCCGGACAAATAGGACA
>Ga0137433_1001273_pt1 | contig 10831 bp, 7 predicted proteins | sample EasRivERMZT840_2_FD_102335 | JGI IMG/M metagenome (GOLD analysis project Ga0137433, IMG submission 102335) | Soil microbial communities from meander-bound floodplain in the East River, Colorado, USA - East River MetaG ERMZT840_2 | ecosystem: Environmental > Terrestrial > Soil > Floodplain ...
TGAGGAGAACGTGCGCGCCTACGCGAAGCACCTCCCGCTCCGCATGGCCACCGTTTATGGTGGCGTTGGCGAACGTCCCCAAATCGACGCGCTACGTTCCGGCGTCGATCTCGTGGTGGCCACGCCCGGCCGCCTGCTGGACTTGATGCAGCAGCGCCACGCGGATTTCTCCGGCCTGCAATTCCTGGTGCTCGATGAAGCGGACCGCATGCTCGACATGGGTTTCCTTCCCTCGATCCGGCAGATCGTCCGCGCCCTGCCGCAGAAGAGACAGACGCTGCTCTTCTCCGCCACCTTGTCGCGCGAGATCGAAGGCCTCACCCACGAATTTCAGCGCGCTCCGAAAACGATCCAGATCGGCCGTCGCGCAAATCCGGCTGAGACGGTGACCCAGTTCGTCTATGAAGTGCCCAGACACCTGAAGCCGGCGCTGCTGGCGCAACTGCTGCGCGACCCGAAGCTGGACATGGTGCTCGTCTTCTCGCGGATGAAACACGGCGCTGACCGCATCGCACGCAGGCTGGAGATGTCCGGCATCAAGACGGCGACGCTACATTCCAATCGTTCGCAAAACCAGCGGCTCAAGGCCCTGAAGGATTTCAAATCGGGCGCGGTGCGGGTGCTCGTGGCCACGGACATTGCGGCACGCGGGATCGACGTGGACGGTATTTCGCATGTGGTGAACTTCGATTTCCCGATGCACCCGGAGGACTACGTTCACCGCATCGGCCGCACCGGGCGCGCGCACGCGGTAGGCGACGCCATCAGCTTCGTCAGCGGAGAGGACCGCGATGCCTTGCGGTCTCTGGAACGATTCATCGGACGCGGCATTGTGCGCAAGCGCGCGGAAGGATTCGACTACAACGCGGCGGACACCATGTCCAATTCGGGCGAGAGCGAACGCCGCTTCCAATCTGCCCCACGGGAACACGCGCCAGCACGCAGCCAATCCAGGTCGCGTCATCGAACCAACATCCTGGCTCATCCGAGGCCCCACGGCGCACGCCGCTGGCGGCGCTAGGACAGGGTCCCCACTGCGTTTCGGTCGGCATTCAGGTCTTCGCTGCTTTCGGTGGAGATCAAGAAGGGCAGAGTCGGGCCAACGTAGGCTGCAAGCGAGTCCACGATCGCAGGCAACGCCGACTTTACAGAAGGACGCACAAATGACAAAAACGCGGTCGGAAACCGTGTTGCAGCCGTCATGGCGACGATTCAAATATTGCTGACAATGTTGTGGGTGGGGATGCGTTCCATCGCATCTCACTTTTTGAGGATGATTGCGGGCGCTGTGGAAGGCGTCCCTACCGGACTCCCCACGCTCCTGTGCGCCGTAGGGTTCGCCATATCCGCATCCGCGCCCGCCGCCGACACCAAGCCTGCGCCCGGCCTTGCAGTCACCTTTGCGGTTGGCGGTCAGAAAGATGTTTCCTTGGCGCAGAACGTGTCGCTTCATGTTGAGGCTGGCAAACCGCCCACTCCATTCCTGTCTGGCGGCAAGTTCGTCGCCATTTGGGAGGGCGCGATCCATGCCGACCTGCGGGGAAGCTACTCCTTTCAGGCTGAGCTGAACGGCGTGTTGAAAATCGAGATCAACGGAACAGTCGCGTTCGAAGCGAGTGGCAGCGTTGGCCCCTCGCCGCTGAGCAAGCCCATTCAATTGAACAAAGGCCCGAATGTGTTCAAGGCCACGTTCACTGCGCCGGAGAATGGCGACGCGTTTGTTCGTCTGTCGTGGACCGAGAAGCCGCCGTTCGCCAGTCCGATTCCACCCGGGGCCTTCACGCACACTTCAACGGCGGAACTTCAGAAGTCCGCGCAATTGCGCCTCGGACGCGAGCTGTTCCTCGACCACCGCTGCATCAAGTGCCACACCGACTCCAAGCTCGCAGACACGGGCGTACCGGAGCTGAAGATGGACGCGCCGTCGCTCGAGGGCATCGGCGCAAGGAGGAACTTTGACTGGATGGCGCGGTGGATACTCGATCCGAAAGCGCTGCGGCCCAGCGCGCAGATGCCCAGGCTCCTGACTGGTCCAAAGGCCAAGGAAGATGCTGAAGCCATCGCCGCGTATCTTGCATCGCTTACAAAAGGCGGTGACGTGAAGTTTGGCGCAGTCGCCTACAAGACGAAGCAGAACGAACCAGCCGAAGGCGAGGGTCACGCGCCGAATGGCGAACCAATGCCGCTCTACGAACGCCTGCATTGCATTGGTTGCCACAATCCGCCGGATTCCAAAGAGCCGGACCCGGCGAAACTCTCGCAGAAAAGAATCGCGGAGAAGTTTCCGACGGGAAGGCTCGCAGAATATCTGCGCCAGCCCGAAGCACATTATGCATGGACGCGCATGCCGAATTTTCACCTGAGCGAGAAGGAGGCGAAGGAACTGGAAGACTGGCTGCTCGCCGCCGCTCCAAAAGCTGAGTTGAAAGCCGCGCCAACCGACACTGCGATCCTTGAGCGTGGCAAGAAGCTCATACAAACAACCGGATGCCTGAATTGCCACAGCGTGAACCTGGAAAATCAATTCAAGGCACCGTCGCTGGACGCGCTGCATACGCGTCATGTGGCCAAACGAGAGAAAGTTCCTGCGGGCGATTGCCTTGGCAAAACGCCTCTGGCCGATCATGGCTTCAACAACGAGCAACGCGCGGCGCTGGATGCCTTCACGGTCGCGGGGTTCAATTCATTGTCGCGCCACGTGCCAGCCGAGTTTGCAGAGCGTCACCATCGCGCGCTCAATTGCACTGCTTGCCACGGGCAAATCGATCTCATCCCCACGTTCGAGGCGCTGGGCGGCAAGTTGAAGCCGGAATGGGCGGCAAAGTTCATTGCGGGCGATATCCCGCACAAGATGCGCTATGACGCGCATCCGAAAGGCGAACCGTGGATTGAATCGCGAATGCCGGCCTTCAAATCGCGCGCGAAGGATCTCGCGATCGGCATGGCACAGCAACACGGCTATCCGCCGAAAACTCCAACCGAGGCGCCCGTGGACACCGCCTTGGCGGAGATTGGCCGCAAGCTCGTGGGCAAGGACGGCGGGTTCTCCTGCGTGTCGTGCCATGGCGCCGGCTCGATGCTGGCCATGGAAGTCTTCGAGAGCGAGGGCATCAACCTCGCCTACAGCGCCGAGCGATTGCAGCCGGATTTTTATCGGCGCTGGTTCCGTGCACCCGCGAGCATCGATCCGCAAACGAAGATGCCAATGTATTTTGACGAGGGAAAAAGTCCGCTGACCGACGTGCTCGATGGCGATGCCGAAAAACAGATCAGCGCGGTCTGGGAGTATCTAAAGCTCGGGGACAAAATGCAGCCACCGAAAACGGCAACGGAGTGACCTGCGCTCAAATGGCAAAGTCGTTGTACTCGGGCTTCACCAGTTCAGTCGGCGGATAGAGCATGCCGGCGGCAACCGTATGATTGGTCCCCTGCTCGATCAGGATGAACGAGCCGGTCAGTCGGTTGGTCCCGTAGCCATCGAAGATCAGCGGTTTGGCGGTGCGCACGCGGACTTCACCGATGTCGTTCATCGCCAGTTCAGGCGGGGCCGGCTCCGGATCGAACGTCTGGATGTTGATGCGGCTGTCGAGCGCGCTGATGAGAACCGGAGCGGTCTGGGTGGTATGTTTGAGGGAATATTTCTTACCCGCCTGGAGGGGTCGTGGGTTCATCCAACATACACGGGCGCGCAGGTCGCTGGTCATGCCAGGTAAATTGTCGAGGCCAACGATCATGTCGCCACGACTGGCATCGAGGTCGTGTTCCAGAACGAGCGTGACAGCCTGCGGACAAAAGGCTTCCTGGAGCGAACCATCGTAGGTCCAGATTTCTTTCACGGTGCTCTTCATCCCGCTCGGCAACACCATCACCTTCTGGCCAACCTTCACGATGCCGCCCGCGATCTGGCCGCTGAGTCCGCGAAAGTCGTGGAGCTTTTTGTCCGTTGGATTGTTCGGACGATTGACCCATTGCACCGGCAACCGGAAACCGTTCAAGCTCCAGTCGCTGGCGATGTGGACGGTCTCCAGATGGCCGAGCAAAGTCGGGCCGCAATACCACGGCGTCTGCTTGGAGAAATCGACGACGTTGTCCCCGTTGAGCGCGCTCATCGGGACAAACTTTACGTCCTTGAAAATATCGAGCTTGGGCAGGAAGGCTTCGATGGCGTCGCGGATTTCGAGGAACCGATCTTCGCTCCAATCGACAAGGTCCATCTTGTTCACCGCGATGACGAGGTGCGGGATGCCGAGCAGCGCCGCCAGATAAGTGTGCCGCCGGGTTTGCTCGATCACGCCCTGGCGCGCATCGACGAGCACAATGGAGAGGTTGGCCGTGCTGGCGCCAGTGACCATATTGCGCGTGTACTGCACGTGGCCCGGGGTGTCCGCGACGATGAACTTCCGTTTGGGCGTCGCGAAGTAACGATAGGCTACGTCGATCGTGATGCCCTGCTCGCGCTCGGCGCGGAGACCGTCGGTGAGATTGGCGAGATTGATGGCGCCGCCGCCCGTAATGTCGGCGGAGCGTTCGAGCGCCTCGATTTGATCCTCCATGAGCGACTTGGAATCGTAAAGGAGCCGGCCGATGAGCGTGGACTTGCCGTCGTCCACGGATCCGCAGGTGTTGAAGCGGAGAATTTCGATGGGGTGCTGGGAATGCATCTGGGTAAGCGTCTAGAAATAGCCCTGCTTCTTGCGGTCTTCCATCGCGGCTTCGCTGGCCTTGTCGTCGGCGCGGGAGCCGCGTTCGGTCACACGGGCGGCGGCGATTTCGGCAATGATGTCATCGACGGTGTTGGCCGGGCTTTCCACCAGGCCGGTGCTGATAATGTCGCCAATGGTGCGAACGCGGACGATGAGATCCTTCACCTGTTCCTTCGGCTTGGGCGGCAGGATATCGGTGACCGGGAGCCATTGCCCGTTGCGGCGGACGCACGTTCGTTTATGGCTGAAATAAATCGTGGGCACTTCGAGCTTCTCCCGTTTGATGTATTCCCACACGTCCATCTCGGTCCAGTTCGAGAGCGGGAACACACGCATGTGTTCGCCGGGGTTCACGCGGGCATTGTAGAGGTTCCAGATTTCCGGACGCTGGTTTTTCGGGTCCCACTGGCCGAAGGCGTCGCGGAAGCTGAAGAAGCGTTCCTTGGCACGGGCCTTTTCCTCATCCCGACGCGCTCCACCGATGGCGCAGTCGAAACGGAACTCTTCGATTGCGGCGAGCAGCGTGGGAATCTGGAGACGGTTGCGGCTTATTTCGCCGGGCGTTGCCACGGCGATACCGGCCTTGATGGCATCCTCGACCTTGCGCACGATGAGCTTGCCGCCGAGTTGCGCGGCGCGGCGATCCCGAAAATCGTTCAACTCCGGAAAGTGATGCCCCGTGTCCACGTTCAGGAACGGCATCGGGATATCGGACGGACGAAACGCTTTTTCGGCGAGGCGCAGGAGGCAGATGGAATCCTTGCCACCTGAGAACATCAGCGTGGGCCGCTCAAACTCCGCGCCCACTTCCCGCATAATGTGGATGGCCTCGGTTTCGAGATATTGGAGATGGTCGAGATGATAGGAACTCATGCCGTAGCGACCGCCTTTCCACCCCACGCGGCGTGCAGGCCGCATTCGCGTTTTTCGTCAGCCTTCGCCGGATCGAAATAATCCCATTCGTTGGGGAGGTTGTGTTTGGCGAGATAGGCCTCCATTTCAGCGTCGCTCCAATGGAAAACGGGGCTGACCTTGAGTGAATGGAAATTCCCGTCGGGCGAAACGATGTCGAGTTCGGCGCGATTTGGGTTTTGAACTTTGCGGAGTGCCGTGATCCAAACGGCCGGCGCGAGTTCCTTCATGCCGCGCTGGAACGGTTCCAATTTCATCACGGTGCTGAAGGCTTTGATGCGCTCCTCGTTCTCAGGCGTCGGTTGCGGCATGCCGCCGTGGACGGCGTCGTAGTGCGCGGTCGTGAGCCTGGGAAGGTAGGCTTTGACGTTCAGCTTGAGCAGGGCTCTAAGTTGGTCGGCGTGTTTGTAGGTAGCGGGACGATTGTATCCATGATCCACCCAGAGCACCGGGATGTTCTGCTGCACTTGCGTGACAAGGTGCAGGATGACGGCTTCATAAGGCCGGAAGTTCGTGGAAACAATGGCATGTCCGTCGGCTTGAGCGACGGCCCACTTCACGATATCGAGCGCAGACTGACCGCGCAGTTCGGCATTGGTCCTGGCAATTTGATCGGCGTTCATGAGAAGTTTGACCGGATTTCGAAAGTGAGCCACTTCAAGGCTCAGTTGGCCACGACCGCCGGCTCCTTCCAAAGCACGCGGTCGCACCAGTCCCCGAAACGTTCGCCGGGATTGCGCTCCTTGGCGAAACGCGCGAGTACGGGACGAAGTTCGTTTTCGATCTCGGGGTCTTTGACCGTCTCCTTCCAGATGCGATTGAGGCGCGTGCCTGCCGCATTGCCGCCGAGCCAGACCTGATAACGGCCAGGAGCTTTGCCCACGAACGCCATTTCCGCCATGTAAGGCCGGGCGCAACCGTTCGGGCAACCGGTCGAACGAATAATAATCTCTTCGTCGCTCAGGCCGAGTTCGCCGCAGAGTTTTTCGAGGCGGTCCACCAGACCAGGCAGCATGCGTTCGGATTCGGCCAGCGCGAGGCCACAGGTCGGCAGCGCCGGGCACGCCATCGCCGAGGCGTGCAGCAGGCTGGCTTGTTTCTCGGTTTTGACTCCGTGCGACGCGAGCAGCGCAGTCACGGCGGCTTTGTCGGATTCGGCGACGTTCGCGAGGATGATGTTTTGATTGGTGGACAGCCGAAATTCGATGGCCGGAAACCGTTCGGCGACCTCGCGCAAGGCGGTTTTCTGCCGGTGGTTTTCGGAATCTTTTACGCGACCCACTTCGACAAAGAGGCCAAGGAACCAGGAGCCATCCACGGCCCTGTGCCAGCCGTAAAGGTCACCCATGGTGGTGAACCGAAATGGTTTGACGGGGGCGAACTTCACGTTGGCCCGCTGCTCGATTTCCGTGCGCGCCCAGTCTGCGCCACGTTCCTCGATTACGTACTTCAGCCGGGCATGTTTGCGGTCGGTGCGATCACCGAAATCGCGGTGAATGGTCACCACTGCTTTCGCCACGTCCACCAGCTTGTCCGGAGTAAAAAAGCCGAGGACATCCGCGAGCCGAGGATAAGTCGCCACGTTGCCGTGCGTCCGGCCCATGCCGCCTCCGACGGCGAGGTTGTAGCCAATGAGACGATCGTTTTCGACGACGGCAATGAAGCCGAGGTCGTTAGTCAGGATGTCCACGTCATTGACCGGCGGAATCACGAACGCGGTTTTGAATTTGCGAGGCAACCAGGTCTTGCCGTAGAGCGGATCCACGTACGCCTTGTTCACCGGGTCGTCGATCTTGAGTTGAAAGCCGTCAATCCAGATGGCGTAATAGGCCCGGGTTTGGGGCTTCAAGGCATCGGCCACCCGCACACAATCCTGGTAAACCTGCTCGCGGGCTTCCGTATAAGCAGGCATGGGTGGTGCGAGAACGTTGCGGTTGACATCCCCACAGGCAGCGAGGGTGGAGAGCATCGCCTCGTTGATCTTCTTGACCAACTGGCGCAGGTTCGCCTTCACCACTCCATGAAACTGAATGCTCTGGCGTGTCGTAATGCGCAGCGTGTTGTTGCCATACAACCAGGCGAGTTCATCGAAAACGCGCCACTGCTTGGAAGTCATGACGCCCCCGGGGATTCGCCCGCGAATCATCATGATGTATTTCTTGCCACCCGAACGCAGATCGCGGTCGTCCTGCTGGTAAACGCCATGAAACTTCAGGAATTGATTGTCATCACCAGAGAACTGGTCGGTGCTCCCATTGGCCAGCGTCACCGCAATGGTCCCCGCAAGCGTCGGGATCGCCTCTTTGATGACTTCGTTATGCGTTAACTCTGGGGTTGCAGCGTCAATCATAAGTGATTTAGCAAACTTAATTAGAATTAGCCAATGGCGGATGAGTTGTCAATGAATTCTATCCGCGCCAAACGACTGGAAAAATATGTCGTGACGGAGACCAAAGCGAACTAAAGTTGAGGCCGTGTCCAATCGCGATGATTGACGACGCCAGCCGCAGTCAATCTCAGCGTAATGCCCGATATGAGCCAGCAGAAGCTTTACTATTTCGATAACAACGCCACGACGCGGGTCGCGCCGGAAGTGGTCGAGGCGATGACCCCCTTCCTTACGGACCTATGGGGTAATGCTTCCAGTGCTTATCAGTTCGGCAGCCAGGTGAAAAAGCATCTCGATGACGCCCGTACGAAGCTGGCCGCACTGATCAATGCCGACCCCAAGGAAATCGTCTTCACCAGTTGTGGAACCGAAAGCAATAATACGGCGATTCATAGCGCGCTGGCACTCAGTCCGGGCAATCGGCACGTCATCACCACTGCGGTCGAACACTCTGCGAATATCAAATTCGGCGAGTTTCTTCAGCGCCGCGCCTACGAAGTGACTTATCTCCCGGTGGAATCGGATGGTTCGCTCGATCTGCACGTGCTCGACCAGTCGATCCGGCCAGACACCGCCATTGTTTCGATCATGTGGGCAAACAATGAGACTGGCGTGATTTTTCCCGTCGAAGAAATCGCTGCCATCTGCCGGAGCAAAGGTGTCCTCTTCCATACGGACGCCGTGCAAACGCCCGGCAAGCTGAAGATCGACGTGAAATCCATCGGCGTCGATTTTCTCTCCCTCTCAGCGCACAAGCTTCATGCACCCAAGGGCATCGGCCTGCTTTATGTCCGGCGCCGCACGAAGTTTCAGCCCTACATCATTGGCGGCCACCAGGAGCGTGGACGGCGCGGGGGCACAGAAAATGTCCCTTACATCGTCGCCTTTGGCCGCGCGGCCGAGTTGGCCATGTCCACGCTGGCTGAGGAAAACACCCGAGTACGCGGGCTGCGGGACCGGTTGGAGGAGACCATTCTGAAAACGATCCCGAACACCGTCCGGAACGGCACCAAGGAACCACGCCTGCCGAACACGGCCAATATCGCCTTCGATTTTGTCGAAGCGGAAGCCATCCTCATGATGCTCGACCAACTTGGCATCTGCGCTTCAAGCGGCTCCGCCTGTACCACTGGTTCGGTCGATCCGTCGCACGTGCTCACAGCCATGAATGTCATCCCTATGCGGGCTCGAGGCAGTGTGCGGTTCAGCCTAGGGTTGTACAACACGAGTGACGAAGTCGATTATCTGTTGAAGCACCTACCAGGCGTCATCGCGAAGCTGCGGGCCATCTCGCCGCTGGATCCGAAGCACCCGGACAATGACCGCTTCGATCTGAAGGCCGCCCGCCAGAAGCACGATCACGCCGCGGGTCAGCCCCATTCCGAACCGGATGATGACACGGTCATCGTTTAGGACGCCTGTGGATTTGAATTACCCCTTTCCTGCGGAACGAAAGCCGATGTCTGGTGTTCAAGTTGCAATCCACATGCGCCGATTGGCCTGTGGAATCCTGACGCGCACGCGCATGTTTGTTGCCTTATGAAGACAGTGATTGCAGTGGCCCTGGCGGCTCTGGTTGGTTTTGGTGGCGGTTATCTGCTGCTTTCCCGCAAGCACGCGGACAAGGCTGGCGAACTGGCTACAGCAGAAGCTGGTTGGCAGAACGAGAAGGCCTTCCTTGAGCAATCCCTGGCCGACGCCAGGCGTGGCCAGGTGCAGGTTCGCACGGTCACCCGCACTAGCTCGACCACCATCACGAACAAACTTTCGGCTCAAGAGATTCTCGAAAAACTGCTCAAGCTTAACCCTACGGTTGGCGAAGAAGCCCGCAGCCGGACCTTTCGCCAGATCATCCACCACCTGCAAATGCTCGCGGACCTCGGCCCCGAAGCGTTGCCTGTGATTCGCGCCTTCCTCCAGCAAAACAGGGACGTGGATTATGCCGGCGACGAGCTAAACGCTTCCGGTGAACGCATCCGAACCGGCTTCACCTCCCGCTACGTAGCCCGCACCGATTTTCTTGTGCCGCCCTCTCTGCGCCTCGGCCTCATCGACGTGCTCGATCAAATCGGCGATGAGGAAGCCCAAACCATGCTCGGAGAAGTGATGGATACGACGGGGCGCGCCGTGGAAGTCGCTTACATCGCCCGGCTGCTCGAAGAAACCAATCCCGGCAAGTATCGCGACAACGCCCTCAAGGCCGCCAAGGATCTTCTGGCCAATCCGCCCTCCATCGACTCGCCCAACCGGATCGATGACAACGCCCGCGCTTATCTATACCAGGTGCTGGCAATGTATCGCGACACTTCCTTCGCGCACATGGCCAACGAACAGTTGATCATGCCCGACGGCCGCGTGGATCGGCAGGCCCTCGGCTACCTCAGCAACACCCTGAAGGAACAGGGCGTGCCCGCGCTTTACGCGGCTTACAAAGACCCGCGGCTGACCAACCAAAACGAGCGTGCGCACCTCCAGAACGCAGTGCTCAACTTCACCGGTCCCAGCGCCGAAGCAAACGAGCTGTTCAAGCAAATCATCACCGACGAGAAGGTTCCGGCAGCCATCCGATCCTACGCCATCACGGGCCTCGCCGGCGGTGCCGGAAAGGAAAAACCCTATGACCCGCAGCTAATCCAGTCCCGCATAACGCTGCTCCATAACTTCCGCAGCTACCTCAAGGACGAGAAGATTCTCAAGTCAATCGACGATACCAAAATAATCCTCGAACAGCTTCTCGCCCGTCAAACTGCTAAAGAGTAGTCAATTAGTCGCTAGTGCCGTCAACGTCACGTTCTGAGGCGCAACCCCGCCCAGCCGTGTTGACTCA
>Ga0137433_1001274_pt1 | contig 10828 bp, 1 predicted proteins | sample EasRivERMZT840_2_FD_102335 | JGI IMG/M metagenome (GOLD analysis project Ga0137433, IMG submission 102335) | Soil microbial communities from meander-bound floodplain in the East River, Colorado, USA - East River MetaG ERMZT840_2 | ecosystem: Environmental > Terrestrial > Soil > Floodplain ...
CGTTACCGGAACCTGCCGTTTGTAGGCGTGCTCAAGCCCGAGATGTATCGGACGTGAGGCGAGGTGCGCGGTGGAAACATCGGTGCTTGAGACCTGATATTGGTGAAGCTCCGGGGCGAGAGAAGTCGTGCCGGTGACATGGGCGATGAACACCGAACTTCTTCCCCCGCCCTTCGCAAATCCTTACTGCTTGCGCAGACGGAAAAAGCCGCTGCGCCCCTCAGCGCTGTTCGTCACGCTATAATGACCTCCGTGGACCGCGGGCGCAGTGGTGACGTTGGTGTAGGCCGGCGAGACAATCCCCGGCCCGCCGAGGCTTGGCTTGCCTTGCAGTTGGAAGCCCGGGTAAGCCGTGGACCAGTGCAGGCGCACATTGTCCGGCGCGGCGTCGTTGGCGATGTGCAGCGTGGGCCGCTCCTGCGAACACGGCAGGCCAAAGAGCTCAAGGCTATAGGTGCCGCATGCCCCCATGTGAATTCTCTCGGTCACCACCACGGTGAAGCGTTCACCGGCGGCAACGCGGAAGGAAAACGCCGAGCCTTCACCGTAGTACGAGTGAACTCCCTGGCCAAGATCTCCCAAATAATTCGCGCACAGGCTGGCGGGATTGAAGTCTCCAAGAAAGGCCGAGAAGAACAACGCGTTGCTCCAGGCGCCGCAGGGAACGAACGCGAGGACGGTCACGCACGTGTCAGGGCCGGAGTTTGTGAACGAATGTGTGTTGTAGCGGTAAGGGCCGGTGTCAGCAGTCGTGCCTGGACAAGGGTTGATGTTTCCGCAGCCGCTGGGCTGGACTGTGCTACTGAGACGCTCTGGCGTGGTGGGGCTGGCGTCGGAGAACGAGCCTGTCAGCCGGGTGGTGCAACTTTCGCAGCCGCCTCCACCATCGGTGCAGACGGCGCGTGCCAGTTCGAGCGACCAGCATTGCAATGCACCGATACCCCCGGCGACCGTATCCTCGATTGTCAGGGTCCAGATTCCTCCAGAGTATCGGTTGACGAACGGGCTAAGACTGTCTTCCGGTATGAACGTGCCATCGAACGGGGCACTGGCGTCCGCAATCTTCGTCGGCGCGTTATCTTCGAAGGCAGTGAGTCGCGCGCAATTGATTCCGTAGTTGTCGCCAGTCCCGCCGCGATTGGCGGAGAGCAGCACCTCGTCGCCCCACGGATTCCGCAACCGAAATCTCAAATGGCCGGCCGCGGGATGCGTGGCGTGAAGTTTCACACGCACCTGCCCGACCAGAAAATTGTCAGGCCAATTGATAGTCGATTGCGCGACGCCGAGATCAGGAATGAAACGGGGGACGTCGGTGCTTTCGACTGCTGCAAACGGGCCTGGGCTGCCGGCCAACAACCGGATCGGCAGCGCGAAGGGCCCGTGATTGGCACTTTGAATCACCAGATGCAAATCGACGGCGGAGCCACAGGGGTAGCCAGACGCGATGCGGATCTGAAACGCGGTACGATTGGTGCGAGAGGCGAGAGCAGGGATGTTTCCGTAAGAGGATTCCGCCTGCGTGATGGCGATACGAGGGTCCAGTGCATCCAGGCGGGCCGTGACGCCATTGATCGGAGCACCGCTGGTATTCTCGATGGTCACGAAGAGATTGTTGCACTCGTCCGGATCAATTCGTCCATTGCCATTACCCGCGTCGATACGAGTGGAACTGACACGCAGTGGAAGATCGCCAACGGCAAGCACAATGTCATTGCCGGTGTCGCCGGTGTAACTCAGGTGTAGCGGAATGTCGTTCAGGACAATGACTGCGCCTTCAGGCATTCCTGAAAACGTGCCGATCACCGGTCCCGGCGGTGTTTTGTTCCCGAGCGTAAACGTCTGACCTGCCAACGGTGCGAATTCCAGGGAGAGATCGAGATTTGCACCGGTTACGTCCACCGCACCGTAACTCCGAAACCAATTGTGGCTTGGATCGAATCCAATTATGTCGGGCGGGCCCTGAAGTTGCACGGCAAGGGTGGAATTGGGCAAAAAGTTTACGCTGGCCACGTCCAGCCGGCCGCGGGGGTTCCCCGGGCGGAATGTGCCACCGACCGCGAGGTTTCCCACGACGCCAATGCCAGTGAGAGTGCCATCCGGGCCGACATAAACGTCGCTGTCAGGCTGCTCGCCGTTGACCACCAGCGTGCCTGCGCTCACAAGGGTGTCACCGGTGTGGGTGTTGGTGCCGGTGAGCGTGAACGTACCGGTTCCAAGCTTGCGCAACGAGCCGCTGCCAGAGAAAGCACCATCGAAGCTGGTCGAGCCATCGTTTTCACCGGTCTGCAACTCGACCAGGCCGCCCAGCAACTGCACGCGCCCAGAACCGGACAAGGAACCGATGATGTCGTCTCCGAGGACACGCAACGCGCCTGAGGCGTTGACGGTGACCGGAGTCAGGTTGTTTATCTGCGAAGGCGCGACGGCCTCGACCACGTCCGCCTCCGGCCCCCCGACGCCATCGCCTACCACCAGGACGCCGGGGATGGCGCGATTGGCACCACCGCCGCGTTCGAGTCGCAGTGTGCCGGCATTAACGTGCGTGGCGCCGATGTAGGTGTTCGACGCGGTGCCGGAATAGACCAGCAGGCCCGGGCCAGTCTTGGTCAGACCGGCGAGGCCGTTGATGAGTCCGGAGACGTTCAACTCACTGTTGGTCTGCACGTTCACCACAGTGGTCTGCCCAAGGAAGATGGAGCCGGTCCAGTCGTTGGTGCCGTGATTGAGAATCGCGCCGACGTTCGCCTTGCCGGTGGTGTTCAGAAAAAGGTTCTCATCCACCACGATATCTCCGGACAGACCGATCATCGCGTCGCCGGTCAGCATGGTATTCGCGCCCGTGGCACCGAGCGCCTGGTCGTGCGCGATGCGCAGTTCCCCGTCTTCGACCGTGAATTGGCCTGTGAAGGTGTTCGCCGCAGTGAGGCTGAGATCGCCGCCGCCCTGCTTGATGATGCTCGCATTGCCGGAGATGACGGCATTGATGATCAAGTCATCGCCGTCGCCGAAGAGTCCGCCGGTCTCCGCGACGATGAAGTGGCGCACGCCGCTGCCGACACTGAGCCTCCCGTCGATGGTGCTGGTGCTGCCGGTGAGCGCCAGCCCCGCGTTCACCATGACGTCACCATCAACGGTCAACTGTCCTGCGCCGCTCTGCACGTCGCCGCCACCGTTGAGCGTCAGGCTGTCGATGGATTCGCTGAATCCATCGAGGTCGTAAAGGCCGCCTGCGTTCAGGGTCACCGCTCCCCCCAGGTTTGCGCTGCGGGTATGCCGCACGGTCGCCGTGCTCCCGCTGCCGGGATTACCACTCACACCGATGACGAGATTGCCCTGCACCGCGCTGCCGGCCAGCTTGCTCAGGAGCAACAAGCCTTCCTCTGCGAGCAGATCTCCTGAGAAGGTGTTCGCCGAGCCTCCGGCCAGTTGCAGTGTGCCGCCGCCGATCTTAGTCAACGGCCCGGTGCCGCTGACCACGCCTTCGAGGCTCAGACCGCTGCCGAAGGGAACGTTAATTGTTGCCGGCGCGTTGAGAGTAACGCTGTGCTGGATGACCGCGCTGCCGGCGACGCGCAGGGCGGCGTTGGTGCCGCCGGGGCCGGCACCGGCCAGCGACAGGCTTTCAACCAACGTGTCCACGCCATGTTCCAGCAGCAACTGCGCATTGGTCGTCACGACGGTAGTGCCGTTGGCGGTGCCGAGCGCGGAGTCGTTGCCCACGTTCAACTGCCCGCCATTCACGTAGGTCATCCCCAGATATGAATTTGTTCCGCCGAGTCGCAAGGTTCCCGGGCCAGTTTTCGTGAAGTGAGCGATGCCGCCGTCGATATTGGCCCGCACGTCCAGATCGATGGCCGCAGGGCCGTCGCCCACGGAGAACATGCGGTCGCCGCCTAGAAACAGCAGCCCGTTGATCACCGCGTTGTCCGCGGAGGACAAGGACGCCACATTACCACCGAGCGTCAACGTGCCGTCGCCCGTATGGATTGTGCCCCCTTTCAGCACGATGTCGCCCACGGTGTCGTGGTGGCCGTTGCAGTCGAGAGTGGCGTCCTCATTGATGGTCATTACGGCGGTGTTGGCAATCTGATGCTCGAAGTGCGCTGTGGCCAGGACGGTGCCGCTGCCGTTGCCCAGGATGAGATTCCCCGGCACCGCGATGCGGCTGACCTGTGTGATTGGTGCGAGGCTGATGGTTTCAAATCGGTTCATCGACAGCGTGCCACTCGCAATGGTGAGCGAACCGGTAAAGGTGTTGTTTTCCGGGCCCGACAGTGACAACTGGCCCGCGCCGCTCTTCGTCACGTTGCCCTCGCCGCTGATCGCGCCGCGGATAGTGATGTCCCCGATGGCGGCCAGGTTCAGGTTGAAGCCGTTGAGCGCGATGGCCGAGTACACGGTCAACCCGCCGCCGGCCGGGATGTGGAAGGGCTGAGTGTTACCAAGTGTCATAGAGTCGAGGCTGACAATGTTGTCTGAACCTTCGATCAGCGTGATGCCGTTGGTGATGGTGAGGCTGAGGCCGCGCAGGTTGTAACCACCTACCGGGCCGGTGAACCGGATGGCGTTCAGACGGAGCCCGGCGATGTTGTTCGTGTTGAAGAGCCGCGCCGCGCCGGAAGGAAAGACCAGTGTATCGCCGTGGGCAGGAACAGCAACGCCGTCCCAGTTGTCGCGGAGATTCCAGTTGGCGCTGGAAGCGTGCCCGCCCGTCCAGGTGCGCGTGGCGGCGTGGGCGGAGATGGCACCGACGCAAGCCAGCACAAGCAGAGCGCGGCAGAGCGCGAAGAATTGATACGCACTTCTCAGCCGACGGCGCCGTGCGGCGCCGCCAGTGCGGCTCCGGCGATGCGGAGAGAGTCGCAAGGTTCGGACGAGACCGAAGCAGGATCGAATGAAACGAGACCGGCGCAAGCCTGCGGATGCCTGGGTTGGTTTTGTCGATTGCATGATGTCAGGTGTTCTTTCCTGGTGTGTGCGTGAAAGGGATCGCTGAGGCGATGTTCAGCGGCCGTTCGGCCAGCGGTTCAGAATCGAGGTGTCGCAGTTCATTTTCGTTTCGCGTGATGGTTCGTGGCGGTATTGCCTGGTGAACCGGCTCTCCCATCTGATTAAGAATTCGAGAAGCGACGTTAGTGAACCCCATCGCGCAAAAGGAATCGCTCCCTGGATAGAATGGATAGAACAACGCGAGCCAGCCTCGCGGAATTTCCGCGAGGCTGGCATGGCGACTGAGCGACTGCTCAGAATCCAGGCTCGGCGGCGACGCGCCAGACGTCGAGTCTCAGGCGTCCACCGTCCAGCCGGCCTGTCAGATAATCCGCCTCGGCTTCGCCCACGGTCGGCAGCCGCGTCACGTCGAACGCTTTCGCACGCGTCGCATGCGTGCCGGCCGGGAGACCTGTCACGTCGAGCGTGGAATGGTTCGCTGAAGCGGCCTGCCCGAGGCCAGCCATCACCGGCCAGGCGTCGAGTCGCAGCGTGTTCGTGCCGTGAATCACGGCGCTCACGGCCAGCGTGTCATGGATGCGCCGCACCGCGAAGTCGGTCACGGCGGGTGTGTGGATGGCGCCCGCGCCACGGTGGTCGGGCGTGAAGAGCGCGCGATAGCCGTAGTCCAGCAGCAGCGGGGAATCGACCCAGCGATCCTTCGTTTGCTGCAAGGCGAAGGTGAGTGGGCGATCGAGTCGCGTGGCCTGGCCCAGCACGGATTCCGAGCACCAGGGAACGCCGAAGGGAGCCGGAACGCCGCCCTCCCACAGGCCGCCGTTGCCGCCCTTCCAGCCCTGGAGTCCGGGATAGTCGTCCGCGCCATGTTTTTGCAGGAACCAGTTCTTCGGGTCGCCTTCCGCGTCCACACCAGAACCGCTGTAAAGGGTCTCGGTGGAAATGCGGCGGAACTCCGCGAACTGCCAGGCGTGTTGCCAGAGTGTCACGAGATCCTGCGGAGTGGTGATCATGCCGCCGGCGGCGTGCCCGCAAACGGTGTTCACCATCGCCAGTTGGTCCGCCTTTCCCTGCATCATGTTGGTGATGAAATAGGCGGTGGCGTTGAAGCCACCCGGGAGCGCTCCGTGCAGGAACGCATACTGTTTTCGCGCCAGATGTTCGCCAATCGCAACGGAGGATTTGTTGCACGAGCGCAGCATCATCCCGTGCAACAGCAGTTCGAGCGGCATCACGTCGTTCGTTCCCAACACCGCGCCGTGGGGCGGAGAAACCTTGCTACCGCCGGTGCCCGCGGCCTTGGCGCTGACCAGCACCTCGTCATCGAGATCCACGTTGGCACCGGGAGTTCCCAGCAGTTCCACCGCGAGGAGCAGGGTCATGCACTTGGTCACGCTCGCGACGTGAACGTTCGTCCGCTCGCCGGCCGGCATCAGTTCAAAGAGTTTTCCTTCTCCGATGCCCGAGGCTTCACGCTGCTGGTCGGTCAGCAGCGCCCGCACGCGGAGCACCTCGCCCTGGTTCCAGACCTTATCCCCGGCGCCACTCAAGCCCGCCGGCGAACCGTAAATCGCATGGACGACGCCTGCGTCGGCCAGGCTATCCTCGTCATGCAGGACGTCCTCGCTGGGCACGCCCACGATGAGATCGTCGCGCCCATCTCCGTTGAGATCACCGGACGCCACTGTGCCGCCGAACACATCGATCGGCTCGGCCGTCTCCGCGTAGCCATCATTGCCGAGAGCGCCCTGATAGAACGACGTGCCGTAGCTCAAGCTGTTTGCCCCGCCGTGATAGATCGTCACGGCGCCCGCGTCGGAGACGGTATTGTTGATCACGTCCTCGCCCGGACTGCCCACGGCGAGGTCCGCCCGGCCGTCGCCGTTGAAGTCGCCCGTCGAAAGCGCCAGACCCATCGTGTCACCCGTTTCGGGAATCGCATCCATCAGCAATTGATGGCCTGCGGCGGTCAGGCCGCTGGCGCTGCCGCGCAGCACATGCACCACGCCCGCGTCATCGAGGCCAAAGCTCTCGATGTCTTCCAACGGCACGCCCACCGCGAGGTCGGCGAAACCGTCATCATTGAAGTCACCCACCGCCACTGCGTAGCCAAACGAGTCGGCGGCTTCGGACGCCGCGGGGAAAGCATCGTTCTCCGGCTCGATGACGCCCTGTTTTACCAGTTGGTTTTCCGTGTCCAGGCCATTGGCCGAGCCGTAAATGATTTGCACCGCCCCCGCATTGAAGGTCGCGCCGTCGTCCTCGTGCGGAATGCCCACCACCAGGTCGTCGCGTCCGTCTCCGTTCAGGTCGCCCGCCGCGAGCACGTAGCCGAAGAAATCCTCCTCCTCGAGCGCGCCAATGATCGAGGGGCTGCCTTGATGCAGGAACTGCGTGCCGGGACCGGCCGCGGCGCTCAAGCCGCCCGCCGAGCCGTGGAGAATCTGCACCGCGCCCGCGTCGGAGAATCCGCTCACCGTTTCGCGCGGCACGCCAATGGCGAGATCGGTGAAGCCGTCGCCGTTGAAATCGCCCGCCGCCAGCGCGTGGCCGAATGAATCGTCTTCGCCGGGTGTTCCCGCCAGTCCGCCGGCGCCCTGATACCAAATCTGGTTTCCGCTGGTGCGCAGCCCGGAGGACGAACCGTAAAGAACATTGACCGCACCGGCGCGCTCGACGCCATCCACCGACTCGCCCGGCGCTCCGACGGCGAGATCGGCGAAGCCGTCGCCATTGAAATCGCCCGCGGCCAACGTCTTGCCGAAGTGGTCGTCCGAGTCCGCAACGCCCAGCACGCCGTCGCTGTCCTGCGACCAGGCTCGATCCGGGTGCGTGCCGGTCAATCCGTTGGTGTGGCCGTGCATCACGAAGACCCGGCCTGCCGACTCGGCGCTGGGAGCGCCTTCCTTGGACAGATTACGATCGGGAATGCCGATGGCCGCATCGTCCCAGCCGTCTCCATTGAAATCGGCGAGGACCAGCGCCTGGCCGAAGTGGCTGCCTGCGCTGGGCGCCGTGTCCCAGGTGGTGACAAGGGTGGGTGGGTCGATCCGCACGCCGTGGCCGGGCTTCAGGTCGCGCGTACTGTCCGTGATGTAAAACGGTTTCGCGTAGCAGGCCGCGTCGCAGGCGACGACGCGATCCTCCCACACCGCCAACCTCGCCATGCAATTCGTGTCCGCCAGCAGCGTGACGAAGCCCGCGGAGTTCAAGCCGCCCAACGCGAAATCGGTCGTGCCCACCGGGTTCATCGCATCGCCGCGGATGTTCAGACCGGAAGTCGCCCCGCCGCGGGCGAAGACGGCGCCGGCGGCATTCACGTCGAAGAACCAGGACGAGAGCTGGGAATTCTTGTTGAGATAGCTGACCACGTAGCGGCCATCGCCCTCACGGACAATTTGCACGCGCCCGCCGTCCTGGGGCAGGTCGGTGTGACCGAGATTGCCGGTGTCGTAAGCGCCGTTGATGGCGCCGGAATTGGGATGGATGGACCAGGTGACGACGCGCAGCTCGCGCTGGCCGGCCGTGTTCAGGCCCATGACCGGTGTAACCAGCACGTGGCTTTCGACACCGATGCCGGAACCGACCACCGCCTGGTGCGCCATCGCGTAATCATAGACCTGGAGGCTCGCGTTGGCTCCATAGCCGAGGGTGCTTAACTCATCGTGGGTGCCCGTCGCGTCCACACGCCGCACGGAGAGCCACAAGTTTTTGTCCTCACCAATGCGTCCGCTCACGAACGGATTGAGTGTGAGCGTCGGCGACTGCGGCGGTTGGAGCACTTCGAGCTTCGCGTTCCAACCTTCGAAGCGCGCCGTGTCCTGCAAATGCACCGGTTCCATCGAGCCGTTGTCGAGCGTCCAGCTCGACAGCTTCAGCCAGCCGCCCGTGCCCGTGGCGGTGACGAGTTTCGTTTGCGTCGGGCCGAGCGGGCTGCCGCCGACGTGGGCGAGGGCGACTTCGCGCAAACGAGCCTGGCCGAGGTTGCCGGCAATCCAGTCGAGCGCCGCTTGGTGATCGCCGCCCATGCCGCCGATTAAGAGATCTCTGCCGTCGCCACCAGGAGTTTGGGGTGTGTGATCCGAGGTGCCGAGGATGGATTCCTCCCAGGCGGTGAGACCGTCCTGATCTTCGTCCACGTCCATAACCTTTACGCGGAAGAAAGCCTGCGGCGCGTTCGTGGACAGGAACGCACTCATCAGCTCGTTTCCGAAGAGAGACTCGCGGAAGTGTGCATCCCCTGTAGCCCCGACATGCACCGGGCCCAAATCGCGCCAAGGATCACCAAGCGTGAGCGCGAACTGAAATTGGTAGCGCTTTCCCTCCACAGTGGAAGTACCCACCGTGAACCGCACCGAGCCATCGCCTAAAACAGCGTTCAGTGTAGGGTGGTTCGTACTAGCGGATGGCGTCGAGGGGTCGCCAGGGGCGATATAAACTTTCAACACCTTCCCCGCGTTTCGGGGGTCCGTCCCTGCCATCGCCTCTTTCGCGTTGGTCAAGCCATCGCCATCCGTGTCATCGCCCGGCGCCAGCCCTTGAGCGTTGTAATGAATCTCCCAGATGTCGTTCAACCCGTTCCCGTCCGTATCGAGGCCGACGCCGGGAAGCGAAGTATCCAGCCGGACTGCGACGGTGAACATGCACTCCGAGCGGTTGCCACAAGTGTCCCGAGCGGTGCAAATGACCTTCGTCGTGCCCACCGGAAAGACGCTTCCCGAGGGCGGCGTGCATTCAGAAGAATGAACCGCATAGTTGTCCGTGACGTCCGGCTCCGGCCATGAAACCGCGACACCTCGTGAATCGCACGTATCCACGAAAATGTTGCGCGGGCAATCGATGACGGGCGGCTCCAGATCCTGCTGAAGGTTCAGGTTGAAAGCGCATTGAGCCTGATTGCCGCACAGGTCCGTAACGGTACACGTGACCACCGTCGTTCCCAGCGGGAAGAGGGCTTGCGAAGGAGGCTCGCAGGCGATGGACGCGATTCCGTCGTTGTCGTCGGCCAAAGGCGGGAGGAAGGTCACCGGCCGTCCCATGGAGTAGCAGGTATGGGCGAACACGTCCTGCGGGCAATCAATGGTCGGCGGAATCGGGTCGGGCCCGACGCGCACTTCGAAGGAACAGCGGCTTTGATTTCCGGCGTCATCCGTGGCCGTGCAGATCACCGGCGTCGTTCCTTGCGGGAACATGCTGCCACTGGGCGGCACGCAAACGACCGATGGCGACAGATCCATGTCGTCGTTGACCGTCGGGGCCGGAAAGCTCAACACCATGCCATTCGTGTCGCAGGTGTAGGCGTAGATTGTCCCGGGGCACTGAATGCTCGGGGCATTGATATCGAGGCGAACGATGACCGGGAAGAAACATTGCGCGCGGTTGCCGGCGTAATCCGTGGCCACGCAAGTGACGAGCGTCTCGCCCACCGGAAACGCCGAGCCGGAAGCCGGGTTGCAATCGAGGTGGTAGCCGATGGCCTGGGTATCCGTGACCCTGATGTCGAACTCCACATTCGTTGGTGCCGGTGGCGTGATGTCCTTCGAGGTGACCCAGGCCAACACATTGGTCGGGCATCTCAACGAGGGCGGTGTGTTGTCCTGCCGAACCGTCACCGTGAACGCCGCACTGCTGCGGTTCGTGCACTCGTCCGTGGCAGTGCAGAAAACCGTCGTCTCGCCCACTGCAAAGGCCGAGCCAGAAGGTGGCAGGCACTCCAGTTTCACATGGCCGCCCGGGGCGCCCGGGCTCGTCACCAGGTCGTCAAACACCACATTGGTTGACTGCGAAGGCGTGCCGTTGGGCGTAGAGATATATACCACGAGATTGGTTGGAGTCTGAATCGTGGGCGGCGTGGTGTCATGCGCGACCGTGACCTGGAAGC
>Ga0137433_1001276_pt1 | contig 10815 bp, 11 predicted proteins | sample EasRivERMZT840_2_FD_102335 | JGI IMG/M metagenome (GOLD analysis project Ga0137433, IMG submission 102335) | Soil microbial communities from meander-bound floodplain in the East River, Colorado, USA - East River MetaG ERMZT840_2 | ecosystem: Environmental > Terrestrial > Soil > Floodplain ...
AGAGAAAAGTCGTCAGGTACTGTCTGATACTGCTTTATTACATTCGATTTCGTCTTAGATTTTTTCTTGGATGGTTCGGTTCCTGGGAGCACATGGTATTTTCCGAATCTGAAGTCTTCATTGTCCAGAAAATAACTGAACAGATTTTTTTCGGCCGCTGCCTGACTTTCGAACACGAAAGCGGTCTTAACGCTGTCGGTAAAGCCTTCTTCTGTCCTGTATCTTAAGTCTTCAGGACGCCTGCGTTCGTCCAGATAGAACGAGTAGTAAACCATAACTTTTAAATTTTGGGGATGGATAAAGTGTCTAAAATGGTCGTGAAACAAACATAAACGCATGTTTCACGACCTGTTTGGTAAATTATGGGTAATGTGTTACCCAAAAATTTGACGTCAGGAGACGCCATCTCTTTTCGTCGTTGTTAGTAACCAGTTCATTTATGGCCTGGGAGGATTAACAGGAGAACCCTTGCCTATCGGAGGCAGTTCACCTTTTTCTGCTGGAACAGCTGCTGAACCCTTTACTACATTACCTTTGTGCATGGTCTTTGGGTTATTACCACGCTCTGGCCGGCCAACAACATCTTCATCTTCTTCTTCTTCTTCAACTTCTTCAGTTCCAATTTCAAGCTTGTACTTCTTACCAACTTCGTACTCGCTTACTTCTTCTTCAGGCAATACCAATCCAACACTCGCTTTGTCGGCTGTCTCGAACTGCACATTTGTGCGATGTGCTACTGTACATTTTACTGTTAATGGTTCCATATTCAGCACCCTCCTATGGTGCAGTTTTAAATGAAGCCCCACTCTCAGCTACGAGCCAAGTACGGACGCATCCAGTGGGAGCCAACCTACAACCCATCCATCTTAAAAAGGTAGGTCGTCGAAAGCCTGGCTGTTTTGGTCTGTAACCAATTCGCCGGACTCTGCACCAGGCAATGCTTCCTGGTCGATTTCGGCTTTCTTAACTTTAGTTGCACAGTTACCCAATATAGGGCCTCTGGTTTGAGGAGATTCTTTATAAACTTTTGACGGAACATCTTGTACTATCATCCCGTTGCAACCATACTGGTCTTTCTCCTCGTGATAGAGGATTGTTATATCTGCATATACATCTCCTGTCTTCCCGATGAAGAACCATTCCTTCTTCAGCAGATTAACTTTAACCTTCAATTGAATTACTTTGTCTACACTTTTTTTCTCTGCCATGTCGTCTGTTTTTTGTTGGAATCTTGGTTTAATTAATTTAAGATAAAATTTGCCGTAAGAGTCCGCAAAAAGAAAGTCTGTAAATGTTTCCTTAGGCACACCAAGATAGGTTAACTCATCTACGTAGTATTTTTTAAATCGTACTGTGAGTTCCTTTGTTGTTGCGTCGTAAACAAGTTCTTTAATTAGCGAAGACTCGATTGGATACGTTTGCATAGTTTTAAGTTTTCATTGTGAAGTACCTCCTGTTACTCGTATAACCATCTTTTAAATTTGGGGAAATGATGAATTAAAAGTCTTAATGTTCCTCTAAGTAATGCTTTAATCATATCATACAATAGACAGCCAAGCATTACTGTTATTATTAATTCCATTACTCGTATTTTTGGATTACGTTTTCGAATTTCTTTACTGTAGACCTTGGACGAAGTTTCCCAGAGTTTACCTGGTCTATAAACTCCTCAACAACGTCTATCAATTCAGTACCCATCTCGATAGAGTCGGTAATCAATTCATCTGCGTTCTCGGAAAGTACGCCAACGGCTTTTCCTTCAGGAGTATAGATAACTCCGTTTCTAATCTTCAGTTTCATCGTCTTCAAACATTTTGTTTACGTTATTAAAATTGTTCAGATAGTATCGGCAATCCATTACTCGTTGCTGTATCGCTGCAATGCGTTCATCATTCCTAAGCACGTCGAAAATTGCTATCTTTTCCGCAAGAGGAATATCATCATAGCTATGCAGGAATTCAATTTCTTTACATGCCGCTTCGTAATCCTCCGCTATACCTACGAAGTTGTACATCAATTTCTTTTTCTCCAGTTCAACTAACTTCTCCGGAGTATTAACCAACCCATATACCAGCCTGGCTTTGGACTTATCCCATAGCCACATGTAGCAGTCCAGCTGCCAATGGTATAAAGGATTTATCGGCTTGGCTCTGGCCCTATTGAATTGGAATATAGTCCAGTTTCCTTTAGCATCCAGAATCATATCCTCGTCCTCGTCCTGGAAATCCATTTCTCCTTCTACAAAATCATTATACTTCCGTACAATATTCTTTTTGAAGAACCGTTGCTTCAGGATGGCGTAGTTCGTTATTATATCTTCTTCAATCATTGTGCCCTTCTCCATGTACTTGGATATAATATCTTCTGTACGTCCGGTAGTGTACACAGTATACAAATCGGCAAGGTGCGTCTTACATTTGTCGCTCAAGTTAGGCACGTCTTTAACTGGCTCGTACTTGTCAATCTTTATTTTCTGCTTGTCCATCATGGCCTTCAACTGCTTGGCTTTGGCCGTATCTCCTTTACCGGCGTCCTGTAGGTCAAGTAGTTCACTCTTTTTCTTTGTCCACATTTCCTTTGCTTCAGTCCACATTTGCATGTTACTCTTGCCGCGTGGCTCCTGCATTATGTAACCAAGACTGGATGCGCTGAATAAGAATTTATCCCAGCCTTCTCTCTTGAAATCAATATTATTATTAAAACTAAATCGCTTCGTCGTAGTAACCATAAATTGTTTTTGTTGGTGATAGAAAAGAGGCCAGCGTAGACACGCCAGCCGTTCGAATTGTCATTCGAGATTTGGTAGAAACAGCTTTATTTCTTCATTAACATCTTGTACTTTTCATTGTACGCAGTTAACAAATCCTCGTTCTTTAGAAACTCCCTGTATTTTTCGAGGACCTCAATCGTCTTGGAACTGTTAATCAACTTCAGTACACGCTCGTTCTCTTTGTTCTCGTTTGTAACTGAATTTGATTGGTTGTTTGGAACTGTCCCAGACGGACGGAAAATAGAGCCGAAACTTTGCTCACCAATTTTTATTGCCTCTTCGAAACCGGATAGAGTTACAAGGTCCTCAATGGTTAAATGTGTTCTAACGGATTTACCTACCGTCTTGCAAATTTCCTCCTCGGATAATTTGTAGATGGCATACTGCTTAATCAATCCATCAACCACTGCGGTTTGTTTCATCTTCAGTTTCTCCTCGGTTGAAACGTCGCCTATCATTTTCTTCTTCACCGCGCTATAAACTTTGTTCACAATGTCGTCGTCAAGCACTGCGAATACGGCGTTACGGAAAGCGATGGCGGCTGCGGCATTTCCTATAATGGATGCCATGTCTTCAGTCACGCGGATTCCTTCCCTCGTGAGCAACGATTTCTTTATCGTTGTCTTGATTGCGTAGTTCGTCTCGAGGTCGAACGCCATTGCTTCGGCTGTAACGTGCGTCTTATCGAAGTCCGTTACTTTCTGGTCAATCCGTAAATTACCGTACTGCCTTGCAATGATTCGCGCGAGATGAACGCTCGGGCCGGTGATGTTCTTGCCACCCTTGGACAGCGAATAATTACATTTGGCTGCCGTTTCTTTATCCAGCGTTGCAATCGTCATGGCTTTATTAATTGCCTGTTGCAAGTTCCTTGGAAAACGTTTTGCCGTCATAATCTGCATGTCCACTACTGCTTTGTCTGTCTGGTATACTGCCATGCCATTCGTCGGCTCGGTGTATACTTCTTCTGCGTCCACGTACTGTGTGTCTGGCATAAATTTGTTTTACTTTGCTAGGTAATTCCAGCGGTTAATTAAATCTTGTTGCTGTTTCAATTTCTTAATCTTCCGCGCCAATGGGTACGGATTCTTTGTGCGGGCTAACTGGTACTCCAACGCTACAATCTGGCGTTGAAGTTGCTCGAAGGTCTTGGGCTGTACTGCGGCTTGCTGCATAGGCGGATTTTAAATTTAAATACAAAGATAATAGAAAAACCCCTAACAAAATGTTAAGGGTATGTTAAATAAATGTTAAAATTGTGTATATATACGCGTGCGCTCGCAGTCATATAGTATACATCATTTATTTTTTCTTGGGTGCTGGCAAAGGATTATCAGGCAAGTCGCCAGGTTTAAATGCTATCCAACTCCAACCCTGTCCTGGTACATAGACGAACAACCACCAGCCTGCTTCACTAGGCGGCAAGTTAATTGGATGGCTTGGATGAGGAGCGTTAGGGTCTACTGGTGGCGGCTCAGTAGGTGGCAAATCTCCGGGTAGAGTTTGGTCGGGATGAGGAGCGTTAGGGTCTACTGGTGGTTTAGGCCAAGCACCTCCTGGCGGCACTACGATTGGATGGAACGGGAACAGAGGCAAGTCATGGTTTGGACGCTCTCCTCCACCACCAGTAGGAGGTTCTCCTGGCCATACTCCACCTGGAGGAACTACGATTGGATGAAAAGGAAATAGAGGCAGGTCATTGTTAATTACAGGTGGCTGTCCTGGCAATGGCGGCTCTGTTGGAGGCACTAAAGGTACGATTAACGCTTTGAAAGGTTCCATAAACTGTGGTTTAAATTGTTATTAATAGTTCTCTTTATACTTATCTAATTCTCTTTGCATATCTTCCATCTTCTTTTTATCTTCTGCCTCCTTCTTAAGACGTTTCTTTCTTCTAATTAATACAAAAATGAAGACGACTAAAGCCCCGATAGCTTTAATAATTTCTATCAGGGCGTGGAGTTCACTCTCCGTTAGTGTTGCTTTATTCGCAAATATTATTTCCATTTAAGGAGACCAATCAAATTTAGAAGCCAAAGTATAACTATAAGAACAACCAAGATGTGTATTATCATCTTTATGTTTGCATCAGTAATAAATCTATTAACCAAGTAAAGAACCAACCCTACTATAATTAATACTACTACTATGTAAATTAGAGTGCTCATGATAGATTATTTAATGAATGAGAAATTTATTTCCTTTGGGGAAAGCTCGATTCCGGCTGCATCAATAGGAGTTGCTATCAATTTATAAGCTCCTAGTGGTGGCGGATTCCATGTGCCTGCATAATAGTCTCCCTTTCCATTATCCCCATGCAAGCAGAACGGTTGTGCCTTGTCTATATATAATGTATTCTGTACACCAGATAGTTCAAACTTAACACGAGATACAGACGCATCAGTAACTAATGCTTTCATGTTAAGTTTAGACCCATGTATTGCAAGGCTGTAGCTGCCACCTTCAACTATGTCAATTCCCTCTGTGTCAGTTGAAGCATTGATTAATCTGAATCCGGTAACAAGACTAGACGATGGTGGAAGTACCTTCTCTCCTAATACCATTATTTTCTTTGTGGAATCAACAGTTTCGCCTACTCCGGTGACAGTAACTTTTACATCATAGGTACCTTCTTTTAATTTGGCAACTATACCAGTAAAGCTATGCACATCTTTTGGCAATTGTACTGTAGCATCATCATCCAGCATTAGTTCCAATTTTTCTACTGGTTCTGGTTCAGGAGGAAATGGCAATACTGGTGCATCATCTTCTGTCAGGTCGCTATCACCATCGACTCCGGCTTTATCTCTTACCAAAGCGCCAAGCACATCTGGAGAGTTTAGCTCATAAGCATACGGCGGCATTGTAATACTGGTAGCATTACCCAATACTCTTTCACCAATGTATTTACTTCCATAGGTATTTCCTCTGGCTAATATTTTCCCATCTTCTGCATACTCTAAAGCATCATCACCAGACTCGAAGTGATTGTTCTCTACCAATACCTCTGAACCTATAGCCGCCTGTACCAAGCATGATACTTTACCATCTACAGCAGGGTCAAAGAAATTACAATAGACATGGAAGCCTTTGGCCTTCCGCACTCTTGGCATACGAGCCACACAATACTTCCAGTAGTAACAATGGTGGATAGTTCCTTTTAACTTTCCTTCATCCGGGTCTGCATTGTCAGCGCCTATAAGATTAGGCAAGTTGTGCTCTCCCCAAACATCATACCAGAACTTGCACCATTCAATAGTAAAGAAATCAGAGCCTTTAGTTACATCGATAGCGCCATCAGCGCAGTTGTTTGGAGAACAATGGCTAATAAAGAAATTTGAACTTCCGCCACCTGCCGCTATGCCATCGCCTCCTGGATTAGTACAGGATATGTTCTTAATAATAATGTTCTTTGAACCTTCAAGTCGAATAGTACCTATTGTCTTAGCATCCATACCGATACCTACAATAGTTTTATTCGAGCCTACTATTGTGTAACCGATATCTATTGTACCATTAACCTGCACAATCTTTGGAGTGTTTCCAGTTGTAGCCGCTCTGAAATCATCCCTGTTATTAACACTGACAATAGCGCCACCCTTACCACCAGTTGTGCCGCCATTCATCGAAGCCCATCCGTTAACTTTAAGCATAGATTAAATTTTAAATGTGAAGAAAAAGGGAACGATGTAGACACACCGCTCCGTTTGGATAATCGAAACTTACCTTGTGAATAAACTATTTTCTACTGAATTTCAGAGTCCTCAAGGAAATAAAGTTATTTGCAACGCCTGTTCCTGTACTAATCATAGCTATTCTTAGGTGCGCAGGTTTAGTTTCAACTCTTCCTAAAGTAATTGTTGGATAGTTATGATACCTTGCTGTGATAATACCATTCAAGCACCAGACGTTTAATGCTCTATAGTAATCTAGTATTTTCTCTGCGTCAGCCATAGGCAGCGAAAATACTACTTGTTCGTTAAAATATAATGTTAAAGTTTTTGAAGCATAATGGAATGAAGTATAAACTCTAAATAACTCATTAGCCATATCGTCTATTATCTGAAATTTAGCTATTTCAGTTGGAGCTCTTTCTGTTCTTGTATGTGAGTTATCCTCAAAGTTTATATATCCCGATAGAGCCCACTTAGTTGCAGTAACAGGGTCTACATCATACCATGCAAACGCAGCCTTCTTTGCTCCTTTAAAGTATACAGATATGTCTGACGGTTCTGTTTTACTTAAGAATTTACTTCCTGCCTTTACTCTAAATAAATCGTTAGAACTTATACTATATCCTTCTACTGGATACATATGCCATCCAGCGTCTCCATCTTTAAGTTCGCCGTTCCTTGGCAAATACTCTAGTGGATACACATAGTAAGGATTTGGTGCTACATCATATACAAGAGCAGGAAACTCGAATCGCTTTACTGTGTCCATTCCTTCGAATCTTACAGCATGTACACCTCCATGATGGCCTTCATCGCAGTGATACAGATAGTAGTATTCGCCCATCTTAACTAAATTACCTGAGAAGCTATTGCCTGCCATCTTTGGTGCTGGATGTTGAATACCTTGTTTTCTTATTGTCTTAACATCAATTCCGTAAGTATGCAATGCAACAAGATTCTTGTCAAACAAATGCCACTTGTTAGTCTGACCGGCTCCCCAAAATTCTCCATGTACATTACAGATTATAAATTCACCGCAGACTACATACTGTCCACCTGGGTAGATAACTCCATTACCTACTGGAAATACATCATCCATGTAGTCACCGTAGTATTCTTTATGGTCTGAAGGAAATCCATTGTCTATGAACTCTCCAGTAGGAATATCTACAGATGTTAGATGGTTTCCAAGTTCTGTACGGTGAGCATTAAAGACATAATATCTATCTTCAATTGTCTCAAATATTCTCCGGCTCATGTTGTTCCATGTACTTCCTACTGGAGGTACTCCTGTAATAACTACCACTTCCGGTGCATCCCATTCAAAGAAACCGTCTTCTTTTACTCTTAATAGATTTTGTTTTCTTACCTTTAAATAGTAATTTAATTTATAGTCGTCATAGTACACGCAGCCGTCAGGATATATTTGCACTCTGCTCTTTGCAGTAGAACCAGTAGCTATTTCATTCAATGGAACTAAACCAACTTCAGGATTAAGTTCTATTAACCTTACTTTATTATACGAGAATGACTGCTGCTTAGCATACGTCTTACCATTAAGTACAAATGGCATATCGCAGTATTGCCATTCGTTTACAGCATAGCATCCCCAATTATTTACCAGATTCCATTTCAAAGCTTTTGGATTTGTATAGTCTCTGTTATACTCAAGGAAGTAACAAAATATTCTGGTAGGGTCGTCGTTAATTACATTTACGCTGTAGTTGGTGCTCATCCAACAGATTGTAGCTCTATACACAAAGCTATTATCGAACACCTGTATCCTCTGGTTACCTCCATCTCCAATCAACTGAAGCCCATTATTATGGTCTGTACAAATGAAAGCCTGATATGTTTGCCTAGTGTCCTCCCAGTAGAATTTATCTTTATAAACCTGTGGTTTCTCCCAATACATTTCTTTGTTGCCACGTTCTTTCTTTAGATTAAATTCCTTATCATAGTACCGAACGATACCATCTGTAGTAATAATTGATAGCGTATCTGTTTTCTCATAGTAAGATATATCTCTAACAGTAAATCCGCTAACTTCTATTTCTTTTGTGGATTCAATTCCGCCTATCCTATCAAGATTTGCTCTATGAACTTTAGTACCGGAACCATAGAATAAGTAGTCACCTACTACAATCATCCTGCCAGGCTGTGGAACAGTAACTCTATTTACTTCTTTACCATCCATGCTCAACACAACAATAAGGTCTCTGCTATTCCAATACCAAACGTCTTCCTGGCCGCCGTAAGCAACATATATAAAGTCGTCACTAACTGCTAATCCAGTTACTTCTGCTTGTTCTCCTTCGTAAAGCCCAATCATAGATGGATAAGTTCTACCTATGTATGGAGTATATTCCCTGCCAAATACAAATTGAACTTCGCTATTGTCGGTTTCTCTTGTAGCCCATAACCCACTTAGTGTAAAAGACCAGTCTGCTCTAAACACATACTGGTTAAACCAGTCAACAAACTTCTGTTTTGTATAGTCAGGTAGTCTATATCCAGCAAACAAATCATTAGCGTCTATCAATATGTGAACACATCTTCTTACCTTTTCTTCTGTTATATCTGGAAATCCTTCACAAGATTGTTTCAATGGCTGGCCTTCATCAATAAATCTATTAGCAAATTCATCTGCCCATGTCATCTTTTTATAAGCATCTACACCAGCCCAGTATACAACTCCATTCTTAACACATACCGCACATGCAGCCATTCCTCTAGTATCAAATACTGGTTCAGAAATTCTAATGTTGTTCTTTGGTATTCTAAAGCAAGATGTTTTACTTTCATTATATCTGCAAGTGTAATAGTAATGATTTGTTCCAGAGTCCATATCATTAGCTTGCTCCATGTTATAGAACTTGTTAGGCCCACTTATCTTCTGCGAATTGTTCCCGATAACATTCTCCCAGTATGAACGAATGTTGTTTGTAGTTAATCTTAATTTATAGTCACCGGCAGGTAAATTATCCCTATCATCAATAGTTTCTGTGTAAGTTCTGTTTGCATATAACTGCTTAAAGTTCCACAAGTTTTTAATAAATGTTCCATCTGGAGCCATTAGGTCGGCGCTTGCTCTACAATTTTCTGCTACGGTATAGCTGATTTTGATTTTCATTCTGTTACGAGTTTAAAGAACACGTCAAGAGGAACAGATGTTTCAATATTTTCTATTGAGGATAACTTAAATGGATTATACTCTATCTCTACTTCCTGTTTCATCATCTTCTCTGTCTCGGAAGTGTAGATTTTGTAGCCTTCTGTGTCAGTTTTAATCTTGAACAACCCATTTTCCTGGTAGCCATACTTGTCGAACAACTCCTTTTGGCTGGCAGTTGAGGCATCTACATTTGGAGTTAAATGTTTCTTTAGTTTGTGTAACCAAAACTTAATGTAGACAGGTAGCTTTTCTCTGATTAATCCATCTACTTCTTCATTCAATTTGAGTACTTCGCTTAGAGGCAGTTTTGCTTTTTCCATATATTTAAAATGTTTTTGCTATAATTGCTAAGTCTTCGTAGAATCTAATATTTTTACAATCAGTTACTACTCCAAATGCTGTGTTAATTACTCTGCCACCACTCGCATCTATATCTGTGAAACTTGCTAATACATTACAATCTGCATTAAGGTCTAAAATAAGTTTTGCTTTGACAGTTGTACTACTCGAAATAAATGAAAGTATAGAACCTTTCCTTGACGCATTAGCAAGAAATGTACCTTGAATAGCATATACCACATCTTGTTGTAATGTTACAATAGAAGCAGATGTTACAGTATTAAGATACTCTACACATTGCCATCCATAGGAACCTCCCCATGTAACGTTAGCTGCTGTAGCACTTACTAGCTGAATACACATAAGTTCTGCTAACAGAGTTATTGTTTGACTTGAATTTACAGCTATATTATTCCAGCCAGTTCCTGGAGTATTCAATGTAGGTGAAGATAATAAAGTCAGAGTGTTGCCATTTGTATATGTATCTATAGCGCTGTTTATTGTTAAAGTTCCTGTACCATAATTTATTATTGCACTTAATACAACATCTCCATTTATAGTAAGATTATTATTTACGGAATATGAAGCTGTTGAAGTCCATGAAGTTCCATTATGAACAATATTCGTAGTACCAAATAAACTGCCACTTGAAGTACCTAATGTTGTATTAATAGTCATAGTAAACCCATTCAAAGTAAGGGAATTACTATTAATTACTAGCGCATTTACAGTCCAATTATCTGCTAATGTTTTTGTTACAGTTGTTGCTCCACCAGCACCAGTCAATTGATTAGTCAATACCCTACCATTTGACGTTAGCGTTCCAGTACCTAATGCAAGAATTATTGCAGCACTTC
>Ga0137433_1001278_pt1 | contig 10811 bp, 7 predicted proteins | sample EasRivERMZT840_2_FD_102335 | JGI IMG/M metagenome (GOLD analysis project Ga0137433, IMG submission 102335) | Soil microbial communities from meander-bound floodplain in the East River, Colorado, USA - East River MetaG ERMZT840_2 | ecosystem: Environmental > Terrestrial > Soil > Floodplain ...
AAAGGCCGTGACGTTTTCTCCCAGCGTGTAAATCTCTTTCCCTTCACTGGCCGCCACGTCGTTGGTGATCACCCACCTTGCCGACGGCGACGGCGTCGTCACTCCCAACGGATCGTTCAGGTAGGTGCCGTGTTTCTCCGCTTCCCACGCGATGGCAGTGGAACCGGAGGATTGGAGAATCGTCACCGCGCCCCGGGTCGCGGGGGCAAGTAGCACCAGAAGCAGTGGTAGCAAGACGCCAAGGAGTAGTTGAAATGGAACCAAGGGCCGTTTGGATGTTTTCATAGCGCAAGGGTTGAAGTGTCTGGATCCGATTTGGTTGTCTGTTCCCCGCGGACTGGTTCAAGGCCACCATCGCTTTCGTCCAAACAAACAGACCGCTGCCCTGAATGGCTATGCACCAGACTGTAAGGAGATTGAGTTAAGCTTGTAACAGAACAGCCTGTTTTTGCATAGAACATTCTGCTGCAATCCTTGGACAATTCTCACCCACCGAAACCAAAGGCGTCTGTCGCAAATCACGAACAGCACAGCTCGACTGAGGCGATTCTGCTCCGGGCTGCGCAGCAACTACTTGCCTTGGCCAAACACATTCGCGATCGACTCCCGCAGCGCTGCTACCATGCACCGCGTCTGCGCCGTTGTCATGCAGTAGGGGGGCATGAGCACAATGACGTTGCCGATGGGGCGGGTCAGCACACCGCGGCGGGCCATCGCTTCGCAGACGCGGATGCCGGCGCGCTCGCGCAAATCGAACGGCTCGCGCGTGCGCCAGTCCTTCACCAATTCGATGCCAGCGATGAGGCCGACCTGGCGAATGTCTCCGACGTTTGGCAACGGCCAGAGTGTTTCGAGTTCGTCGCGCAAAGTGCGTTGCAATCGGGCGCGGGCCTGGAGAGAGGCGCGGCTCTGCAGCACATCGAGACTCGCGAGCGCGGCAGCGGCGCCAAGTTGGTTGCCCGTGTAACTGTGGCCGTGGAAAAAGGATTTGAACTCTTCGTATTCGCCCAGAAAGGAATTGAAGACTTCCTGTGTCGTGAGTGTCGCAGCCATCGGCACGTAGCCACCCGTGAGTCCTTTGGCTAGCGCGAGGAAATCCGGCTGGACGCCTTCGTGCTGGCAGGCGAACAAAGCAGGACAGGCTTCCAGCCCGTCCCAGACTTGCTCAACGCCTTTGCTATGTTTTCCGGCAACAGATTGACGTGTTCCATCGCCATTCGGGACAGGCTGGAAACCTGTCCTGCCAAAGCCCGTCATCACCTCGTCCGCAATCAGCACCGCGCCATGACCACGCGCGATGTCGGTCGCCTTGCGCAGCCAGCCGGAAGGCTGCGGAATCATTCCGGCCGCGCCCTGCATGAGCGGCTCGAAGACGAATGCGGCATACGGCTCGCCGCGCTTCTTCTGTTCGGTGAAGGCCTGCTCGACCTTGCCCACGCACTCCCAGTTGCATTTCCGATAGTTCCTGGAGTCGGCGCGCTCGGGCCTGGCGCGGTTGAAAGGGCAGCGATAGCAATAGGGAGCCATCACTTTGTCAGTCTTGAAAAGCAGGCCGGCGTAGCTTTTGTGGAACAAATCGATATGGCCCAGACTGACGGCGCCCACGGTGTCGCCGTGGTACGCGCCTTGAAGGGAGAGAAATTTCGGGCGCTTGAGGCCACGCAAGCGCCGCGCGTATTCGTGGGCCAGCTTGAGCGCGACTTCCATCGCCGTGGAGCCGTCGTCGGAGAAGAAAACTTTCGAAAATTGCCGATTGCGGCTTGCCGATTGCCGATTGGCATCAGCGCGTGGTTTCGGGGAATTGGCAATTGGCAATCGGCAATTGGCAATGGTCACAAGCCTTGCTCCCAGCAATGCCGCCGGCTCACTTGCCAGCCCCAAGGCGGAACTGTGAGCAATCTTCTGCAACTGCCGCTGGATGGCGCCATCGATCTTCGGATGCCGGTGTCCATGGAGGTTGGTCCAGATGCTGGAATTGGCATCCAGGTATTCTTCCCCCTTCACGCCACGCAGCACAGCGCCCTTGCCGGAGACGATGACGATGGGTTCACGCTTGAGCCAATCGCGCATCTGGGTAAAGGGATGCCAGACGTGGGCGTGGTCCAGTTTGGCCAGCGGATGCATGGGTTACGTCGTGCCGGAGGCGCGAGGCGCGGGGCGCGAGGCGCTAGAGGCGCGGCCGAGAGCATGGCCGAGGGCGGCGATGTCTTCCGGCGTATGCGCAGCAGTGACGGTAAGGCGGAGGCGGGCCGCGCCGCGCGCGACGGTGGGATAGCGGATGGCGGGGATGAACAGGTTTTGTTCGCGAAGCGTGGCGGCGAGTTCGACAGCTTTGGCCTCATCGCCGACCAACAGCGGGATGATCGCGCTCTGCACAGGCGGTAATTCCCAACCGGCGTTGATGACGACGTTTTTGGCTTGATCGACGTTCTGCCAGAGTCGCGCGCGGAGGACTTCGCCTTCATCCGACTGGACCAGGCGAATCGCGGCGGTCGCGGCTGCAGCAGCGGCGGGCACCGGAGCCGTGGAAAAAATGAGACTGCGAGCGCGGTTCACGAGCAAATCGATGAGCGGCCGGGAGCCGCAGATGTACCCCCCCGCCGCGCCAAACGCCTTGCCGAGCGTGCCCATCTGGATTTCGACGCGCTGTGCGAGTTCGCAGGCTTCGGCCAGGCCGCGGCGGTTTTGTCCGAAGAGACCGGTGGCGTGGGCTTCGTCGAGCATGAGCATCGCGCCGTATTTGTCCTTCAATTCGATGATTTCGCGGAGCGGGGCAAGGTCGCCGTCCATGCTGAAGACGCTTTCGGTGATGATCAGGATGCGGGTGTTTTGAGATTCGAGTTTCGAGTTCCGAGTTTTGGCGGCAGCCCACTTGAGTTTCTTTTCGAGGTCGTTGGAATCATTGTGGGCGAAAACACGCAGCTTGGCGCCGCAGAGGCGGGCGGCATCGACGACGCAGGCGTGGACGAGCTTGTCGATGATGATGACGTCATCCTTGCCCATCAATGCGCCGATGGTGCCCAGGGCCGTGGCGTAACCGCTGGAGAAGGAAAGCGCGGCCTCGGTGCCCTTGAATTCGGCGAGAGCTTGCTCCAGTTCGTGATGGACGCCCAGCGAACCGCAGATGAGCCGGGACGCTCCCGAACCTACGCCCCATTCGGCAATGGCCTTCGCCGCCGCTTCCCGCAGCACAGGGTGATTGGCGAGGCCAAGATAGTCGTTCGAGGAGAGGTTCAGCAGCGATTGTCCGTTGATCTGGATGCGGGGGCCTTGTGGAGATTCCACCCGGCGCAGTTCACGGTAAAGGCCGTCAGCGCGGAGATCTGCCAGCTCGTCTTTAAGTTGTCGGTCAATACGGTTCATCGATGCGGCGCATGATTATCCCAATGCGCCGCCACGGGACAGACGCAAATGCAAAGGGACGCCGGATGGCGTCCCTCGCAAAGTCGTATTGAGGAGAGCGGTTACTTGGAGAACTTCTCGAAGTCGGCCTGGTCGCCCTTGAAGGCCTTGGCCTTCTCGCCGACGCGGACGATTTTGAGCGAATTGATTTTGTCGCCCTTTTCGATCTTATTGACCACGTCCTGCCCCTCGACGACATGGCCGAAGACGGTGTGCTTCATGTCGAGCCACGGAGTGGCAACGTGGGTGATGAAGAATTGGCTGCCATTGCTGCCGGGGCCGGCGTTAGCCATCGAGAGGATGCCGGGGCCGCTGTGCTTCAGATCGGGTTTGCACTCATCCTTGAACTTATAGCCGGGACCGCCGGTGCCGGCGCCTTGCGGGCAGCCGCACTGGATCATGAAATTAGGAATGACGCGATGAAACGTGATGCCGTCGTAGAAGGGCTTGTCCTGTTTCTTCGGCGCGCTGCCGTCCTTGGAATAATTCTTTGTGCCTTCGGCCAGGCCGACAAAATTGGCAACGGTCAGCGGGGTCTTCTCGTATTCGAGCTGGCAAACAATCTTGCCCTTGGTGGTGTCGAATTCGGCGTAAAGTCCATCAGCGAGTTTGGAATCGGCGGCGGAAGTAGTCATAGGCGTGGTAACAAGTACGAGCGCAGCGAGCGCGGGAACCAGAATTAAGTTCGTGTTCATAGCGGGGCGTATCCAAAAGGATTTCGCGTCGGAGAGAAAGACTTTTTTCGTGCGAAAAGCGCGAGTGCAACAAGGGCCAGGGTGCCTCAAGGTTCCGCTCGTCGATGAAGGGCAACAAGCAGGACATTGAGAATTCAGACCGCGCCTTTGACTTCGGCCAGCCGCACCCAATCCCTGGTTTCCGTGGAACGCGCAATGGCCACGAGTGCGCGCATCGCCTGAACGCCGTCGTCAATACTGGCGCCGCGCTGCGGGGCGCCGTCGAGGATGGTTTCCGCGAAGGATTCGAGTTGCAACTTGTAGGCATGGGCGTCCTCGCCAAGCGGGCGGCGATATTCGCGATCCCGGGCGGAGAAACATTCGACCTCGCCGGACTTGTGATGCCACGAAAGAAATGCCCGGCCCTTCACGCTCCCGTGTTCGCCCTGGACGTGGAAGCCTTCCTCGAAATCGCCCCTCACCGGGATCGTAAGATCGAGATGGCCAAGCGCGCCGTGAGCGAACTCGACATCGACATACCAACACAACGCCCCATTGCGCTCCAACACCCGCGCGCGTACGCTCACGATCTCGCCGCCGAGCCAGCGCGCCGTGTCCACGAGGTGGCTGCCGTGGGTGAGAAGGAAATATCGGCGCTTGTCAGCTTTGGGATTGCCCTCTGGCTTGACCGCGTCGGAACTGGTTTCACGGACGGGTTGGAGATTGTCCGTCATCGTGTAGCGATACACGGAGTCCCAGTACCAGGCGCTGAACGACAGGAGCTGGCCGATTTCTTCCTGAACGAACTTCCGCGCGAAGGCGACGCCGGGATCGAAACGACGGTTGTTGCCGATTTGGAACGTGAGCTTCGATTCGTGAACGCGGCGCCGCAGTTCCTCACATTCCTCGATGGCCACGCCGAGCGGTTTTTCCACAAGCACATGTTTGCCCGCGCGAATGGCCTTAAGCGCCAGCGGCACGTGGAATTGATCCGCCACGCCGATAAGCACTGCCTCGATGCGGTTGTCCGCCAGCATCTCGTCAAAGTCGCGGTAGGCAAAGCGCGCCTGGTGCATCGCGGCCATCCGCTCGCGCAGATCGTCGGCAAGATCACAGATGGCGGTCAGTTCGACGTTGTGCGCCTTCTTCGCCGCGTCGAAATGGGCGATTTGCGCAATGGGTCCACAGCCAAGGATGCCGAGCCGCAACAGGCGCGCGTCTTTGTTCATCGGCTGTTGGGCAGGAACAACTCGACTGGTTCCGGCCGCCCGTTCAGGCGCAACACCACGGAGCGATCGCGAATCTCCAGGCAATGTACCCGCACGTTGGTCTGGCCGACACGAACCCGCGCCTCTTCGCCTCTGGCAAAGGTCTGGTTGTTGACCATCGCCAGCCGTTGGTTGCCCATGCCGGAGAGACTGCGCAAGACGAGCGTATCCGGCACCGGTGTGGGCACGACGGTCCTCTCCCAGAGCGGTTCGATGGGTGTGGCGGAGTTCGGGATCGCCTTCAAGGCCAGCAGCCTCTCCAACTTGTCCTTGTCCAGCCAACTGTCTTCGCCCCGGTGCATCCAGTCGATGACGCGATAGAACTGGTAGCGCTGTTCGGCGGCAATCAGGGCGTGGACTTGCCCGCGCGTATAGCCGTTGTCCAGAATGCGGTTCAATTCGGCCCTGTCGTTCTTCGCGGTCACGTATTTCCAGGACATCAGTTCGCAGAAACCCTCGACGGTGTCCTTGTGCAGCGTGCGCGCCTTGTCATTGTGCTCATTGAGCCAGGCGTGGGTGTATTCATGCGCGCACGTCGCCATGAACTGCGGCTTGAGGATGCCCGAGAGCAGATAGATTCGATGGTCGTAGTTGGTGCCGTCGGACGTGGTCGAGCGGGTCAGGCCGAGAAGCTTTTCCGGATCTTCGACCGAGGGCTTGCGGTGGAATTCCTTGATGAAATCGTCGCGGTTCACCAGGTAGGGCGTGATGTTCGCGTCGGCCAGCGGCGGCCAGTGGGCCAGCATCCGCTGCATGTCGCGTTTCACCTCGTGAAAAATTTCGCGGGCTTCGAATTCGGAAAGCACCGCCCCTTTCGCATCCCACTCGCACAGAATGCGCCCGTCCTCCAATCTGAGAAGTGTCCGCGGATTGGCCGCCAGGCTGCAAATCGAACAAACCACTTTCGATTTCGTGCAAGCCAGGCAGACGTGTTTCTTGATCTGGCGCACGGTGTCCTCCACCACGTAGATGCTCTCGATGAAAGGGCCCTGGCAGATTTCGCAGCGGCTCGGAGTTTCCGCCGACACGCCGTCGGCAACCAGCGAGTTCCAAAGAAGAAGCAGCCAGCCGCCCGCGGCGGCAAGGCGCGAAAGCCTGCCCGGCGTCCTTCCAATGCCCGACAACATGGGCAGCGCTCTATCACGGCGAAGGAAAATCTTCAAAAGGAAGTTTTCCGTCCGCGGTTGCGCGGCGTTGAGCTTTCGAGCGACGGCACGCGGCCAACTTCGGCGGTCAGGGTCAGCGTTTCGCGGGCAAACTCCCATTCCGGCCCAGCCACTCCATTGTTTCGTTCTTCAGTTCGGTACGTTCTCCGGTGTTCAGGCCGGTCGGATCGAACCTCAGGCGGTAATGCAGCGTCAGCAGTCGCGCCAATTCCGCCGCGCTGACGCCGCCCTCGCTTCCAATTCGCCCCAGCCACGACGCCAGCGTCTCGCCTTCGCGCCGCTCGAGCCCAAGCTCTGCGAGCCTCCGTTCGATCAGATAGAATTCCGAATCCAGACCAAGCCGTGCCAACGCGCTTGTGCCCGTCGATGCCTTCTGCCTCGCCCGGCTCCATTGCTTTTGTGTCATCAGGCGCCAGACCGTCAGGCCAATCAACGGCACCACGATCCAGATCAGGTATCGCTTCCACTCGCCCTTGCCCCAGCGCCACTTCGAGAACTCGAACCACACGCGCGACCAGGCGTCCGAAATCTTCTCCCAACCCGTCGCCCGCGCCGCCTCGGTGGCAGCCCACGAGGCCGGCGTGTTGTCCACGTCACGCCAGGCGCCGTTCACCCACGCGAGACACCAGGCATGCGCGTGCCGTTCGCGCACGACCCATTGTTTGCCCTTCCGCTCCTGCACCGAATAGCCGACCGCGTACCGCGCCGGCACGCCCGCCGCCCGCAGCAACATCGTTGTTGCAGAGGCGAAATGTTCGCAGTGGCCCGCGCGGGTCTTGAGCAGGAACTCGTGGAGCGCCGTGTCATTCGAACGCCGCCGCCTCGGCTCCTGCCACGTCGTGTAGCGAAACTCCTTCGCCAGAAACGCCGCCACAGCTTTCAACGATTCTTCCGGCGTGCGATCAGCCAGTTTCAACTGCCCGGCCACGTTGGTTACCGCCGCCCGCTCCACGCCGGGCACCTCGCTGTCATCCTTGTCGGGTGGCGTGTCGATGGATGCGCCTTCGTCATACAGGGCGCGGAAGCGCACGAAGCCCGGCCCCTCGGCCACGTTCAGCACTCCGAGCGTGTTGGTTTCGAGAGTGTCGGCCAGCAATTCCTCCAGCCGGGCGACACCGTGCGGCACGGCAAGCAGTCCCCGGCCGCCGGAGAGAAACTGCGAGACAGTAACGATCTTTGAAGCCGGCTTGTTCGGAATCAGTTTCCACGTGGTCAAATCGTTTTCGGAGTTGATGCTGAAGAGATCCTGTTTCGGCGCAGCCCAATACGGCGATCGGAACAGTTTGTAACTTGCCTCCCGCAGGAGCGGCGGTGGCGCGCCGTCCGCCTCGACACGAAGCACGATGCTGCCGGACAGCTTCAACCGGCCAATCGCTCCCAGCATGGTGCGGCTTTCCTTCGGATCGAAACCCTTGCCGCCGCCCGCCAGCTTCGCAATGAGCATGCCATCGAGCCGCCGCATCAATTGCTGCATCTCCCGCATACCGGACTGCGCTGCGAAGCCGAGTCCGACAACCGCCAGCAGGCACCCGGCCCACATGGCGACGGAAAAACTTCGCGGCCTCCGCGTCCACAACGCCCAACCTGCCAGTGTCACCAGCCCGATGGGGAACCAAATCGTTTTTTCATTGGCTGCGCTCGCTGCGAGCAGGCACGCCGCGAAGTAAGGCCACGCGACGTTCAGGCCGCCCTGCTTGTCCTCGTAGGAGTCGACGTAAGGAGGCCCTGATCTCTTCTGAATCATGACCGAACCGGATATTTGAGCCTCCTCACGTCGGCTTCTACGGGCAGAATTGGAAGTGCGTTGCCGCCGCAGCCAGGGGGAAAAGGTGCTCCACGGCATCCGCTCGCGCTGGCTGAACGCCTGTGCCACCACAATGGGCAAAAAGGTCACCGGCAGCCAAAGCAGCATCAGAATCACTGAACGCGCGCTCTTATTCACGGCCGCCAGCCGGTTGGCCGGGGAATTATTGGCGGCCAGGCTGGTCACCGTGTTCGCGCCGTCATTCGCGACGAAGGCGACCACAAACGCGCCGAGGAAGAGCAACACGCAGAGGTTCCAGATTCGATCGAGATCGATTTGCGCGAACTCCCACCGCGCGTGAATCCAGCGCGGGGCTTCGAGCACCGTCGCCAGCAAGACACCGAGCCAAAGAAATCCTGCCTGCCAGCTCCAGAAGAGCAGCGCCGCCCCGACAAGAAACGGAGGCGGGTTCATGACAGCATTCCTTTCAGCGCCTGCAAACCTTCCGTCACCTTGCCGGCTTCGAGCACATGGAAATTCTCCGAAGCGTCCTCCGTGTGCGCGGCGCGAAACTTCTCTGCTGCGCCGGCATCGACCACGACCAGCACCAACACCGGCAAGCCTCGAGTCCTAAGCTTGCGCACCAATTCACGCCGCGGTTCGTCCCAGGCCACCAACACGCACACGCAGCCGCACACTGCATCGGCGTGGCGCATTACCAGTTCCTCCAGTGCGCGGAATGGTTTGTCCCTGCATGGCTGGACGGCGGCAAGGATTTCGAGCGCCTGTTCCGCCTGGCCCAATCCGCGTCCTGTGGTGAAGCATACCGCCTGTGGCCCAATGAACATCAGGTCGAGCAGCGATTCCTGCGTGCCGACCGCACAGGCAAAGGAAGCGGCGACGGACACGGCCTCTTCGAAGGCGGCGGAGTTTCCTGACTGTGTTGTAGTAGCCGACGTGAGGAGGCTCTGATCGATTGGTGTTCCGTGTTTCGTGTTCCGTGATTTGATCGAGGCCCGCTTATTCTTACCACCACTGCTAACCGGTGGTTGAATGAACGTATCCAGAATCAGCGCGTGGCGGACGAAGAACTCGTCTTGAAACTCCTTCACGATGGGCCGCCCGGTGCGCGCCCAGCTTCGCCAGTGAATGTGCCGGCGCGGATCGCCCGGACGATAGTCGCGCAACGACACAAATTCCTCCGACTCGCCAATGGCCGCCGCCAGCGCCACGCCGCCGCGCTGGTAGGAGCGCGTGCCCGGCAGTGTGATGTCCGGCAGCGGATAGCGCTTCGGCAGTATCAGCACTGTCTCCGGCAGCGGCACGCGCACGAAGCTGCGAAACAAGCCAAACGGGTCGGCCCGCGCGACCGTCACGCCTTCAAAACGCAACGGCCCGCGCCGCAGCGGGACGACCTCAACGCGGGCATCCGCCTCACCACGCATGGATAACGAAGGCAGAAACGCGGGCCTCACCACCGCCGCTCGCTGGTTCAAGGCCGGCGGGAAGGTCAGCAGAATTCGGAAACTGCCGCCCCCGCTCCGATGGCGCAAGTAACGTGAGAATTCAGCCAGGGTTGGGCGCGGGTCGGCCAAGTCTTCCAGTAATTCCAAATCGCGTTGCGCGCGCCCGGAGAGCTTTCGCACCTGCACCGCGTAGGTGAAAGCCTCCTCCACGCTCCCGAAGCGCGGTAGGACCCGCCGCACGGAGAATTTGCCGCGGAAGAAAAATGCCGAGGCCATTGACACCGCGAGCAGGCACACCACGAAGGCGAACGCCTGGAAGGCCACCGTTTGATCCATGTCGATGCCAATGGCGCCGCTCACGATGGCCGCCGTCAGCGCAAGCAACCCCGCCGGCGTGAAGCGGCGTGGCACCCAGTAGCGCAGGCCGGAGGCCAGGCGGTAAAGGCGGAAGCGGAGGCGGGTCATGCGAAAGTTCGAGGTGAGAAATGTGAGGGGTGAAAGAGAACAACACTCACACCGAACCATCGGTATCGAACGAGAATCTGGATCTGCATCTCAATACTTCTCACTTCACACCTCTCACCTCGACGTTTCCACTCAGGCCGGCACCGCCACTTTCTTGAGCACCTCGGTTACGATGCCTGCCGCGGACACGCCGGAGAACTTCGCCTGCGGCTCCAGCGACAAGCGGTGCGCGATAACCGGCACGGCGATCTCCTGGATCTGATCCGGCGTCACGAACTCCAGGCCTTCGAACAACGCCAGCGCCTGCGCGGCCTTCATTAGCGCGAGCGACGCGCGCGGGCTGGCGCCGAGTTGCACACCGGCCGCCTTGCGGGTGGCCCCGGTCAGGTCAACGATGTAACGCTTGAGTTCCTCACTAATGCGGACCTGCTTGACCGCCGCCTTGAGCGCGAGCACGTCCGCCGTTGAGACGCATGAGGCGATGCGTTCGAGCGGATGATTGTCCGCCTGGGCCGAAAGGATCGCCACTTCCTGCTCAGGTGCGACGTAGCCAAGCGTAAACTGGAGCGCGAAGCGGTCCATCTGCGCCTCCGGCAGAGGATAAGTTCCACGAAACTCGACCGGGT
>Ga0137433_1001280_pt1 | contig 10801 bp, 8 predicted proteins | sample EasRivERMZT840_2_FD_102335 | JGI IMG/M metagenome (GOLD analysis project Ga0137433, IMG submission 102335) | Soil microbial communities from meander-bound floodplain in the East River, Colorado, USA - East River MetaG ERMZT840_2 | ecosystem: Environmental > Terrestrial > Soil > Floodplain ...
GATTCCCAAACGGTACCCCCACCCCAGGCTACGCCTGGGGCTACGGTCTGCCGCCGCTTCGCGGCTCAACAAGGATGCGGCTTCGCCGCAACTTCTAATTTGTAGCCAAGCCACCGGCCGGCCACCCGCCGCGTGCGGCGTGACAAAGCGAACTTTCCTCTTCATTGCCGCATGAAGGAAGGAATTTGCTATGAAATGCGGGGCTCGATCCCTTTCAACGATAGTCTTGCTCGTGACGCTGTCCTCGTCACAACTCTCGGCGCAGTCGACGAGCGGTCCGCCGCCGAACATCGCCGGACTTGAGCTGCTCGGACGGGGTTTGGTTTATAGCTTCAACTACGAAAGACTGCTGACGCACCGGATCGGAGTTGGCGGTGGACTTGCGTATTGGTCGATATCTTCGAGTGGGTTGTTTGCGCCCTCGAGCAAGTCCACGACGTTCGTGATTCCCGCCTATCTCTCATGGACACCGATTGGTCGAAACCACAGTCCCTATTTGGCGGCTGGTGTCACTATGGCGACGTCCAAAGCAACCGAGGTCTTACTCGGCAACACCCGAAACCGTTTTGGCGCCTTCAGCACGTTGACGTTGGGGTATCAGTACCGGTCGGGACGCGGAATCGTTGTCCGGCCAACCGTCAGTCGAATCGCCATCGATGGTGACAACGCCTTGTGGCCCGGGATCACGCTGGGGTATGCGTTCTGAAAGATTGCCCTGTGGCACTCTTCAGTGTTAACTAGCCGTCAATGCAAATGCGTCATTTAGCACTCTCTGCTGTTCTGCTGGCCACCGCCGGTCTCAGCGGTGCTCAAACGCCAGAGAACGGCACGCTGCGAGTGAACACGCGACTCGTCGAAGTCAGCGTCGTCGTTCAGGGCAAGGACGGCCCTGTCGCAGATCTGCGCAAGGAAGATTTCACGCTCCTCGACAATGGAAAGCCGCAACGCATCGACCTTTTTGTACTCTCCGATACGAGAACTCCGAAGCAAGTCGGCCCGATGGCGATGCCTTCGGGAACTGTGTCAAACATCTGGAATACCGCCGGAGAAATCCCACGGAGCGCGACCGTCATTCTGTTCGACATGATGAACACATCAAACGACGGCGTAAATCGTGACGCAACCTCGGCAGGACGGGTGACTCTGCCGCGTAACGCCGGCCCCGCAGTCAGAGACACCGTTGGCGCAATGGGTGGAGCCACCAACGCTCTTACGGCTCTCCGCGACCAGAACGATGCGGTCAGGCAACTCGTGAAATATTTGCGCACGATTCGCGACGGAGACCGGGTTGCGCTGTTTGTGCTCGGATATCAATTGAACGTCATCCAGGATTTTACCGGCGATACCAACGTCCTGCTTCGCGCTGCCGAACGGCTCAAGGCGTTGGACCTGGCGGGCATCGAGGTCAGCACGCAGGCACAGCTTGCGGTCCTTCTCGAACCGCCGCCGGTATCGAATCCGGGTGGAAGCGTCACTTACATCGGGACTCCGGGTTTTGCGGACTCCATGGTCGTAGCGGCCGCAATGAACCGCGCCACAGCGACGGCAGATGCGTTCGAGGCCATTGCGCGCCATCTGAACGGCCTGCCGGGCCGGAAAAACCTGGTTTGGATGTCTGCAGGATTTCCCTTCAAGCCGCAAGTGTCTGAACGTATTGTCGGCGTCCAGGCGCAGGCGATCTCTCAGACACCCGATGATTTTTCATCACAGCTCAACCGTGCATCCAAAGCCCTCAATGACGCGAATGTGGCGATCTACCCTGTCGATTATCAAGGGCTGGACGGCGCCTATCCGGAAGTCATGATGCGCCTCGCCGATGCGACCGGCGGCACCGTTGCCTACCGGACCAACGACCTGACCGGCGCAGTCAGAGCGGCCGTCGCGGATGGTGATGTGAGTTACACGTTAGGCTTTTATCCGACCGACGAGCGGTATGACGGAAAGCTTCACGACTTGAAGCTGCGAGTCAACCGAAAGGACGTCGAGCTGCGATATCGCACGAGCTACTACTCGGCACCAAAGGCCCTCACTGAAAAACAACGGCAGGCTCTTGTCGGTGAGCTGCTCGAAAGCAAGACGAACTCATCGCAAATCGGTCTCGTTGCATCGGGCGAGCCGGATCCTGCTGTGCCCGGAAGCTATAAGGTCACAATCTCAATCGACGCGACCAAACTCGACCTCACACAAAACGGCGGCAGGCGGATTGGAAAACTCAGCCTTATCATGCGGCTGGAATCTGTAAGTGCGAAGAATCCGTTGATCGGCCCCGTCCCTCTGAACTTCACTGAGGAACAGTTCCAGAACGTGCTGAAACGTGGTTTCGTCATCCGCCAGACCGTCCAGGCCAGGACCGGCGATCGGCTCCGGATCATCATCCAGGATCAGTCGACGGGTCTGACCGGCGCCCTGTGGGTCGCGCTTCAAACGCCGTAGATCAGATTGTCAGTTTTTCCTCCAGACCATTGTGATGCCTTCGCGGAAGCTCTTCGGTAACAGCGGGTACAACGCGTTCTTGATTGCACCAATGACAGGCTGCGGATAAACGCCATTGGGTCCATGCCGGGCAAATCGCGCGTCGAAATAGAATCCAGTGAGACATCTCTCTTCGCGAAGGCCCAGGCCCTTTCCGATTTGCCGAAGCTCGGCCACCGTGTACTCGCGATAATGACCGGGATCGCTCAGATCCGGCCGGAGCATTTCGTAGGGATTTCGACCCAACAGGAGTTTCACTCTCTTCGTGACCGCAGCCGCGTTCGGCGTCTGGACAATCAGAAGTCCATCTTTGGCCAGCACTGTAACGACGAAAGCGAGAACCAATTGCGGAGCGGTGTGCAGATGCTCGAGAACCTCTGCCATCACCACGAACCGATACGCCGGCAGGTCCGTTCTCCATCTCTGGTGGGACTGTGCAAGATTCAAATCGAACTCGAAGTGCCGGCCGCCGGTATTCGTTTCATCCGGGCCGAATCCTATCGAATCGACGGGGATGTGAAACTCTTCTCGCAATCGCGCGGTGAGTGTCGAGCGGCCGACATCGAGGAGTGTGGCGTTCGTGGTTGCGCCAAGCTCTCTGAGCAACCGGATCAGGAAGGCGTATCGGGGAGCGTGGTAATCATCGTATCCGGGATCCACTAGCGATTTCTCTTCCGAACCTGCGCGACCACTTCGGTCACAGCCTTGACGACCGCATCGGGGTGCGACAGGTGGATTTCGTGGTACGCCTCGGGCACGACCATATGACGGCCGATGCGCGAGAGGCGCGAGATTTCAGCGTGCGCCGCCTGCAGATCGGGAGCGGAGCTGCGCCCGCGCGTGAGGACGATCATCGGCATATCACCGAGCAGTTCGGGGTTGGCTTTGCGCGCGGCGCTGAGTCGCGACAGCATGGCATAGTCGCCGCTCTCGAACTCTTTTACGACGTCGGCGCTGACGGTTGCCGGTATGGAGGCAATCGCCTTCCGGTCGAGCGCCACACGCGTGTCGTACAGCTTCGGCGGCAGCCGGTCGAAAGGCGCGCCGGTCTGCGGCTGCCGCGGCGGAATGGGGATCGATTCCGGAAGCGTCGACTGCATCGAGCGATGCTGCTCAGGCGTCAACGATGTCAACGCCACTCCTTTTCCTTGAAACATCACGAACAGCCGGTCTTCAGCCGTAGGATCTATCAACACAAGGCCCGCCACGTCCGCGACGTACTCGGCCTGGAACAGCCGTACGAAGACGCCGCCACGCGACGCGCCCACCATTACGAAAGGCGGCTTCTCTCCCGCCGCGTTGAGGACCGAGCGCAAGTCTCGGATGACGCGAATCGGTATTTCGACGTCCGGCCGCGGATCGCTCCAGCCGCTGCCGGCGCGATCGTATGAGCACACGCGTGTCGTGGTCGAGATTTCCGGCTGCACCAGCGTGAAGTCGATGGCGAATGCGCTGGCACCCGCTTCGATCACCACGGTTGGCGAACCGGTGCCGGTGCAGTGCAGGTGCAGCCGCCGGCCGCCGATGTCGATCAGACGGCCGGGCGCTGAGCCGATCTCGACCTGTTGCGCGCCGAGGAGAATGGCCAACAAAAACAGCATCGAGCCGTGAAGGTTGAACATGACATGAATGGTACATCACCGCCCTTTACATCTTTTAACCCGACGGCAACCTCACGTCCGGTCTAAACCCTTCGGAGATGAAAAACCTTCCAAAGGAGACAGACCAATAATGAAACGAACGATTTTTGTGATGCTAATCGCCGTGACGATGACAGCCTCGGTGTTTGCCCAACGCGGACCGGGTGGTCCTCGGGGCCAGGGCGGTCGCGATCCCGTCGCTGCGCTGAAGAACGCTTTGGGACTGACGGATGCGCAGGTCACGGCAATCACGGCTTTGTTCCAGGCCGAGCAGAGTCGGGTGGAGACTATCAGGACGGAAATCGAACAACGACGCGCTGCGCTGGATGCGGCTTTGAATGTCGCGTCGCCCGTGCCGGTGAATGTGGGCAATGCGGCGATTGCGCTTCGCGCATCCGAGTCAAAGATGAAGGCGGAACAGGAAGCATTCATCGGTCAGATCAAGCAGCAACTCACCGGAGAACAGCAGCAGAAGCTCGACACGCTTCTTGCTGCAAACGGCGGACGCCTGCTTCCCGGTTTGGGTGGTCCCGGTCGCGGTGGTCCGCGCGGCGGCGGCCGATCGCAGTAACGCGACAGGGTGAGGGAAGGCACGCGACAAGTTGGTTTCATCCCGGCCCTCACCCAGCCGCGCTTCGCGCGGCGTCCCTCTCCCGGAGGGGAGGGAGAAAAAATTATCCACACCTCCGGCAAACCTTACACACTTGATCAATTTATTCACACCATCGAACGCTTGAATCGCCCGCCAGTCGTGGGTTTCCGCTGATTCAGGTGTTTACTCGCGATAGCTTTTTGCGCAGAATGAATGGTCTTCAAAAAGGCTGATGGCCAGCGGATTTGAGGCGATGGAGGATTCGGTGTTTAAACGAGTGTTGTCCCCTTCTATGTTATTCGTCCTTACATTGGCGCTGGCCAGTCCGGCGAATGCGCAAATCACCTGTTCGATTTCCTCAACAGGCGCGGCTATCGGTCCCGTCCCCGTGCTGCCAGGTGTAACGGCTAATGCTTCCGATGCCGGTCACACGGAAGTTGGAGCGGCCGGCAGCACCGGAGTTGCGGACGTGGCGGGTGGCGGCAGAGTCCGAGTTTCCTGCGCGAATGCGGGCGCAGCGCCGGCCAATCCCGGCGTGGTCGTATTGATCGTGACGTTTGGCGCGCCGATTACCAACACTCAGACTCATCCGAATACGCCTGCAGGCATCCGGCTGATCAATGGAACCGGCAACTTCGTGACGCCGGGCGCTCTGGGACCGGAAGGTCCGAACCCGGGGAACGTCGGTATCGCAGCAATCGAGAATGCCGCAGGACGAGTCGTCATCGGCCTGGGAACTCCGGGAGCGACGGTCGGTACGGACCTTGTGTCCCCGTTTGTGCCGGCGGGCGGCATCACGTTCGGCGCGAGTTCGACAAGCACGTTTGAACTTGCCGGCTGGCTGCTCTCGACGAATGGAAAAACGGGAGCGATCAATGCCACGCTCACATCGTCAGGCGGCATCGGCGTGGTCTCGGGCGCCGGTAATTGCACGGCGGGCGCTGGTCCGTGCACTCAGGTCATCACGAGCGTGAAGCCCGGCGTTCAGGATCCCACCGTTCCGACAGGAACACTGCCGGCACTCGTGACCTCGCTTCCGAATCTTGGCTCGACACCCATCGCCGGCGGCCCCGCCGTGATCGGCTCGAACGGTGCTCCAATCAAGACAAACTTCTCGATCCGAATCCGCGAGAACTACGCGGATTTCTTCAAGTCCAGCACGCAATTCAACACGGGAGGAGTGTTCCCCGCCTCCTCCGCATCGAGTGTGCAGGTCAACCTTTTATTCAGCGGCATACCTGCAGGCTTTGACATCTCTGGTTGCTCGGCTGTTTTCACGGACGTCAGCGGCACCGCGCCCGCGCTGCCGGGAGGGCCGACGGTTTCAACGTCCACCGTCACGGCGGATTCGCAACGCCTGACGGTTCTGTTCAGTTCGCCGATAGACCAGGCCAACATCGATGTCCTCTGGATCACTTGCACGAAGGTGGGAGTTGGAACTGCCACTCTGCCGCTTCCGTCCACACCGATAACGGCACAGATATTTGCTGGTCCGACGGGCGACGCGCTCGCCTCCGGCTTTCCTCTGACCGGCCTGACGAGCGGCATGGTTCCGCGATACGCGTCGGCGCAGTCCTCCGGCAGTTCCTTCGGCCTTGTGTCGATCGGAGGCGGGTCTACCGGTCCGTCTTCGCAGCCTGCTCTGATCACGGCGGCGGCCGGTTCATCGCAAATCGGCGAGGTCGGCGGAGCTTTCACTCCGCTTCGAGTCACGGTGCGGGACCGGTTTGACAATCTCGTCTCGGGCGCGACCGTGACGTTCACGTTGAACAACACTGCGAGCGCCGGTGCGACTTTCCCGAGAGGCAATACGGCGGTCACCGATGCTTCGGGCCTGGCGACGATCGAAGTTCGCGCCAACTACAGCGTCGGCAGTTATGCGGTCGTCGCGACGTCGGGTAACGCGACAGCCGCGTTCTTCTATTTGAACAACACGCAGCGCCTCACCGTCGCCATTCCTGCGCTTCAGTCCCAGAACGCGAATCAATTGGGCATCGCGTGGACAAACACGCTGAATAAAACGGTCACTGTGCGCGCAACCGCACGAGGTTATGACGGCCAGTTGCTCACGGGCAGCGGCGTTCAGAATCCGGCGGAGTTCACAGTGCCGGCGGGAGGACAGTTCGCGCGCCTTGCGTCCGAAGTGTTCGGCGCGGGAATCGTCGGACGGTCCGGCTGGGTCGAATTGACGGCGAGCGATACCGGAGGCAACGGATTCTTCCTCGTGTTCGACAATGCGCTGACCAATTCCGACGGCGGCGCGTTTCCCGCGGCTCCGTCGCGGCGGCTGGTCTTTCCTCATGTGGACAGGGACACCGTTCTCCACGTTGTGAACACCGGAGACCAGTCGAATCCGGCAACGGCCGTTCTCGCATACAACAACAGCGGCGTCCCTGTGGGCGGCACGGTCATCTCGCTTGGCCCGAAGGCCGGATGGACAGGACGCATCACCGACTTGCTTCCATCCTTGACCGCCTTCGACGGGTATGTGGTTTTGGACACCCAGGGCGACGTTTTCTCGTCGTCATCCGAAACGCTGGTTGGAATGCAAAGCTACCAGCGGGGTGACGCGGCGATCGTCATCGGCCAGCGAGACTCGGAAGTTGTGACGACCGGATACGCGGTCCATGTGGCTGTCGGCGGCGGATATACCACGCGGCTGAAGCTGGTGAATCCCGCTGCGGTTTCGCAGCAATTGGTGCTGACGTTGAATGGTGCGAACGTCCAGCGGACGATTCCCGCGTTCGGCCGGCTCGACGAGTCGCTGGCGCTGATGTTCAACATCACGGGCAGCGGCCTGACGACCGGGCACCTGAAGTTGCAGGCGTCGGAAACACTCGGCGTAAGCGGGTATGTCGAGATTTCCGCTTCCGAAGGACTCCTGAGGACAACCACTCCGATCTCGAACGAATCGCAGCGGCGCCTTGTCTTCTCGCACATTGCCCAGGGCGGTGGCTACTTCACTGGTCTTGCTCTTCTGAACGCCGACAACGCACCCGCGACTGTAACGATCGAAGTGAATTCGTCGACGGGGGTTCGCCTCGCATCGAAGACCGTAACGATACAGGGCGGCGAGCGTTTGATCGGATTGCTGAATGAGTTGTTTCCGGAAATCCAGAACCAGATGGGCGGTTTCGTCCGAGTCGAGTCGACGCTGCCGATCCACGGTTTGCAGATCTTCGGAAACCGTGATTTCCTGACGAACATACCGGGGGGAACGTTCTAGCCGCGGACGGCCCAGCGCACCAATTCACCCAGCTTCGCGCCTTTACCCTGCATGAGGATTCCGATGCGGAACACACGGCCGGCGGCGAACACACACAGCAGAGTCGCGAGGAGCACTGCCAGGATCCCTACCACCGGCTGCCAGAACGGGATACCCGGCGGAACGGCCTGACGCACAACCATCAGCATCGGTGTTGCGGGCGGAAAGAACGACATCGCCACAGCGATCGTGGAATTCGGCTCGCGCACGACATTGAACCAGACGAACATCGGAGCCATCATCAGAAGCATGACCGGCGTGATCATGTTTTGAGCTTCCTTGAGGTCGCTCACTGCGGCGCCGATAGCGATGAAGATGGAGCCGAACATCAGGACGGCCAGAGTCTGGTAAATGATGAACCACGACATGAGGTGCCAGGGAAAGTACTCGGAGTACCCGGACCAGCTCAGCGCCGCGAACGCGCCGGCGAGATAGACCGCCGCGATCGTCAGCGACACCGCGACAGTGCCCAGAAGCTTGCCCAACATGAGTTGAAACGGCGGAATTGAACCGAGAAGCACTTCCGCAATCCGCTGCATCTTTTCCTCGAGAACCGTATTCACCAGCGGCGTTGCAGTGCCCATGACCACCATGAACATGAGCATCATCATTGCGATCGGAACCAGGATGTTCGCGAGCATGTTGCTTTCGGATGCCAGAATCGGATTTCCGGCAGCGTCGACATTCACCAGTCCGAGATTGCCGACTCCCACACGCCTGATGGCCTCGCGAACGATCTTCGGATCGAGCTGCGCCCCCTCGAGCCGCAGTTGCTGAATCCGTTCGTTCAGCGGCCCCGCGATCCATTGTTGAATCTGGTTATACGTCGGACTCTCGGAGTGATAGTTGATCGCGGTCCGGGTGGGGTCAGCGGCAGGCCCAAGAGCGCCGGGTTCGATAATGACGAAACCGAGAATCTCCTTCTTCCGTACGCGTTCGGACAGAGTCACAGAGATGCGGGCGGAATCGTTCCCGCCCGGATCCACCTTCTCCAGGACGTAGCGCGGACCGATCTGCTTTCGATCGGCTCCTTCGCCTTCGAAAATGGCTCTTTCGTTGCGAACCTTCGCTGACGCGTCGACTGTGTCGAACAGCTGTCCGGTGTAGTCGACGACGGCGACCTTCTTGTCGGTAGTGTCCGCGTTGTTTCGAAGAAGGGCCTGAGCCACGATGCCGCCTCCGAACATGATCGGCATCATCAGAAGGCCGAACAGAAACGCTTTGGTCTTTACGGCGGCACGATACTCGCGCAGCGCGACAACGAATGTTTTACGCATGGGCTGCCTTCCCGGCCGGCACTTCCCCGGCATCGTCGGCGGCCGGCCTTGCGATTCGAACAAAGATGTCGTGCAATGACGGCCGAGCGACTTCAAAGTGGTTCACTCGGCCGCGTTTCATCAGCTCGGTCAGAAGAAGTTGTGTGTCCATCCCGGCTGTCATCCTCAACTCCTGAAGCTGGCCAAAATCGTTGACCCTCTCGACACCCTGAATCGACTTCAGATCGAGGCTCTTGCCTTCCAGGCGCACACGGACCGTATCGCTGCCGTAGCGATCCTGTATCGATTGCAGAGTGCCATCGAGCACTTTGTTGCCTTTGTAGATCATGAAAATGAAGTCGCACATCTTTTCGGCCACGCTCATGTCGTGAGTCGAGAAGATCACGGTGGTGCCGTCGCTGCGCAACTGCAGCACAGCCTCCCGCAGCACATCGGCATTCACGGGGTCCAGGCCGCTGAAGGGCTCATCCAGGATGACGAGTTCAGGTTTCGCAATGACCGCAGCGATGAACTGGACTTTCTGCGACATGCCTTTCGAAAGCGTCTCCACTTTCTTGTCGGCGTAGTCCGCAAGCCCCATCCGGTCGAGCCATTCCGGAACCAATGACGACGCGTTGCGCTGCCCCTTCAGCTCGCCATAGAAGCGCAGGACATCGCGAAGCGTCATCTTCTTGTAGAGGCCGCGTTCTTCCGGCAGATAACCGACGCGGTCGTCGGCGGCCTGCGAATGCGACCCCCCGAGCACGCGAATGACGCCCGTTCCAGGATCCGGGTGGTAGATGCGCATGATCATGCGCAAAGTGGTGGTCTTGCCCGAGCCGTTGGGGCCGATGAAGCCATAAATGGAACCCTTCGGCACGGCCAGCGTGAGCGCATTGACCGCGGCATGCGCACCAAAAGTTTTGGTGACGTTCTCGATTTCGACGACGTTCATGATGAGGCGAAATGATACAGCCTTCACAAAAACCTCACATCAGGTTCTTTCCTACGTAACACCCGGAGCCTACAAAACAGACCGGAGGTAGAGAACAACATGAATAAGATCCCATTCAAACCTGTGAGGCTGGCCGCCATCGGTGGTCTGCTGCTTGCGGGTACAACCCTTTTCGCACACAACATTCGCTTTTCAGATTTCACACCGCTCACCGCTTCTGCCGGCCCGACCGGGAACGAAGCCGCGCCGATTACGTTCGGCAATCCGGAGTTTCAACAGGTCTCTATCGCTAACCGGAGCGCGCAGCTCTCGTTCGGGAAACCGGATAGCGGCAACTGGGATATGAACACGGTGAACGAGACGGGTCCGCACAAAGGGCGTTATCTGTTTACCGTTTTCGAGACGGGCCAGGCGGGCGTTCTGCGCCATGATCTGGTGTCGGGACAGACGGAGACGATCTGGCACAGCCTGGCTTTCGGTCGCCACGTGGCCTTCGACCCGTCGTTCTGGACGCCGTGGGGCACGTTGATCACGGGCGAGGAGAGCTGGGAGACGGCGGCCGTCGGCTCGACGAGCCCGTACGGCCGTCTGTTCGAGCTCAAGAACCCGCTGACGGCCCCC
>Ga0137433_1001281_pt1 | contig 10798 bp, 5 predicted proteins | sample EasRivERMZT840_2_FD_102335 | JGI IMG/M metagenome (GOLD analysis project Ga0137433, IMG submission 102335) | Soil microbial communities from meander-bound floodplain in the East River, Colorado, USA - East River MetaG ERMZT840_2 | ecosystem: Environmental > Terrestrial > Soil > Floodplain ...
GATGCGTATGGGCATGGTGGCCAGCGGCAATCTCTTCAGCGTTACAGGTGTTGCTCCGATGCCGGGCCGCGGGTTTCTGCCGGGAGAAGACAGCGTACCGGGGCGCGATGCGGTAGTCGTGCTGGGTTACGACTTCTGGAAGAACACACTCGCTTCGGACGCTTCGATACTCAACAGTAATGTTCTCATCAACGGCATCGATTTCACGGTGATCGGCATTGCACCGGAAAGCTTCACCGGCATGGACCAATATGTGAGGCCGGCGTTCTATGTGCCGTTGATGATGGTGTCGCGGCTGGGCTTGCCGTTCCCGATGTAGCGACATTCGTAGCCGTGCCCGTCCTTCTCATCGCCCTGACGCTTGCAGCGAGTTACGTTCCGGCACGGCGCGCGGCGAGGATCGACCCGCTGCGCGCTCTTCGTTACGAGTAGCTGACTGTCCGAACTCGAACAACAACGTCCGAAAACGAAACTCAGTTCTGCATCAAAGCGAATGAAATCGCGCGACTTGCCCGCGGCCATCGAATTGCTCGGCAGGACACCGGCTATCGATGTTTGTTTGGGAGGCGAGATGAAAAAATCGACAGTGCTTCTGTTTCTATCGATCATTGCCATTCTGCTGTTCATAGCCACTTCCGCGCAGGCACAACAAAAAGGCCAGACGGGTTTGGTAATGGCCTATCCCGCGTCAGTTGGATTCATTTGGAATGTCACGGACCGCGTCGCTATTCGCCCTGATATTTCATTCGCGACTACGTCGAATGAAACGCCCGTGTCGTCGGCTTCGAGTTCGAGTCATACCTTCGAGACCGGTTTCGCTGTCCTGCTCTATATGAAGAAATGGGAAAGCACCGCCGCGTACGTCACTCCTCGATTCTCCTATTCGCGCACGAAAGTGACGAACACTGGTCTGCCGAGCGGCTCCACAGTCAATTGGAGTTACCCTTCGAGCGCATCTTTTGGAGTGCAGCACAGTCTGAACGAGCGATTCAGCGCCTTTGGAGAGGTGGGCCTCGAATACCGTCGTATTCACTTCACGTCGCCGTTTAACCTCTTTCCCGTTGCGAAAACGTGGGAGTCGAAAAGCGGCGTAGGGATCATTTTCCACTTTTGATTATGCAGAGACGTGATTTCGTTTTTTCAACTTTGGCCGGCTTCACCGGTCGCATCGCAGGTCTACAGAAAGCGATCGAGCCGGACTTCGCTTCCGCCGCGGGCAAAGGCTTAAGGGTCTTCAATCGCACTATCAGCGGTCTGACGGACGGGCGGAGGAAGGTCACTCGACTCAGCGAGAATCAGGGCGACGGCCTGGCCTATTTGCCCGCTATCGAGTTCACGAACGGCACACTGGAGTTGGATATCAAAGGAAAGGATGTGCAGCAGCAAAGCTTCGTCGGTGTGGCTTTTCACGGATTGGACGACTCAACCTACGATGCCATTTACTTCCGGCCATTCAACTTCAGGACCGAAGACGCGGCCCGGCGAATCCGGGCCGTGCAATACATCGCACACCCCACGAATACGTGGGAGAAGCTGCGCGCCGAACAGCCCGGGAAATACGAGAAAGGCGTTAATCCTGTGCCTGATCCCAACGACTGGTTCCATGCCCGCGTTGTCGTTGCGAGTCCAGGGGTCAGTGTCTACGTCAATGATGCGAAGCAACCCTGCCTGACGGTCGAACAGTTAAGTAACCGTAAGAAGGGGTGGGTCGGCTTGTGGGTCGGGAACACATCAGGCGGAGACTTCGCAAATTTCAAAATCACTCCGTGATGGATGGGGCCGTTACTGCAGCCTCTCGACCGGCAGACTGGTCAGAATCCCCGCTTGAATAAAAAGGGCCAGGGCGGCGAACTGTGGCGTACCGGAACTGAACGTGAGCGAGGCGAACATCGTCCCCTCCGATTCGTGAGATACCTGAATCAGCTGCCGCCTGATCAAACGTTCACCGATCACCTCGGCGGCGTTCGTCCCGTTCTCGACAGAAATGATTTCTATGCGCATAGGATCATGATCTTTCTTAACGGGTGGATCGGACTTCCAAAGCTCAAGTACCACGTCCTTGTCTGGACTGTTAATACGACCGACCAAAACGCCGTTTTCGCCGTGATCGGCTACCAGTTCAACAAGAAGTTCAGCCTGTATGGAGGCTTGAACGCACTACCCGGCACGCGCTCATTGCAGGGTTCTCATCCCTACTGGCTCGCCCATGATCGCGTCATGGCCGACGAATTCTTCCGGCCGTTCTTTACTAATGGTCCGAATTAGGGAATTTAGGCGACCGTCCCCGAATTACTTCGTCACGACGAAATTGACGAATACGCCTTTGTGGTCGTACCTCAGGTCGGTCAGGTCGTCGGAGAAGTCGGTGAAGTTGTAACCGGCTCCGACCTTAATGTTCTTGCCGACGTAACGGTAGATCGCGGCCAGCGCGCCTCGGCGTCGTTGATCGAGATCGGGCAGGTCGAGCATTCGCACTTCGGCGAGGCCCTCCCACTCCTTGAGGAACCGCCGGTCGACGCGCAACACCGCAAGATTCGCGGCGTTGTCGAAGAAGTTCAGCAGCTCGCGATCAACGCTGACCTCTCCAATTCGGCGGGCGTACTTGCCGCCGATGGTCCAGTTGGCCGTGAGGTCGTAGGAGAGATCGAACGCCGCGATGTGGCTCTTCTGTATGAACTCGACCGCGGTGTTCTGCATCGTCATCTGGTCGGTTGTCGGGACGTTATAGAAGTACGTGTACTTTGCTAAAGCGCTGAACCGGTCGTGCTTCACTGGACGGAACGCGTAGCCGGCCACCGCTTCGGTGTAACCGCCGGCATAGAACGCGCCGAGCGAGCTGTCACTGATCGAGTGATCCAGCTTGCCGATCACCCGCCAGTCGGGAGTGAGCTGCAACTTGAAGTTGTTGCGCAACAGCCACAGCGACCTTTGGGTGCGCGTCAAGTCGAGTTGTTGCGCGTCATCCCGGCGATACTCGACCGCACTCGACCACTGCATCTTATCGAGGCCGTAACCCACGCGGATTCCAGCCGCCTTGCGATTCGTATCAGCAGCGGTCTGCGTGTCACGCAGCCTGCCGATCTCCGTGCTGCCGCCGATATTCCAGCGTTCTTTTGCCACGAGATTCAAACCGGTGGCGTGCGTGAGGCCGGTCATGGACTCGCCGTTCTGGTAACGCTCTTCGAGGTAGACGCTGGACGTGTCGGAGAGCCTTCTCTTCATTCCAGAAATCAGGTTGCCTCGACGGACTCGCAGACCGTTGTCCGTCCGCTCGTTTTCCAGCGCATAGTTCAGGTAAAGATTCGTCCGCTCGGAATACAGGAAGTTGGTGCCAATCTTTCCGGAGGACCCAAAGTCGCCATCTGAAGCTTCGCCGTCGATCCGAAAGCGTTTCGTCAGGCGATAGGCGCCGCCCGCGCCGACGCGGCTGTTGGTCTCACGGCCGCCGCTTGTCGCGACCGTGTCCTGCACGAACCCATAGGCGCGCCACCTGGTGCTGGGATCGAACATCACTTGTGCGACCGCGTCTGTGCGCTCGCCCTGTACCTGGGTCAACGGAACAATCAGCGAACGATCCTTGCGCAGATCATTACGCACGCCGGTGCTGACGCTCCATTTCTCGCCCAGCTTATAACCAAGGTCCAGTTCGATCGCCCGGGTCTCGAGGCCCTGGTCCTGCATCTTCTGATCGCCCTTGCCCGCCAGGCTGAGGCGGCTCGTTACCGCCATCCTGAATGTACCGCCGTATTGTTCGGTCGTCTTGATCGTGGCCTGACCCGGCGCGGAGTAGCCGGCGTCGAGGTTCTGCTTATAGAAAGTGAAGCGACCGTCGCGGCCGCTGAAGAAGTCGTTGAGCCCGACGCTAACGTCGGCGCGGTATGCCAGGGCATTCGCGTCGCTGAACGACAGGTCGTCAGGGCCCTGGAACCCAAAGCCGCCGTCATAGGACTGCAGCGATCTGGAGATAAGGCCTTTGCTTCGCGCGGTCTGCACTTTGAAGAACGAATTGGTGCTCTTCCGGATGGTCAGGTCCGCGGCACCGAGCCTGTTGTTTCCGTCGCCCCCTTCGTTGGCGTTGCCGGTCAGGCCGAGCCGCAGGTAGTCGTTGAACCAGTAATGACCCTGGCCGCCGACGGCCATCGCTTCCAGCCTGTCGAAACCCGGCGTGTACTCGTAACGAACCACCAGATTGGCCTGGTTGCCGCCCAGGCCGCTGCTGCGCACCAGTTGGTTGTCGTCGGCAGTCGACGACAGCGGTTCGGAAAGCAGCAACCGGCCCTGCAGGTAATCGACGTCGTAGTCCACGCCATATTGCAGGTTGACCACACCTGTGACGATGCCGGAATCCTTGTCGCGAAGTTCGATGCGGACGCGCTCGGAACCCCTCAGGATGTCCTGGTGTCGCAGGAAATAAACCGATCCGCCTGTTCCACGGAATTCCTCATAGCTCGGTACCGTTCCGGGTTCAGCGGCGAATCCGTCGATGGCGATTCGTCGCTCGCCAAAGCGGGTAATCGCTTCGGACCCGAAGTGTGCGTTGGCTCCGTAGAGACCGCGATCGACGTGGGCCAGTTCGTTGCCCGTGTAGCCGACTTTGAAGTTGCCCCACACGCCGTAATTCTCGCCACGACTCGCTTTGACGTAGAACTTGCCCAGCGTCGGCGCCATTTCCGTCACGACACCGTCATCGCCGAATGTCGAGTAGTGGTAATCGGGATCCATGCGCCGGAATAACGAATCGGGCGACTTGCTGAGGAAGTTGCTGAACAGGTCTTTCACCGGGCCTTCGCGTGTATCCGCGCTCGTCGTCAGTCGCCAGTGCTCGCTGACCTTGCCGTTCAAGTAGAACGCCAGCCGTCCATTCAGCGAGGAATCGTAGGGCTGAGCAGGATTGACGCCTTGCATCAGATCTACCGCTCCTCTCGCGCGGTTGTCGGACAACGTAACATCGGCAACACCGACATAGAAGATGTCTGAGCGCTTGAACTCCAGGTCGCGAAGATACAGCGAGCCGTTGCCCGCATCGTCGAGCACCGCGACTTCAACGGTGTGCGTGCCGTTCGGGAGAATCTCCTCCGCGGCGAAGTTGCCCTGCGGGTCCACGGGAACCTGGCGTCCCGCGAGCCATACAGAGTGGTTCGGCGGTACCTTGCTGCCCTGAACCTTCACCGTGCCGCTGCCGAGCGGAATCTGGTGGCGCGCCAGGTCATTCTCGCCATAAGCAGCGAGCAGTTCGCGCGGCGCATTGGACGTCGTGGCTTTGCCGTCTGGCACCGGCGATGACTCGTAGTACAACCACAGCGGCCGCGCATCCGTTTCGTCGAAATTACCCTTCGCGTCATAGGAGCGCAGCACGTACTTGATTTCGCGTGGCCCGCCGGCGAGCGTTTGTATCGACGGCTGCCACTCTGCGAGACCCGCTTCGCTGACCGCGATGATTTCGAGCGGCGCGGCCTGCAATGACTGCGGCTGTTCGAAGATCCGGATTTCTGAGCGGCCGATGAAGGCCGCATAGTTGGTGTACATCCGGAAACGCACGACCGATGCGGCAGGACCGAGTTCCAGATCGCTCATCGCCACTGCGACTGGATGCGCAGCCACGGCGAGCCGCGGCCGCGACTCGAGATTATCGAAGCGGAACTGGATGTTCGCGTTGTCGAGCGCGACGTCGGTGCAGCGCTGGACGTCGGAAAAACTGCGGTTCGGGTCGTCGATCGGTTTGCCGTCCACGGTGATGTGCCCCACATTAAGGGCGAACGGGCTCTTCGGACGAAGCTCCTGGGTGAGACGCGTGATGTCCACGCCTTCGTAGTTGTCCAACGGCAGCGGTTCGTCATAGACGACCTGCACGCGCACGAACGACTCGTCGCCCTGCGTGAAGCCGTCGTTCACAACATCGTCAGACTGGACGTAGCCACGTCCCTCGTGCTCGGCAGACGCACCCGCCAGCACAGGATCCTGCATAACAATGTCCATGGCGCGGCGCGCCCGCTCCGCGGAAAGACCGATGTCATCGCCGTACACGGACGCGGTCCGGCGGTCGAGGCGCTCGTTCTTAGTGTAACCAATGAATCGCACTCTCGGGTTGGTCTTGTCCGCGATGTCCGTCAGCGCGCGACGCAGGTTCGCCGCATGATCCGGTGGAATGATCGGCTGGCCGTTCTCGAGCTGGAGCGTTGCGATGTTGCCCCAGGCGGGCTCGTAGACTCTGGTCACCATTTCCCGGGCATCGCCGGGACAGAGTTGCGGCTCTTCCGGCAATTCCTGAAGAGGGTCGTCGTACCAGAACTCCACCTCAACGCGACGATTCAACGTCCGTCCCTGCGCGGTTGCGTTGGAGGCTACCGGGTGTGAGACACCGCGACCGTCGCTTTCAATCGACGAGGCCAATAATCCGAGCGTTTCCTGCATCGTCAGCGCGACACGCTGCGCCCTTGCCTTCGACAACGACAGGTGGTTTCCGTAAGTGCTGTCGTCGCGGCCGGTGAGTGGAGCGTCGTCGGTGTAGCCGATGAAACGAACCGTTACGCCCTGCCTGCCGCTCAGGTTGTCGAGCGCCTGCCGGACCTGTCTGGTGAAGTTTTCGGGAATGGAAATATTCTCGTCCTCATACCGCAGAGGCACGACGAGGTTCTTCACGCGCGTTCGCGGCGTCTGGCCTTCCTTGAATCGCATCTTGCAAACGGTCTCCACGCGGCAGACTTCGATGCGCTTGACGTCGGGATTCTGAGCCGGCTCAACCGACCATTCCCGGAGTTTCTGGTCGCCGGACATATGCCGCTCGACCTGCTCTCCCGGCTTAGCCGTCTGGATCTGACCGGCACCCGCGGAGGCGGTCAGCACGAGGACTCCGACGAGCATCGATAGATGTGGTATATGGCGCTGCTTGCTCATTCTGTTTACCTCTTCTGCGGCACACGCACGTCGGGCCGTTTGGTCGGGGCACCACGGCGCCAGAAGACTTCAGGCTCGATGGTGATGACGTAGGTGTTTGCCGCATTCCAGTGTTCGGTCAAGTGCCGCTTGACCGTTTCCACGCGGCGTTCGACCAGTGCCGCATCCTCCGTGTCTGCGATGTAGGACAGGCGCAGCACCGTCGGCGATTTGCCCAATTCCTGGAGGAGCAGGTTCAGGCGCGGCCGCCAATGGGCGCGTATTTCGGTCGTACCCGGCTCGAATACCGCGTCGGAAAGATCGATAGCGGCCACTCTGTGGATCGACGCACCGAAATTGAATCTCATGGCCTTGCCGCGCGTGACGCGCTTGATCTGCACCTGATCCGTCGACAACCGGAAGCCGCTCGGGAGGGTTCTGTCGTCGAGCTTCAGCACGAAATTGCTGCCGCGGCTCTCATTTGGCGTGATCGCGCAGGTCATGTGGTACCGCCCGAACTGATCGGTCGTCGCTTGCAGACCCCGTGCCGTCACCACGCGAACGCCGACCAGGCCTTCTTCGCCGTCGTCCTGCACGCCGTTGCGATTTGCGTCGTTGAAGACCTTGCCGGTCACCTCGGTGCAATCGAACGTAGCATCCGGCATAAGACGCACGGTGGCGGTTGCTTCACCAGGGTTTGCGGCCGCGTCGTCCGCCACCGCGCGGTTCACGCCGCCGTTCACCAGCTGCGCGCGGTTCACGTATTCACCCTCAGTGAGGCCGGCACCCACGACGAACAGCACTTTCAAAGTGCGCACCTGGGTGCCCGCGAACTCGAGACCGTTCCAGCGGAGTTCGCGGCCAACGATCGACGGCTCGGTCGGCACACCGTCGAGAACCGCAGAGCCCTTGACGTAGCTGAATCCGGCCGGGAAGCGGTCCACGATACTCACGTCCGAGAACATCAGGCCGCCGGCGTTGTTCACCGTGATCAGGTACGGAACCACCTGCCCGCGTGTCACGTTGAGCGTTGAGGTCGTCTTGGAGATCGAGAGCGTACCGCTGACCAGCGTATCGATCGGAATATGGTTGTTGAAGATCTGACTCGTGCCCGGAATCCGGCTGCTGTCCAGCCTCACGTGCACGTGATAGTTCGTACCGGCGCTGCGTGCTGTAACCGATGCAGCCGGCGGAAACTCCGAGCGCTGTACTTCGCAGAACATGGCCGTACCCGGGATCGCATCATCGGCGCTGGCCGGACAGACCGGCACCGGGAAAGCGCTGTTTGAAGCGTCGGACCTCGGCGGGATCATCTGCGAATAGCCCGCACGGTAGCTCGATCCCGACGGCGCCGTCACGTTGATGAGGTAGTCACCTCCGCCTGGGCATGCCGGGTCGCTGAAATTGATGTCGAATTTGTAATAGCCGTCTGCCAGCGTGATCTGCCCTTGTTGTGCAGCATCGTCGAAGCAGCTCGCCGGCAAAGGCGAGGCGCTGCGGGCATCCAGCAGAGTGACGGTCGCGCCGGCAATCGGTGTGCGCGCGACGGTGTTGTAGATAACGCCGTTCGGATCGATCGGCAGGCTCAGGTCCTGCAGATTGGCGCCGGAACCCACCACGATGTTCGTGATCCGCTGCATTCCGTTCGTGAACGGCGAAGCGGTGAGGCCCAGCATCGCGGTGCTCGCGCCTGCGCCAGGCGCGCTGAACCGCAGCTCGTAAGGCATGCCGGACACGTCGTTCGGAGCGACGCCGACAAAGCGATACACGCCGGCTGCGTCCGTCAGCGCTGAATCCAGCACACGACCATCGCGATACAGATCTACCGACCAGCCGGCCAGCGGCCGCTCGCCGGAGTTTTTGGCGTCATCGAAGTTCGCGTCATGCCAGGCTGACCCGCTTAACGTAACGAAGCCGGAGACACCGCTGACAGTGATCGACGCGCTCGCGCTCGCCGTCTGTATGGGGTCGTTCCACGCGGCTACACCTGTGTTCGTCACGACTGTTCCTGGCGCCAGGCCGGAGGCCAGAGTGGCACGGAACCGGACCGTCACGGTTTCGCCCGGATTCAGGGGGCCGCTGCCTCCATTGCGCGTTGCGTAGTTGGCGGTGATAACCGAGCCGGCAAAAGTGACGCCTGCAGCCGCTCCGTTCATCAACGCCGAACCGTTCACATAAACGAGCTGACCGGGTTGCGAACCATTGAGATCGTCGGTAACGACAAGATTGATCACCGGCACCGCTGAAATGTTCGTCACGCGGACGGTGTATTCGAGCTCAGCGCCGGGGATGGCAGCGCCGCCACCAACCACGACAACTTCCTTCGTGATCGAAAGCTGCTGGCTGTCACCGACCACGACGACAGTCGGCTCCGGCCCTGTTGACGGATTGCCGTCGCCGTCCGTCAAGACGTCCACAAGTTCGATGCTCTTGACGACGGCCTGGGTGCTGATCACCGTGCCTGCGGGCGTGCCCGGATTGACGAGCAGTTCGTACTGAAGTCGTACCGTTCCGTCGGGCGAGATCCTGCCGGCATTCGGGCCGGGCAGAGGCGGCGTCAGATCGGATGAACTCGCCGGAATGCCCGAAGCGAGCGGCGAAACGCCGCCGTCCGGCTGACCCACCGGCAATCCATTCTGCATCGTGGAATTTGCGACGTAGGTCGTATTCGGCGGAACGAGGTTTTGCAGGACAACGCCCGTCGCGGCGATCGCCGCCGAATTCTGCGCGGTGATCGTGTAGCGAAGCACGTCGCCCGGATCGACGATGCCAGGCGAGCCGCGATCGACGGACAACGCGACACGCATCTCGGCATAGACCAACGGAGCGTTTCCGACGACGTCGCGCGTCGGATCATTAACGGTCGGCGTGTCCGGATCGTCGGAGGGTTGATCGACGATTCCGCCATCGGCCGACAGAAAACCCTGATTCGAGATCACCGTACCATTCGCAACATTCCGGTTGACGACCACATCAAATGTGATCGTCGCCACGCCGTTGGCAACGATCGAACCCGCTGCGGCCCCCGGCGAGTTGATCGGCATGTTGTTCACGATCGGGGATACGGAACCGGAATCCGCGACTGGTGAGCCGTTCAACGTTGTGCTGTTCGCGACGTAGGCCGTGTTCGCAGGCATCGCGTCGCGCAGCGCGGCATTCACGACATCACTCGCGCCCGTGTTCCTCACCGTGATCGTGTAGCGCAGTGTTTCTCCGGCGAGCAGGACGTTCGGATCGCCCATCAGATCAGTGGAGATTTTCTGCACCAGGAAGGTCGAAGCCCCTCCCACGATGTCGCGCGTTGGATCATTCGGGGCCGGCGTGTCCGGATCATCGGACGGTTGGTCGTTGATTCCGCTCGCAGGGGCAGAAACGAATCCCTGGTTCGAGATCACCGTTCCGCTCGCCACCTTCCCGTTCACGGCGACTTCGAACGTGACCGTCGCCTGGCCACCCGCAGGTATTGCGTTGATCGGCATGCCGTTCACGACCGCTGATTGACCTGCGGCATCCGCGACCGGTGCGCCGTTCAACGTCGTGCTGCCGGCGACGTAGGCCGTGTTCGCAGGCATCGCATCACGCAGCGTGACGTTCACGGCATCGCTGCCGCCCATGTTCCTCACCGTGATCGTGTAGCGCAGTGTTTCTCCGGCGAGCAGGACGTTCGGGTCGCCCGTCAGGTCGGTGGAGATCTTCTGCACCACGAAGGTCGTGGCTGACGCTCCAACGGTGTCACGCGTCGGATCATTCGGCGCCGCGGTGTCCGGATCGTCGGACGGCTGGTCGTTGATTCCGCTCGCAGGGGCAGAAACGAATCCCTGGTTCGAGATCACCGTACCGCTGGCGACATTCGCGTTTACGACGACATCGAACGTGATCGTTGCGGTCGTACCAGCAGGCAACGAATAGATCTCCATGCCGTTCA
>Ga0137433_1001282_pt1 | contig 10786 bp, 5 predicted proteins | sample EasRivERMZT840_2_FD_102335 | JGI IMG/M metagenome (GOLD analysis project Ga0137433, IMG submission 102335) | Soil microbial communities from meander-bound floodplain in the East River, Colorado, USA - East River MetaG ERMZT840_2 | ecosystem: Environmental > Terrestrial > Soil > Floodplain ...
CGCTGCTGCTGTTCCCGATGCTGAACCGCGCCAACACCGGCGCGTTGGCCGGCAGCGCCACGCCCGTCTCCTGGTAGATGACGGCCTGGTTCGCGGTGCCCAGCGGCGGCGGCACGCGGTAGTACTCGAACACGCCGTTCGTGATCTGCGAGACGATGTACGTCGGATCCGGCGTCGAGAAAAGGACCCAGTTACTGCTCCCGCTGTCGAACCGGCCATTGCGGACGAGGTTGAGCGAAAGCGTGAAGTCGATGCTGGGCGTCGTGGCGCCGTTTGCCACGACGATCGGCGCCCCCGTGGCGACGTTACACGTCGGCGTGCACGGCATTTCGTTGAAGAGCTCGTCCAGGTAGCCGGTGGCGTTCACCAGCAGCGTGCGCGCGTAGTACGTCCCGGCCGGCACCGTCGCCGAGAAGACGCCCGTGGCGCCCGTGCCGGCCTGTTTCACCAGCGTGCCGTCCGCCAGATGAATCTGCACGGTAATCCCAGCGATCAGATTGCCTGCGGTGTCACGAACCGTGCCGGACACGGCGCCCCCTCCGGGCGTGAGGGTGAAATTCCTCCCGCCTTCGGTGACGCCTGCGGTCACGACGACCGCGGCGCCCGTCGTGAGCGTGCACGTGAGCGGACAGGGAATCTCGTCGTAGAGCTCATCCAGATAGAACACCCCTGTGCCTGACACCCCGGTCTTGAGGTAGTAGGTCCCGGGCGCGACACCCACGATCGAGTACTCGCCGTTGGCATTGGTGAACGCACTCCTGACCAGGGTGCCGTCGGCCAGAAACGCCTGTACGCGAATGCCGCTCAGAAGTGCGCTGGTCGCGGCATTGCGAACGGTCCCCGCGATGGCGCCGCCGGCCGTCAACGAGAAATTCTTCCCGCTCGTCGTGGCCCCGGCGGTGACATCGACGGGCGTACCGGAAATCACGACGCAGGGACCAAAGCAGGGAATGTTGTCGTACAACTCGTCGAGGAGGCCGATGGAGTTGGCCGTCCGCAGATAGTACCGGCCCGCCGGCACGGCAAACGTCAGGTAGTTGTTCGAGGCATCGACGCCCTGGTTCCCCAGGAAAATCCCCGTGTCGGTGTAGACCCCCACGTTCGTGGTGAACTGAAGCGACTGTCCCGGATTAGGCCCGACCACGCTGCCGCTGATGCGGCCGCCCGTCGCCAGGACGAAGTTCCGCCCGGTGACCGTCGTGCCCGCGCCGGCCGCGACGATCGGCGTGCCGTTGACGACGCTACACCCCGGACCGGAACAGAACAGGTTGTCGTACAGCTTGTCGACGAAGCCGAGGGTGTTGGACGTCCGCAGGAAGTACGTGCCGTTGGGGAGCGCGCGCGTCGTGAAATTGCCTGACGCGTTCGTCGCGCCCTGGCCCAGATTCACACCGCTGGCGCTGAACACCTGCACCGTGACGTTCTGGATGCCCGCACCACCGACCGCATTCGTCACCGTCCCGCTGATGCGCACGCCCGCGGTGAGATTGAAGTCAATGGTCGTCGTCGCGCCGGCGGTCACCGGCACCGGTGTGCCGCCGCTCGTCGTCACGTTGCAGTTGAGGCAGACGACGTCAGTAGGCACCGCGTGCAACGTGCCGATCACCGGAAGGCCGCCGCCGGGGTTCGTCCGCACGTAGTAGGACGCGACCGGCAGATTCGAGAACGTGTACACGCCCGACGCGTTCGTGTTGACATTCGCAATCTGCGCGCCCGTGATGGTGAACAACTGCACGTTCAGTCCGTTGACCAGCGTCCCGGGCAGGCCGGCGGTGATGTCTCTCACGGTTCCGGAAATCGTTCCCACGGACGTCGTCGGCACCAGCGCGAAATTGATGTTCGCGGTCTCGGCTCCTACCGTGATGTGAATCGGGGTGCCTTGCACGATCTGACAGCCCGCCGAGCACGTGAGACCGTTGTAGATCTGGTTGAAGAAGCCCGGGTGTCCGACGATCGCGTAGTAGGTACCGGGCGGCACGCCCGGCAGGTTGTACGTGCCCGTGATGTCGCTGGTATTGGCGCCTCCGACGAACTGACCCGCGGCATCGTAGAGTTGAATGAACACATGGTCGGGGATCATCTGACCAGTCGCGGCGTTGGTGACGGTGCCCGCGATCCGTCCGCCTGCCGACAGCGTGAAGTTGATGCCTGGTGTGTTGCTTCCGAGGGTGACCGCGACGAGCGTCCCAGCCACGGTCGGGTTGCAATACCCATTGGGGCACGGAATCCCGTTCCAAACCTGGTCGATCAGACCAAACGGGTTCTGATTGGTCATGACGTAGTAGCTGCCAGTCAGGAGGCCGCCTGACGTGTAGTTACCCGACGCGTCGGTCAGGGCGAATTCGACGGTCTCGCCGGTCGAGTCCAGGATCGAGATCTCGACACCCGCGAGCGGCACCAGATTCGCGTCGCGAACCGTGCCTGAAACGGTTCCACCGGGGTCGAGCGCGAAGTCAAAACCGCCGGTCGTGCCGGTACCCGCGACGATCATCGGCGTGCCCACTTCCGTGATGTCGCAGTCGGCGCACTTGACGTCGTCCCACGCCTCGGTTCGGTACCCTGGCGCGAACGCCGCGGCGAACACCGTGCCGGCCACGGTTCCGCCGTCGCTGATGTAATTGCCCATCGCATCAGTCGTCGCGAAGCTGAACGGGACGTCCGCGGCCGCGCCGACGAAATAGATTCCGACACCTGCGATGCCCAGTCCGGTCGTTGAGTCTGTGACGCGGCCCGCGATGCGTCCGCCTGGATCGAGGACGAAGTTCGCGACGAACGCGCTGCCGTTCGTGACGATGACGGGCGTCATCGACTCGAGGTCGCACACCGCCGAGCACGGGATGTTATTGAAGATCTCGTTGATGTACCCCTGTTTGTTCTGCGTGAAGACGCCGTACGTGCCGGGGGGCAGGTTGATCGTGTAGTTGCCCGACCCATCCGTCGGCGCGATCCTGCGCTCGGCGCCCGTGTTGCCGACCAGGTCGTAGATGTGGACTTCCCCGTTCGGCAGCCCCAGCCCGGTCGTCGAGCTCGAGACGGTGCCGCTGATGGTGCCTGTTTGCGCAAGGGCGTCGGTGGCCCCGCCCAGGATGAGGGCGCCAAGCAGGAAAACAGTTCTAATAGTGAAGACGGGTCGGGTTGTCATATAGATGGGGAGCCTTTGGGCACGTGAGGCCCGTAGACCGGCGCGTGCTTATACCACAACCAGATGCCGGGTCTGAAGACCCGGCCTCCATCACGTAAGATCCTGGCTCCGTGAAGCTGAGATTCGCGCTGGTCCTCGTCGCGCTTCTGCTCCCGCCGGCGGCGGCCGGAGCCCAGAACGCCTGGGTCGCCGAGTGGCTGCGCGACTACGCCGCCGGCCAGCACGCCGAGGTGGCCGAGCGCCTCCGCAGGGTGGCGAGCATCTCGCGACTGGAAGCCGACCTCGAGATCGTCTCGAAAAACTGGCTCAAGCAGGAACCCGTGGACCAGCGGCGCCGCGAGCTCGCCGCGTTCGCCCTCGAGGCGGGGTTCGCCCAGGCCGTGCAAGGCCTCGCCGCCGGCAAGCTGGTCGAGTGGGGATGCCGGCACATCCGGCGCGTCACCACGCCTGGAGAGTTCGAGCGGCGCTGGCATCTGGCCGCGTTCTCCGCGCTCGGCGGCGCGATCGATCCGGAGAATCTCGAAAAGCATGTCCTGCATTTGCGGCCCCACTTTTCCAACGAGCCGCGGCTGCCGTTCGAGCGCGCCGTGGCCTCGGAGTTGTCGGCGGCGGACGTGTTCACCAAGCGGAAGGCCTCCGCCGGAGACGTCGCCGAGCGCAACGCGGAGGCTGCCAAACGGTATCGAGAAGCCACCGCCTCATCCGATCCGGCCGTGCAGGCGGAGTCCTGGCTTCGACTCGGACGCGTCGAGCTCGCACGCGGGCGTCTCGACGAGGCCATGTCCGCCCTGGATCAGGCCGAGCCGATGACGTCGGATCCGGCGCTGAAGTACCTCGCGCGCCTCTTTCGCGGGATGACGCTCGAGCGCCTGAAGCAGACCGACGCCGCGCGCCAGGCGTATCAGGCAGCGCTGACGCTCAACCCGGGCGCGCACGCCGCGACGACGGCGCTGGCCAACCTGTTGTTCCGCGCCGGCGAGCGCGCGGAAGCCGACAAGCTGATGTCCGCGCTGATGGCACGCGCCGAGCCGGTAATCGATCCGTGGTGGTTCTACTGGCCGGGCGACTACCGCTTCGGGACCGCACGCATTCAGGCCGTGCGAGCGGCTCTGCGATGACCCGCGGCGGTTCGATCCTCCCGCTCGCGCTCGCGTGCGCTGCCGGCATCGCCGCCACCGGCGCCCAGCAGCAACCCGTGTTCCGCACCAGTGTGGATGGCGTGAGCGTGACCGTGTCGGTCCGCAAGGGCGGCGCGCCGGTGGCTGGTCTCACGGCCGCCGACTTCGAGGTCTTCGACAACAGCGTGCCCCAGAAGATCGGTACGTTTACGGTGGAAGCGCTTCCGATTGACGTCACCCTCCTGCTGCATGTCTCGCAGAGTTTTGCCGGGTACCGGCTGGGGTGGCTGCGCTCGAGCGTCCGCGAGGCCGTGGGCCTGCTGAAACCGGACGACCACCTGCGCCTGATTGTCGTGCAGCATGCGCTGCGGGAGCTGATGCCGCTCCAGGGCGGCCAGCTGCCCGAGCTCGAGACCCTGGTCGCCACCGGCGGCACCGCGCTCTATGACGCGCTGGCCGCGTCCCTGATGCGCCCGTCGCGGGCTGACCGCCGGCAACTGGTGGTCGCGTTCACCACGGGTGTGGATTCCATCAGCATTCTGGGCCTCGACGCAGTCGAAGCCATTTCCGGCCTCGCCGATGCGGTGGTCCACCTCGTCGTGCCGGTGTCGGGATCCGGAGGCGGGCGCAAATCCCTGCTCGCGGACGCGGCGCCGCTCTCGAACCTCGTGACCCGCACGGGCGGCCAGATCTTCCCGGCCGACGCGGAGGCGCCGATCGGGGGCGCGTTCACGCGCGCGATCGAGGAGTTCCGCACGAGCTACGTCCTTCGCTATGTGCCCCAGGGGGTCGCCCGCGATGGATGGCACGACATTACGGTCACGGTCAAAGGCGGGCCTTACGACATCCGGGCACGGAAGGGGTACGGAGGATAGGCGTATTGGTTAGTGGTTATTGGTTAGTGGTTATTGGTTATTGGTTAGTGGTTATTGGTTATTGGTTATCGGGTTAATGCGAAAGGAGGGATTCGAACCCCCAAGGCCTTTCGGCCACCGGATCCTAAGTCCGGCGCGTCTGCCAGTTCCGCCACTTTCGCGTGGGACGCCAGTATTATTAAGGGTCTGAGAGCCGTCAATTCCCGGAAACCACTTGACTTGACGTGGTAGGGTGTCACGCTGACTAGCGGCTTAATACCACGTCAAGTCAAGTGGATTTCCGTGGAATGAAAACTGAAGTCACTGAAGTCTCCGATACCCGCCGGCACCTGTCGTTCGAGATTCCGTCTGAAGTGGTCGAACAGGAGATCGAGCGGGTCGCCCGCGGTTACAGCAAGTCCGCCCGCGTCCCTGGATTCCGGCCCGGCAAGGTGCCGGCGCACGTCGTGCGCCAGCGCTACAAGGACCAGATTCTGTACGACGTGGCCCACGACCTGATCCCCCGCCTGGTGGGGACGGCGCTGAAGGAGCGCGGGCTGGAGCCGGTCGCGACGCCGGACATTAAAGATGTGGTGCTCGAAGAGGGCCAGCCGCTCAAGTTCGTGGCGGACTTCGAGACCCTGCCCCCGATCGATCCCGGCGAGTACACCGGCATCACGCTGCGCAAGCCGCCGGCGGTGCTCGAAGTGGGCGCCGTCGACCGCGCCCTCGAGGAGCTGCGCCAGCGCGCGGCGCGCTGGCACCCGGTCGAGGGCCGGGGCGGCTCCGCCGGCGACACGTTGCTCGTCGACCTGGTGCGGACCCGGCGCACGAGCCTGATCGAGATGCCTGGCGAGGGCCGGCCGGCCAGGGGTGGCGCGGACGACAAGCCGGACCATCTCCAGAACGTGTCGGTCGAGCTCGGCGCGGCCGGCAACCCGCCCGGATTCGACGACCATCTCTCCGGCGCGGCCGCGGGCGACGTCCGGTCGTTCACCTCCACCTATCCGCCGGACTACGAGGTCGCGGAGCTCGCCGGCGCCACCGTGGACTACGACGTCACGGTGAAGGGCATCCGCCGGAAGGAAGTGCTCCCGCTCGACGACGAGTTCGCCAAGGAAGTGAGCGACGTGGACACGCTCGAGGCGCTGCGCGATCGCGTGCGCGTGGACTTGCAGAAGGGCGCCGAGCACGAGGCCGAGCACCAGGTGCGGCACGATCTGCTGGCCGCGCTGTCGGGCCGGGTCAAGGCCACACCCGAGGTGCTGGTGGATCAGGAAATCGACCGGCGGCTCGAGGAGTTCGTGCGGCGCCTGATGGAACAGGGCATCGATCCCGCCAAGGCGAACGTCGACTGGCAGGACTTCCGGGAGCGGCAGCGCGGGCCCGCCGGCGACACGGTGCGCGGGACGCTCGTCGTGGACGACATCGCGCGCCGCGAGGGACTGGAAGCGACCGACGAGGATCTCGCGGGCGAAATCGCGCGGTTCGCCGAGCGATCCGGCCGCACGCCGGCCGCCGTCCGGGCGCGGCTGGAGAAGGAAGGCGCGCTCGACCGCCTCCGCGCCGGCGTCCGCCGCGAGAAGACGATGAAATGGCTCGTCGAGCGCTCAAACGTCGTTGAGTGACCGATCAACAGCCCATAACCCGATACAATCTCTGCTATGTCATCGCCTTACGCCCAGCTCGTGCCGATGGTCGTCGAGCAGACGAACCGCGGCGAACGCGCCTACGACATCTTCTCGCGGCTGCTCAAGGACAGCATCATTTTCGTCGGCACGCCGGTGGACGACTCGGTCGCCAACCTGGTGATTGCCCAGATGCTGTTTCTGGAGGCCGAGGACCCCGAGCGGGACATCCTGCTCTATATCAACAGCCCGGGCGGGGTGCTGACGGCGGGACTCGCCATCTACGACACGATGCAATTCATCAAGCCGGACGTGCAGACCTACTGCATCGGGCAGGCCGCGTCGATTGCGGCCGTGCTGCTCGCCGCCGGCACCAAGGGCAAGCGCTTTTCGCTCCCCAACTCCCGCATCCTCATCCATCAGCCCTGGATGTCCGGCCTGGGCGGACAGGCCAGCGACATCGACATCCATGCGAAGGAAATACTGCGCATGCGCGAGCGGCTGAATGCAATCCTGGCGTCACATACGGGCCAGGCGGAGACGCGGATTCAGGAGGATACGGACCGGGACTACATCATGGGCCCGGTCCAGGCGAAGGACTACGGTATCATCGACGATGTCCTGATCCGGCGGGCCTGAATCGCGTGCGCGCCGTGCTAACGCAAGCGGGTTGGCGGCCGATAGTTAGGGCGAGAAGGTAAGCGGTGACCACCAAGAAAGCCGGCGAGAGCGAGGTCCTGCGCTGCTCGTTCTGCAATAAGGACCAGAACGACGTCCGCAAGCTGATTGCGGGGCCGACGGTCTTCATCTGCGACGAGTGCGTCGAAGTCTGCAACGACATCATTGCCGACGACAACAAGTTCGATCGCGGCGCGCGCTCGGCCCTGCCGATGCCCGTCGAGATCAAGAAGTTCCTGGACGAGTACGTCATCGGCCAGGAGCAGACCAAGAAGAAGCTGGCGGTCGCGGTCTACAACCACTACAAGCGGCTCGAAATCCAGAAGCAGTCGCGCGGCCGGCACGACGTCGAGCTGACGAAGTCCAACATCCTCCTCATCGGGCCGACCGGCACCGGCAAGACGCTCCTGGCCCAGACGCTGGCCCGCCTGCTCTCGGTCCCCTTCACCATCGTCGACGCGACGACGCTGACCGAGGCCGGGTACGTCGGCGAGGACGTCGAGAACATCATCCTCAAGCTCCTGCAGGCGGCCGGCGGCGACATCGAGAAGGCGCAGCAGGGCATCATCTATATCGACGAGGTCGACAAAATCTGCCGCAAGGACGAGAACCCGTCCATCACGCGCGACGTGTCGGGCGAGGGCGTCCAGCAGGCGCTCCTGAAGATTCTCGAGGGCACGGTCGCCAACGTCCCGCCGCAGGGCGGGCGCAAGCACCCGCACCAGGAGTTCTTCCAGGTCGACACGACCAACATCCTCTTTATCTGCGGCGGCGCCTTCGTGGGGCTCGACAAGCAGATCGCCCGCCGGCTCGGCAAGAAGACGATGGGCTTCAAGGCCGACGTGAAGACGGCGGTCCGCGAGGATTCCGACCAGATGGAGCCGGAAGATCTCATCCGGTACGGTCTCATTCCCGAGTTCGTCGGCCGCCTGCCCGTGGTCGGGACGCTGCACGAACTTGACAAGCCCGCGCTCATCCAGATCCTCACGCAGCCGCGGAACGCCATCACCCGGCAGTACCAGCGGCTGTTCGAATACGAGAACGTCAAGCTGCGGTTCACCGACGACGCCCTCGAGGCGATTGCGGAAGCGGCGCTGCGCCGGAAGATCGGCGCGCGCGGCCTGCGCATGATCATCGAGGACATCATGCTCGACCTGATGTACACCCTGCCGGGCCAGAAGAAGATCCGGGAATGTGTCATCACGCGCGAGGTGGTAGAGTCGAAGGAGAAACCGATTACGGTGATTGAAAAGGCTGGATGAGCGGAAACTGATCGACCGATGAACTGGACAACTGGCCAACGACAGCGCTTTCCCGTTGATCAGTTGACCTGTTGACCAGTTGACCAGTTGATCCGTTGACCAGTTGATCAGTTACTGAGTTGCCAACTATGGATCAGTACGAAACGCTCCCCGTCGTGCCCCTTCGAGATGTGGTGGTCTTCCCCCACATGATGATGCCGTTCGTGATCGGGCGGCCGTCGTCCACGCGCGCGCTCGAGCACGCGCTGGCGACCGACAAGAAGATTTTCCTGGCGGCGCAGCACGACGCCTCGATCGACGATCCGCAGCCGGCCGACATCTACACGATGGGCTGCGTGGCGAGCATCGTCCAGTCGCTGAAGCTGCCCGACGGCAACATCAAGGTCCTCGTCGAGGGGCTGGAGCGCGCCCGCGCGGTGGACTGGAAGGAAGACAAGGGCTTCTACCGCGTCACCGTGAAGATGATTCCGCGCAAGGCGGAAACCGCCGCCGAGGCCGAGGAGGTCATGGGGCGGGTGGTGACGCTGTTCGAGCAGTACATCAAGCTCTCGAACAACCTGCAGTACGACGCGATGATCGCGGCCGTTCGCGTGGACGACCCGTCCCGGCTGGCCGACACGATCGCGGCCCATCTGCAGGTGGGCGTGGAGGAAAAGCAGAACCTGCTCGAAATCGTCTCCGCCGTCGAGCGCCTCGGGCGCATCGTGGCCGTCCTCGAAGCCGAGGTGGACAAGCTCCAGGTCGATCGCCGGATCCAGTCGCGCGTGAAGAAGCAGATGGAGAAGGCGCAGAAGGAGTACTACCTCAACGAGAAGATGAAGGCGATCCAGCGCGAGCTGGGCCGCAAGGACGAGAAGGGCAACGAATCCGAGGACCTGAAGAAGAAGATCGAGCAGTCCCGGATGCCGAAGGAAGTCGAGAAGAAGGCCATCGAGGAGCTGAAGCGGCTCGAAGCGATGCCGCCGATGTCGGCCGAGGCCACCGTCTCGCGCAACTACCTCGACTGGCTGATCGCGGTGCCCTGGTACAAGAAGACCAAGGAAAGCCGGAACCTCAAGAAGGCCGAGCAGATCCTGAACGAGGACCACTTCGGCCTGGAGAAGATCAAGGAGCGCATCTCGGAGTTCCTGGCCGTGCGCGCGCTCGTCAAGAAGCCGAAGGCGACGATTCTGACGTTCGCCGGCCCTCCGGGCGTCGGCAAGACCTCGCTGGCGAAGTCGATCGCACGCGCGATGAACCGCAAGTTCGTGCGCCTGTCGCTCGGCGGCGTCCGTGACGAGGCCGAGATTCGCGGCCACCGCCGCACCTACATCGGGGCGTTCCCCGGCCAGATCATCCAGATGATGAAGAAGGCCGGCACGATGAACCCGGTCTTCCTGCTGGACGAAGTCGACAAGATGTCGATGGACTTCCGCGGCGACCCGTCCGCGGCCCTGCTCGAGGTGCTGGACCCGGAGCAGAATCACACGTTCCTCGATCACTATCTCGACGTCGAGTACGACCTGTCGAACGTGATGTTCATCTGCACGGCCAACGTCCTGCACACGATCCCGCAGGCGCTGCGGGACCGGATGGAAGTGCTGCAGCTCGCCGGCTACACCGAGCTGGAGAAGGTCGAGATCGGCAAGCGCTTCCTCACGCCGAAGGCCATCGAGGGCGCGGGCCTGACCGACGAGAACCTGACGTTCGCCGATGACGCGTTCCAGCAGATCATTCAGCGCTACACGCGCGAGGCCGGCGTCCGCAACCTCGAACGGGAGATCTCGTCCATCTGCCGCAAGGTCGCGCGCAAGGTGGTCGTCGAAGGCGCCGGGTTCAAGGAAAACATCTCGGGCGCCAAGGTCACCGAGTACCTCGGGGTCCCCCGCTTCCGGCCGTCCCTCGCGGAGGAACGGAACGAGGTCGGCATTGCGACCGGCCTGGCGTGGACGGAAGTCGGCGGCGAGCTGCTGGTGACGGAAGCGACGCTGATGCCGGGCCGCGGCAAGCTGACGCTCACGGGCAAGCTCGGTGACGTCATGCAGGAGTCGGCGCAGGCCGCGATGAGCTGGGTGCGGTCGAAGTCGGCCGAGCTCGGCATCCCGCGCGACTTCAACCGCAAGAC
>Ga0137433_1001283_pt1 | contig 10785 bp, 8 predicted proteins | sample EasRivERMZT840_2_FD_102335 | JGI IMG/M metagenome (GOLD analysis project Ga0137433, IMG submission 102335) | Soil microbial communities from meander-bound floodplain in the East River, Colorado, USA - East River MetaG ERMZT840_2 | ecosystem: Environmental > Terrestrial > Soil > Floodplain ...
GCCAAATCCAACGCCAAGTGCGCCAGCGGTGCATCAGACGTCTCTCATGCGGAAAGGCAGCGGAGCGCGGCTGTGTGCGGGAGCACCAGCCGCAGCATGTTGGAGTTAAGGTTGGCATCAGCAATTCTCCCAGCATACGCACCTTGGGTGCCTGCTGCGGCTGGTGCTCCCGCACACAGCCGCGCTCCGACGTAGAGCCAACGAACGCCTCAGCGAACCAGCGCTACGCCAGTTTCCGTTGCGCCCACTTGCGGCCTTTGGCCAGGGCGGTAAGCGTTTCCTTCAATCGCTGCGCCTGCGTGTCTGGCTGCTTTGCCATCGTCAGCCAGACGATGTACTCGCGTTGGTAAGTGGGCGCGAACTTGTGGAAGTTTTCGGCGGCAGCCCGATTTCGTTTCTCGGCCAGAGCCTTCTTGAAATAATCCGGCTTCGGCCACGGCTTGCGCTTCACCTTGGGCGCGGGCGGCAACGTGGGATCGGCGTCCAGTTCGACCGCGGCGTGAAGAAGTGAACGCAGCGCTTCCGGGTTTACCCCATCAAGGGTCATGAGTCGCATGGAGCGGATGTTGGTGTTGCTCTCGCTGCCCTCATTGAACAGGCGCGCCGGGTCCGGCAGTTCGGTGCCGCGAAAGAACGTGACGCCGAGATGAGATTTACACGCACTGAGACCGCACACGAGCTTGCGGCCGGAGAAACAAAGCATGTTCCATTTGATGGATTCGGTGAGGTCCGGCTCCCAGGTCAGAATCCATTCGCGAAGATGGTTCGCCATGGGCCAGGAGAATTCCGGACACGTTTCCGCCCATTCAGCCGGGTCTTTTGTGCGCGCGCGGCTACAGTCCATTTCGCGGGAGGATACGCCGAAGCAAGCCTGAGACGGCTTGGATCAAAACTGTCTCAGGAACCGGGCATCATTTTCGTAGAACAACCGGATGTCATTGATGCCGTAACGGAGCATGGCGATGCGTTCGATGCCGAAGCCGAAAGCCCAGCCGGTCCAGACTTCGGGATCGTAGCCGACGTTCTCGAAGACCTGCGGATGCACCATGCCGCAGCCGGCGATCTCCAGCCAGTCCTTGCCGAGTTTTTTTACGAGCGAGTTGGTGAAATCGATTTCCAGGCTCGGTTCGGTGTAGCTGAAGTAATGCGGGCGAAAGCGCAGCTTCACGTCCGGTCCCATCAGTTCCTTGAAGACGAACTCAACCGTGCCCTTCAGGTCACCGACGGTCACACCCTTGTCCACGTAAAGACCTTCAATCTGATGGAAGGTTGGGTTGTGCGTGGCATCGGCGTTGTCACGTCGATAGACGCGGCCCGGCGCGATGATGCGGATCGGTGGCGGCTGCGATTGCATCACGCGGATTTGGACGGAGCTGGTGTGTGTGCGGAGGAGATAGGACTTTGGACCGACATTCGCCGGGGCGGGGACGCCCCCGGAACTCGCAGGCGAGGACGCCTGCGCTACATAGAATGTGTCCTGAGTGTCGCGCGCCGGATGGTCGGCGGGAGTGTTGAGGGCGTCGAAGCAATGGAAGTCGTCCTCAATCTCAGGGCCGTCCGCGACGACGAAACCAATCTTACGGAAGGCACGGACGATGTCGTCGGTGACCTGGGTGAGCGGATGCAGTTTGCCCATGACGCGGCGGCGTCCGGGCAGCGTGAAGTCGGTCGGTTCCGTCGGCAACGCAGCCTTTAGTTCGAGTTCCTCGCGGCGGACGGCCAAAGCGGCTTCAAGCTCAACTTTCGCAGCGTTGACCAGTTTGCCGGCGGCCGGTTTCTCCTCCTTCGGCAGGGAGCCAAGCTGTTTCATCAACGCCGTGAACCTGCCGTGTGGCCCAATCCACGCGCCCTTGGCGTGTTCCAGCGCAGCCAGGTCGGCGGCGGCTTGCAGGTCCGCGAGCGCGGATTGCTTCAGTGGTTCGATTTCATTCAGCATCGACATAAAACGCCGCGCAGTCTAACCGCGCGGCGTCGCGAAGCCAAAGAAATCTGCGGGATTAAAGGCTGCCCGGCGACGAGATGCCTCCGTCCAGTAAGAGATGCGCTACTCCCACGTCGGCGGTGTGCAAACCAGTTCTCAGCCTTTTTTCAAGGGATTCGGGAGCGAAGGTGACAAACTGTCTGAACTTGCCAACCTATTAACGCGCGGGGTTCAGCAGATATCCTTCGAACGTGTAAACATCCATTGGAGGAACTTCGACGAAATTGAAGTGGAGACTCATCCCGGCGTATGGCCCACGACCCTGCAACATGACGTTGCCCTCGGTGAGCAAACCCACGGATTGACCCGCGAAGGGGCCTTCGAAAATGACGGTTTCTACTCCGTCGATGACGGCCGTTAGGGTTGTTGAACCGTAGATCGGACCGCTCAACGTTTCATCGAGATTGCCATTGATGCTGGCCGTGATGGTCGCGTTGAGTGCAACTCCTCCGCCCGTGAAAGAAAAGACGCCTGACGCCGCGACGCCCCGCAGAAGAACGTTGCCGCCTGGGAGCGGAGTGATTTCTCCAGGTCCGGAGAATGGCGGCATAATGGACCAAGCCCAACCGCCGGTAATGGAGGTCTTGGCATCATCGGCACGGAGGCTGACGGGCAGGCCTACGAACAGGGCGAGACTCGAGCCGGCCAAAACGGCGAGAATTGCTTTTGAGATAACTTTCATAATGTGACTCCGACTGTGTTTGTTGTTCTTGTTTGCTGGCGGTTTGCGTTGTGCAAACCAGCTCTCACTCCTTTCCAAAGGATTCGGGAGCGAAGGTTACAGAGGAATAGAGCGGATGCGTATCCCCACTCGCTTCGTTGGCAGCCGAGGTAACGAGGCTCATTTGTCTTCGGGAACCGGCCTGAGTTCAGCCTTGAAACCGCAGATGAACGCGAATGAACGCAGATAAGATTTTTGTGGCAGACAGCCTGCCCAAGTGTCCGCTCTTCGCTCGCCGCGTGAAGGGACTGCCGCTTGGAGCTTCCTCTGCATCTGCGTTGATCTGCGTCTAGCTTTGGTTCAACTGCCGTTTTTCGGTTCGGAGTCTCCTTACGTCGGCGGCTGCGTTTTCAACGGATCGGCTCACGGCTGCGCGGTGCGATAGAAAGCCTGGCCCGGTAGTGGGTTCACGTCGTGGTATTCGATGAGGCCGGACGCGGGCGCGGTCTGCGTGTCGATGGTTTGCCACGGTCCGGTCACGCTGGGAGCACGTTGCAATCGGTAAGTGATCTCGGGGCTGCCATTGAAGCGGAGACGGTGACTGCCCGGATCGCCTGGCAAGAGCGCGACGCGTGGGCCGTTGCCGAGGCCGGTGAAGACGTAGGTGGCGCCGGATTGCGCAGCACTGTTGTTACTTTGGTCGCCGCCCACTCCCGCGGCGTTGCTGGACTCTGCGGGCGCCCCGACTGCGACCGTGTCGCCGGACAGCGCCACAAACTTGCCGAAGTAGTCACCTGCTCCGGTGTTGGAGGCTTTGAGATAGGCTTGTTGGCTCCAGTTGGTCCCCTCGCGCACGAAGACGTAGGCCGCGCCGGATTCAGCGGCGCTGTTGTTGGTTTGGTTGCCGTTGACCCCGGTGGCGTTGCTGTCTTCGCCGGAACCACCTCCTTCAATAAAATGATAACATCCGGCTGCCCCGACTACCACTGTGTCGCCCGATACCGAAACCGAGTAGCCAAACCAGTCGCTTGCCCCGGTGTTGGAGGCTTTGAGATAGGCTTGCTGGCTCCAGTTGGTTTCGTTGCGCACGAATACGTACGCGGCGCCGGAGTCGGTGGCACTATTGTTGGTCGCGTTGCCATTCACCCCGGTGGCGTCGCTGTCCTCCTGAAACGCTCCGACAACCACGGTGTCGCCCGAGATCGCCACCGATCTTCCGAACCAGTCGTATGCCCCGGTGTTGGAAGCTTTCAGGTAGGCCTGCTGACTCCAGTTGGTGCCTTCACGCTCGAAGACGTAAGCTGCGCCAGCGGCGTAGGCGTTGTTGTTGGTCTGGTTGCCGTTCACACCAGTGGCGTTGCTGCCCTCAGTCCACGACCCGACCACCACCGTCTCGCCAGACACCGACACCGATATGCCGAACCGGTCACCCGCTCCGGTGTTGGAAGCTTTGAGATAAGCCTGTTGGGTCCAGTTCGTCCCATTGCGCACGAAGACGTAGGCCGCGCCGGAGTCCGGGGCACTGTCGTTGGTCTGGTTTCCATTCACGCCGGTGGCGTTGCTGTCTTCCTGAAACGCCCCGACCAGCAACGTGTTGCCCGACATCGCTACGGAGAAACCGAAGAGGTCACCAAACTCTTGCCCCAGTGGTCGCCCTCCGGGGTTGGAGGCTTTGAGATAGGCCTGTTGGCTCCAGTTCGTTCCATTGCGCACGAAGACGTAAACCGCGCCGGAGTACGGCGCGCTGTTGTCGCTCTGGTTGCCGTTCACTCCGGGAGCATTGCTGGCCTCCGCAGGCGCCCCGACGACGACCGTGTCCCCCGACACCGCCACCGACCAGCCGAAGGCGTCGCCCGCTCCCGTGTTGGAGGCTTTGAGATAAGCCTGCTGGGCGATGGTCGCGGCGCGAGCCAACGACGACGTGACGGCAACTGCCACGAGCACGGCAAAAAAGAGCGGACTGGAGAAACGGTGTGGAGATTTCATACTTTGGGGTGATTCAATGTTGTTCGTGACTTGGCCAAATTGGCTTTCACTTCCTTCCCAAAGAATTCCTGGCGGAAGGTTACAGGCGAAGTTTTAGGACCGGTCCCGAGCGGGTAAGTCTGAAAGCAACGTGTCAGCTTACGGCTGAGGCGTTCGAGTCCGGTCCTTTTCAGCCGCCGCAATTTCCTCGAATGAAGGCGCCCGCCAGACGCGAAGCGTTTTGTCGTGGCTGACAGAGGCGAGCGTTCGTCCGTCGGGCGCAAAAGCGAGAGAGTTAATGTAGCTGCTGTGACCAACGAAGGCGGCCACTTCCTGACGGGCGGCAACATTCCACAAGCGGATCGTGGCATCGATGGACCCGATAGCCAGAGTTTTGCCATCGGGTGAGAAAGCCGACGAGTAAGCCTGTCCGGCACCCGTGTTGAGCACCGTTGGATTCGATGGTCGATCCACGTTCCAAACAAGAACGAAACCCGCCTTGCCTCCGGCGGCGATGGTTTTGCCGTCAGGCGACACCGCGATCGCGGCTATGCTGTGCGATTCGATCCATTCGATGCCCTCGAAAGCTGCGACTTTTCGCCAACTCCTTGTGTCCCATGCGCTGATCGTATTGGCCGTCTGTCCGGCAGTCAGGAGCAGCGTTCCTTCACGCGCAAACAGTAATGGCGCCCACTCGTCATCCGGAGTTGGGAACACCTTGACCTCACGGTGTTGCTCGGCGTCGATGATTACTACGTTGGTGGCCGCGGAATCGCGCCGCCTGACGGCGATCAATTTTCCGTCCGGCGAAACCGCCGATGATCCGAGTGGCACCCCCGCATCCATGCTACCGGTCTCGACGAGAGTCACCGGATCCAGGAAGATCAACTTCGAATCGCGCACCAGGCTAAGGAGCTTTCCATCCTGCGAGGCAGCCACGCCCTGCCCGGACAAGACCTGTACCTGGGCACCGGTATCCGTGGCGAAAAAAGTAATGTTTGTTTTTTTACGTTCGGCGCGTGCGAGGAAACGGCCGTTTGACGTAAATGTAATGTCCACTTTCAATTCCGTGTGCGTCCCCAGGACCTCGTCGCGGAAACGGTTTCGGGTATCCCAAAACTTGAGGCTGTGATCCTGACTGGAAGTCACCAGGGTTTGACCGTCGGGAAACAACTGGGCAGCCGTGACGCCGCCAGTGTGACCAGCAAATCTGGCGATCTCGCGCCGAGTCTTGCGATCCCACATTCTGGCAGTTTGATCGCGGCTGGCAGTGATCAGACGCTGTTCATCCGGGGAAAACAGGATCGTGTAGATCGGTAGATCGTGGGCGCGGAAGACAGTTTCGACACGACGCGATCTCCAATTCCAAAGCCACACGTACCCTTGTTGATCGCCGGCAGCCAGGACCTCGCCATCGGGCGAAAAAGTGACAGGTTCAACGAATCCATTATGGCCGGGCAAGCGGGTGATCATTTCTCCGGTCGCGACTTTCCAAAGGTTCACCACACCATCTCCGTCAGAAGCTGCAAGCGTCTGGCCGTCGGGTGAAAAGGTCGCTTGATAAGCCCAGTAGCGTGACCCAATCAACTGTCGGATTTCCTGCTTTGTCGCCGTGTCCCAGAGCACGACTTTGCCGCCGGCGTTGGACTTCACGTCGTACTGATACATCCAGCCATACGTGGTAACGATCGTTTTTCCGTCGGGGCTGAACGCCACCCCGATCAGAGGCGCGTTTGTATCTTTTGTATCGAGCTGACCAATCTGGTTCCGAGTAGCGACATCCCAGAGCTTTACGCAATATTTATGTTTATTATCGTGTGCAGTGGCCAACGTCCGGCCGTCGGGCGAAAACGCCAGGGAGAACAACCATCCGGCATCCGGGTCGAGAACGGAGATCAACTGCCGCGTATTGACATTCCAAAGTCTGACCTGACCTCCGGCACATCCGGCCACCGTTTGACCATCCGGAGAGAGCGCAAGCCCCCACGTTGCAGCGTTCGTCAGGGTAAACAGTTCATTGGCGCGCGAATGTTTCCACAGATAGCGCCACTCGAAGCCGCGCAAATCGGTTTCGCCCGAATGCGGGCGCTGTTTTTCCAGCAGCGCCCGGGCGCGGACGACGCGACCATCCTGCCACGCGCGGAACGCGACGTTCATTTCTGAAGCATACAGACTTTCGCGAAGGTCGGCGGCCGACCGTTGCTCGAGCGTGCGAAGTCTGCTTTGTTCCGCCTCTGCCGCTCGGGCTTCCCGGTAGGACTGGGTTTGCTTAATGAACAGCCATGTCGATACCGCCAGCCCGATCAATAAGGAAGCGACGGCAGCGGCTGCGGCGGTGAAAACCAGCTTGTGTCTGCGCCACGTTTTTTGGAAGCGATACGCCACCGTCGGCGGAGCGGCGGTCACTACTTCGCCGTTGAGATAGCGCCGGAGTTCCGCGGCGAAACCGTTGGCCGTGGCGTAACGGCGGGCGCGGTCCTTGTCGAGAGCCTTGAGGATGATCCAGTCGAGTTCGCCGCGCAGCAGCCGGGGAAGTTGTTCAGCGGTTTCACGACGCCGGTCCGCCAGCGCGGTGATTTCCGCCCGCGACAGCGTCGTCAGGCGTGTGCTGGGTTTGGGCGGTTCCGATTCGCGGATGTTTTTCAGCAGCGCATCCCGATTTGCCAAAGCGAGATCGCGGGGATCGAACGGCGGTCTGCCCGTGAGCAACTCGTAGAGCAACACGCCCAGACTGTAGATGTCGCTGCGAGTATCGACATCCAGTCCACCGAGACCGGCCTGTTCGGGACTCATGTAAGCGGGCGTGCCGAGAAACTGTTGATAGCGGGTGAAGAGCGTTTTGTCCGTGAGCGGTTCCTCCAACGCCTTGGCCACGCCGAAGTCGATGACCTTGGGCACGCAGCGCCCGTCCTGTTCACTCACTAGGATGTTGCCCGGCTTGAGGTCGCGATGGATGACACCTTTTTGGTGCGCGTGCTGCACCGCTTCGCACACGAGCACGAACAACTCGATCCGCTCCCGCGTGTTCAATCGGCGCGTGTCGCAGAAGGCCGTGATGGGAACGCCACCGACGAGTTCCATCACGAAGAACGGACGGCCACTCTCCGTCGCGCCCGCGTCCAAGACCTTCGCGATGTTCGCGTGGTCCATCATCGCCAGCGCCTGGCGCTCGGCCTCGAAGCGCGCCACGAATTCGCGCGTGTCCATGCCGAGCTTCAGAATCTTGAGCGCGACGCGACGGCGGACCGGCTCCTGTTGCTCCGCCATCCAAACAATTCCGAAGCCGCCTTCGCCGATGACTTCCAGCAGTTTGTAGCGACCGATGCGAGTGCCCGCGCTCTCGCCCGAAGAAGCGGGCGTAGCGGGTGCAGATTCGGTGTCCTCAGCCTGTGGCGCATCCTGCCCGGAGTTTTCGCGTGGAGGCGTAACGGCGAGGTTGAAAAGACAGCGCGGACACATGCCGTCCGGCGAACCGGCTGGCAGCGGCTTGCCGCACTCAGAGCAGAGTTGTTTCGACATTTCCACAGGTTCCCAAAGAAAAACCGCGCCGAGGTTACAATGGAGTGCGCGCGTCTCGCGCGCACTGGTTGGCGTCCCGCCAACCAGTCCCTTAGTTAGCGAAGTTCATCGCTGCGCGACGCTCTCACGCCACAGAGGCATCGGCGAGACGCCGATGGCTGCAACCGGACGGTCGCGCTCCCTTTCGTCATCTTCCCACCACGCTGATCAAATATCGCAACTCTTCATCCACTTCCGCCGGGCTGCTGACGGTGCGGGCAATCTCCTGCCACAGCAATTCGCCGTAACGATGGCGCATGCGATGCACCGCCACTTTCACCGCGCCCTCGCTCATGCCGCACTGCGTGGCAACGGTCGCGTAAGCCGGGCCGGAACGGTCTCCTTGCAGATGAGGGCGGAGTTGATCGAACAAATCGCGCTTGTTGGCCTCTGCGTATTCGGACCGCAACTGTTCGGTGACGCGTTCGAGCAACGTGAACGCCCAGCGCTTTTCGAAAAGTGATTCGGGCGTTTCTGCGTCCAGCGTGTCCAGGGCGAAGCAAGCTTCGCCTTCTTCAACATTCAACGAGAGTGGACGCTGGCCGCCGCCGCGTTTTTGCGCCTGGGTCTTGTCCCATTCATTGGCGAGAAAATTGTCGATCGCGCGCAGAAGAAAGGAGCGGAACTTGCCGCCATCGCGCTGCAAGCCAGAGAGCGACTGCTTGCTGACCAGCCGCGTGAAGAAATCCTGCGTGATGTCCTCGGCCTCCTCTGGAGAAAACCCGCGCCGGCGGACGTAGGCGTAGAGGGGCGGCCAGTAATCGAGATAGAGTTGGGCGAACGCTGCTTTCCCGCCGTCGCCGTCCGGAAGCGCCGCCTCCAACACAACGGTCCAGTGTGTCGTGCGGAAGGCCCCCGATGCTGTTTGGAACAAAGCCATGTCGAACCGAACTGATGAATGTCATAGCGCAGTCCTCCGGCGAGCACAAGCATTCGCGGTGAATCAACAAACCGCTGCGCCTGAGCTTTGAGCTTTTCCCCCGGGCCTTCTACTTGGCACACTCCGCGCCTTACATGCGCGACACGCTGCGGGCCTGGACAGAATCCATCGAAACATTCGCACTCGAAGTCATCTTCGAGCAGCGACGTGACGCGCGGGCGGTTGTGGTTCGTTTCCTTCTGCTGCTGCTGTCCAAGGTTTTCGTGGTTGCGGTCAAGTTACGCCGGTTCCTTTACAACGTGCGGTTGCTGCGAGATTCCACTCTCGGCGTGCAGGTCATCGCCATTGGGAACCTCACTGTCGGCGGCACGGGCAAGACGCCAGTGGTCGAAAAGTTCGCGCGCGAATTGCAGAACAACGGACGGACCGTGGCCATCCTTTCGCGCGGCTATCGTTCGAAACCACCCCCGTTGACCAAGCGCCTCATCGACCGACTGCTGTTTCGCTCCGACACCACGCCGCCGCGCGTCGTGTCGGATGGGAAGTCGCTATTGCTCGACTCCGAGACTGCCGGCGACGAACCTTACATGCTGGCCTCGAACCTGAAGGACGTGGTGGTGCTGGTGGACAAGGACCGGGTCAAGGCCGGGCGCTACGCCATCGAGAAATTCGGCTCCAATCGCCGGCCTTCAGCGGAACTCTAAGCGAAAGAACTCAGCCGTGATTCACCTCGGAAGCCATCGCACGTCCTCCGGACGCCGACTCACGTCCGGAGAAACCACGGCACAAAACTGGGGCGGTGGCCGGGCCTTCGACCTTTCTCCCAGCCACCGCCTTATGAGAAGCAACTCCTGGCTCGAGTGTCTGGTTGTGCGGGAACGTCATAGTACGACAGGAAGCATCGGCAGCCACACACCGTCCTCGGCCGACTATTTCAGACCGCCCGGCGAAGAGATCGTGCCCGTCATCACGAAATGTCCGACGGCAGAAGTGGGTCCGGTGAACTCGACACGGCCTTCGTACGTGCCCGAGCCTGACGCGCCGTCGAATCCCCCGGTTCCTTCCGAAATCTGCCAGGCGCCATTGACCGCGAACGCAGTCGCGCTCGTGGGGATTGCCGTGAAGACGAATTCCACGAGGATGGCATCGCCATTCGCTCCAGTGAACTGATGGGTAGCCACGCCCTCGCCGGTAAGGAGATTGATCGTCTCCTCGACCGAATGTGCGGTGACCAAGCCCAGATGAGTCGCGAGGGCCGCGCCTGTAGAAGTGATGTGGGCGAATGGCAAGTCCACGATCATCTGAAGTTCGAGGTCGTACGAGGCACGAAACGGCACTTGATCGCGCGCCTGCGCCGCAGGTTGGTCGGCTGCGACTGCGGTTAAAGCAAGCGACAGCAGGGCCGCGCCTTGGAGTGTCTTTAGAATGGTTCGACTGAGTTGCATAGTATTGTCCTGCGCACTTTGTTCTTAGTTGTGGGTCAAAAGTGAGCCTGTAGCATCAGTGATTCGCCTGTCCGTGCGTTGATATCTGTCCCGCGAAGACAAAAGTCGTGGTGCCACCCGTCGGGGAGGTGAGCATGGCTACTCCAGTTAATTCAGCCCTCCCTCGAGCATTTGCCATTTTTCCCGTCCCGCCGGTGAACTTCATGGTGTAGTGAAGGTTCACAAAATTGGGATTGGCTGGATCCGGCGTTCCCGTGCCTTCGGCTTCGACATCCAACGTCGTGGTGCCATCGGC
>Ga0137433_1001284_pt1 | contig 10784 bp, 11 predicted proteins | sample EasRivERMZT840_2_FD_102335 | JGI IMG/M metagenome (GOLD analysis project Ga0137433, IMG submission 102335) | Soil microbial communities from meander-bound floodplain in the East River, Colorado, USA - East River MetaG ERMZT840_2 | ecosystem: Environmental > Terrestrial > Soil > Floodplain ...
CCACCGCACAGTCAATCCCAACGACGTCGAAAACGCCGCGTGGCATTTTTTATGCGTCGCCCGCGCCGAGTCCCCGGAAAAAGCCCGCAGCGCCCTGCTTCCGGTCGGCCCCGACGCTCGCGTCCCGATGCGCCAGGTCTACGAGATGTTCCGCGGCAAGCTGACTCCTCAGGACGTACTCGCGGCCGGGGGCTCCAGACCAGACGGGCAGTTCTTTGCGCAGCTCTATCTGGGGCTCTATTACGAAGCGATCGGCAACAAGGCCCTCGCCCTACAGCACATCAAAGCCGCAGCCGCCGATCGATTCGCCGCCGCCGGCGGCTACATGCACGATGTGGCCAAAGTCCACCTGGCGATCCTGCAACGCTAGTACTACGGTATGTCGAAGAAGCCGCCATGCCACCCGTCACGAGGACTTTACCGTTTTGCAGGCGCGTGGACCTATGCTCCGCGCGCGGATAGTTCATGCTTCCGGACGCACTCCATTGCCCGGTAGCCGGATCGTAGAGCTCCGTGGTATTCAGCGCGTTGGAGTTTTCGTCCCATCCACCCACAACAAGTACTCGTCCATCGGCAAGCAGAGTAGCCGTATGAGAAGAACGTTTCTGATTCAGGGTGCCCGTTACCGTCCAGACGCCATTGACGGAGTCATACAATTCTGCGGATGCCAGAGGCTGCGCCGGACAGCAATTAAGATTGGTCCCCGCTGCAGCCAATACTTTTCCATTGGCCAGAAGGTTTGCAGAGTGGCCTGCTCGCCTGGTATTCAGTGCGTTAGTCAGCGTCCACGTTCCTGCCGCCGGATTGTAAATCTCGTCATTAATATGACCGCCGCCGGACACTAAAACCCTTCCGTCTGGGAGAAGCGTAGAAGCGTGGACGGATCGAAACCATATTATCGGCTCAACTAAAGTCCATCTCCCCAGGCGTGGCGCAACGATGAACTGAGTCATGAATGACATCGACGTGCCCGTAGGAGTGGTGACGTTACCTAGGCGCGACCCTAAAGGACCATCTCCAACGGTTATCGTGACGGGTATCGCCGTGGACGTGCCGCCGGGCAGGATCGTGACTGAAACTCCCTCCCCATTCATTTGAACGGATGTCGCTCCGAGCAGATTCCCTCCAGCCAGGAAACCGGATACCGTCGTATTCGGCTCGAGCCCGCGCGGCAGAAGGCCGATAAAGAAGGGTTTGGACGTCGACAAGGACAGTGAACACTTTGAAGCCGGAAGTACCTGCCGCGGAATTTGTGACGGTCACTCCGAGCAGGCCGGTCGAGGACATCATCGCCGCAGGTATGTCCGCCTGCAGTTCCGATCCACTCACGAACGTTGTGGAAATGTCGGAGCCATTGACGCCGGCGTGATCATGCTCATAAACGGACACGACGTACAGGGGTGAGTACCATTCGACTGACCATAAACGAGGAATCCTGGATCAAGTTGCGTGGGCCAGAACCAACGCAGATAGAGCACGAAGAAGCACACCAGACCAAGGATTCGGATGGGGCGCCCGACTTTCATTTCTTATGCCAAAGGGATCGGCAGTCTATACAGCGAAGGCGTATCCGTCAAATGCCGAGGGGAGGCCGGTTCCAACTCGTACTGTCAGAATCGATCCGGGGCTGCGAGGCTGAGCGCCATGACGGCCCACGCTGTCCCTGCTGCCGAAATCCATTGGTCGTGCTCGTAGGGGAAGCCGCTTTCGAAATATGGCTGAATCTTCATCGCGCGGCTTTTCACATACCATGACCCATCGTCTCGCTGCGTCTTGACCAGGAATTCGACACCGCGTTTGAAGGCGGCGTCTGAGGAGGGCACGCCCAGTTCGTGCAGTGTGTAGAGGACCTGACCGGTGGCATAGGCATCGCTTGAAAGATGGGGAGTCTGCGACCAGCCACCATCGGGCCGCTGAAGCCCGAGCAGTTCGCGCGTACGAGCGTCTTGAACGCGTGGGAGCAGGTTCGCCCACTTGAGGCCGAGCAACTGCATGCTGCGATCTTCCGTTGAGAGTGGAGTCTGCGCGGAAAGCCACTTCGCGGCGCGCTCGATCCGCGCATCGATCTCCGCTTTGCGCGCAGGGATGGAATAAGTCACCAGTGCCCGAATGCTCAGTGCCGTGCGCGAGAAATCGCCGTCCTGAATTGGCGCTCGGCTGGCCCCAACGCCATGCCAGTTTCCCTCGGCGCGTTGCTTGGCAAGCAAGTAATGTACGAGAACGTCGGTGTTCCAGGAAGCGGGCTCTTCTGCGGCAGCCAGGGCGAAACTGTTATAGATCTGCGTATCGGGCGCCCCGCCGCCCTCTTGACCTTGCAACAGAGGTTGATCCGCGTTCATCCACAAACTTCTGAGTGTCTCCAGGGATTCTGTGGGAAAAGAGGCCGGCACCTGCCACCCTCGTTCGTTCGCCAGCTTGACGGCAATGTGGGTCACGGGCTGCGCATGGCAGGCGATGCAACCACCGTCCGAAAGCATGCGCGACGCGGAAGTACGTAGAAGCGGCATGCTACGTTCCACGGCAGCTCGAGGATTGGAGTTGCTTTGCTTCATGGGCGGCACCGAGCTTTCGATCGCTGCCGATTGCACCTTCAACTCCGCCATTACCGCCGAGTGCTGGAACTTTCGCGCCCAGTCCAGGGTACTTTCACCGACCTTGGATCGGGTGGCGACGTCGGAACCCTTCTGGAGCAGCATTCGAATGATCTCGATATTCGGACGATCCGTCGCCACGGAAAACATCAATGGCGTCATCCCGCGCATATCCTGGGCATCGACCTGCGCTCCCGCTTCAAGCAGCAGCTTCACGACTTCAGCATTACCACTTGCTACCCCCTGGTGTAGCGCCGTGACGCTGCCGAACTGGACTATGCCGTTCTTGACTTTGTTGGAACTCGGCATGGACGGCACGTTCACCGATGCGCTTCGCGCCAGCTGAAGACGGACGAGCTCTGTGTTGCCGTTATGTGCGGCAGCTATCAGGGCGGTTGCCGACTGGCCGATGTTGGCGCGCGCTTTTATGTCCGCGCCGTGATCAATTAACAGTTTCGCAGTAGTACTGTCGTTGACGTTCGCCGCGGCGATCAAGGGCGTGATCCCTGACGTATCGGCCGCGTTCACGCTGACGCCTTTACTCAACAGCAACTTGACAGTCTCGGAGGCACCATTGGTGTACGCAGCTACCAGTAATGGAGTGCGCCCCATTTTAGACTGCGCATTTACGTCCGCTCCGTGATCGACGAGAAGGCGGACTTTCCTGATATCGCCGGCGCAAAAGTGCAACGCCGTCATTCCTGAAGCGCTGACGGCCTTCACGTCCGCGCCCGCGTCGATCAGAAGCTTCATTGCTTCATAACTGCCGAATGCCGCCGCGTGCATCACCGGTGTCTGGCCGCGCGAGTCCGCGGCTGATGGGCCATGTTGCTTGATCAGCGCACGAAGCGTCGTCAGGTCGTTGTTTCGTATCGACTGATAGAATCGGTCGCCCGTGTCCTCTGCGAAAGCAGTACAGGCAATCACGATCATCAACAGCGCGGTGCGCAACATGGCAATCCTCCAGAGCTGCCATAGTACTCTGCCTGCAAACTTTCAGTACAAAGATACGCCGCCTATTGCACCCGCAGTTGGTCGATCACCGACGTCACACCTTCGGTTTCCTTCGCAAGATGTACCGCACGCTTCCGTTCGGCATCCGAATGAACGACGCCCGACAAGGTGACGATGGAACCGTTCGTGTCAACATCGATGTCGCGCGCCTTCACAAGGTCGTCGAGGATCATCTTGGACTTGATCTTCGCCGTGATGCTGCCGGTTTCGATTGCGTCCTTCGCCTGATTTGCCGCATCCGCCGTCGCCTCGCCAACCTTCGCGCCCACTTCACGGGCCTTGTTCGTATCGACCTGGCTCGTGGCATCGGCCGGCGAATCGGAGAAGACCCTGCCATTGCTCCACCGGCCAAGCAGAAATGCGGCAACACCGACGAGAACGACAACGATCAGCACCACCTTAATTAAACTCCGGATCATGCACACCTCCCCTCTCTATTAACCGGTGCAGTTTTCATGCCTCGAGCAACTGTTCAGTAAATGGTTGCAACCGCATGGTTGAAACAGATGGATTCGAGAGTGCACGCACGGAAATTCCAGAGCAGGCCACGCATTTTGCCGCGATTGAGTTGCTTCGAAACGCTACGATCTAAGGAACAACCCGGAAGTGCTTCCGGCCGCGAATACGATAAATGGTGAAATCGCGGTCAACCGTGAAGATCAGATCGGTGTTGAGTTCCTCAGCGAGAACGACGAGCGTCGCGTCAGCGAAATCCATCGGAAGATCCGAGTACTTTTCAATAAGCGCCCGGCAGCGTTGTAGAGAAAGGTCGCTTGAAGGGACAAGGACGATACCGCCCTGCAGGACAAAGTCGATACAAGTCGTGGCGCCGCGTGGAATGCCGGACAGAAGATAAGTGGATTGCGTGAGCACAGCTTCGCTCGTGACAACCGGGCCTTTCCAGGTGCGATAGAAATCGACGCACGCCTGGTGGACGCTCTGGCTGCGATCCAGCAGACCGACCAGGGCGCCGGTGTCAAGCAGGAGTTCACCGGCCACGACGGAGGTTCTTGAGAACGTACTCGCGGTGACGCAACGCAAGGTCCGGAACGTCGGTCTGGAGGGATCCGATCAGATCCCGTACTCGCTCCGCCGGTTGTTCCTGCGGCTGGTCCGGAATCTGAAGGAATTCACTCACGGCCATCCGGACGATTTCTGACGGCTTACGTTGCATCCGGGCGGCTTTTTCTTTAAGCGCCTTGCTCAATTCTCGCGGCAGACGGACGGTTAATTGATCTTCCATAAAGGTGAGTGCATTGTAGTGCAATGCAGTGCACACGTCAATCCAACGCTCACTCGTGTATGCGAGTCAGTGCGGAAATACCGTCGAAGCCGGCGTCGAAACTCATAATGCGGTTTACTCCATGACGTTCCATCACGGCAATGTGAATAGCATCACGCGCAGATAACTTGCGTTTGCCAAGCACGAGGTCGCGGGCGCGCTCAACGTCAGAAACCCGGATTGTGTAAACGGTTTCTACAACCGCCGATAAAACATCGAAAGCGGGACGTATGGCTTCGCGTCGGTCAATGGCTACATAACGATGCAGAATTTCCTGAAAAACTTCAGCATCTGTAACTAATGGTGTTTTCTCGGCGACGTATCGCTCGAGCAGCCGGCGTGAATCCGACTTGTGAGGATGATCGCCGCCGACCAGGTACATCGGAATATTGGAATCGACGAAGATCATCGGCGGCGGCCTGTGTATCCCGCCTCGATCTCCTCCAACATCTGGTCAATATCTCCGGAAGGAAAGGAATGCTTTGCGGCAGACCCAATGGCCTGCAGCTTTCGGCCGGGGTCTCCAGTCGATTCACCACGGCGCGCCGCCCGCAAGGCCTGACGAACCCACTCCGCCACCGTCATTTGTTTCTTTTGCGCCATTCTCTGGATTTCGCGGAGTTCTTCGTCATCAAGAATGACCTGTAACCGTTTACTCATGAGACTAGCCTATGTTACTCATTGAGATGAGTCAATCAGGAGACTTTTAAGACCCGCCTCCACATCTGAAATGTCAGGCCCGATCCCGCGCCCAGTCCTGCTAGAATGTCTGCCGCATGACGATGAAGGACGAGGCCCGGCTCGCCGTGGCCGACCAGACTGAGATTGGCAGCTATTTTGTCGCGAACTATCCGCCGTTTTCGGTCTGGAAAAAGGACAATGTGGACCTCGTGGCGAAGCCGGCGCTCCAGTCGGAACCGGTCCCAGGTGTTCCGCTCGGTATTTACCTCCATATTCCGTTTTGCCGGAAGCGCTGCCATTTCTGCTACTTCCGGGTCTACACGGATAAAAACGCCGAAGAAGTCGAAGACTATCTCGATGTGCTCGTCCGGGAGTTCGAACTCTATTCCCGGCTGCCGGCATTCCAGGGCCGCAAACCGACTTTCGTCTATTTCGGCGGGGGCACGCCCTCATTCCTTTCGACCCGGCAGCTTGAAAGCCTGGTCTCACGCCTGGACGCGATCGCGACCTGGAAAGACGCCGAGGAAATCACATTCGAGTGCGAGCCCGGCACGCTCAATGAGGCAAAAATCTCGTCGATCCGGGGCATGGGGGTCACACGGCTGAGTCTCGGCATCGAAAACTTCAATGACGAGATCCTGGAAGCGAACGGGCGCGCGCATCGATCGGCGGAAATCTTCAAGGCCTACGATTTCGCCCGATCGATGAATTTCCCGCAGATCAATATCGACCTGATCGCCGGAATGCTTGGGGAAACGGACGAAAACTGGCACGCCTGCATCGACGCGACACTGAAGATGAACCCGGACAGCGTGACCATCTACCAGATGGAACTGCCTTTCAACACCACTATCAGCGACGACCGCCTCAAAGGAACAGGACGATTCACCGAACCGCTCGCCAACTGGGCGACCAAGCGCCGATGGACGCGGGAAGCGTTTGAAGCGTTCGAGCGCGAGGGTTATCACATCCGAAGCGCGTACACCGCGGTCAAAGAGCCATCGCGGACCCGCTTCGTTTACACCGACCGGCTCTGGCAGGGCGCCGATATGGCGGGACTCGGAGTGGCGTCGTTTGGACACGTCAACGGCGTGCATATCCAGAATTTCGATACATGGGAGACCTATAGCGCCGCCGTCCGGCGCGGTGAAATCCCGTTGAACCGTGCTTACCGGCCCAACGATGAGGAACGGATGATCCGCGAGTTTGTCCTGCAGCTGAAGCTCGGTTCTCTTCGGCCGTCCTACTTCAGGGACAAGTACCGCGTGAACGTCCTCGAACGTTTTGAGAAGGCGCTCCAGTCGCTTCAAACCGAAGGCTATCTCGCTTCCGCCACCGAAAAGGCCGTCAGTCTCACGCGAGAGGGCCTGCTGCGGGTCGATTCCCTGCTTCCGCGATTCTTCCTGCCGCAGCACACCAACATCCGATACACATAGATGGTCAGCGAATACCGCTACAAACGGCGAGTCCATTTCTACGAAACGGACATGGCCGGAATCGTCCACTTCAGTTGCTTCTTCCGGTACATGGAAGAGGCCGAGCACGCGCTCTGGCGCCACGCCGGCATCAGCATTCATCCAAAGGATTCCAAAGTCGGCTGGCCGCGCGTTGCCAGTTCATTCGATTATCACCGGCCTTTACGATTCGAAGACGAATTTGAAGTGTGGATCCGCGTCGCGGAGATCAAGGAAAAGACGATCCGGTACACCTGTCTGGTGACATGCAACGGTTCCAGGATCGCAACTGGTTCGCTGACGATTGCGTGCGTCAGCAAACAGCCGAATGAACCGATGAAGTCGATCCCGATTCCCGAGGACATCGTGTCCCGTTTCACTGTCTCCCATGACGCCTGACAATGCGCAGAGGCTCGCGCGGCTGCTTTCCGCCAACCATGACCGGAACCGGTTTTACACGCACAAGTTCGACGAGGCCGGCGTCCGGATCGAATCGCTGCGGTTTCCCGAAGACCTGACGAAGCTGCCGTTCACAACGAAGAGCGAACTGGTCGCGGATCAAACAGCGAATCCGCCGTGGGGAACCGCCCTCGCTGAACCCATCGAACGGTACACGCGATACTGCCAGACATCTTCGACAACAGGCCTGCCGCTTCGCTGGCTGGATACGGATGAAAGCTGGCAATGGCTCGTCGGATGTTGGCACGCCGTGTTCGAGGCCGCGCATGTGGGACCAACGGATCGCATTTTCTTTCCGTTTTCGTTCGGGCCGTTTCTCGGATTCTGGCTGGCATTCGAGGCCGGCTGCCGGATCGGCGCGCTTTGCGTCCCCGGCGGCGGCATGAGCAGCCAGCAGCGTCTCGCGATGATCGAGACAATCCGCGCGACCGTGGTCTGCTGCACGCCAACGTATGCGCTTTGGCTGGCCCAGGTGGCCGAAGAAGAAGGCAGAGGCGCTTCGCTGTCGAAGAGCGGCGTCCGCGTCCTGATTGTCGCGGGCGAACCGGGCGGCAGCATTCCGGCAACACGGCAACGTATCGAAGAAGCCTGGGGAGCGCGCGTCATCGATCATCACGGACTGACGGAAACCGGGCCCGTCAGTTTCGAGTGCTGGGAGGCTCCCGGGGGCCTCCATGTGAATGAGGACGAGTACATCTGCGAGGTTGTGGACCCTCGAACCGGGTCGCCCCTGCCGGATGGCCAGCAGGGAGAACTGGTCGTGACAAACCTCGGCCGGATTTCCAGTCCGATAATCCGGTACCGGACGGGCGATATCGTCGTCAAAAGATCGGATCGTTGCGGTTGCGGCCGCACATGGGCCCGGCTGGAAGGTGGTATCCTTTCGCGGGCGGACGACATGATCAATATCCGCGGTGTGAACGTTTACCCGGCGGCAATTGAATCGGTCCTCCGGCAGTTTCCCGAGATCGCGGAGTTCCGATCGACCGTGACCCGGGCCGCGTCGGCCGTGGCGATGCCGTCGCTCTCGATCGAGATCGAGCCCGCGCCCGCAGTCGCGGACGCAACAGCGCTCGTAACGCGGCTGACGTATCAATTGCGCGAGGCTTTGGGCCTGACGGTTCCTGTACGAGTCGTCGCACCCGGCACGCTGCCGCGCTTCGAAATGAAGGCGCGCCGGTTCGTCGTCGAATGAAAGTGGAATGAAGGTGGAAGGAGAAAGGTTTTAATGAAGCAGGATCTGGAAAGCCCCGATGTAATCGTAATTGGAGGCGGGCCCGCAGGCTCCACCGTTTCGACACTGCTTGCCCAGCAGAAGTGCCGGGTTGAATTATTCGAACGCGAGAAGTTTCCTCGTTTTCATATCGGCGAGTCGCTGATTCCCGAAACCTATTGGGTGCTCGAGCGGCTCAACATGCTTCCGAAGATGCAGAACAGCCATTTCGTGAAGAAGTACAGCGTGCAGTTCGTCAACTCCAACAGCAAGCTGTCGGCGCCCTTTTATTTCTGGGACAACAAGCCGCACGAGTGTTCACAGACCTGGCAGGTCGTCCGCAGTGAGTTCGACCTGATGATGCTGAATAATGCGCGCGAGCACGGCGTCCGTGTTCACGAAGGCGTGCGCGTGATGGAAGTCCTCATGGAAGGCGATCGCGTGACCGGCGTCACGGTGAAGAACGAAGACGGAACCGTGCGCACCGTTCGCGCAAAGGTCGTCGTGGATGCCAGCGGCCAGAACGGCCTGCTGATGAACAAGCTCAATCTGCGCGTCTGGGATCCGATCCTGAACAAAGGCGCGATCTGGACCTATTGGGAAGGCGCATATCGCGACTCGGGACGCGACGAAGGCGCCACGATGGTTCTGCAGACTGTCAACAAAAACGGCTGGTTCTGGTATATCCCGCTGCATAACAACATCGTCAGCGTCGGCGTGGTCGCGCCCTTCGATTACCTGTTCAAGGGCCGGCAGGATTACGCAAAGACCTACGACGAAGAAGTGGACCGCTGCCCCGCGGTAATGGATCGCGTATCGAAGGCGAAGCGGGTCACTGGATACTTCGCCACAAAGGATTATTCCTATCGCTCGAAACAGGCCGCCGGAAACGGCTGGGTGCTTATCGGAGATGCGTTCGGGTTTCTCGATCCGCTGTATTCGTCAGGCGTCCTGCTGGCGCTCAAATCCGGCGAACTCGCGGCGGATGCGATTGTGGAGGGTTTTCAGAAAGGCGACACGTCGGGCGCGCAGCTCGGGAAATGGGCGAAGGGATTCAATGAAGGCATGGATCGAATGCGCCGCCTGGTGTGTGAATACTACGGCGGGTTCAGCTTCGGAAATTTTGTACGCAATTACCCAGCGCTCCGGGGAACGGTTACGGACATTTTGATCGGGGATCTGTTTACGGATAAGGTGGACAAGGTCTGGCAGCCGATGGAGTCGCTGTATCCGCCGGGGCACGCGCCGATTCCGCCATGGTTCTCGGGGACTCCGGCGGATGAAGCGGAAGACAAACTGAACGAGCTGTTCCTTCCGGAGGGTCGTCGGCCGTAGTGAATCAGCGCTAAGCATTCGCTACTACGTAAATACGTAAATGAAAATTGGCGATCGAACGATCGTTCAATTGTCCGATTGCCGGTCGTATATTCCTAAATTAGTGATGGCCGATGGCGTAACGGCGATGGAGGGGATTGCGTTTGTCCGAGACTTCAATGGCTGGGCCCGCTGCCCTCTGGCACCTTCTCCTTGCACTCGCCGCCGTCGTCACGGTCGGCCAGATCCTTGGCCGGCTGTTTCGCTACATCGGCCAGCCGCCGGTCATTGGTGAAGTCGTCGGCGGAATCCTGCTCGGTCCTTCCCTCCTCGGATACCTTTCGCCCGCCGCCTATACGTTTCTCCTTCCTCCCGAGATCGCGCCGTCTCTAAATGTCGTCGCGCAACTGGGCGTGATGATCTACATGTTCCTGGTCGGTCTCGAGCTCAATCCTGCGTTTCTTCGCAGCCGGCTTCGCTCCACCATCGCCATTTCCCAGGCGAGCATCATTCTCCCGTTTATCCTTGGCGCCGGTCTGGCCTGGTACATTCGACCGCAGCTCGCTCCCGCCGGTGTGCCGTTCACGAGTTTCGCGTTGTTCATGGGCCTGGCAATGTCCATCACGGCGTTTCCCGTGCTGGCGCGAATACTTTCGGATTCCCGGCTGACCCGCACAGAACTCGGAACCGTCGCGCTGACATGCGCGGCAACCGACGATGTGACTGCCTGGTGCCTGCTGGCATTTGTATCGGGTGTGGTTCAGGCGAGCGGGACG
>Ga0137433_1001285_pt1 | contig 10781 bp, 14 predicted proteins | sample EasRivERMZT840_2_FD_102335 | JGI IMG/M metagenome (GOLD analysis project Ga0137433, IMG submission 102335) | Soil microbial communities from meander-bound floodplain in the East River, Colorado, USA - East River MetaG ERMZT840_2 | ecosystem: Environmental > Terrestrial > Soil > Floodplain ...
CCATTTTGACGGCCTTGTTGATGTCGCCGCTGTCCTGCTGGATGGTGCGCGCCCCCCGCCCTTCGCCCACCATCTCGCCACTGCGGGTGTAGAGCTGGCAGACGTAGCACAGGGTCCCCTTGGGCTCCCCGAGCATGGTCCAGGTGGCGGTGTCCTGGCTAAAGCTGGCGTGGAGCTGAAACAGCGCCATGAATTTCTCACTGCCGGCTTTCGACAACGCCGGCTTCGTCTCCCGGCCCTTGATGCGCAAGGTATAGTAATCGGTGCCTTCCACCAATTCCTGCTGCAAGAACCGTTTGACCACCTGGCGCTGCGCACTCCAGGCCTGCATGCTCTGCTCCAGGGTGCGGGCATCGAGGGAGGGCAGCAGCACCGGCTCGGGGAGCGCCCGCGTGGCCGCCTGCCCCAGGGGGGGGAAATCGGCGTCTGAGGCCTCGAGGACGGCCACAGGCGCGTCCTCGGTGTCGGGCTCGGGGACATAGGCATCATCGTTGTCGTCGGACATAGGGCCTCCTTGGGTCTGGGCCAGGCGTTCATCAACACTCGTCGGCGGTAAGGGCAGCGGCAAGGTCTCGTCGTCGATGGGGGAGCCGTTGCCGAGGGCCTCGTCGTCGTCCGGGTCAGTGGAGGGAGCCCGTGGCGCCTGTTCGGCCATGGTGCGCGCCAGTTTCACCGCCACGGCGTGCACGCACCAATGCGTCTGGCCCTTCGTGCTCTGCGGGCACGTACAGTGAAACCCGGTGATGTCGTAGGGCTTCGTCGACCCGTGCACGGTGGCAGTGCGGTCGTCGTGGATCTGCACTCGGGACAGCCGCACCAACTCACCAGCCCGGACCAGCCGCGAGGGGGCTTTCTCGCCACTGTGCCAGTAGGGGGCGCATTCGAGGCGCGTCATCGCCTGCGCCAGGGCGACGGTAAAATGATCGCCGTAGAGATCGTCCACGTGCTTGCTTGCTCCATTCGAGGTTGCTACCATGATGCTACTCTCTCTTGTGACGGTTGGGGGAGTCAGGCCCCTCAGTGGAACCGTGATGGGGAACACTGAGGGGTCGTGTATTGAGGTACAGAGAAATTATACTACAATTACACTAAAAAGAAACTATAAATGAGCTATTAAAAGAGTACCGTGCCACAGTCCTGGCACACGATGGTTTCCCCTTCCTGCCGGGTCTGCGGATGTGCACACCCATCCTCTCCAAACTTAATTCCCACTTTTTTCCCACTTAATTCCCAACTGGTCGAAACGCGCAACCCAGCTTCCCTGGCCACAGAAACGTACTTTTCAAAACTTAATTCCCTTAATTCCCTTAATTCCCCCTCTGTGGCTTTTATACATTCCACAGCGCGACCCTTTGTTGGGTGCTTTTCCACCGTGGCGAGGCCATGCTGCACCAGGATCCGAATGATCCGATCAATCTCATCGGCCCGGCGATGGTGAAAGGCCGGTTCCGTAAAGATCTGCTTTTTGGTCAGGCCCTCCTCGCCCTCTTCTCTGAGCAGGACCAGGAGGGCATCGGCCAACGGTTCCCCCAGCGTTGCCGCAAAGATATAGAGGATCGTTTGCTCGACGTAGGCCCACAGCGCCAGGGCCGCACACAGGTGATCCAGGGTAATCACCGCCTGCCCATCGAGCAGGGCATAGAGCATCGAGAGGCGGAGGACCTGGGCCTCGCCACGGGCCAGCAAGGATCCGGCGAGGCCCGGGCGGTCCTCTGAAAGCAAGGGATACACCGCTTCCCAGGCGGCGGTGGCCTGGGGATCCCGGTGCATCACGGTGATGTCCCGCGCCACCCGGGCGACCTGACTGAGCGTCTGCACCAGGGCCTGGACATTTTCCGTATGGAGTTTCCCCCCATGCGGCAGGAGCTTGGAGCGCCTCACGAGGAACCACACAAAGCGATTGCCAAACCCATTGGCGGCCTCTGTTGAGTTGAGCAGGCGCTGGAGTTCCTCAATAGTGACATGGGCAATGAGGCTAACATGGGCGCCCGTGGCTTTGAGGGGATTGGTTTTGACGGTGTTGCGTAAGTCCCCGGTTTCCCAGGCCTGGCGCAAGATGACGCTTAAGATATTGCCTTCCCGCGCGGCAATTTTGAGCACCGAGGCAAACTCGGATTCATACACCAGCAGGCGCTTGTCGATGACGCCCTGATCCGTTTCCACGTCCTCGTAACCCACGACGCGCCCGCGTTCCTTGATCGGCTCACGACTCATGACAGGATCACGCACCGCGGCAATGAGTCCTTCGCCGGAGCCACACCCGCCACTGCGGTTGTTGGCACTCCATGACGTATCGACCGTTTTCATCTGCGCCTCAATATGATCATAGGCGGTGCCTTTGCGGGCTTTGGCGGTCGGGCCAATGAGACAGGTATAGAGATTGGTGTAATGCCTTGTGGCTTCAATCTGATAGTAGGCGCTGCGCCCAATGATGGCCCCAAAGTAGGTCAGAAGCTGGCAGAGGAGAGCCACAGGATCCGCCTCACTATGGGGCTCAATGGTGCGGACAATCCGTCCGGCAATCCCGTAGTAGGCCGCCTCATCCAGCACCGGCCATACCGCCGTATGGTGGGAATTAAGGGAATTAAGGGAATTAAGGTCTGAATTTCCTCGTAAGTCACTATGATCGTTAGCGTTATTCGTATCATCAGTTTTGGGAATTAAGTGGGAATTTTTGGGAATTAAGTTTCCCGGGTCTGGTCGTATGCCATTGAGAGGGGGGCGTGTTTTGGCTCTGGCCCGGGCAATTTCTTTCGCGGTCCAATCCCTGATGGCGGCCTCATATCTGGGGCTGCGTGGATTTCTCTGACTCCTGGGCTTGTCCGAGATGCCATACTGGGGGGTGAGCACAATGGCGGCAATAGTGGCATCATCATAGCCGGCGGCGATGAGGGCCTGGAGGACAGCAAACAGCGCTTCAGAGCGGCTGGGGTAGCGGCTCGGGCTGGCGCTGTCTTCGCCCGTCCGAATGAGATATTTGATGCGGTCACTGACGCGCAGCACCGCCACCGTGGGGCTCTCGATGAGAGGCAGGGGGGTGCGATCCGGGGCCGTATCGCTCGAAGCATGCGCCTGGACGCGGGCGCGAATCCAGGCTGGCAGCGGGGCCAGTGGGATCTCGTCGGGGTCATGGGCGCTTTCCCAGAGATAGGTTTTGCCCGAGCTGTGGAGGCTTGGCGGGGCGACGACGAGGCGGCCTTCCGCCTGGAATTGAATGCCGTGAGCCAGGTCGATACTCGCCAGCGCTTCGGTGGTCTGGTAGTAGTCGTGGGTCCCCCCCCCGCCGGTCAGGACCTGCGGCGAGAGCGGCAGCGGCTCCTGCCCTGTTTGCAATTCATCCCAGGCGAGATGGCCGCCATGGCGCGGATCGACATCGACGACGACGAGGCCAGCGTCCACGCCCGTGACCAGGCCGATATTGGCCTGTGGCCAGCGTTCCCACCAGCGGGCAATCTGTGCAGGATCGGTGCTTGCCTTCTCGACCCAGCCCTGCACCGGGGGATGTTTGCCGGGCGTTGGACAGGCGCCTTTGCGGCTACACAGGCATTGGCCCTGGGCAATGGTGTAGAGAGGAATCACGCGCCAGCCGCGCTTCCCGTAGGCCAGGGCTGCGCTCAGAAGTTCCTGGGTCTGTGTCTCAGGTGCCATATCGTTGGGGCTCCTTGAGCCAGCGGACAAAGCCACTGGCGGCAAAGGCCGCGCCATAGAGCGCGATGCGGTACGCATCCCCAGGGAGCGCTTGAGCGCGAGCACAGAGAAACGTGGTCAAGAACGGTGGGGCAGGATCCTGGAACACCTGCAGCCCATACTGTTGCCAATGGATGCGGGTAGAGAGGCAGAGGACCTCGCGGGGCAGGAGCAACGCGTCGTAGCCCTTCCAGAGCCACCACTCCAGGAGATTCCGAGTGCCTTGTGAGCTCGTGTGGCTGCGACACAGGACGAGGGCATTGCCCAGATCCTCTGGTCCCCCTGTGACCGTTGGCATGAGAGGATCGAAGGTCGAACGGAGGGGATTGACGGGCTCACCACAGGCAATACAGGCACTGGTGGCCAGGTGGCGCATCGCCGTGCCACGCGAGGGGGTCTCCAGCCCCCGCAGGATTCCCTGGATGGCATTATAAAAATAGCCGGGTTTGTAGGGACTGAGTTGTGGTTGTTTCAGACATTCCCACTGCTGGAGAGCATAGAGGGCATAGAGGGCATGGCCTGTACTGAGATCCGTCGGCATGGGGGCTTCCTGACGAATCACACTCGAGGCTTTGGGAAGGACAGAAGGCATGACAACCTCTCTTGTGCAAAATGATGCAGACGTGGTATATATTTAGGAGGTACCTGGTACTTTAATAGTTGCATAATAGTAACTCAATGATATAATGAATTGCAAGGGGAAGCATGTATGGGACGCCCGAAAACCGAAGCTGCCAGCTACAAAAGTCTGATGCTCCGCTTGCCGACCGATATGCTCGAAGCCTGTAAAACGAGGGCAACGGAAAAGCGGCGGAGTTTGAACGCGCAATTGTTGTGCGTGATTGATGAGTGGCTGCACGAGACTCAACCGAAGAGAGAACATGCGTTTAGTAGCTCCGCAAACGATTGACCCGCACACAATTCCGCTGCTTACCTTGCCATCAGTGGCGTTTGACAATCGCAAAGCGTTACCGACATGTGCTGCCATCTCTTTCGTGCTGAATGCCCAAGGCACGGTCCTCTCTATCGGTCAAAGCATGCACCTCGCTATGCGCTGGGCCGCGCATCATCGCATGTCGACATTGCTGGAGAATCAGGCCACGCGTATTGCAGGGCTGGTGATGGAAGATACGGCGCTCCTTGATGCGGTCGAAGTAGCGTGTATTGCTTACTTCGATCCACTTTGTAATGGGTATCCTCGTCCAAGCACGAGACGTTCTACCGCCAAGAAATATGCATACCTCACCGGATTGCCCTTTCTGGATGCTCCAGCCAGACCTGTGCGGTGTCAGCCGCACTCGTTGGCTGGTGAGGAAAGAAAGGTTGCCGAAGGCAACAGCTTTTTCTTCCTCGCATAGGGTACAAAATACTAGGTATACTTTCTTTGAGCACAAGACACTCCCCTGGGAGTCAACAGCTACGCGCTCTTTGACAACGTATAGGTGGTTGAGGGAAGCAACCCGTTCCCTCGTAAAATACGTTCGGTTGATCGCCGTATCTTCGGCCAATCGATAATGGGGCCGACCCTGAATTGCCAGGGGTAGTTTGTAGCCCGGCCTCGAGGTCCCTGGGTCCGCTCTATGGAGAGCGGGAGCCCGGAGGGCTCCTGAAAGCTCCGCCCAGAACACTCCGGTGTTTGGGGGGAGTTGGTTACCCTGCGCTGTCCCGAGGGCCTGCTTGATCAATGGCGCGAGGTGGCCAGGGAGCAGGATCGCAGTCTCAATGCCGCCCTGGTCCGGGCCTTGCGCCTGGCATTGGAGGAGCAGCCCGAGCCTGAGCCCCAGGCCCGCCGAGCGACCGCCACGGTCTAGCCAGCCGTGCTCTACTCCCCGGCGCCAGGGGGGGAGGTGGCGGTCCCCGTCATGCAGGCCGGCACCCTGGCACTTGCTAGGGCTGCGATTCCTCGCTGACGCAACACGCCGTACAGCACCCTTCCCCCACGTCATAGCAGGTATCGCATAGCGGCGCCTGGCACTGGATGCAGAGCACCACGGCCCGCTTGCGACAGGAGCAACGGACTTCTGCAAGCCCTTGCTTGCGCTTCTCCCGCTCCCGTGCCCGCCACAACCGGGCATAGCGTCGATGCCGCGCCCGACAGAGGAGACAGGACACCATGTCGGGATAGGGATCGCGTGTGCCGCAGTGCGGACATTTGCCCTCGGTTTTCTTTGCGGCATACTTCGCTTTTGCCGCGGCTGCCTTATGCACACGATAGGCTTTGACATCGGCCCACATCAGGTTTCTCCCCTGAGTGGAAGATTCTCTTGTCTATTCTGAGTGGAAGATTCTCTTGCGCCGTCCTGAGTGGAAGATTCTCTTGCGCCGTCCGGCTCTGGCATCTCAAGGAGGACACCTTTGGACGTAATATAGTTCAGCCAGTGCTTGCCATCGTGAGGGGTTCCACCCAGCGTAAGAGGATTTTTTGTGCTCTGTGCCCGTAACGTCTGCAGCGTGCGCTCATCCCACCAGGCACACCAGGCACTCGCGGCATATCGCGCCATCTCATCCGGGCTATACTCGCCGCTCATCGTTGAACCGAGGAAGACATGCAATTTCTTGCGCGGGTCAAATTCCCCGAGCCCGTCATCATGGGCGACCTGATGCCAGAACTCTTCCGCATCATTGCCGGTATGGCGATAGGTGACGAGGGCAACTGCTTCAATAGGCGAGCGGCGTAAATTCGTCGTGATCTTATGCCGTGAGCCTTTGGTGTCGGCATAATAGCGTGTGGCTTCATCCGCCCACGCTTCGATAAAAGCCAGCCGCAGTTCAGGCGAATCCGCATCGATGGCAATATGCCCCTGCGTTTCTGCTGCAGCGCGAAAGCCTGGCAGAATGAGCGGATAGCAGGCCCTCAGGTGCTTGGTTTGGGCTTTATTGAAATTACACCGGGCTTCCGCATGGAAGGCTTTCATACGTTCATCGAGTGAACGCCGATCATGATCATCAAAGTGGGCATACCACGTCCCAATTTCCTCGACGTTGGCGACGGGAAGACGCTGGACATCAAATTCAATAGGGACATTGGCCCAGATCACCGCATTGATCCGCCTGCGCCCGTTGACCAAAAAACGCTGACCATCAGGGGTGACACAAAAACTCAGCACGGACCGAGGGAGCCAGCCGCCAAGTTTCATGGCCGTGCCATATTTCCGGACACGAGCCTGATTGATGGGGCGTTGGTCGTAATAGAGTTCATGTGTTTCGATCTCTTGCGCCTCTGATGGTGTAATGACCTGCCGTTTCGTTGTATCGTTGTCTTCCATGATGATGCCTTTCTGTTGTGATGCCCTGGGGATGTGTCTGCATCCCCAGGGACGTTGTGCCTACCCTCGTAACCGTTCGACCACCTCTGTCCACTGTGACGGTCTCCAAATCCCCACCTGCCGCTCCGGATGCACGAGCGTGAGATCGGGATACCCGGGCAGGCGGCGGTGGCCACGGCGTATGTCTCCTAACCCTTCAGCCGTGCCTCGATGAGCGGCCAGTTGTCAGGGACCCACACGTGCACCTGCTTGCCGTCGGCCAGCGTCAGGGCATCGAGCCACGCCTGCTGCTGCAGCGTGACGTGCCCACCTGGCACTTTTAATTCAGCGAACAGTACGGGCCGCCCGACTTTGGCCAGTGTCAGATCGGGGTAGCCCGGCACACTTTTCTTGGCGCTATAGGCATGCCAGCAGAGCCAGCCATGCTCCTTCGCCAGCCGGATCACGGCGGCCATGAACGCAGCCTCGCTGAGGGCCGGCGCCTCGGCTGGCGCCAGCACCCCGGCGCGGCGGGCCAACGCCGTACACCAGGGACACAGGGCGGGGCCGGCGCAGGTGCAGCCTCTCATGGCGCGCCCTCCTCCAACCACACGTGGCGCACCCCAGGCACCGCCTCCAGCACCCGCCGGGCGTGCGCCGTGAGGGGCGGCACGGTCTCCAGGGGGGCGGGGTGGGGGGGGTAGTCGCGCGGGGCGCTGCCGAAGTTCAGCACGGCACAGCTATGGCACATCCCCGCATGGTGCTGGTCACAGGGACGGTGCCAGGGAGAGCGCGCGCCACAGATGGTGCAGATCAACATGCGTGTCCTCCAGCAACGACGTCGAGTCGTGGCAAAGAGGGACCATCGAACGGCCCCCCTGCGTGTGTGCCCTGGGTGATGCCATGGCGCGACAAGACTCCGCACCCCGTGCTATCCAGGGCGTCGTAGGACTGCTTCTGCCAAGAGAAGCGCTCCAGGAGTGGGGTTATCGGCAGGTGCCGCTACGCCACCATGGGGAGCAGCAGCAGGGGGTGGACCGCCCACCGGGCGGTGAGGAGCAGTCAGGAGGCGCGCGGGCCCGTCTTGTGGTGAAAGAGGCGATCCAACGTGACGTGATACAGGGACGCAAGTTGGACGAGACGGCTAATGGGTGGTTCGACCTGGCAGCGTTCATAGACAGAGAGACTCTGGACGGGAATGCCGGTTTGCAGACTGACCTGGCGTAACGTGAAGCCGCGCTCGAGCCGTAGTGGTCGCAACTGGCGCGGGAACAAATGCTGTGGCGCCATGAGCGTTCCTCTCCAAGGTGCAATGTGACTTGGTATGTATCTCTTATTCTGCTCTTGTGGGCCGCTTGCATGCAAGCACAAAAAATGGTAAATTCCAATATAGTTGGAATTATAAGGGGAGAACAAAGGAGAGAAGTTCTTGACTTGCCAACGGTTGAGGAGAAAACGCATGCTGGATGTGGCCCGTGTCTTTGGCAATAATGTGCGGCAACTCCGGCGCGAGGTAGGGCAGCGGCAATCGCAACTGGCACAAGCGGTCGGCATGTCGGTGCAAATGATTTCGGCCATGGAAAATGGCAGCATGCCCTCGATGGACGTTGCCGTCAAAGTGGCCCATTATTTCCAAGTGCCTGTCTCGCGGTTGATCGGGGATCTGACCATGGGCGAAGAGGAGGTGGACGTCGTGCCCACCGATGCCATCCAAATTCGGGTCTTGCAACTCTGTAAAGATTTGGCCCTGGCGCCGGTCGAGACCCGCAATCTGATGGCGGACTGGATTATTGAACTCGGCGCCAAATTGCATACGCCAGCCACGCCCCCAGACGTGCCTCCCGGGCCGGCCCCCCAGGAGACCACGCGCCCTGTCCACCAGCCCCAGCCGCTGCACGGGAAGGATGCTGGTGAGGTGCGCACGCGGTGACCGTCTCAGGCCCGCGTGGCGCCAGCTCGGAGCAGCGGTTGCAGGATACTCGCCACGTGCGCCTGATACCGGGCACGCTGGCGTATGCGGCCACGTGCGGCGGGATGCACGAGCGCCACATGGGGAATGTGGGCGGCTCTCAAGGCGCGAGCCACGACGCGGCCAAGGGCGACGATCTGCCACCCTGACGCCGCACAGTCACGAATGCCGTCGAGGTGCGTCTGACTCCAGCGGCCCTGGTCATCGAACAGATTCCAGCAGACGTAGCCCTGGCCGTAGTGCAAGCCGAGCGCGCCCAGCGCATCAGCGAGCGTCTTGGCGGCCAGCCGTCCGTCTTGCCAGGTCCACCCGCGTGCGATCGCGGTCGGGGAGCGCCTCTCCCCGACACACAAGAGCGGCATACTTCGTCCTCCTCTGCAGGTGGTTATCCCGGCACACGGCCGGTCTGGACAATGGCGCGTGTCTGTAAGGTCAGGCGCCGTGCGAGGTCGGTCAGGGGCGCCGTGCCCACGCCAAGGGCAGCGGCAATCACCTGGCCAGCGGCGGACTCGTCCAGGCGCAGCAGCACGTCAATCAGGTCGCTCACCGGCCCTTGTGTATAGCCAATTTTGACGAGGGATGAGTCTTTCCTGCCTATGGCATAGATCGTGCCACCGCTAGGCATCGGCGGTATCCTCACGGGCTAATTGTGCAAGGTCGAGATCGAGCACCTTCGCAAGACGCTTCATCATGCTCCAGCGGGGATCGACACTATCACACTCAATGGCACTTATATGCTTCTGGCTGATGCCAGTGAGTTCTTTTAACTCTATCTGATTCAATCCCTTATCAATACGAGCCTTCTTAATTTCTTTCCCTAAACTGACCATAATACCTCCTTTCTAGATAATAGTATAGCCAAATAAAGAAAAATCGTCAAATAGACTTGCTTGTATAACCTATACGTTGTACAATATAAGTATAGACAGTTACGCAACAACACGAACCAATGAAGGAGACAGACGATGGCACGCAGACGGAACGAAGGTGGCAGGTTCAGCACGAAGAACCAGACCGACTGGTACACGGCGATCGAGGATGCGCACATCAGGCGGATCGAGGAGGAGTGGCAGTTGAAGCAAGCGATTGAGGCGTACTACGCGCAACTCGATGACGAGTGCGCCGCAGACGAGCTGGCCGAGCAGTGGGTCGCCACGCAGGCCGCGTAACCGACGGACCCCCACCAGGCGGCTCTCCTGGTGGGGATCACCACCACAGACATGATCTCCCCGTAACTGTCTTTGCAACCACAGGGGGCATAGACGAGAGCTGTGCTCTTGATGCCACTGTGGTCCCGTAAGGGAAAGGAGTGGTTGTGTCATAGGACCTTCTCCAACTCTGGAGAGCCGTATGAAGCGAAAGTGTCACGTACGGTGCGGAGGGGGGAGGGAGCTGCAAGGCTCCTTCCTACCCCTGTGAGTACTGACACGCTTTTTCCTTTGACACGCGCCCATGCCTCGTTTTATCCTTCTGTCAGGCGTAGTTCGGAACCACCAGCCTGAGCTACGCCTGTTTGCCGGCTTGTTGCTGCTGGTCCCGCCTACGCCTCGCTGCACACGGTCCACACGCCGCGAGGTCCCGTGCCATGCCGCTCAACGATAACCAACGCCGCTTCATCGCCCACTACCGCAACGCGACGCCGCGTAACGCCACGCGTGCCTACGAAGCGGTGTACGCCGCGAAGGGCCATATGGCGGAGGTCAACGCCTCGCGCTTGCTGAGAAATGCTGAGGTTGCGGAGGCCATTGCCGAGGCAGACGCCGACGAGCTGCGCGACCTCGGGATCACGCCGGCGCGCGTCCTGCGCGAGATCGCGCGCCTGGGCTTTGCGGACGTGCGCCAGCTGTACGATGCGACCGGGGCGCTCAAATCCCCCCACG
>Ga0137433_1001288_pt1 | contig 10756 bp, 4 predicted proteins | sample EasRivERMZT840_2_FD_102335 | JGI IMG/M metagenome (GOLD analysis project Ga0137433, IMG submission 102335) | Soil microbial communities from meander-bound floodplain in the East River, Colorado, USA - East River MetaG ERMZT840_2 | ecosystem: Environmental > Terrestrial > Soil > Floodplain ...
AACCGAAGCTCAATGTCGCCATGATCCTGCGCGACGGTCGCGCGCTCGAATGGTGGACCGACCTCGACCGAACGATTGCCTCCTGCGCCGAGTTCTCAACGCGCGATGCCGATGCCCTGCGGCGATTGGCTGAGGAATTCAAACCGATCGTGGAAAAGATTCTTCTGCCGGAAGCGCAATCACCGCCGCTGGAACCAGGATTACGCCGCCAGTTGCTGGGGCGCTCGGCCCTCGGCCGGCGGCTGCTGGAAATCTCTGCGTTGTCACCGCTCGAATTCGTCACGCAGCACTTCGAGAATGACACCGTGCGCGCCGGCCTGCTCTTCTTTAACGGCCTGCGGGAAGTGGACCTTCGCTTGAAAGGCTTCGGCCACTCGATTCCCGCGCTGCTCGCGTCACGCGCGAAGGCGCAGATGGCGGTGGGTGGATCGGCGAGTCTCGTGCATGGCCTCGTCGCGGATATTACTCAGCGTGGTGGTGAATTGCGGTGCGGCGTAGAGTTGCGCCGCGTTCTCATGAAAAACGGCCGTGCAGCGGGCGTTGAATTGACCACTGGAGAGCAGATTCCTTCGAGCAGCTTCGTCGCGTCCGGGCTGAATCCACAACAAACGTTCCTCGAGTTGATGCCGTCAGAAGCGGTGCCGCCAGCGGTGCGCGACAAGGCCGCGCAGTTCCAATACAACCTTCTTGCGCCGCTGTTCGGTTTGCACCTCGCGCTGAATGAGCCGCCCCGTTACACCGCGGCAGCCGAGCATCCGGAACTCAACGAAGCCTTCATGGTCATTGTTGGGCTCGAACAGTTCGGCCAGTTTCACGAGATCGTTGCCGCCCACGAACGCGGCGAGATTCCGTCCCCTGTCGCGTGGGGCGCGTGCCCGACGTTATTCGATTCATCGCAAGCGCCTCCCGGCAAACACACCGCCTTTCTCTGGGAGAAGCTGCCCTACGCGCTGCGCGGCAACCCGTCCAATTGGGCACGTGAAAAGGATGCTCACGGCGCTCGCCTGCTCAACCTGTGGCGCGAGTTCGCACCGAACCTTGGTCGTAGCATCATCGAGGATCAGTTTGTCCTCAGTCCAGCCGACACGGAAACTGCGCTGCCCAACATGAGTCGCGGAGACTTGCTGGTCGGGTCGTTCGCAAACAATCAAGTTGGTTACCATCGGCCCTTTGCGGGCGCGGGCTGTTATCGCACGCCGGTTCCGGGCCTCTATTTGTGCGGCGGCTCGACGCATCCCGGCGGTAACGTCACCGGCCTCTGCGGCTACAACGCCGCGCGCGTCATCGCGGCCGATCTCGGCAAACCCATCTGGTGGAACCCGCCGGATGCGGAGCAGTCGCTCACCGCGCTTTGATGAAAACCCTGCTTCGGTAGTCCCGTCAACTGGCGTTTCAGCACGGCATGTCGGGGGTGGTAAAGACCTTCACCGCTCCTTGTCCAACTCGGCGAGGATGAACTTCCGGCGGTTTGAGACCTGCCGGCGAAACGATTCAATGTCCGCGCGGAATTCCCTTTGCGCCTGCGGCGCGCCTTCACCCATCGTGTGCGCACGCACCGGAATCTCCGGTTCCAGCCGTTTCTCCAGCGCGTCAATGATGGGGCCCATTCTCGCTTCCGCAAAGAAAGTTTGGCAAATCTCGCGCAGGCGTCCGAGGAAACGCCGACGAAACTCCGCGTTGGCCAGCAGTGGGCCGGAGAAAAAACCGGGAGGACGCCACCATCCGTCGAAGCCTCGCCGGGACGCGCCGCGTCCGCTGCGCAATCCACCACCCTCATTCATTCCGAAATGAAGCGGCATGGTGTACCAATCGTAACGCGAAGATGCTCCGTCGTAATCACCCCAGGTTTTGTCTTCATCCCAGGGATAGATCTCCCACTTTCCAGTGCCGCCACTGTCGTGATATGTGAAGTAGTTGTTAAAAAAACCGTCCCAGTTCTGGATACACATGTTCACGGCAAAGTAGTTGATGAAATTTGTCACGTTGAAATGCCGTTCGATGAAGTTCCACTGCGCCGCCCCGTTCTTTTCCTCCAGTCCGCGCACCAGCGCCACCAGGTCATCGTGCCCGGTCGTGGGATTGGTCTTCTTCTCGTGTTTGCCGACGAGGTCGCCTCCATACCAGAGCAGTTTGTAGAGGTTTCCGGTGTCATCACGGCCATGACGGCGAAGGAAGGATTTGTTCGGTTGCTCGACGAGCAAGTGATAGCCGAGGAGCCGGCCGTCCACCCACACGCGGATGTGTTCGGTGAGTTCGGCGGGGACATCCGCCAGGCGGTACAGCTCATACGCGAGCGATTCAGACAAGACGCGCCGCGGCTCATTCTCGAAAATCACGTTCACGGTCGTCATGCCGCGCAACGTCTGGTCTTTGCGGAAGCGCACTTTGAAACCACCATTGCGCCCTGAAACACGGACGTGGTCAAACGTCTGCACGGCGCCACCATCGGGCGGCAGATAAATAAACGCGTCCTGACCCCGCGACGGTGTGAGGCTCATGCGTCCGAACCAACCGGCACCACGGTTCTGCAGGCGCGGCTCTTCGCCGGTCGGATGGAGCACCAAGCCGAACGGAATGCGCGACGTGTTCGTGTTGACGAAGGTCGAGTAGGTCAACGAAGGACGCAGATCGTTGGTGGAAGGGAAAATCCGCTCAGTGCCAACGCCGTCCATTGCGCGAAAGCGATAGCGCACGAGCCTACCGGCGGGCTGTGCAGGAATGGCAGCCTCGAAACGGCCGCTGCGCTGATCGCCGGACACGCGTTGCATCGGAAGCGCATTTTCCTCCGCCAGATGTCCTGCAGCCGCCAGTCGGTAGAGCAGAACCACACTTTTCACTTCGTCCTCGTCCGCCACAGTCACGCGCACAGTCACCGGTTGGTTCGGCGCGGGAGTTTCGGGCGCGAGAGCGACTTCGGCGATGACCGGCGGGAGGTTTGTCGAGAAGCAATCGTTCGTGCGACCGGGGGAACCCGACGGCCGCACCACGGCGGGCAGCCGCGATGGGGCCCAATTCGACGCCTCCGCGCCCGCCTGCGGACAAATCCGCTCCAACGATGCCGAACCGCCATCGGCCGCCATCGGCCACGGCACATGGTCGGAGTAGGTCACGGCGTCCACGATCCGCTTTTGCGCATCGAGCAATTCAAGACGTTCGCCGCCATGGCTGAGTTTGCCCTCGAAGTCGCCCACGACGGGCACACCCGCACCATAGCGTTCGGCGAAATCCGCGCGTTTGCGGCAGACCACGAGGAAGGCGCCGGGGATCAGCTTCGTGCCCGAAGTGAAGGTAAACTTGATTCCCTTGCTGAAGCTCCAGCCGGAAAGGTCTGCCGCGGATTCACTCGCGTTGAACAGTTCGATGAACTGAAGAGTGTCCAGATCGTCGGGAGGATGGTACATGACCTCATTGATGACGACCCCGCCGCTGGCGCCACACAGGCTGCCGGCCTGAATAAAACCGAGCAAGAGGCCCAGCAAAATTGGACGGCAGATTGAAAACGAACTGCGCATAGACAAGGCACGTCAGCGGGTCGAAGTCTGTCGAAAACTCGCGACGGGTGCCAGCGAATACAAATGGCATACCCAAGCAAAAGCTGCGACAAGTGCTCTTCCCAAGGCAGGAAGGCTTGAGGGTCCGAAGTCGGCTGAGTGGAGTGGAATGGATAAACGTGCTCATGATCGTGATGAGAGGTTGAATTGGCTGTTCCCTTAGACCGCACGTTGTCCGCATTTACCAACGGGAGAGTCAAGGGCGGCGGGTGCCACCGCGTTATTTCGGATGATGCACTGTGATGTCCGCGACCGTACGCAGTTTGCGGGCAAGAGCGCGGAAGCCGCCAGTCGGCGCGAAGACGAGCACGCGACCGGGCAGTCGCACGCGCTTGGTCAAACGATTTACCAAGCCATGCTCGGCGTCGATGTCGGGCCATCCGTGCCAGCGGCGGCGGGCGCGGACGCAGAGAAGAAACAGCTTCTGCTCGGGGAAATGCTTCAATTCCTTCCGGGCCAATTCGGCAATGGCAAGATCAGGTTCGGCCGACAGCGCCTCATGCAAGGCAGCCAGTTCAGCCGCGCTGAGCCCGTGAGGAATAAGCGCATCAGAAGCGGTGACCGAACTTCGCTCGACGTGGGACGCGGCCAGTTGCTGCTCGTAGCGATCCATCCGCGCATCGATCTCACGCATCTTCGCGGTGCGGCCGTGACGGTGATGGTAATCGTGCAGAATCCTGCAAGCGTGTGGCACCCACTCCGTTTCCTCCCGCATGGCGCGCTCCAGGTGAGGTTCGCCAGAGTCGTCATTCTTTTCGATCAACACGCGGCCGAGGTGAAAATTGGCGGCGGGGTGGGTGGGTTGAAGAGCAAGAAGTTCCCGGAGCAGCGGTTCAGCCTCTCCATCGCCGTGGAGTTCGAGAAGGACGTGGGTGCGGTCCCAGAGTTTGTCGGTGTCGGCTGTGGACGCGCCGGGCGCTTGATCGATGCTGGTTAAGCGATGGTTCAGCGCCGTGGCGCGACCGTGGCGTTCGCGCCAGTTCGCTTCGCACTCCTTGCGCCATTGCAGTTCGACGGCGGCGCGGATGGTTTCCAATGCCGGTCCCAGCAGACTCTCCGCCGCGGAAGTGTCCACCACGCTCCACGAGGCTTCGCGCGCCGCGTCCCGCGACTGTCCGATGGCCCGCAGCCGATCCGTCAGGCACGGATGTGTGTCCGCGTTGGTGGTTGTAAGGCGGAACTCTTCTTCCAGCCAAAGGCGGTGGACTTCGGGAGCGGGGCCAGCGCGCATCGCCTCGCGCAGATGGATGAAGATACCTTCGGGCGGCTGCGCGGCTGTGTTGGCCGATTTCCAAATCTCCGGCCACACTGATTCGACAAGGTGCCGGCTGTGCAGCGCCAGGCGTTGGAGTGAAGCGGCGAGCTGCGGCGCGCCCGCCGTCCGCGCCGCGACAGCATCGGCCTCGTATTCGTTTAGGCGCGAGAGCACGAAGGCGTGCGCGTTGAACCGGGGCCAGAACCAGTCCACGAACCTGATGATGAGCGGGCGGAACGAGATTCCGGCCTGCGTGGGTCTGGACATTTCCTCGAAGATTCTCTCCCACGTCAGGCGCAGCCGGTAAATCCAACGGCTGAACCGGCCATGCTCGCGCGAGAGGTGGGCGAACTCGTGCGCCAGCACCGCGCGAAACTCATCCGGCGACAGTTGTTCCATGAGCGGCAGGCCGAGCAGGAGATAGTTACGCGGCCAGCCGAACACGCCGAGCCGCGGCACTTGTACCACGCTGGCGTTGCAGGAAGGAGTCGCAAGGACTTCGTGAAACGGCGCGGAGCGCAGCACCGTCGTCAGTTCATCGAGCCATGCGTTCAGCGCGGGCGCTTCGGAGCGGGTGATCTTCCGGCCTTCGGGCGCTGGCAGGCGAACGAACAGGACGCACAACGTTCCAAGGCTGCCGACCAACAGAATTATTGTTCCGACGATAGCGAGCAGGATTTTACCCTCCATGTCCGCATAAAACATCGCGGCGAAGAACAGGGTGGCGAGCACCATCGCTCCAAGCAGCCCCGCGAGCAGTCCCGCGTAGCCCACTGCGACCAGTCCGGCGAGCCGCCGCCGCAGTGCAGCCGGCCGTTGCGCGAAACGTTGTTCCACGTCCCGGACGAGTTCGTCGAATTGTTCGCGCGTCAGCCGCAAGGTTCAGCAGGAGCGATCACCGCTCGGGAATCGTCGCGGTGGCGCGTTGGATGAGATGATACGGAAACGCGCGGCCGACGTTGAACCGGCGGGCCGCCGCGGACAAATCGGCGCGCCGGGCCGGATGCCGATGGGCGAGCGTGGCAATCAACACGGCTTTCGAACCCGCCGGCACCGCGATCTCATCCAATTCGGACTGCGTGGGAGGACGGGTACTGCGCAGCAGTTCCGCGGCGCGCACCCAGTCCGAGGAGCCGCCTTCGAGAGTCTTTAACGCCCGCTCCTGCCACTGCCCGGCTTCGGCAGCATTTCCTTCGACTCTCCAAGCAAGGGCCACCAACATCCCGACAAACGACTTCTCCTCCTCGGGCTCACTCGGGTTGGTGGCTCTTGTCTTCAAGGCATCGGCGACGCGGCCCTGTTCGATCAGGGCCTGAAAGCGGGCAAATTGTCCCGCGGGAGACATGTCGCGCATCGCGTGCTTCTCCAGCCCGGCGAAGTCGCCCGTCGCGTACAGCAGCCGCCGACGCACGTGTTTGCTGATGTCTGCAGCCCCATTACCGAGGTGGACGCGGGCGGCATTCTCGAATGTGCCAACCCCCTGTGCAGCGTCGTTCGTTTTACCGGCTGCCACGAGGACCTCGCAGAGTTGCAGCGCCGCCGCCATGTCCGTCGGGTTGCGCGTGAGCTGGTCGCGAAGCTCCTGTTCCAGAGCGTCGTACTCGCCCAGCGCGAATCTGGTCTGCGTCAGATAGTGGGCAAACGTCGCGTCATCCGGACGCAGGGCCGCAGCTTTCCGGAGGAAATCCCGGGCGCCTGCCCAATCCCCCACGCCGATGCGATCAAAGCCTTGCGCGTAAACAGGGTAGGCATTCTTCGGATCGGCCGCGGCGCTGCGCTCGAAGTAACGCCGGCTCTCGTCGCGCGTGGGGCTGACGCGGCCGCGCAAGTAGAGCAGCGCGGAGCTCTCCGGTTCGGACTTCAACAGCGCGTCGTATTCGGCGGCGAGGCGTGACTCGCGCTCGCGATCCTCCTTGAGGCCCTGATACGCCCGGTGCCATTCGATTCGCACGGGGCGGTTGCGCAGGCCCGGTTTCAAGAACTCTTCCGCCCGGCTGGCGAGCCGGTGGTTGCCCGCAAGGTTGACGTAGGAATGGAGCATCCCGGCGTCGTCGGGCTGGGAGCGGAGGGTGACTTCCGCCAGGCGCAGGGCCTCGGACCACTGCCCCCGGTCCTCGAAGTATTGGAACACACCCATCGGCTTGCCCGAGTGAACTTCGAGCTGGGTCAACGTCCGCGATTCGTGGGATTTCATCCGGACCGATTCCGGCAGCGACGTGAAGGCGTGCGAGATGTCCGGGAAAAACTCGAAAGTCTGGCCGAAGCGAAAGGAGAAACTCGGCGGCGGAGAGTTCCTGCTGTAAGTGGCCGAGGTCAGCGTGAGCACGGCCGCACCGCCAACGTTCAATACCCACACCGGATCGTTGACCCAGCGATCGAAGAATCCCGTGCGCAACTCGAAATCGAGTTCTTCCGGCGCGACGCCGGAAATGCTGGCGTGGTGGCGGCCCTCGGGCAGCGTCAGTTCCGTCGTGCCGCGGCGCACCTGCACCCGCTCAACGCCGCGAATTTCCACCGTGGCCGGTTGGGAAAGCGCGTTGACAATGTGGAGTGTGCGATGCCGTCGGACATACTCATTGCGCACGATGAACCCCAGCAACACGAGTGCGACCATCGCGCCGATCCAGGCGAGCCCTCGCCGCGTTACCTGCGGGCTGCCTTTGCCGGCTGAGGCGGGAGCGGTGGGATCCGCGCCGAGGAACCTCTTCCAGCTGAATTTGCGCGGCGGCAGAATCGAGGATTGCCGGCGCAACGCCTTCTCGGATTTCTCGACATTCTTGCGATACCCGGTGTGTTCACCGAGCGGCGGCAACGCCTCAAGGAGTCTCGAGAAAAGCTGAAGAGCCTCATCGTGTCGGCCCTCGTTCTGCATCGCGAGCGCGAGAGTTTCCAGCGGCTCGAGGGAATAAAGCTGATTAGCGCCTGGCTTCTCCAGAAAGTCGAGCAGGCGGCGCGCTTCCTCGAATCGTTTCGCACGGATGTGGCTTTGTGCCACCCCGACGCGCGCCTCCGGCATGTCTGGCCGCAGAGCCAGGGCTTTGGCGAAAGATGCCACCGATTCCTCAAGTTGGCCGAGCCGCTCCAGCACCACGCCGAGGTAGGCGTGAATTTTGGCGTTGTCCGGAAACTTCGTCCGCATCGCCCGGCGGAACTCTGCGGCTTCCGCCATTTGATGGAAGTTGACCAGCGCCTGGTGCGTTTCGATGGCCGCTTCGGGCGTGGGATTGGAGCGAAACTTGTCGAGCGCGCCGGAGATTTCGAGCTGCTTGGTTGTCTCCCATTTGTGGAGATCGAGAACGTAGTGCCGCGTGCAGGCCGGGCACTGATCGACGATGCGCTTGCGTCCCAGCGGAATGACAGGAATGAAGAGGATGACGAACCATAGCCGCGTGTCGTAGGAAACAAGCGCCGCCTGCTGTCCGCAATGCTGGCAGATGGTGTGACGGGTTTCCTGGTTTTTCTTGCCGTAGTAGTGGGTCCCAATCCCGTTGTAGGTCGTTGGCATACGATTGGCGCGTTGGTAGGCCAGAGTAAGGAAAGGACCGGGTGAGTCAAAGCAAAGCTCGGTCGCGCAATTCACGCCGCTTCCTGGAGAACCGCGTTGCAAAATCCGCGTGAACCGCAACACTGCCTGCGAGTCACGCTATGAAAACTTTCAGCCCGTTATCCACATTCGCCCGCGTCATTGCCGTCTGCCTTACTTCCGTCGGCTCCGCTGTTCATGCTGATGATTGGCCGCAGTGGATGGGGCCGCAGCGCGACGGCGTCTGGCGCGAGGCGGGCGTCATCGAGAAACTTCCGACCAACGGCCCGGCCGTTGTTTGGCGGACCAACGTCAACCGCGGTTACTCCGGCCCGGCGGTGGTCGGTGATCGGCTGTTCATGCTCGACCGGCTCCAAAGCAAGCCGCCGGAACGCAAGCCCGGCGAGCGCACGCTGCCCGTCATCACCGGAAACGAGCGCGTGCTCTGTCTGGATGCCCGCACCGGAGTGAAGATTTGGGAACACGCTTACGACTGCGCCTATCGCATCTCCTATCCTGCCGGTCCTCGCGCCACGCCGCTCGTTGCCGGAGGTCGCGTCTTCACGCTCGGTGCGATGGGAGATCTGCTGTGCCTCGAAACGCAGGACGGCAAAGTGGTTTGGCGGCGCGAACTATTGAAGGATTTCACGGATGAACCACCCGTGTGGGGCTACGCCGCGCATCCATTGCTCGATGGGGACCGGCTCATTTGCCTCGTCGGTGGCACGAACAGCGCCGTGGTCGCGTTTCATAAGGACACCGGCAAGGAACTCTGGCGCGCGCTCGACACGCGGGAGATCGGCTATGCACCGCCGGTCATTTATACCGTGGGCGGGAAACGTCAGCTCATCATCTGGCATCCCGACGGCGTCGTAGGCCTAACAACCGAAACCGGGAAGGTGCTCTGGACGCATCCCTATCCCGTCGGCGGCAAGCCGCAGCGACCCGAAGTGACGATTGCCATGCCGCGGCTGGTCGGCATGAAGCTGTTTCTCAGTTCGTATTATCAGGGTTCGCTGCTGCTCGACCTTGCTGGCTCTGAACCCACCGTCGCATGGAACCGCCGCAGCAAACGCAAATCCGAGTTCGATGAAGGGCTGCACACCACCATGTGTACGCCGGTGATTCGCGACGGACATCTCTACGGCATGTGTGGCTTCGGCGAATTGCGCTGTCTCGATCTGGCCAACGGCAACCGCAAATGGGAAACCTTCGCCCCGACCGAGGGGAAGAAATCACTCTTCGGCCAGGTCTTCATCGTAGAGCAAGCGGGCCGCTACTGGATGTGGAACGACCAGGGCGAACTCATCCTCACAAAGCTCAATCCGCAGGGCTATGAGGAAATCAGTCGCGCCAAGCTCCTGCCCACCATTGAACACACGCGCGGCCGCGATGTGCTCTGGTGTCATCCTGCCTTCGCCAATCGCCGCGCCTACATGCACAACGGCCAGGAACTCATTTGTGTCTCGCTCGCCGCAACAAACACGCCCGCCAATCTCGCACCAGGGGCGTGATCACTGTAGCGGCGGTTGATGACCGCCGGACGACGTCCAACCGATCAGACTTTCGGCAACTGCCAGGGCTCGCGGCGCGTACGGTCGAGCCAGGTGTTGGCTTCGATGTCGTCGATGAACTTCCAGTTCCGCGCGTCCCAGCGCAACTTGCGACGGTTCCAGTACGCCAGATTGGTCAGGTGACAGAGCGCGGCCGTACGCGCGCCGGCCTCCACATCGGCGATGGGAATCTGGCGTGAGCGGATGCACTCGATCCAATCGCGGTGGTGGCCCTTCGTTCGCGGCACGTGCACATCCTTCTCGCCGATTGGTTCCTTGAGAATGTCTTCGGGTTCGGCCGTGAGCTTGCCGCGGTCGATATAGAGCTTTCCGTCCGTGCCTTCGAACGTGCAGCCGCTTGGCCCGCCGTGAATCATCTCCACGCCATTCGCGAAGACGAGCTTCGCGCCAGTCTCCGCTTTGGCGTCATCGGGCGGAACGATTTCCACCGGGCCGGTTTTGTCCAGGTCGAGCGCCCATTGCGCGATGTCGAAATGGTGGGCGCCCATGTCGGTCAGCCCGCCGCCGGAGTATTCGCGATACGAACGCCACGCCGGAAAATGGTTATGCACGCCGCGCGGACTGAGGACGGAGGTGTAGGGGCGCTCCGGCGCGTACCCGAGCCACAAGTTCCAATCCAGGCCCGGCTCCATGGGTTCCTCCTTCAAATCACACCAGCGGCTCGGACCGCCGATGCCGACGCGGACCGTCTTCACTTTGCCGATACGGCCGCTGCGGATCAATTCGACCGCCAGCGGAAACTGGCCGAAGACGCCCGACCGCTGCTGGCTGCCGGTCTGACAGACGCGCCCGTGTTTGCGCACTGCTTCCACGCACAGCTGCGACTCGCGAATCGTCAGCGTGAGAGGCTTCT
>Ga0137433_1001290_pt1 | contig 10746 bp, 19 predicted proteins | sample EasRivERMZT840_2_FD_102335 | JGI IMG/M metagenome (GOLD analysis project Ga0137433, IMG submission 102335) | Soil microbial communities from meander-bound floodplain in the East River, Colorado, USA - East River MetaG ERMZT840_2 | ecosystem: Environmental > Terrestrial > Soil > Floodplain ...
CCAAGTGCAGGGTGATGACCTTCATGGTGGCGCGTATGGCGTCTTCAGCGTCCCGTCCGACACTTATGACGGAGATTCGATCAAGGCGCAGGAGACGCTATACAATGTCCTGGACGACGAGCTTCAAGCCGCTGTCTGGATGGGGCGCTTCATCGTCTTCCGCGCGTTCCACTTGATTCCGTACGAGGATTTCCACAAACTGGTCAACGGTTTGACCCGCATGGTGGAGGGTAAGAAGTTCAGGAACGTCGTGCAATGTGCGGGCGTGACCTACTACATTCGTGAGTTGACGATCACCGAGCTTCGCGACATCGCCTTAGAGAATCCGCTTGTGGAGCCGCCCGCCGTGTGATAGAGCGCAGCCATCGTAACCGATGGAGAAGACGTTACATGGCGCGTTTCGAAACTGACTCACGAGGCATTCCAGCGCAACGAGCTGGCTTCCCTCTCAAGACTATCTTCCTTGGCGTCCTCGGCGCATTCGCGCTCCTGACCGCTTACCTTGGGGGCTTCAACACCCAAGCAGGCACCGTGGACATTGTGCTCCGCATGGGCGCTCCTGTGCGTGTGACCACGCCGGGCTTCAACTGGAAAATCCCGTACATCGAAGGCCGACACACGGTCGAACTCCGTGAGCGCGCCTATGCGATGGTGCTCGAAGCGGCCAGTCGCGATCCGATGGAGTTGCCCGTTACCGTCACGCTCAATTGGGCGGTGAACAAAGAGCACGTGATCCAGATGTACAACCAGTTCGGTGATCTGGCCACGTTCGAAGAGCGCATCATCAAACCGCGTCTCCCAGATGCGGTGAAGGGGATCGTCTCGACGTTCTACGTCAACGAGCTTCTGACAAAGCGCGCTGAGTTGCGCGACAAGTCGCGCAAGTCGATTGCCGACGTGATCCCGGAAGATATCATGACGATCACCGGCTTCGCCGTAACGAACGTCGGCTTCCCGCCAGCCTACACCAAGCAGATCGCGGACGTGCAGATTCAACGTGAATCGGCCAACGCGCAAGAGCAAGTCCTGCGGCAGCAGAACTTCAAAGCGCAGGAGCGAGTCAACACGGCAACGGCTGAAGCCGCTTCCGTGAAGGTCGCAGCCGATGCTTCAGCGTACTCCATCGAGGCGAACGCCAAGGCCGAGGCAACACGCATTCTTCTCACCGGCAAGTCCACCCTGGACAATCTGGAGCGGCAGGCGAAGATTCTTGCTGGCTCACCACTCCTGGTGGACTACAAGCGGGCTGAGACGTGGAAGGGCGATCTGCCGTATCACTATTGGGGCGGTGATGCCGCAGCAGCGGCTCTGTTCCAGATGCCGGGCGGTGCGGCGAAGCCCGCAGCACAGAAGTAGCGCTGCGTTTGTCGGTCGTGGGGTTGAGACCCGGTGCACCCACGGACGGCTCAAAGGCACCGGGTCGTTCTATCGGAGTTAGAACCCGATGTCTCAGTCTGTAGAAACCCTGATCAATAAGGCGGCGAAGGCAGAGAAGGCCGACGACGCCATGAAGTTTTCGCAGGCCGCTTTGAACGCAGCGAACGCGCTGCGTGCGTTGGGCGAAACGAAGTAGCAATCGTCGCGTTGGACCGGGGCGTTGCTGGGAGCGGGACCGTGGGAGACCACGGTCCCGCTTCTGCTTTAATTTGTCGCAATTCCGGTCTTGCTTTTAACCTTTCTAACGCGTAGGGTTCACTATGACACATAGATCAGACGCCGACACGCCAGACGCCGACACGCCTTTGCCGGGCGTGCCTGTAGAGGATTGGGGCGCGAGCCGTGCGGAGCCTCCGCAGCCTCCGAAGTACAAAGAATTACCCATTGAGCCCCAGCAGAGGCGCTGGTGGCCACTGGCGCTGGTCGCTGTCGGCCTCATAGTGGCTGTCGTTGGTGTTTCGGCTGCGTACAACGTCCAATACTACGACGTGGAGAAGAACGTCGCGGTGATCTCGACCCCGAAAGGCGAGTACACGTTGGTGACGGAGAACGGCAGCACCCACCGGAATAACAAGGTCACCGTCGTTGATCTCCGTCCACGTCAGGTGAAGGGCACGAAGTCGGTTGGAACTTCCGACAAGCCGCCGATGGCTTACACGGCAGACTACAACGTAATCTATGGCATCTCGAAGGAACAGGCGATAAACTTCGTCAAGAAGTGGGAGACCCAGACCAAGTTCGAGGGACTGCTGCGCGCCTCTGGCGACAAAGCCATCGTTATTACGTCGAGCAAGTCCCCGGAGAAGGGGAAGGGGAGCTGGCTTGAGAATAGAGGCAAGTTCAGTGATGCTTTCAAGGCTGCGCTAATGCTGGAGCTTGGTGAGTCACCGTGGGTGGACATCCAGTCCGTAGGCGTGATGCTGGCGAAGATGCATGCGCCCGACAAGAGCAACGACAGCCAAATCCTGATCGTCCCACCGGGCTCGAACATCAACATCGATACAGACAAGACGAAGCCAAAAACGAAGACGGAGCGGCGGCATAAGCTAAACGTGTACAAACCGAAGTCGAAACCACGCTACTACGTGCCGCGTCGCGAATGTTATTGGGCGTGGGATTGCTGACCGAAAGCGCGCGTGCCGTGAAGTGGTGGCACATCCTCTTGTTATTTTTTGGGGTCGTTGAACTCGTAGTCGTACTGTGGGTCGTCTCAGCTATCCGAACGACTTCCCGTGTTTGTGTGGGCGCTGCCGGTTGTACGCCAATTTACTATCGATGATCGCACGCGCGTTCTGGTAATCCTCTTCCAGTAGCGCGATGCACGTCATGAAAGCGTGCTCCAGATTTTCCTTGCGGCTCTCGTCATTACTTTTGCGGTCGGCCTCAAGCGCATCTGACAGGTAGCAATCTATCACCTTGAGGTTCGACGCCATTGGGCGGAACTTTGTGATCATACGGCGTTTGTCGCCGTGACTGTTGTTCAAGATGCGGTAGTCATCGGTGTTGAGCAAGTCCAGATCGCTGTCATAGATGCCCAGCATATCGAGCAGACGGATCGCGCAGTCTGCGATCTCGACGTACGCGTTCAGGTACTTCGGGCACTTCTCGTCGAAAGGCCGCTTTGGGTCCTCCCAGCCGAAGTGTGCTTCGCTGATCTCGCTGTGCATGAGCGCGACGATCTCACCGAAGTTGCGCCCTTCGTCGGGCCAGAAGCCCTTGCGGACGTTGTCGATGTGGACCTGACGTGCGAGATCGTTCCAGCCTTCGATCTTGTCGAGGGCTAGGGTAGGCTCGGTCGTGTCGAGGCGGTGTACCGTGCTCAAGTGTCGTCTCCAAGTTCTTCGCCTTCGTTCTCGTCGTCCTCAGGGTCCAGCTCGACCGTGACGCGGACGTTTGCCCACGTGCCGTCTTCGAGCAGCACTTCGGCCGTCATTGACGCGGCGGGCGACACCAAACCTTCGAGGTTCATTTCTTTCACCGCTGCGCGCAGTGTCGGAATGACTTCGTCGGAAATCTTCTTGAACGTTTCGTCGCTAATCACTGGAGCGGTCCTTTTTGTCTTTGGTGGTTGGTGTGTGACGTGCGCGAACCTTCAGCATCTCTTCGATGCCTTTGGCCATCGCCTCCGCCTGATCGAGCGTGATGCGGAGCGTGTTTTTAGAATCGACGTAGATATTAACGTCCTCGGTCAGCTCGTCGTACTGCACCCAACCGCCGCCGTCGCGGTTGCCGTTGTAAAACGTGGTGCGGACCTTGAGATTGCTCGTGACTTTAGTGGCCATAGGACGGGATGCCTCTCTTCTTGAACAGACGCACTACGTCATCGTAGTGCAGCGGGTAGTAGTCGTGGTTTTCGACACAGATGTTGAGATAGCGCATGTCTTCGTGCGGGCTCGGCTTACCGTTGACTTCGAGCATGACCTTGGTCCGATGCTCGTGCCCATGTAGGCAGCCGATGGTGCGCCCTCGGTCGTGGTGCGCCGTTATGCACATCGGGTGTACAGGGTAGTGACACGCGACGAACACCGGCTTCTCACCCACGGGGCCGAAGAACTGCCAGGAAACCAGCTTACGGATCTTGCGCTCGATTCCGATCATCCGCGTGATACCGTCGTTGGTATCGTACTTCGGACGCACCCACGTCATCGGGTCGTCGGGATCGTGATTGCCGATGATCAGATTGAACTCAGCGTAGTTGAGACGAGCGAGAACCTTGTCGATAACCTGAGCGCTGAATGACAGGTCCCCAAGGTGATAGACCTTGCCTTCGGGTGGGATGACCTCGTTCCAGCGCTTGATCATCTCTTCGTCACAGTGCTCCATCGAGTCGAACTCGTGGCGCACGCGACGACCATCAGCCATGACGAACTTCTCCGTCATGTTGCGATGCCCGAAGTGATGATCGGACGTGAAGAAGACGTTAGGGGTTTTGCTCATGGCCCTTATCAAGAGCCGCGACTTTCTTGATCAGCCGGTTCACGTTCTCTTCCAGAACGGCGACGGTGCGCTCTAGCTGATCGACGCGGGATAGAAGGTTCTCTGCGATTTTGGGGCTTTGGCCTGCCACACGCGCTTTACTCTGCGCTTCCTGCGTCTCGCGCATGACTTCGCTGGCAGGGCGTGGAGGATTGTGGCTCATAGTGTATCCTGTGGTACAAAAGAAGAACGGGACATGCGGTAACCTTACCGCACATCCCGTTTTAAGTCAAGAGCCGATTCGTAGGGCAGCTCTTTAGTCATGTCCGGCGTGGGGATGTGCGCCTAGCGCAGTGATCGTATCCTACCGGCCCGCGTTTTAGTCGTGGTCCCAATTTTGCGGTTTGCCGTCCAGGAGACAACAAATCGCTATCGCGACGGCGATGTAGATGATCCACTCCAATTTAGCTCTCGTCGGTGAAAGCGTTCTTGATTTTGATCGCAGCAACAACGCCGAGGATGGCCGATCCGATGAGTCCGATGGGTCCACACGTGGACCAAAACACGACAGCACCAGCGATGCAGACGCCTGCAACTATCAGGCGACGCTTCTTCTTCTCAGCGTGATCCTTGCCTGCGCGAATCCAGGCGTTGACGAAGTTGAGTTCCATCGGTTACGCCTTCGGAGCGTCGTCGCCCTTGGCGAACCAGCCCTTGACCTTATCGGTTATCACCTTCAGGCCGAAGTGCCCGATGGCGTAACCAAGTACAAGTCCTATTGCAAAGCTCATGGTCTATTCCTCCTAGGTTAGTGAGACCAACGGTCCTTCTCAGCGAAGAACGCTTCAGTGCGCTTGTCTGCGGCCGTCTGCTTGTAAGGCTTCTTGCCAAGAGCGGCGTTGACGAGCAGCATCATTTGTGCGTTTGCTGGAGCGGTAACGGCCACCAGCAAGGACAGCGTAAGTATAGCAACCAAAACGGTCTTCATGATGTTTCCTTCGTGAAAGAAAGACCCGTGGGCCGCAGCCCACGGGGTTGACTATCGTCTCTCGGCAACGTCTTCCAACTATCCACGCATCACGCGCAGGACCGTGTGTGACACGGTGACGGGGCACTATCGCAGCCGATCAGTTACCCGGATTTCCCCTGGTGTTCCGCGAGCCAGAGCAGCGAGGGGTAGACGCTACGTGGAACTCAACGCCAGCCGGTTGCGCTTGCATCAAGGTTAATGTAGGATGTAGGTTGCAACACTTCAAGGACGGTGTAAAATGGAAATCGACCACAAAAAAGCCAACAAGGCGTCGAAGGAAGTGCTACGTGTCTGTGTCATAGTTGGCGTAATGTTCCTCCTGATGGCGCTCTATATGGTCTGGTTCGGCGGAGCGATATGAAGTACGTTGTGATTGGCGGTCTGATCGCTTACGCTATCCTCACGTTCTTGTTCTGGAACGAGATCACTACACCATGAAGGTTTTGCACGATCTTAAGACAGGAAAATCGGAGCAGTTGAGTGCGGTTCCGGGCGGAGCCTACGGCCAGATATCGTTTCGGCGTCTCGTCGAGCAACTGCGCAAGGCTGGTGAGTTCCGCGAAGGCGAACAGATCACGCACCTACACTTTGACTTCGACCGCAACATGGTCAGAATGAGGTTCGAGTGATATGATCATCTTCGTGGAGGTAATCGAGGAACTGTGATCTACTACATAGGCCAGTTCGTGAGCGTAGGCGGCGCACGTGGTCTGGTCGAAGATATCATACTCGATCACCCAGGTAACAGATACTATTGGGTGTTCTTCGAGGACTACCGGCGCGGCGACAACTATCACGTGTGCGTGCCGGAGTGGAGTATGCGAAACGTGTCGGGGCTGTGGCCTTGGTGGATGCAGAGAGACGGGGTACCTCTATGACCGAAGAAGATGACAAACCTAATGTTGCGGTCCTGGACATAAAGGGGTTGCCAGCTGACGCAGCCGGAAGATTGGTCACGGCGACCGTTGCGTGGAATTGTGCGTCGGTAGCACGTCAGTCAGCGTTTGGCGCTGGACAAATACCGAACGTTCACAGGTCCATTTTGTTGGGCATTGCCATCCTGGCGGCGGACTTGATTCAATTTATGACGAAGGAAGGTCACAAAGACATTCCCGCGTGTTTCGAAGCGGCGGTGAAGGACGCCATCGAGCGCAAGTTGACCGCCAAGAAGGCGCTGGAACAAAGCGGTTTACCGGAGTTAGTCGCAAAAGCCTTTAGCGGACAAGACCCTGACCGCGCTCCCAACGGAAAGCGGTGGATGTGATGACCAACCGTCACCACGTCGCTTCGAAGGGCACGACCGTCATGGTGACGAAGAAGGACGGCACGCGGGTCATCGACAAGTTCGTGGAACGCAAAAGCAAATTTGTCAAACTTGAGAATCACAAAATCGCCATGGGAGAAATTCGTTCTCTGGTGATCTACAAACCACAGATGCACGGACACAACTACTAATGGGCCGCCGCCACGCAACCGACGACATCCATTACGAAGTGCGTCGTGCGTCGAGCCTCGCGATGCCGTGCTTTAGGCGTCGCAACTGCATCAGCGGCGTCGATCACCGTTTGGACCCCGTGCTCCAACCTATGCTCATTCATGAAATCTGGGATCGTATCTATGAGTCGGATCACACGTTGATTGGTGTGAACGCATCGCTGCGGCGAGACAGGTTGTTGCCGAAAGGGATCGCGAAGCGGCTCGCAGCTTCGTTCGTGCTTTGGTACACAACGCACATTGTATGTGATGGTGGAAGGGGAGGGATTTGAACCCCCGAACCCATAGGGGACGCGTTTACAGCGCGCCTGCTTTAGCCTCTTGCATACCCTTCCATAGGTATGAGGGCGTGGTCACTTCGAATTGTGAAGGATTGGTCTGGGATGCAGGATTCGAACCTGCGGCCTGATGCTTCCAAGGCACCCACTCTGACCTGACTGAGCTAATCCCAGATATACGCGTAACGGCGTTCCACGTAACGTTGCGTTACGCGGTGGGATATGGTCTCGGTCGTGGTACAAAGTTGTCCATGGCGTCTATATAAACCTTACTCTGCTGTTTGTCAAGAGCCCCGGTCGATGGACTTGAACCCACGGCGTTTCGTGGCGTTCATCGTGGACAGCTCTTTCTTTTCCAGACCGTGCGCGCCGACTTCATCTACGCGCCAGAATCCATCGTCTAGGATCTCAACGTGCGCGCCGACTTTTGCGCCGCGCTCCTCGATCCAACCGATACGACGTTCGGTGCCTTTGGAGAGTTTGCACTGGAAGTACTTCATGGGAGACCTGGGATGGGCAGCAGTGGCGGGATTTGAACCACTCCGCGTCCGCTCACTAGCCTGGGACGCGGCATTTTCTGAACGCGTCCTCCGGGTATATGTGCCCCGGCGCTCTATCACTGAGCTACACTGCTATAATGGAAGTTGCTGGGTTATTCTGTTTCCAGGAAACCCAGCGAAACCCATTAGGCTAGAGCATTGAGGCTCCGCGCAGCATTACGCAGCGAGGCGCATCGGCTCCGACCATGACTCTTCTGCCACAGGGGCAGCGTTGTCGTTTGCAGATATTTCCGGCTACGGCTACTCTTACCGTCCCAACACCTGTCGAGCCTATTTCAGCCCCATCAGAAACCAGCCGCTCGAACTATAGGCTATTTGATGTCGCCTCACGGTTAGACATCGACTGGTTTGTGGTGGAGCTGCGGGGTACTGCCCCCCGGTCCAGATGCGATCTTGTGAGGATCAACGTCTATGCCAGAACCACCAGATATAGTCCAAGCGGGCTGGAATGTCAAGCGGATGGGCCTTCTTTTCGGTTGCGTCTCGTCCTGATTTGGGGTTATGTGGGTCGTCCACAACCTGAAGGGAAACCGTCATGGCATTCGACCGTAGTATGCTCGGGTTCAAGGTCAAAGACATCGTCACAGGCTTCGAAGGTACCGCCGCTTCCGTCCACCACTACATGAATGGCTGCACGCGCATCGGCATCGAACCGCACGGGTTGGAGAAGGGCGAGCCGGTCAATCCGCACATCTTCGACGAAAACCGTGTCGAGATCATCCAAGAGTGCGCGATCCCGACGCCGCAGCATCAAGTGGCCGCCGTCGCCGCTGGAGTGGCCCAAGGGCCGGGCGGACCGACCGACAGTCGTAGCGAAGCCTGAAATGTCAAGCGGCTGGGCCTCCATAGGAGCAGCCCAGCCGCCGTAGACGTACATTTTAACGGTTCCTCGTCGGTGTACACGGTTCAGCCCGTAGACGACGACCCTAGGATGTGTGCCGTCTGTGGGAGACCGTAACGCTACCTTGGGTCCCACAGTAACCTTACTCCGGTCACCGTCCGGCGTCAACCGGAAAGAGGGGGTTGACATCCGGCCAAGTAACGTTTATATAGACCATACCTTGGTGGCGAAAGCTCACCGTTAGTTCTTGCCAATAGAAGGTCCCTCGGGACCAACGGTAGGCGTCCATTCCCCGAGGTACGTAAGTCCCTGGTGCGTTGCCTTGTCGAGGTGGCGCTAGGAAACGGATACTTCTTCTTTGGTAGAAGGCGATTCAGGGTTCGACTCCCTGGTGCGTCCCGCAAGGACGTAGGTGTGGACCTGGCCGTAGCCGTTCCGTCTATTCCCCTCGCTTAGACAGCGCACCGGGGGACTTTCGTACCTGGAATGCCTCCACCACTAACACAGTGCGAAACAGGAGGCCCCAGATGGCAACCCGCAACAAGAAATCTCCAGCAAAGCGTAAGCTCACCCATACAGGTGTGCGCGCTACGTCCGGTACGTCGAACGTCGATCAGCTTCGCCGGTCGGTGATGTCGTGCATGCTCTGGGAGAGCGAGTTCTACGAGAGCGGCGAGACCATCGCTACGCGTATCGAGAAACTTGCGGCAAAGGTCGATCCCGAGGACTTGGCCGCTATCGCCTACGAGGCGCGTACGCACCACAACCTCCGTCACATCCCACTCTTCCTTCTTCGGCAGCTCGTGAAGACGGGCGCTGGTCGCGACGACGCGCTCGTGTCGAACGCAATTGCGAAGACGATTCAGCGCGCCGACGAAATGGGCGAACTGTTGGCTCTTTACAAGGGTAAGGACAAGAAGCTCAAGCTGTCGAAGCAGCTCCAGCAGGGCCTCGCGAAGGCGTTTTTGAAGTTCGACGAGTTCCAGCTGGCGAAGTGGAACCGTGCCGATGCGGCGTTCCGTATCCGTGACGTGTTGTTCCTGGCCCACCCGGAGCCGAAAAACAAGACCCAGGCGAAGTTGTTCCAGCGTGTCGCAAAGGACGAGCTGAAGGTGCCTGACACCTGGGAAGTCGCGCTGAGCGGTGGTGCCGACAAGTACGCGACGTTCACGCGTCTGCTCGAAGACGGCGAACTCGGCTACTTCGCATTGCTGCGGAACCTCCGCAACATGGAGCAAGCAGGCGTTGACACGAAGCTCGTGAACGACGCGATCCGTGCTCGCAAGAACGGCGCGTGGCGCATACTGCCATTCCGCTTCACGGCTGCGGCTCGCGCTGCACCGAGGTTCGAGCGTGCGCTTGACGATGCGCTGTGTGCGAACGTCGAGGCAATGCCTTCTCTCCCAGGCAAGACCATCGTGCTCGTAGACGTGAGCCCATCGATGAAAGAAAAGCTGTCGGGCAAGTCGGACCTAACCCGTCGTGACGCAGCTTGCACGCTTGCCTCGATCATCAACGCGGATGATCTCAAGGTCTACTCGTTCTCGAACGCCTTGAAGGAAGTCGTACCGATGCGTCGTGGCATGGCTGGCATCGAGGCTATTCTGAAGTCACAAGCTTCGAATGGCACGAAGCTTGGCTACGCTCTGCGCGAAGCGGAACGCCTGAACCCGGACTTCACGCGCATGATCGTGATCACTGACGAGCAGTCGCAGGATCATGTCGTGTTGCCGGGTCTTGGTCAGCATCAGCACGCCTACATGCTCAACGTTGCGTCCAACCGGAACGGCGTCGGTCAGAAGAATGGCTGGACCCAAATCGACGGTTTCAGCGAATCCGTGCTGAAGTATATCGCGGCGGCTGAAGGGCTCTACGAGCCGGAGGCGGACGAGGATGTCGTGAAGGTGAAGGCGAAGCGTTCGCCTGCCAAGCGCAAGGTGACGGTGACGAAGCCAAAGGCGAAGGCTAAGCGTCGTCGGGTTCTGGACTAAGGTGTCCCATGCTTCTATGGTTCGCGTTCGGCTGCGTGTTCGGCTACATGGTGGGCCGCTTCACGGCTAGCATAGAACTTATCAACATGAGTATGGCCTGCTGGACAATTCAAGGTGAACTTGAATGTCTCGAAGAAGAACGCAACGAGGAACGCAAGGGGTCGGGTTAACCATACCGACCCCTTGTCGTTGACCAAAC
>Ga0137433_1001294_pt1 | contig 10728 bp, 7 predicted proteins | sample EasRivERMZT840_2_FD_102335 | JGI IMG/M metagenome (GOLD analysis project Ga0137433, IMG submission 102335) | Soil microbial communities from meander-bound floodplain in the East River, Colorado, USA - East River MetaG ERMZT840_2 | ecosystem: Environmental > Terrestrial > Soil > Floodplain ...
CGCTACCGAGAGCCGCCCCTATGGCGCCACCCGTGAGTGTGCGTGCTCCGACTCGGCCGAGAGCGCCCACGCTGAACGTGTCGATCATGCCATCGCCGACCTGCTCCTTGCGTAACGCCCTGCGCAACGACTTGTCTACATCCTGCCAGCGATCGAACGCCGCGTCTGCCTTTGCGAGATCGGGAACCGCGCTGTGTAGATCCGCGCGCACCTGTGCCGCCGCATTCTTGGCGACGGAAGTCTCCGCGGTCACGGGCGTCTGCTTCGTCTTGTCGTACCCGCCGCCGCGTTGTGAGACTTCCTGTTGCGCCCGCTTGTAGCGCACTTGATCGCCGATCTGTGCGAATTCAGAATCTGGCCCGCCGGTCATCGTGTCCAGCATTTTGAGCTGGCCCTTCGCTGCCCGCGCCTTCTTCGGGTCGAAATCCTTCGAGTCCTCGATGATCTTCTCCATCAGCTCGCGGGTGCTCTTGACGGAGCTGAACTCGCCCGCGACCTTGCTGACTTCCGTCCCGACAGCTTCGCCAGCCGCTTCACGTGCCGCGGTAGCTCGGCCGCTCAGCTTCTTCCGTCCACCGACACCCAGCGTGTCCATGATGGAAGGGTCGGCCTTGAGCGCAGCCTCGACTTCCTGCACCGACTTCGAGAACTTGCCAATGGCGTCAGAGTAGCTGCCCCGAGCACCGGCCTCCAGGCCGCGGCCGACCTTGCGAGCACCACCAAGCGCCTTGCCCGGGAGCACCGCGGAGGCTAACTCAAAGGCGATGTCGCCCGCAGCCTCCGGCGCCTGTCCGCCGCCGATCTTCTCGCCGATGTCCGCCGCGGCGGGGCCGACAACAGGTAGCACGCTGGCGAGCAGATGGCCCGCGCCCTCGGAGCTGACGCCGGCTTCCCGCGCCTTCTGGAACTGCTCCCATTGTGACTCGCCGATACCCTGCACGATCTTCTTACCCGCACGTCCGCCGGGGACGAGCGAGGCGATGGAGTCGAGCAGCGGCTCATTGCCGAAGTCCGGCGGGCGCACCGCGTCGGACGCGAGGCTGGCCAGTCCGGAGATTGTCTCCGGAATGCGCCGGCCAAACTGGTTCACAGCGCGTGCGACAACGCCTTGCTGCGAGTTATCCTCGGGCAGAAGGTCGCCGGCCTCCTGGCCGATATCACCAGGGGCGAAGACAGACTCGGGCTTCTTGTACTTCTCCCAGGGGCCGGGCATTACCGTAGCACGATCCAGTTGCGCTCGTCGCCCGGATCGCCTCCCTTGAACATGTGGCCGTCCTCGACAGTGCCGGGCGTCGGCCCGCCTGATTTCTTCCCGAATCGAGCACGCAGCCGGCTCACGTCACGGCCCGTGTCCTCCAGCGAGTCAAGGTAGATGCCGTAGTCTTCCTGCAAGCGCTCCATCACCTGCCGGGTCTTATTCGCGGCGAGCTGCGGGTCATCGTCCATCGTCGGCAAGATGTAGGCGTACTTCGCCTCGTCTTCCTTACGGAGCACGCCTCCTTCGAGCGCTTTTCCGACCGTCTGGCGAACAAGGTCGATCTTCGATTTGCGAGTCTGCTCAGCGACACCCACGCCAGTCATCTGTGAGATGCCGCGAGGGATGCGCGCCTTCATGCCGGCCACGAAGCCGGTGCCGCCCTCAACGCCGAGATCCGATGCAAGCTTGTCGAGCCCGTGGATACCGGCTTGCAACTCGCCGAGCCGGATCACCGTGCTGTCGTTCATCGGCCGAGCCTTCGTCGCACGCTCACCGACTGCGGCGGTGTTGGGCGAGATACCCATCGGCCGCGTGCGGATCAGGTTGCCCGACGCCTTGTCGTACTCCTCGACGCGGTCCCCGAGATTCATCTGGTACGTCTCGCGCTGCGGGGCACGGGCCTCACCCATCGCCTTCGCGGTAGCGATGGCCTTCTCCGTGTCGATGGCCTTCTCGCGTCCGTACTTCTCCAGGCTGCGAGCCGTCAACTCCTGAAGCGTCTCGGGCTGCAACTCCATCGCCTCGACGCCGAGGCCGGGAGCCGCCGGCACCTGCACGGGAGCATGCGGCTGCTCACCCGTGAGTAGGGAGCCGTCCTCGGTCGGTCCGGACAGCTCGACAGACTTACCCTTTCGGCCCTGGCGCATCATGTACGCCTTCTCCGCGGCGTCGAGTTGGGCCCGCTCTGTGTCCAGCTCGATGCGTCGGATCTGACGCTGCTCGTCACGATCTTCGCGCTCGTTCTGACGCTTCCGCTGCTCGCGGCTTTCGCGGGCAATCTCCAGCGCCTCCTGTTGCTTCTTGATGTCCAGTGCTTCCTTCAACATCTCCAGCGAGTTCGTGCCGGGGAGGATGGCCGAGCCGGGCGTAGCTCGAATCTCTGGGTCACGCCGCAGGTTGGGAACTCGAAGAGCCATGTGATTCCTTTTTACAGGGGACGGCCGAGAAGGTGCGAGATATCAGGCATACGCACGCCGGGGCGCCCCATGGCCTGATAGGTCTGCATCATATCGCCGCCCGAGTTGAAGAGCCCACTCAGCAGCCCTGTGCCGCGGCCCGCCTTGTTCTGCATACCCGGCTTCGCGGCCATGTGATCCATTTCGTACTGAAGTCGGAACATATCCGCAGGGTTAAGCCCGCCTTCCTGGAAAGAGCTGGAGTCACTGGACGATCCGCCGCGCGTACGCGAGCTGGACTGACCCTGCGTCTCCGTGCCCTTGCCGAAGGACTCGATGAGGCCTTGGAGCATGCCGAGATCCTGCCCCTGATTCGCGCGCACCCTGTCGGGCACTTGGCTGAGCAGATCCGAAATCGTGGCACCGCGCTGACCCTCAAGGGCCGCACTCGCCGCACCGGCGGAGGGGCCGAAGCCGCCCATCGCCGCCGCCCGGTTCTCGACGGACGCGCCGATGTTCTTGAACGTGCGATTGGCGTTCCGTACTGCCTGCGCCTCCATGCGACCAGCGTCGGAGCCAGTGCGGAGACGCCCCTCGATCGAGCCCTTGAGCAGCCCTTCGAGTCCCTTGTACTCTCCGGTCACGAACGGATTCGACTTCTGATAGAAGTTCGAGTCCGTGTTAGAGAACATGTTCGAAGAGCCCTGGCTGCGCATTACCGGGTTCGCAGCCCCCGGCCCCTGGCCCTGCATGAACTGGCCAATGGTGCTCGTCGGGTCGAACTTGCCGGCAAGGTTGCCATAGCCCATACCCTGCCAGTCAGACACAGCGTTCTTGTACGCCGCGTCCTCTTGCTTCTGTTTGGACTTGCCCCCGAAGAAGGAGCCGATGCCCTTCAAAAGAGAAGGGCCGATGGCTCCGGCGGCGGCGAGGAGAGGGAAAGGCATGATGTGATGACTCCTTACGGGGTTTCCATGGATTCAGTAACGATTAGCTTGCCAACAGTCAGCACACGTAGGTGCATCTCCTGCGGCTTCTTCGGCGGCTCGGCAGCGCGCAGCTCGCGAACTTCAGCCTGGAGCCTGTTCACAAGGGCAATTGCGCTGTCTAGAGTTTTCCACACCCGCTCAAACGCACGACGCACGTCCATGTCGGCACCGCTCGGGATGTATCGCTCAGAGTTCACGCGGACATCTCCTGACCTTGCGGAGTGTCTGCGCCCTGGAGCGGGAACACCTTGACGGGCTGTGAGCCCTTTTGGTTCCCGGTAGGTGACACCCACATACGCACGTTGTACATCTCAAAGCCCGGGTCATCCGCGCCAATCGCGTCTGTGCTCTGAATCAGGAACCGGGCGCGCTTGCCGAAGGAACCACGAGGAAGCGGGACGCGATACACAGTATTAACACCTGCGGTGACTGTCACCGGCTGCGCCGTGCCGGCCACGCCGTCGAAATAGGGCGTCACCGTCAGGTTGTTCGCCGCGAGACAGCTCAGCTCCAGCTCATAGATGTGGACGAGATCCCCGCCGCGACTCGCCTGTACGTAGCCGGTGTCGAGCGCTACCGCGTGCTGCGGGCGGCTGCGGAAGCTGATATTGAAGTGCCGGAGCGCGAGGGCGTAGGATGAGCCGATGAGCCGCACCTGCGCGAGACGAAATGAGCCGAAGCTCGTGATGTCGTTGCGGAACACCTGGAGTCCTGTCGTGTTCGCCGTGAACTCGACATCCGTCGTCCCATCTTCCTTAAACACCTGCACCGTGCAGTCTTCGGAGCCCGTGTCGATGCCAAGCTGTATGTCATAGGCATCCTTGAAAATAGCGGGAGCCGAGGCGTCAGCGAAGCGCGTCCACAGCTCGTACTCGATGTTTTCCCCGTTGTCCTGCGTGCCCTGGTCGAGCAGGTACACTTCGCCGCCTGTGGTGCCGGCGAGTACGCCGCCAGTCGGCTCACGGTGCAGCGCGGAGATTGTGTACGGATACAAGTAGCGGTGCCAGCGCTTCGTCACGAACGAGTAGCGGTACAGCTTGTCGCTCGTCGTGGTGTCCACGCCTTCAGGAGCGAGGAAGTAGAGGCTTCGGTTGTCCACGACGAATTGGAAGTCACCCGTTGCCGTGTTTAGTGGCGCGACACCGTGCCGCGTCTTCCCGCGGAAGAGAGGCTCGATGTCATCGAAGGGGAAAAAGGTGACGGTGTCGCCGTTCATCGCCATGAGCCCGTCTGCGGAACGGTAAATCACATCGTTACCCTCAACCCACACTCCGCGATCCACGGGAGGGTGCGGGTTGTGCATCGGGCGCGCGGCGAAGTTCACGGTCCCGTCCGGATTCTCGTCTCCGTCCCCGGTGACACGGAACACGTCGCGCTTCGTCCCCACGTAGAGGCCGGAAGGCGTCTGCGCGAGCCAGAGCGGATCGGGTCCGATGTCACGCGTCTGGTATACGCTGAACGTGCCGTGCGCGTTGCGCTTGCTGAAGTAGAGGTAGCCCTCACTCGTCAGTACGGCCATGCGGTACTCGAATGGCCCGGCGATGTCGATGATACCGACAGGCACTTCGACGAGCCCGCGGATGAGCGTGATGTTCTGCTCCAGCGCGTCCACTTCGGACGAGAGGATGTCCGCCACCATATCCCCACCAGGCGTGGTCGGGTAGCCGAAGTCGTGCGAGATGAAGCGGGACCGCTCCGCTGCCGTGTCCAGGTCGCTCCCGCTCCCGCCGCCTGATGTGTACTCGTCCAGGCGCATCGAGGAGTTGTTAGGGTCGACGCCGAGCACGGCGACGCGGTACCAGTCGTCGAGCTGGCCCCCATTCAAGTACACCCAAAACTGATTCGTGAGCGAAGCTCGGTTCTGAATCGCCGTCTCCGAGATCGTGACCTGCAAGCCCTGCTGGTACGCTTCGACGGGGTCACTCGCCTCAGAAGGCGGCGACTGCACTTCGATTCGGCCATCCGTGGCCGCGAAGACTTCCTGGACGCGCACCCGGTACGTGCCTGTGTAGGCTCGGAAACCGGCGGCGAACCAGTTGATGCTGTCGAAACGAAACTCCTGAGAACTGCCCGAAGTCATGTGGACAACGACGCGGACGGCACGGACGGTGCTCCAGTTGCGGCCCTCCGTCGAGCCGTTGCGCTTGAACTGGTTGCGCATCACGGCGAGATGCGTCCAGGCGGGCGACGCGGAGACGGCGAGCCTAGGCAGGCTCACGAGGGGCAGCCGGTCAGGCCGGCCCAGGCGGTGCGCGTTACGCACAGCGCGATCAGCCTCACCCTTCTGAAGAAGTGGGACCACTTCGGCCGGCGAGGGCACGTCGTCGTGGCCCTGATCGACAAGCCGGGCTTCAACCGCGGGGCTCGACGCGGGCTGACTCCCGCTGTAGTTCGCCACGTCGAAATCGAAATAGTAGTAATCCGACTGGAACGCGTCGGCGGCGGTGCCGAGGCCGAACATGATCTGAATCATCTTCACGCGCTCGGGCGCAGCGCTGTACACCTTGAAGTCAACCAAATCCTCAGCGCTCTCCTCGTTCCCGCCGAGCGTCGAATAGTTCTGATCCGACGCGAAGGTGCGCGTGGCCGAACCGCGATCTGTGGCGAGGATCTTCACGGCCTGGAGCGAGCAGGTGCCGCCCGTGCCCGCAACGGTGATGTTCGCCACGTCGTCCATCGTGAAGGTCGTTGAGCCGGTGACGGTGACGGTGTGCGCCCCGTCAAGAGCGGGTGTACTGCCCGTGTGTCCGTCGATCCAGACGACATCGCCCGTTTGGAAGCCGTGCGCGGTAGCCGTGGTTACGGCCTCGGTCGAAGTCGAGGAGGACGTGATGACGATGCCATCGCCGCCCATGACGAAGGAGAGAGTGCCCTCCGTCGCCGCGAACGGGGTGCTCTCCGCCGCAGTGCAGCGCGAGATGACTTCTGTCGAAGCCGCGATGGTGCTCAGCTCGGGCCGAGTATTCGGCTTCGGGATGAACCAGTCGTATACCGTGGTGCCGTCCGTCGCCTTCCGCGTGTTACTGCGGGCAGCGAAAGCCCAGCGCGCACTCTTACCCAGCGCGATGCGGCCGGTGCCGTTGAAAGTGCTGATGCTGACGCCGTCCTGATAAAGCTGATTCTCAGCCGCAACGAAGCGCTTCGTGCCGCCGGTCAGGACGGCAGTCAGGATGTTGTTCACTTCGTCTGTGTCGCCGAGTGCGGACTGTATGAGTTCCGACCCGGCGCGCAGCGTGACACTGCCCATCTCGTCCAGCGTCAAATTGTCCGCGCGGAGGAGGGCACCGGCCGGAGCCCCGATGGCGTCAGCCCTCGGAATCCAGCTCGAAGCACCCTCCTCGGCGAAGAGGTTAGGCATTAGGAGAACTCACCCTGTTCCTGTGTGGTGCCGTTGTCGCTCACGGAGCGAGCGGCGAGCGTCGTCGAAGCGTCGTCGCGGTACACCGTCTGTGTGGTAGCCGTCTGTATGTTGCGGTTGAAGCGACGCCGTTTAAACCACTGCATCAGCTTGCGGAAGGTGGAGCCGTCGCCAGCCTGCTCCAGCACCGTGGTAGGCTCGGGGCCTTCGAGCTGGTCCCACACGCCCTGTGCCCCGGCGACCACCGTGTAGGTCGCGCCGGTCGGAGTCGTCGCCCAAGCGGTGACGGTCGCGACCTTCGCCGCGCTGTAGTCCTGGATAACCCGGGCTTGTCCTGCTCCCGTGCCGCTCGTGACGATGAGCGTGCAGTTGTTGTAGTAGTCGGCGGTCGCGGCGGCGTTCGTGCCCAGCGTCGCCGACGTGCCGGAAGCCGCGGCGAACGTGCCCTCATCAAGCACCTGGGGATAGCTGCTCCGCAGCCCGCGCCCGGTGCCGTGGGGGGTCAGTGTCACCGCGTCGTCGTTGGCGGCGTAGGCAGCGGCGTTGATGATCTGCTTGCCCAGCTGCTGCGAAGTCCGCACACGAATGAGCACGTCCCGGGCCGCGTTGCCTGAGTCCGTGATCCACACGTAGGTGTTCTCGGCCGTCAGCTCGGCAGCAGTGAGCGTGATCGTGTAGAAAGCCGTGGAGCCGATCCGGGTCGGGGCGTTCGTAGCGTTAGCCGCGGCTCCCCCGTCCTTCGTGACCTGACATTCCGCAGCGCTCCAAGGAGCCGCCGCGCTCAGGAACTTGTCCGAGCTGGAAGCGGCCGGCGAAGCAGCCAAGAATACAAAAGCCTTCTGCACGCCGTAGACGGCGTCGAAGTCGAAGATCAGCAAGTGGTCCTCCAGAGCGGCTTCGGCCGCGGGGTCTGAAGCGGTCGTGAATGAGAGCGTGGAGCCGGAATTACCGTCAGTTAGCCCCGGGTATGGGAAGTCCACGAAGGCGCGGAAGTAGTAGAGTGTGCTAGACGTGAGAAAGCCCGCCCCCAGGCTCGCGCTGACGGCCTGATCTCCGTCTCCTGAGAACTCCTGGAGAGAAGTGACGTTGTCCCAGTTGCCCTGTACAGAGCCTGCGTCGTTGTCACCGTAGCCGAAGCGCACGATACAGGTGATGCCGTTCGGATCGATAGTCGCATTCAGCGTCGCCGACGTTGAGCCCACGCTCGACGCCGCCGCGGTGGTGACTTGGGGCTCGTCGGCCGCCGTCGTGAACTCGACTATGCTGCCCGTCAGCGTCGTCTCATTCACCGTGGTGCGCGTAACGACGAATCGATACTCATAGGTCGTTTCGGGGTCGAGCCCGGTCAGGGTCGCAGTCGCCGTCGTTTCCGCGTAGCCACTAGTAGCGTAGCCAGAGGCAGTGTCGTCGGTCCAGATCGTTTCCCCGTCTTCCCGATGCTGGAACTTCGCCGTGACGGTGGAGTCCGCCGTATTGGGGAAGAAATCGCAGGTGAGGATCGCGCCATCGGCCGTGATCGTGCCTGCTGCCGGAGTGTCAGCAGTCGCGGTAACGGCGCGGGTCTTGACGCCTAGCGTGGAGCCATAGACGGTGTTTCCCGTGCCGTACTGATGATGAACAGCGCGGAAGACGTGGTCCTCGTCGGACGCCCGGGTGAGCGCGGCGCTGATCGGGAACGGTCCGCCGCCTTCCGGGATCAGCTCGCCGTACTGTGTCGTGTTCTCGCTGACAGCGGCATACCCGTAGTCAAACCAGCCGTACTTTGTCACGCCGAACTTGTGCGGGTTCGTCGCCGAGCACTGGCCGTTGAGCGTCAGCCCGGACGTGTGTGCCCCCTGATCGACGGTGCCGTGCGCGTAGCCGAGCGTATCGCAGGAGAGAGCCATTTAGCGGACCCTCCGCCCATACTGCCAGGGGAGTTGCACCGTGGGCCGCTTGCCGGCGAGGCCCGCGGAGCCGCCCATCACGATGTCTTTCCGTGTGAGCCGGCTCATGCGCGTCTTCGCCCGCGACATCATCGAGCTGTACCGCCCGGAGTAGTGCGTAGCCAGAGCCTTATCCTGCCCAGCGCCCTCCGACGCGTATGCACGAGCCACAACCTTCAGCTCCACGGCGTCATCCGCCCACAGCGGGAAGTTGTCATCGTAGTCCGTGGAGTCCTCCAGCTTCGTGGGCAGGATGAAGCGCTCCAGCGTGAAGTGGTCGGCAGTCTCGGAAGGCAGGTTCACCTTGTAGAGCGTATTGCCCTCGATCCCGTAGGCGAACACATTGCCCTCGACCTCGTTCCAGATTCGGTTGTCTCGGATGATCCGCTCCATGCTCAGGTGCGGGATCATCCGATTCTTCCACTCGCAGCGCGTGACGGCCGCGGTATCCTCGGGGAGCGGATACGCCGACTGCCCCTCGTAGTCCTTGATGTACGTGTACGCCTCGTTAGCGAGAGTCGAATCCGTGCGCTCGAAGAGGATTTGCGTCTCAGCAGCAAATTCGTCGCGGGCCTGATTGAGCCAGCTCGTGAGCCGAGCATCGGACCAGCCAAGGCGTGAGTCGGAATTCGGGTCTACTAGTTTCGTGCGAATCCGGGTCAAGTGAGAGGAGAGCGTCCTCAAAGCGAACCACCAAGCACCGGCACGCGGGACGTGCTGTGGCCAAGGTAGCCGAGAAGCCGGACTTCTTCTCGTAGATACTCGTTATAGTGCTCCATCGCACCTGTGACATCCTTCTCTTGAAGGAGTAACTCGTAGAGTGCATACTCGACAAGCGCACGGTGAAACTGTCGGGGAAACAGCGGCTCCTCCCCGTCCCCCAAGAGATCCGGCGGGAGCGCGGACACGTAGAACTGCCAAGCGGCGAGCGCCGTCGTGCTAGGTTGCGGGAACGACTGGAGAACATTGTAGCCGCGAAGCACGAGAATTTCCGGCTGCCCGCTTACGTTCGTCCACTCGCGATAGCTGAAATCCATGAACTGCGGAGTCTCGAAGCGCATCCACCACTCCGTCACGCCGTTCTTCACGCGCGTGATGCCAAGCACCCCGTTGTCGTCAATGTTGGGTACGACAACCTGCAATACGCCGCTCTCCATGTCCACCGGGCGCGGCTCGCTGCTCACGTAGAACTCCGTAGCCTCAGCGAGACAGCGATAGCCATTGTTGATGGCGTCGCGGACGTAGGAGCGCAGATGGAAGACAGGCGTAGTCACGTCCTCTTCCAACTCTTGCAGCACCTGATTCTGGAGTTCCTGAAAGGTCACAGCGGCTTCCCTGTTACCGCTTCATGCGCGGCGAGCGCCTTCACGTAGTGCTCATGTCCTATCACCGGGCGGTCGCCCAAGTGTCCGACGGTGACGCCGGTGTGAATGTAGGGCTGGAAGCCCGCACCCTGCGCCTTCAAGCAGAAGTCGAGATCCTCACCGACGCCGAAGCGGCCCCAAAACTCGAAGTGCGGCGTCGGCATACTCAGGAGTAGCTTCTTACTCGTGAACGCGGTGCCGAAGCCGAAGCAGTCCACCGGATAGAGGAGATTGCCCGCCGGCCACTCTCGGTAGCTGTGCATACCCTTCGGCCCAGGCCGGCCAACCTTGCATATGCTGCAATTCTCGCCCAAGCACCACTGTCCGAACATCGGCAGATGCAAGCCCTTGCGCTGGTAGTAGATGCAGGACACGAGATCCTGGCCGGCGGAAGCCAGCTTCAGGTACGCGTCCGGCTCAGGCACCATGTCCGAGTCGCTCCAGAGGACGCCGTCGCAGTCCTCTTGCAGCGCAGTCGCCACGACGGAGTTCCGCGCGTCGGAGAAGAAGGCACCGTCCGGGCTCTCGTCGCCCCCCCACTGCACACCGTGATTTGACGCGGTCATCATGGCGGCACGAATCGCCCGGACGGACTGCGGATCGACGGAGCCGTAGGTCGGGACGGCGAGGAGTAGCTTCATGCTTGACAGTCGTGGTACACTGGAGTCATGAATGGATTTGAGAAAGCGCTTGAGGGTGTTGTATTCTGGCCCGTGTAC
>Ga0137433_1001295_pt1 | contig 10706 bp, 14 predicted proteins | sample EasRivERMZT840_2_FD_102335 | JGI IMG/M metagenome (GOLD analysis project Ga0137433, IMG submission 102335) | Soil microbial communities from meander-bound floodplain in the East River, Colorado, USA - East River MetaG ERMZT840_2 | ecosystem: Environmental > Terrestrial > Soil > Floodplain ...
ATAGCTGATTTGACGTGCCGGATTCGGGCCGTTGCCGGCGCCTCGCGCGTGTCCGATGATGACCTCGTTCACTTCGGTTGCGTCGATGCGGCTGCGGTAAAGAGCGGCCTCTACCGCAGTGACGCCCAGGTCCACGGCGCTGAGCGATGCCAGCGCTCCGCCGAATTTTCCAATAGCAGTGCGGACTGCAGACACGATCACTACGGATTTCATGCTTTGTCATTAATATAATCCGAGCAATGGATACCGACGGCTTAAATCTGCTCCTGGCCTTGGAACCAAAGTGGACTGTATCCCTCAACGGGCTCGAGTTTCTGCCTCTGAGTTCTTCAGATTTATCCGTCGATGGATCCAACCTCCGATTCGGCCGCTATTCGCGCATGATTGTTGATGTCGTGTGGTTGCGGCCGAACGTCGTCCGCATTCGTGGACGAGCGAAGTTCAGGACACAGACCGATACGATTACCCTTTACGCCGGCGATCGGCTTCCGTCCTCTGCCGATCTGCGGCGAAGGCGGCGCGCATTCCAGGTTGAGATCGGCCGTGCCCTCTGCTCCCATTTCGGCGTTCGCAGGATCGAGCGCGAATCGTTGTATTCCGACCGGCAACACGGCATTGGTGGCGCGTATCCACGTTTCATCGTTGGAAAGAATGCTGTGATTGCCGTGGATCCGGACGAATCGTCGTCGGTTGTCAACGGGCTGATGCGCGCAGCATTGCTCTGGGCGCCGCTGGTGCGGCGGCCGGTTGCTGCGGTCGTTCCACGAGGCCGGCATCAAACGATTGCGGCGCGGCTCCGGACCGTGCCGCACGCGCGCAGCGCAATTCAATGGCTGCAGTGGAATGGCAGCAGTCTTCAATCGCTCGAACAGTCGTCGGAGGAACCGGACACGCATGTGCAGGAATTCGTCATCCCGGACGCTGCGGCGGAGATTGCGCGAATTTGCGCACTGGCACCGGATCTTCTACAGGTTGTGCCGCATATTGCCGGCAAGGCCATGTCGATCCGCCTGCGAGGCATTGAAATCGCGCGAGTATCCGGCGCCGGGACGGAGTATCCATTGGGTGACCGTCTCGAGGATCTCATCACAGACCTCGACAGCGTCCGCAGGTACGGCAGCCGGCATCCGCTGGCGCGCGCTCACGAGGAGCGGTGGCTGGAGTCCAATCTCCTTGGCGACATAGGCCAGCTGATACCCTCGATCGACTCCAGGTACATTTATCCGCAGGTCCCGAGTTTTCTGGGCGAGGATCGCAACATCATCGACCTGCTGACGGTTACCACGGACGGGCGCCTGATCGTCATCGAGATCAAGGCGTCACCGGACCCGGATCTCCCGTTCCAGGCGCTCGACTATTGGATCGCGGTAGAACGGCATCGAAAAGCCGGCGACTTTCAGAACAAGGGTTATTTTGCCGGGTGCCGGCTGCGGGATGAACCCGCCGTGCTGGTTTTGGTGGCTCCGTTGCTGGCGTATCACAAGACGGCGAGGAAGATGATTGCCACCTTACCGCCGGATCTGCCGCTGATCGAAATCGGATTGAATCAGTCATGGAAGAAGCAGATCAAAATATTGCGTCGTAAGGGGTTGGTCAGTTAGGCTGAAGCCGGAGAAATCATATGAAAATCAGGCAGGTGCTCTTATTAGTCATCGTGGTGTTTTTGGTGGCTGGAATGACGCTGGCGCAGGGGCCGAAAAGAGACGTCGGCAAAGATGTACCACTGCCACCCGTTCCGGACAAGAACACGTCGGGCAAAGACCAGTTGCCTCAGGCCCCCGGCCTTTCAATCGATGTCGACGTGGTGTCGTTTGATGTGGTCGTGACGGACAACAGCGGAAATCCGGTGTCCGGTCTCGAGAAACACCATTTCAAGATTTTCGATGACAACGTAGAGCAGTCGGTCACGAATTTCAGCCCTACGGAAGCACCCCTGACGGTAGTCATTCTTGCGGAATTCAGTAATACGATGGCGTACTACTATGACGACGTTGTCGGTTCTGCTTATGGGTTTATCAGCAGCCTTCGTCCGGATGACTGGGCTGCACTGATTGCCTTCGATATCCGGGCCGAGATTCTGACCGATTTCACAAAGAACAAGAACGAGCTCATCGACGGTCTCAGGCGTATGAGAATTCCGGCGTACCGTGAAATCAGTCTGTACGACGCGGTTTACGACACTCTGCAGCGTCTCGAGAATGTAGATGGGAAGAAAGCCATCTTTTTGCTGGCCACAGGGATCGATACGAACCTGAGTAAACACACGTACGGCGAAGCTCTCAAGAAGGCGGAGGCATCGGACACGATGATTTATTCCGTCGGAATGGGACAATTCGCGCGTTTGTATTTCGAGAGGAGTATGTCGAACCTCGACCAGATTACATTCCTGCAAGCGGACAACGTGATGCGATCGATGGCAGAAGCGACTGGTGGCGCGTCGTGGTTCCCGCGATTCCAGGGTGAGTATCCCGGCATCTATCAGATGGTGAGTGCGAATCTTCGGAATCAGTACAGCATTGGCTTCGTTCCCAAGGTCCGTAAGACAGATGGCAAGTTGCACAAGCTTCGCGTCGAAGTTCCCAGTCTCGACGTGAACAAAGACGGCAAGCTGGACAAGCTCAAGGTGCGCCACAAGAAGGGTTATTACGCGCCGAAAAGCTAGCAGATCCCACCCGGCATGATTCGCAAGCCTGCAGTTTCAGGCCGGTTTTATCCAGCCGATCCCGCTGAACTGCAAAGAGCGGTGGAAGGCCTCCTCGAGCCCGCGGAAACCCGGTCAAAAGCAATTGGCGCGATCGTCCCTCACGCCGGCTACATCTATTCGGGTCACGTCGCGGGCGCGGTCTACTCGCGTATCGAACTTCCCCGGCGAAACATCATCCTCTGTCCCAACCACACCGGTTTGGGGACGCCTCTCTCCATAATGAAGTCGGGAGCCTGGCAAACGCCGTTGGGCCAGCTGCAGATCGATGAAGAACTCTGTACGGCGTTGATGAGGGCGGATCCATATCTTGAAGACGATGTCGAAGCCCATCGCTTTGAACACTCACTCGAAGTGCAATTGCCGTTCATGCAGCATATGCGCGGATCTGAAGTGCGGTTCGTGCCGATCACGATCGGCACAGGCAGGCTCGATGCTCTTGAGGAGTTGGGACGCGCTGTCGCCGCCGTCATTCGAACTGAGGCGCCGGACGCTCTGATCATCGCGTCGAGCGACATGAATCACTACGAGTCCGATGCGATCACACGTGTGAAGGATCGGAAAGCGATTGATCAAATTCTGGCGCTCAATCCCGAAGGACTGTACGACGTCGTGCGTCGCGAGAATATTTCGATGTGCGGGTACGGCCCCGCGGTTTCGATGCTGACGGCTGCGAAGATTCTGGGAGCGTCGAAGGCGGAATTGGTGAGATATGCCACATCAGCCGACGTATCGATGGATTTCGATCGAGTCGTCGGCTATGCCGGTGTCGTTGTTACTGCTTGACGGGAACGCGGATCGGGTCGGACATCGGCGGCACGATTTGCGTCGGCCGGTATCCCGGATTCGTTGGATTGTTCACGACAGGCGGTACGATCGCGCCTGCGTTCGGATTCCGCCGGACCTGGTTTCCATAAACCTGGTTTCCGTAAACGAAGTACGGATAGATGTAGTACGACGACGGAATCGCTAAAGGAACATCGTTCCGTGGCAATCGCCCACCCGCACTGTAGGTCCTTGCGTTCGGATTCTGGTTTCCACCGCGAATCGTCACGCCGCCATTCCGAACAGATCCCCCGAAGATTGTCAGGTTCAGGTTGTCCGCTTCGTACCCCAGTTCCAGATCCAGCGGCCGTTCTGCCACTTCGAATCGGGTGTCTTTTGCGCCCAGTTGCATGTCCAGGCCTGCGAAAACCTTCATACTGCCGTTTTCAAGTTCCACAAGAGGCGCTTTATCCGTCGATCCAATTCGGATTTGCGACACCTGATTGAGCGTGACCATGCGGTCCGGCGCGACCTCGATGGCAGCGGAAGACCCGGTCCCGGTCCGCACCCGATCGCCGGGCCGGAGAATATCGCCGGTGCCGATGGGCAGCCATGCGTTTCCGCGCTCGACTTCGACAACGCCAACCCGAATGACCAGTCGCCCGGCTTCCGGAGCCCGCGTTTGGGCTTGCAACATCACGACGTTAATTAACGCTGCGAATACTGCTAATCGGATTTTATTCATGGCTTTTTCGCTGTTTGAACCTGTTTTTTGATCTTGCCGGCCTGCGTTCGCGCGTAATTCAGTATCTGTTGATCCTTCTCGATTCTTTCCAGCATGGGTATAAGACGTTCGGGATCCGCTATCCGGTTCGACCTGATTTCATTTTCGATCTGTTCGAGGCGTTTTGGAATACTGAGTCTGTCGAACTTTAGCGCCGTGGTCATGTCAAAGACGATGGTTTCCTGATTAATAAGGCCTTCGAAGAAGTTCGAAAGGTCGGCGATGTCCTTGCGAATCGAGAAGTTGAACGTGCCTTCTCGCTTTCCGGAAGGCATTTCGATCATCAGGCGCTTTGGGCCAAGATCCGCAATTTTTCTTCCCGATTCGAACGTTTCCGGCCGCTCAAGGTAGTTCGTCGCGGCAAGCAACGTTTGGAATTTCTCCTTGGCGCCGGGAGACAACTGGATCGCCAAAGTCACGGTTTCCGCTTCTCGCCTCTTGAAACGGACTTCCCCCTTGGCCTCCGCGTCGAGTTGCACGCATTGGCTCTCATAAGGTCCTCGGGAGTTGTCGTGGCAATAGGTAAAGCTGGAAAAATCGGCAAGAGCAAGTAGTGAAATAAGAAGAGCGGTAGCAATCATACGTGTGCAGTAAGTGATTTGTTGAATCGATGTGTGTGAACATGACAGATCGCGACGGCGAGTGCATCCGACGCGTCAAAAGGCTCTGGCGGCGCGTTGAGCTTCAACAATGCGCGCACCATTTGCTGGACCTGTGGTTTCTCCGCTCTTCCGTAGCCGGTCACTGCGCTCTTCACTTCCAGAGGCGAGTATTCGAAGACCGGGAGATTGGCTTCAGCGGCAGCGAACATCGAGACACCGCGAACGTGACCCAGCTTTAACGCGCTCTGGACGTTCGTCGCATAAAACAGGCCCTCGAACGCGGCGGCTTCGGGGTGAACGTCGCGAATGATCTCGACGATTCCGTTGTAAATGGATTTGAGGCGCTCGGCGATCGGGTCGGCGGGTTTGGCTCTGATGGCGCCGCATCGGACAAAGACACAATCGGCGCCATCGCTGTCGATGACGCCGTAACCTGTGACCCGGGAACCGCAATCGATGCCGAGAACACGCATTATTTCTGACGGGCCTTACGAAACAGCTTCGGCCAGTTCGGATTCCTCGATATCGAAATTGCCGTACACATGCTGCACGTCGTCGTGCTCATCAAGCGCTTCCATCAGCTTCACGACCTGCTGCGCAGCCTTGCCTTCCACTTTCACGTAGTTCTGAGGAATCATCGAAACTTCCGCGGTTTGTGTTGGAAGGTTCTTCGCCTTGAGTGCGTTCAACACCTTGTCGAAAGCTTGCGGCGAGGTGTAAATCTCGTAAACCGATTCGTCGCTGGAAAAGTCATCGGCGCCAGCATCGATGGCGAGTGTCATGAGGGTTTCTTCGTCGGCCTTGGCCTTTTCGATCGCGATGTAGCCCTTCTTGCTGAACATCCAGGCGACCGATCCGGATTCAGCCATGTTCCCGCCGTTTTTCGAGAACACGTGGCGGATTTCACTGACCGTTCGGTTTCGATTATCCGTGACCACTTCGACAATCAACGCGACGCCGCTGGGCCCGTAGCCTTCGTACTGGAGTTCCTCCAGTTGACCGCCTTCAAGTTCGCCTGTGCCTTTCTGGATCGCACGCTTGATATTGTCTGCCGGCATGTTCAATTCTTTGGCGTCGGCAATCGCCTTGCGGAGCCGGGGATTTCCTTCCGCGTCACCGCCGCCGATGCGCGCTGCGATCGTGATTTCCTTGATGACCTTGGTGAACATGCGGCCGCGCTTCGCGTCAAGCGCGCCTTTTTTGTGTTTGATACTGTGCCACTTGGAATGGCCGGACATAGTTACTCCTTCAGGTGTGCCAAGTTTCGGTTCAGTGTAGCACAGCCCTCTCCCGGTGGAGGGAGACGGAATTACTTCTGTTTCGTGGGCGGCTGCTTGTATTTCGGGTCGAGTGCCGGAGCCTTTTTATCGTCCGGCGCTGCGGGTTTGTCGGTTGTCCCACCCCCGTCCACGGCATCGCCAAAGGTCAGCTTAACGTCGGCCTCGAACTTCTTGTACTTCTCGTACTTGATCACTTCACGTATTCGTGCCGAGTACGTATCGAACCGCAGCGTATCGAGGGCCCTGGTATACGTTGGGAACCAGTATTTTCCGTCAATCTGTTCTCGATACGTTTCGAACCGGGGAAAAACATTGCCTTTGAGATCAGGCACTGCTTTGCCGTAAGTCTTCACGATCTGCAGATCTTTGTCGTCAACCCAGATGTGACCCTGGAAGTAGCGCTGGTCTTTCTCGATTTTCTTGGGAATCACTTCAAAGACGAAACAGTCGATTTCATCGACGAGTTCCTTGCCGAGATACTTAACGTCGTATTTGACGATGTCATCAGATGTCAGAACAAAGGGTTGTATCTCCCGAAGGTCCTGCAGGTCCTGCGGGCTCATGGAAAAGTCCTTAAGCGTATCCTTCGGCGCCTTCAGAACTTTCTCGATCCTTCTGCCACGGGAATCGAAGCCCACTTCCCACAACTGCCGCCACTCTCCGGTGACGCGGTCATTGGCATTCAAAGACTGAACCTGAATGTCCTGCTGATAAACGTATTGGGCGCGGGCTTCTTTGAATTCCTTTTCCTTGTCGGCGAACCTGCGGATGATTTCGTCGACCGGAATCGGGGGTTGTTCTTCACGGAGTTTCGCCGGGCCCTGGGCGAAGGACGAGCCAGCGAAAAGAAACGATGCGACAAGAACAAGAGTTTTACGGAACATAGTGCTCTCCATTATACATACAGGTCAGATTTAGACCGGTCGCATGGTCAAACGTTAACAGAAGGTTACAGTTACAGTCCCGCGGCGATCAAATCGTGAAGGTGGACAATGCCGAGGATGCGGCGGTCCGCGCTCAAGACCGGCAGCACAGCGATCGGTTTGCCGCGCGATCGCATCTTTTCCAGAGCGTCAACTGCGCGATCGGTGCTAAAGGCGATCTCTGGGGACGCATTCATGATCTCGGAAACCTTCATTGAAAAGATATCCCGCCCGGTTTCGAGCATCCTGCGGACGTCGTAATCCGTCACAAGCCCCAGCAGGCGCTCTTCTTCATTCGTGACGCAGATGGCTCCGACGTGGAACGTCGTGATCGCGACCAGCATCTCCTTCACCGATGCATGAATGTGAATCACCGGCTTCTGGCCGTTGTCCCGCATGACATCTTCGACCGTTAACAGCAGCCGCTTTCCCAATTGGCCGCCCGGATGATGCCGCGCAAAATCTTCCTCCGAGACGTTCTTCAGCTTCATGAGTGCCACCGCGATTGCGTCGCCGACAGCGAGCGCTGCGGTCGTGCTCGCCGTGGGAGCGAGATTGAGCGGGCATGCTTCGCGTGGGATTTGAAGATCGATCACGATATCCGACAGCGAGGCCATGGCGGACCCGGCATTCGAAGTAATGGCAATCACGGGTATGCCGATCTTGCGGATGACGCGCAGAAATGCGTTGAGTTCCGTACTCTCGCCGCTCTTTCCGAGGGCCAGCAGAACGTCATCTTCGCGTACCGTGCCCAGATCCCCATGCAGAGCTTCGCCGGGATGCAGAAACGTTGCCGGTGTGCCCGTACTTCGCAGGGTCGCGGCGATTTTTGTTCCGATGATTCCGGATTTTCCGATTCCTGAAACCAGAACCTGTCCCCGGCAAGCAGCGATCGCTTCAACTGCTCTGGCGAATGCCGGCGAAATATTGTCTCGAACCGACCGTAAAGCTTCGATTTCGATGTCCAGGACTCGCGCGATCTCTTCGAGAATGTTGATTCCGGTCGCTTTCACAGGCTGCATTATGACCCAAATCTCCTAGGGCATGAATCGTTTGCGGAAAAGAAAGGCTATGTTGCGAATGCCGTCCCGCCAGGGCTGAAGTTTCTTTTCCCCGATCCGGTTCGAATAATTGATGAACATTTCCCGAAAACCGATTGCGCCATTCCTGATCGCTTCGATCTTGATCTCCTCGCTGAATGCCATTCCGTCGCTGCGCAATTTCATTTTGCCGATGGCTGCGCGCTGAAAGACCCACATGCCGGATTGAGAGTCGCTGACCCACCGAAGAAACAGCACCGACATCACGATAGAGAGCACGAAGTTTCCGATTCTGTGTTTCGTGCTCATCGACTCGCGGTTAAGAATCGGAAAGCGCGAGGCAGACAGGAATCCGACCCTGCAGTGCAGGAAGGCTTCAAGGAGGTAGCTCAGGGCATCGACCGGATAGGAGTAGTCGCCGTCGAGAGTTACGATGATGTCGCCGGTCGCGCAGGAAAAACCCTTCTTGTACGCCCTGCCATAGCCGCGATGGAGTTCGCGAACGACGATCGCCCCCATTTTCGTGGCGACTTCGGCGGTCCGATCGGTGGAATTGTTGTCGACGACGATGACTTCATCGACGAATTCCGGCAGGTCCGTCAATACCTGCTGTATTCCCTCTTCCTCATTGAGACATGGAATAACTACTGTGATTCGACTGCCTTTATACATGCGAGGGTCGCTAGCATAACAGAATCAGATTCGTCCTTTTGACGAGCCAATGCGTCCTAAACAGCATGTGGAATATCCGGGCTGCCGGGCAAAAGGGCGTGACGCTGGTCGAACTGCTGGTCGTCCTGGTGATCATCTCGATAGTGCTGGGCCTTACCGCTCCCTCCATGGGCAGGAGTTACGAGAACTGGACCTTGCGAACGGCGGGCCGGCGCACCGTTGCTTTTTTTCGGATGGCGTCCGACGTTGCCCGCCGGGACGGAACGGACGTCGCCGGATATTACGCCGACCATCGAATAACCCTGCTGCGGAACGGGTCTGTTTTTAGAGAACTCGAGATTCCTGCTTCTATTGCAGTGCGGCCCGGAAAACCCCTCGGAGCCGTCTTTCTCCCGACGGGACAGATCATCGCCTCAGAGCCATTCGTCCTGGAAAACGAACGCGGCCGGCGAATGGTCGTCGAGGTCGGACCCCTGCCTGGACAAGTCACCTCGAAGGAAACCATGCGATGAAGCAGCGTGGTTTCAGTCTTCTCGAAGTCCTGGTTGCCGTCACCATTATCGGTATCGGCTTTTCGGTGGTCTTCTCCGGAATGACCGGATCCGTGCGGGGGCTGCAACGTGTGGAGGCGAACGATCATCGTCTGGAACTGGCGCGCTTCAAGCTGGCCGAACTGGATCTGATCCGGAGGATTCGTCCGGACGATTCCGCTACCGGCCTCTTCGATGACGGCACGCGATGGACATTGAAGTCGACTCCATTCATCCCTGCTGTCGAAGGTGCGCGTCCTAATCCGGCGTCGGTCATTCGCGTCGACCTGACGCTGGAGTGGATGGGCCGCCGTGGAGTGCAGAAACGAGTTATCCAGACATATCGATACCAGCTGCCGAACAGTGCTGCATCAATCCCGTCGCTCGAGGAGCAGTTGCGTGACCTGCGATAAGCGCGGTTTCACATTGATCGAAGTACTTGTCGCGCTAACGCTGCTCAGCGTCATCGCGACGATCATCGTCGCAGGCACGAGGCTAAGCATCGATGTGTCCGAACGCGGCAACAGAAAGGCCGAAGCGATCAGGACCGAACAGACAGCGCGCAGCCTTATTCGTGGCCAGCTTCAGGGAGCATTGCCTTATCGATATTGGACTGGTACCGGGAACGATCGCGCTGATCATGTTGCATTCGAAGGCGAGGAAGAACGCATCCGTTTCGTATCGCGTCATGGTCTGATGGACGGGCCCGACAGCTTGCCGCGATGGGTAGACCTGAAACTGCAGCAAGGCTCAGGAGGTTTGAGCAGGGTCGTCGTAGAAGAACACAGAATCCTTTCTCCCGATAACCAGCCCGGCGAAGCGATCACCGCGAGGGCGGAGCTGAACTGTGGTGAAGTTCGTTTCGAATACCTGGACTTGACCGGAGAAAAACCGCAATGGCTGCCGGCGTGGACTGGGAAAGACCGCCGCGCACCCCTGCCATTTGCTGTTCGAATCACGTGCAAACCGGCAAATGAATCGGTTCAGTTGCTGATTCCGTTCGAGTTCGCCGACGCGGCGCGGCAGGGATTTCGGCTGCAATGAGAATTCGAGGCACTTCTTCAGGTTTTGCGTTGTTGCTGGTCCTGTGGACGCTGGTGATCCTGTCGGCCATCGCATTGACCCTCGCCGCATCGGTTGGAACTGAAATCCGCGCCTCGCAGAATGCGTGGGACGAGTTGCAGGCCGACCGGCTCGCTAAGGCTGGACACGAGGTTGCCGTCTATCTCGAGACGAGAGCAATTGGTACATCGCTGGAAGATCTTTCAGGATTGAGCATCCAGCCACTGGTTGCGGGATTAACCTACCGTGTCTCCTTCGAGGGCGGTGTTGTGGATATCACGCTTGAAGGCGAAAATGGAAAGCTCGATGTGGATGCGGCCGCCTAATACTTTACTGCCGGTTTTTTG
>Ga0137433_1001296_pt1 | contig 10696 bp, 10 predicted proteins | sample EasRivERMZT840_2_FD_102335 | JGI IMG/M metagenome (GOLD analysis project Ga0137433, IMG submission 102335) | Soil microbial communities from meander-bound floodplain in the East River, Colorado, USA - East River MetaG ERMZT840_2 | ecosystem: Environmental > Terrestrial > Soil > Floodplain ...
CTAGCGTTGGGCATCACAGCGCCGCTGGCTCTTCTAACCGCGACTCTGGACGTGAAATGGATCGTTTATTCAATCTCGGCGGCCGCTTCAGCTTCTCTGGTGTATCTGTCGTTGTATTCCGATCAACAATGGTTGCGACGCCTGCTCAGGAACCGGTTCCTCGTTTACACCGGAACGATCAGCTACGGGCTCTACCTGCTCCACAAGATTCCGTTTAACATCGGACAGATATTGCATCTGGACAAATACCCCGCTCTCGCAGTCGCAGTTCTTCTTGCGGCATGCTACGCAATAGCCGCTCTATCGTGGAATTTCCTCGAGAGACCTTTCCTCAAATTCAAGCGATTCTTCGAGGCCAAACCGGCCCGCGCTGGTGAGGCCGACCGCGAGCTCGCCAGGATCGGTTGAGACGCCAAATGGCGGATTCATTCAGGCGCCTGAATTTCTTACAATATGATACCCGCTCGTATCGGAGGCGAATGATGTTGAAGAGAGCGATGCTGTTCCTGGTGTGTGTTTCCGCGATGACGGCGCAACAGGTAGGACGTTTGCCAAGGGTTCCTCTTCCGGATGGGGCAACCGTTGTTAACAGCGTCGAAGGACCATTGCGCGTGGTCGTGGTGACGAAAGGTCTGTCGCATCCATGGAGTCTCGCATTTCTGCCGGACGGCAGGATGCTGGTAACTGAGCGGTCCGGCCAGGTGCGCGTCATTCGCGATGGTGTCCTCGATCCGAAGCCGCTCGCCGGAGTACCAAAGGTTCACGCCGTTCGGTTGTCCGGCTTGATGGACATCGCGCTGCACCCCAACTTCGCGCAGAACCAGATTGTTTACCTGACGTATACGAAAAACGTGAAGCCCGAACCTCTCGAAGTCGCCACGACGCTGGCTCGCGGCCGGTTCGTGAATGGCGCCTTTGTGGACATGAAGGATATCCTCACGTCTGATACGTGGCCGGGCAATGGCGGTTCGGCGTCGCGCATCACGTTTGGTCCCGACGGCATGTTGTACATGACGACGGGCGCATCCAACGGGGACTTCGCGCAGATGCCATCCAGCCTCCGCGGCAAAGTGCTGCGCCTGCGAGACGATGGCACTCCGGCTCCGGGTAATCCTTTTGCCGGCCGTGCCGGCTATGCTCCGGAAGTCTTCTCTCTCGGACACCGCAATTCGCTCGGGCTTGCATTCCATCCGACAACCGGTTCGGTGTGGAATAGCGAGATGGGCCCGAATGGCGGCGACGAGGTCAACATCATTCAGCCCGGCAAAAACTACGGCTGGCCTCAGATCAGCTACGGCCGCACTTACGAAGGGCCGTTCGTGTCCGCGGTGCCGTGGCGCGAGGGAATCGAATTGCCCTGGGCATACTGGGTTCCCGGAATCTCACCATCGGGGCTTTCGTTCTATACCGGAGACCGGTATTTCCCTGCGTGGAAGAACAGCGTTTTCATCGGCTCCATGCGCGTTGGCCAGGTCGAAGGCACCGGTCACCTCGTGCGAATTCAATTCGACGAGAACGGCCACGAGCGCCGCCGTGAGTTGATGTTGACGAATCTTGCACAGCGGATCCGCGACATTAAACAAGGTCCCGATGGTTTCCTCTACATGCTGACTGAGGAAGATAACGCGGCCGTTCTTCGTCTCGAAGCGGTCCGTTAGGCATACCGTGCATGGACGTATCACGCTGTTGATTCTGGTAGTCGCGATCGGGCCGTTCATCTGGGGATCGGTCGTGTACTGGTTTATGTCGAAGCTCTGGCCGCAAGGACATTCAAGTCCCGGGAAACCGCGCAGGGGACCGGACGAGCCACCACCGCTCGATTATCAGATCTAATTCATGTCACCTGAACTGACCGAGTTCCTTCGGCTGACGCCTCTTGGCGTGGTGGTCGGAGCGTTCGGAACACTGATTGGCGCTGGTGGCGGCGCCTTAATGGTGCCGGTCCTGCTGGCCCTTCTGCCTCTGGAAACACCGGCCACCATCACGTCCATATCCATGGCCACGGTATTCTTCAACGCATACTCGGGCACGGTCGCTTATATGCGAATGGGCCGTGTCGACTATCGGATGGGCACTCTCTTCACGCTGGCCAGTTTGCCGGGTTCGGTACTTGGCGTTTTCCTTATTCATCAGCTCCCGCGCCACCTGTTCGATCCGCTTTTCGGGCTTTTGCTTCTAAGCGTAGGCTGCCTGCTGTTCGCGTTTCCACTCGGTTCGTCGCAAGTCGATCCACGTTCCCGTGGCTCGACGAGTAGCCCTGATACATTTATCGGTTCGATCGGCACGGCCTACATCGCAGTGTTATCCAGCTTGATGGGCATCGGCGGAGGAATTATCCATGTCCCGTTCCTGGTCAGGATATTAAAGGTGCCGCCTCACACAGCCACGGCTACTTCACATTTCGTTCTTACCTTTGTTGCGCTCACGGCATCCGTAACGCATGTGGTAATGGGCGCATTCAACGAAGGACTGCCTCAGGCAATGTACCTGTCAGTCGGCGTCATGATGGGGGCGCCGGCAGGCGCTGCGCTATCCACGCGGCTTCATGGATCACTGATCATCCGATTGCTTGCCGGCGCCCTGTGCCTGGTTGGATTGCGTCTGCTCATTCGTCTGTTCTGAGTTTCAGCAATCGGTTAGAGGATCACCGTGACCGTGCCGGGCTCCGATTCGTTGTCCGCAGTGTCTACGGCGATAACGGTGATCGTGTTGACGCCGAAGTCGCCCTCAACAGTTGCAGTGGTTTGGCCGACCACGACAGCGCTCAAGATGGCGTTGACGTAAACGTCATAACGGATGAGCGACTGTGGGCGAAATCATCCGTCGAGGGAGCCCATCTTACGATGAGATGGCCGCCATCATTCTCTGCGGTGACGTTCGCGGGCTTCGTCGGCGGAGTGTGATCGTTGGGGTTAGGAGGCGCGGTCGTCACGAAAGCGGGTTCGCTGAAAGGCGAAAGGTTCCCATCGACGTCCCTGGCCTGAACCGTGAACGTGTACGTGGTCGATTGATCGAGAGGGGTAAAGATGGCTGATTTCGAATTCAATGTAGTGACTGCCCGTCCATCCATGAAGATCGTGTACCAGATAGTCGGACCGTTATCTGTGGACGACCAGCCTAGCGTTGCGTGGGTCGGGCCAACTGCGAGCACCGTGACTACAGGTTTGGTTGGCGCGGCGATGTCCCCCGGCAATGTGACCGTCACAGGATTGCTGGAACTCGAAATGTTTCCTGCGGCATCCTTCGCGTAGACGCGAAGAACATATGTGGCGCCAGAGTTGAGATTCGTCAAAGTGTGGCTCGTTACCGTCTGACTGACTGTCACCGTGGTATTGGCACAGCAGATGAGATAGCTGAAGCTGCCTGAATTATCCGTGGAAGGCCCCCATGCCAGCGACACGCTGTGCGGTGTCGTCGCCGTGACAAGAAGATTGGTTGGCGCCGTTGGTGGTGTCCGATCTCGAATCCGGAGTGCCTGTGCCGATAGGGTGGACGAACCAAACAACATCAGGAGCATCAAAATCCGAAATGCCGAAAACAATGAATGGAGTGTTCTTGTCATGTAGGTTCCTCTCTGTTGTGAAGAAGTTGTTTGGGGGGAGAGGTTGAGAATCGATGCGATCAAAACCTAACACAGAGCGCCATACTCGCGAACGTTTCCATCACGTTCTAGTGTAGGACTGGCACTATTCCACAACGCGAGTGCGTTTTACTTCAGGTGTTTCGCAAAGAACTGTTTCCGCTTGTCGTCGGCCGTCTTGGACTTCATCGTTCGATTTTGCATCGTAGGTGAATTCCTGATTTGTGTCACCGATACAGCGCCGTTAGATTCCCCGTCCGCGGCCCGTCAGTACTTCGTCGCGGTCCTCGCGAGCCTCGCCCCGGCACGCCGCGCCGCGTCGGTCCAGCCGATGGTGGTCATGCGGGTCGGATTAGGCTTTGACATCAAGACGGCAAAAGCGAAGAGTAATTCCTTCCAGCAGTGAACGTGATCACACTTTCCAGAGAGGTTGAAGCTCATGTACGTACCCGAGGGTTATGGAACGGTCTTTCCTTACCTGCTTGTGGAGCAGGCCGAGAAGTTCATCGAGTTCTTGAAAAATACTTTTGATGCAAAGGAGCTGGGAAGGACAACCGGGTCAAACGGCAGAATTGCCAATTCCCGAGTCCGGATCGGCACATCAACGTTCATGGTCAGCGAAGCCGACCCCGAAACGATGAAGTCAATGCCAGGCGCCTATTACGTGTACGTCGAGGATGTCGATAAAACGTTCGGGCGCGCCGCTTCCAACGGAGCCGCGAAAATGTTCGAGCCCATGGATATGCCCTACGGCGACCGGCAGGCAGGAGTAACCGACCCCTTTGGGAATATCTGGTGGATTTCCACACGAGTAGTTCACGAACCTTATGACTGATCCGGGAGTCTTCATCGTGGAGCACATCTTAGACGACGCTGAAGTGCGCGTTCTTGGCTCGCTGATCGAGAAGGAGATCACGACGCCGGACTATTATCCGCTTTCGCTGAATGCGTTGATGGCGGCGTGCAACCAGTCATCGAATCGCAATCCGGTGATGCATTTCGACGAAGCCACAGTTGCCCGGGCGGCCGACAGCTTGCGTGAAAAGAAACTCGTGCACCAGGTGGATCGGGCCGAATCGCGCGTAATCAAGTACCGGCATGTCCTGTATGAAGCGATGAGCATGACGCGGCCGGTTATCGCCGTAATGTGCGTGTTGATGCTTCGAGGACCGCAGACCGTCGGAGAAATCCGAACCAGAACGAATCGGCTTTACGACTTTGACGGTCTCGACCAGGTGGAGATTACCCTGAATACTCTAATGTCGGGTGAGTCGCCGCTGGTCGCCCGCCTTCCGCGTCAGAGCGGACAGAAAGAAGTCCGTTACGCGCATCTGCTTTCCGGCGAAGTAAAAATGACCGAGCCCGAAGGCGAGGCAGAACCGGAACCGGATCGGATCGGCAAACTAGAGAAAGAAGTCGAAGAGTTGAAGAGACAGTTCGCGGAGTTTAGAAAACAGTTCGAGTAGGGGTGACCGAAACTCGCGGAAACAAAAATGCCTCGGCGGTTTATAACCACCGAGGCATTGAGAATCTACAACGACAGTCTGCCGTTCACGCTTTCGGGGAGAGCTTTGAGTAGCAGCGTGGGTGATACGCCTTGTCCAATACCACTGTGCGATCTTCCAAGGGGGCGATCCGGAGACAACATGATTCGCACCAGACTTTGAAATCCGGCTTCGGGGTTTCGACTTTTGCTTTCATGGAAACACTCTCCTTGTCAGTCTGCTAAGTCTCAGTATCTGTTGCGTCCGCCGCCGCCGCCATTCCGGCCACCGCCACCGCCGCCGAAGTCTCTTTTCACCATAGGTTTCGCTTCGTTGACCGTAAGGGCGCGGCCGTCAAGCTGCGACCCATTCAATTGGGTGATCGCTTTGTCCGCATCCTCTTCGGACATGGTTACAAAGCCAAAGCCTTTCGAGCGGCCTGTATCGCGATCGGTGATGATGCTCACGGCCTCCACGGTGCCACAGTGGGCAAAGGCGTCAGTAACATCGTTCTCGGTGGTCTGGAAAGAAAGGTTTCCAACAAACAATTTTTTCGACAATTTTATTCACCTAACTTGTAAGGGAACTTCCGGGACTTTGCGGTAGGGATTAAGGAACAATCGATAACCGGTCAGGAACAGGAGGCTGCCGAACAGTTGAAATTTGACGACTTTAGTATCGCCTTTCAAACAATACACTAAATGGCCCTGACGCGGGGAAGTACTTCGCGCACGCTTCAGAACGTCGGGCTATTTGACGCTTTCGGGAAGGGCGAATACCCAGATCATGCCCGTTCCAAGAGGGATGTCGGTCTTCGTCAAGCGGGCGAAAGAAGTTGTCTGGGCGATCCGGCCTCCGGCGCCGACTGCGAGATACTGTCGTCCACGGACTTCAAACGTGACCGGCGCGCCGGAGATATCCCCATTCAGGCGCGTACGCCAGAGAAGTTTTCCGGTGTCCGTATCGAGCGCGAACAGGTAGCGATCCGCTGTTCCGCCAAACACGACGCCGCCGGCAGTGGCCAGGGCGGAGGCGGTCATCGCGGCGCCGCTTTCGGTCCGGTATTGCCAGCGACGCTTAGCAGTAGCTGGGTCGAACGCAACGAATTCTCCGACGTAGTCATAGCCAGGCGCCAGCTTCGCTCGAATCAGATTCATACCCTGATACGCTTTTCCGAGTTCGTATTTTTGCGTGGCAAAGACGACGTCCATACAGGAATTGTTGATGCCGAGGTAATACAGTTTGGACATCGGACTGAAGCTCGGAGATTGCAGATTTCGCGCACCGTGGAAATGCGGGCAAACTTCAAACTCTCGACCGGTGTCCACATCTTTGGCCGCGGGCACTACCGCGGGATTGAAGATGGGCCGGCCCGTCGTGTTGAAGCCGGTGATGATGTTGTCGTAAGCAGTTTTGAAGGACTGAATGAACTGGCCCGTGGTTCTGTCGAGTACGACGCCCCATCCGACTTTGCTCGTATGGACCAATGCCTTGCGGGTTCGGCCGCCGATTTCCAGATCAACCAGCGTGCTCTCGTAAGGAGAGTCCATGTCCCAGTTGTCTGAGGGGACGACCTGGTAATGCCAGCGTATCCGACCGCTCTTGATGTCGACCGCGAGGATCGAGTTGGTGTAAAGCGCGTCGCCGTCGCCGCGCAGCGTCGATGCCCACGGAGTCGGTTGACCTGTTCCCAGATAGACCAGGCCCAGCTCCGGGTCGTAGCTCATCGTGCCCCAGGTCGGACCGCCGAGAGGCGGCATGTCGCTTTTCGCCCAACTTTCAGAGCCCGGCTCGCCAGGCGCGGGAACGGTGTATGTCCTCCACATCAGGTCTCCGGACTTCGTGTCATAAGCGGCTACAGATCCGCGAATTTCGCGTTCCGCTCCGACAAAACCGATAATCACTTTGCCGTCCGCGATCAGGGGAGGATGAGCGTGACCGACTCCCTTTTTATAGTCTCCGGTGCGCACAGCCCAGGCCTGTTCCCCGGTGCGGGCATCCAACGCCACCAGGTAGGAGTCTGCCGTTCCCCAGTAGATCTTGTCGCCGTAGATGGCGACGCCACGATGACGAAGGTAGGCTTGGGACGCGCGAATATCCTCGGGATATGTTCTTTTGTGAACCCATCGCACCTCGCCCGATTCCACGTCCAAGGCCAGGACACGGCCGTTACCTTCCGCGACATACATGATGCCGTTGGCGACGATAGGCGTCGGAACCCAGCGGCTGTCATCCTGAACCGGATACGCCCAAAGTGCCCGAAGATTCTGGACATTTCCCCGGTTGATTTGCGCGAGCGGACTGAAACCCTGCACGTCGTATGTCCGCCGATAGGTCAACCAATCGCCGGCGCGCGGCTTCAGCAAACGCTCTTCGGTAATCAATTCCCAGATCGTCTCGGACTGAGCCAGTCCGGCGAGCGCGAAGCTTAACAACGCAACGATCACGAGCGTCGTAATGAGAACGGCGGTTCTAGTCATATGACCTCACGTACAGATTTTCAGAAGCTCGAGCAGTTAACTACAGTCACGAAGCGCAATCAAGCGAAGCGTGCGGGTATGCACTGGACGCCGCATAGCGCCGTCAACGGTAATATTTCGGATTGCGAGCGCTTATAACTTCGTGCTGACATTTCAGCGGAGGGTGTGCATCGATATTATGTTCCACCGTTCCCGATTGTTCCCGATTGTTCCCGGCATTAGATGTACGAGAAGGGGGTGTGGCAGTGTCGATGTTTCCTAACAAGGGGAAGCGACGGAACTTTCAGCAAACCTCTCAATTGGTGGGCTGCCGGCGCACCGTTCCGCCGGACATTTCACCTTCTGATGGACAACAGGCCTGGCATCGCCTGTTGTTGGTAGAAGACCATGAAGGTCTGGCCGCAGCGACCGCTGAATTCATTCGAGGGGAGGGACTGGAAGTCCGGGTCGTTGGTTGCGGCCGGGATGCTCTGGAAGTTGCTCCAGCCTTCCAGCCGGAAATCGTAGTATGTGACCTGGGCTTGCCGGACATGAACGGGCTGCAGGTTGCCTGGGCTCTGCGGTCGAACCGGAACGCAAGAAGCCCTGTGATCGCGATCTGGTCGGCGCTGACAGACGGCGAACTGCTCGCGCTCGAACGGAGTGGGCACTCAAAGGTTGTGGATCTGTTTCTTTCCAAGCCGCTCACTCCGGAAAAGCTCGAAAGACTGCTTTCATCATTGAAGCCTTTGCGCCGAACTGCCTCGAGGACGAAGAGATAATGTCAAAGACCTAAGAAGATCAGAAAGGGCCTTCCATGAGTCCATCAGGTGGTGGCAAGGCAAAGCAAGGCAAAGCCGCGGTGACTCCTCTGCGGGATGCGGACGCCAAACACTCTGAGAAAGCCGCCACCACTGCCATCTCTTCGTCGTTTCCAGTTGTCGGGGTCGGCGCCTCGGCCGGCGGCTTAGCGGCAGTGACTGAGCTGCTCAAGCACCTTCCGCTTGCCTTGGGAGCCGCCGTCGTCATCATTCAACACCTCGATCCCAAACACGGAAGCCTCACGACCGATATTCTTTCAAGGGTAAGTTCAATGCCGGTGGCCGAGGTCAGGGACGGAATGCGACCACAGCCAGGTCATGTCTACGTCATCCCGCCCAATCGCAACATGACCCTCTCGCGCGGCGTCCTGAAACTCTCTCCGCGCAGCGAAGCCCGGGGCCAACACCTTCCCATCGATCTGTTTTTCAAGTCGCTGGCCGAAGACCGAACGGACCGTGCAGTCGGCGTTGTCCTGTCGGGGATTGCATCGGATGGCACGATGGGTGTGCAGGAAATCAAAGCCAGAGGAGGTTTCACGTTCGCCCAGGATCCTACGTCGGCGCAATACGACGGAATGCCACGCAGCGCAATCTTGTCGGGCGCCGTGGACATCGTCGAGACACCGCAAGGGATCGCCAGGGAGATCGCGAAAATATCCATCCTTTTTTTGGGGCGTTCTGCCGGTTCAAGAGCGGTCGGGTTGGCGCTGCCACTCCCCCGCGGGCCGAACGGAAATCTTCGTGAGATTTTCGCTTCGATTCGGGATGCGACCGGGGTCGATTTCACGCACTACAAACAAAGCACGATTCAACGCCGTTTTGCCCGGCGGCTGCTGCTACTCAAGATTGAAGATCTGCAAACTTACGCCGCCTACCTTGGATCCCACCCGGAAGAGGTGAAGGCACTCTTCGCGGAAACTCTGATTCACGTGACGGGCTTTTTCCCGGATCCGGAGGCTTATGACACCCTCAAGACCCGAATCCTTCCCCAGTGTATGAAGAATCGGGATTCAGGCATTCCCTTCCGAGTCTGGGTTCCGGGATGCTCCTCCGGTGAAGAAGCCTATTCCATCGCAATCGCTTTTTCTGAGTACCTGGATAAATCCAAAGTCCATCCGAGGCTTCAAATTTTTGCCTCGGACATCAGCGAGGAGAGCCTTCAAAAGGCGAGGTCGGCCATTTACCCGGAAAGCATTCTCAAGAACGTGACCAAAGCCCGGGTCAACCGATTCTTTGAAAGAACGCAGGAAGGTCGGTATCGCATCGCCACGTGGATTCGCGATACGTGTCTCTTTTCGAGACACGATATCACCGCCGATCCACCCTTCGCGAAGATCGACTTGATCGCCTGCCGGAATGTACTCATTTACTTCGCGCCGGAGTTGCATAGGCGCATCGTCCCTATTCTTCACTACGCGCTTAATCCCGGAGGGAGGCTCTGGCTGGGCGATTCCGAAACCATCAGCGGTTTTGGAAACCTATTCACGATGGAGGACAGGATTCACAAGTTCTACTCCAGGAACACCATCGCGAATCCGCTCAGGCTTCAGTTTCCAACCGGTCGGATGCCGCCCGAAGTCCTGGCAAGGCGTAAGTTTTCCAACCCACCGATGACTCTGCAGGACGTGCAGGTTGAGGCCGATCGTGTTGCCATCCAGCAATTCGCCCCTCCGGGCGTCGTCATCAATGACGCGGCTGAGATTCTGCAGGTCCGCGGGCGGCTGGCGCCGTTCCTGGAACTCGCTCCAGGACAAGCCACCATGAACCTGTTCAAGCTTGCTCATCCGGAAATCATGCCGGAACTCCGATACCTCTTCCATTCGGTACGCAGGGAGAATAAAGCAGCAAGAAGGGACGGTCTGACCCTGAGAGAGAACGGTCAGCGACGTAATCTGGGAATCAGCGTCGTGCCGCTTCACTTGAGCTCCACATCAAAAGAGCGTTACTTCCAGATCTTTTTCGAGGAGACCCACGGCCTGACCGAACCGCGCAGGCCGCCGGCCAAAGACCGTGGGAAGTCGTTGAAGACGAGTACGCCGCGTACGGAGCAGCAGCGCCTGGACGACCTGGACGAGCGGAGATACCAACAGGAGCTCATTTCGGAGTATGAAGCCACGCAGGAAGAGTTCGTTTCATCCAACGAGGAGCTTCAGTCTGCGAACGAGGAACTCCAGAGCACCAATGAAGAACTGCAGACCGCCAAGGAAGAGCTGCAATCCGCCAACGAAGAACTGATGACGATCAACGACGAATTGCAGACCAAGAACGCCGAGATGACTCAACTCACCGAGACGCTGACCATCGCTCGCGATGACGCCCGGAGGATCATCGAGACGATGCCGAATCCCATAG
>Ga0137433_1001297_pt1 | contig 10696 bp, 6 predicted proteins | sample EasRivERMZT840_2_FD_102335 | JGI IMG/M metagenome (GOLD analysis project Ga0137433, IMG submission 102335) | Soil microbial communities from meander-bound floodplain in the East River, Colorado, USA - East River MetaG ERMZT840_2 | ecosystem: Environmental > Terrestrial > Soil > Floodplain ...
AGCAGTGTGCGTGTAAGCGCAGACTATAACTGTCCCCAATTGATCAGGCGGGGCGAACCCGACTTGATAAGGGCGGGCGTGCATCGAATTCTCCAATGCTTTCCTGGCACTAACGCCGCCGGTCCGCCCTCACAACTTTTGCAGGTAAGCCAGCAAGGCGGCTCGGTCCGCCGCTACGAAACCACGATCCACTACCATGCCGTTTGACGAAACAAACGGCGGCAAGTTGGGCGGCGGGTTAACGCGAGCCGCTCGCGCAAACAAAGCGAGGTAATGGTCTAGCACCTCCTGTAGCGTCGATGCGGAATTGTTATGAAAATACGGAGCAGTTTTGCTGATGCCGCGCAATTGAGTGACGTCCATCACTCCGAGGTCAGCCGGTTGACCCGTGAGAAGCAATCGTCCAGGGTCTGATGTCGTTACGAACTGGAAAGTGCCATTCGCGAGTGTGATGCGGTAAGTGCGCGCGTTACGCGCGAGCCGAACCGGACATGGCGTCAGGCCGTCCGTTGCCGGGCGGGGGCAGGCGGTTTGGATATTGTGATAGCGCACAATGGGGCGTACGAACGTCGTCTCGGCCGTCGATCCGCTCGGATGCAACGTAGCCCCATGGCATTGCGCGCAAGCACGGTTGAAGACGACCTTGCCTTCTTGCTCCAGTTCGTTCAGTTCGGGGTCGGGATCGGGGAGAGGGTTCGAACCAGAGAGGATTGCTCCGGCCAGAAGTTCGACCCCAGGCGAAGAAAAGAGCGTCTGTTGGAAAGCCGCGAGGTCGTCGAGCATGCGCGCCGATGGTTCCAGCGACACCTGGGCATGAGCAAAGAGTGCGCCGCGTGCTTGTTCTTGAAGGGTTCTGAAGCGCGCATCGTGCTGGTAGCCGCCCTGCCGGTTGGGACCATTAGGGTCCTGGCCCATGATTGGGACACGTGGAGCGCCCGGCGGCCACATCGGTGGGACGCCGTCCGGCCCGGTGATCGCGGTGTTGAGAACGGGCATGACCGCGCGCCAGAGATCCACAGAGGTTGCGTCGGTAGGTTGACCAGTGACTGGATCGATGAGTTTGACATTCAGGGGCAAGGGCATCATCACGCGCACGAGCCCGTTTTCCACCAGGTTTGAGAAGTCGACGGCATTGTCTCCGTTGATAGGAAAGTCGTCCGCGTCCACTGGGCGGAACAGAGGATCATCTGCGTTCTTGTTGTGCTCCCGATTCGCCTGCAGCGCGGCAAATCGAGACTGGGCGGTCGCCGGAGAGAGCTGGAATCCGTCCGATGGCACGTGACAGTCGGCGCACGCCCGTCCGTTCCCGCCAAGTTGGTTGAGGTTGCCATCATTGAAGGCGGCGCGGCCGCGGGCCACCGCATCACACGGTGGCTCATCGCAATTGAGTTCCGTTTTGCCGTTTTGTTCTTGCCCGAAGCCGGTGTGCGGCACGACAGCAGCAATCATGCCGGTAAGGCTGAGGAACCCGACGAAGGCGATGACCGCGTTCTTGAATCTGTACATGGTTTTTCTCCTTGCGGATCGCTGTGGCCAACGCTTCTTGTCTCCCACGGCCGCGGCGCAAGCCATCTCTCCGCTTTCTTATCTGCGTTGTTGTCTTCACTGGAGAAAGCGCGAACCGAGATGGAAAAACTGAACGCCTTGAAAAAGAAGTTTTAGTGGTTACGCCTTTCAAGACCGATTCACGCTTTCTAAGTGAAAGCGATCTCGACGAGGAGGGCATCGTGAACGCATTAGTTTTGGCAACGGCAATACTCGGAGTGGCTATTCATTTCGTCAGCGCGTCTACCGTTGAGGACGCAGTGGTTCTCAATCTCAATTCAACAGGTATTGCGTCGGAGCTTCGTGGAACTTGAAGGTCAGTAATGCAGCGCCCAATGCGGCGATACGGTTGATAGGCACCTCTAACGGTTCCGACTGGGAAATAGCCCGATGGGGCATCATAGGTGCCGATGGCAGTTTCAGAGCAACTGGAACTTTCGCCGACGGAACTGAAGACGCTCACACCTTGAGTGTCGAGATTAGCGGTGTTCGATCAAACGCATTTTCCTTTGCGGTGTCGAAGTGTAATCCTTGAGGCACCTTCATTTCTTCAATTCCGCTGTCCAGTTCAGCACCACGGCAAGTTCCTCGGGTGTTTTCAGGGGAATGCCAAAAAGGAATCGCTTGCCGTCCGCGGTGACATCCCCGAGCAGGTTGAGGCCCTGACCTGTTGTCAGGAAACTGGCCGGCAACTGGAAAAGAGGCATCGGTGCACCGTGATGGAATACGAGATTCGTGGTGATTTCCACCGCCATGACCTTTCCCTCGCGGTCCAGAAAGTACAGCTCCTTCCCATCCTCACGCCAGCGGGGCATGGTCCCGCCCTCCCTGGACACCGGCCACGTATCCACAGTGGCCGAAGTTCCGGCATCCGGGGAGGCGCTGAACGGCTGGACATAGATCTCCCCCCTGCGGGTCTCGTTCGATGTGTAGGCGATCCACCGCATGTCTGGAGAGAGTCGCGCAAAGTTTTCGCGGAACTTTTTTCGCGCGAACGGAATGGGTTCCCGCGCGCCATTCAAGGGAAGCAGCCATAAGTCAGCACCGGACTGTGGGCCGCCTTCGATGGCATAGACAAGGAAACGGCTGTCGCGAGACCAGTCCGAGAGAAACGCAAGCGAACCCAAATCCCGCAAACGTTCTTCTCTTACTGGTCCGCTCGATGCTTTTTGATACAGACCGCTGCCGCCGCTGCGGTACGAGAGAAATGCGATGTGGCTGCCGTTGGGTGACCAAACCGGCATCAGATCACGACCCGGATCAGACGTGAACTGTTCGGCCGTCGTCTTCCCTGAGAGATCGAGTAAATAGAGATCCTGATTTTCTGACCGCGGATCGGTCTTGCTGACAATCACGCGCGTCCCGTCGGGCGAGAGATCCAGGCTGCTATAGCTGGCCGGCTCCCCGACGGTTCCGAGAACACTCCCTTGCCGGTCGTACCAGGTAAGCTGCAGATCCTGACCACTGACCTTCTTGTAGATCAACACACCATTTGTTGACGCAGAGAAGAGGGCCATGCTGCCGTTAGTGTCGCCGACTTGCTCGGCAACCGAAACCGGTTCGCCGGTGAGCTCCATCTTTGTGGTATCGAAGGTCTGTGCAAAGAGCGTCGTGCCACGCAGGAAAAGCAACTGGCCGGCACTCGTACCACGGGAGGGTACGTAAACTGGACCGGCTTTGGATGCCACAATTTGTTTGGAGCTTTGCTCGTCAGGCCTGGCATCGAGTGAGCCCAGATAGATGCCGCTGTTTTCCGGCGTGTTGGACAATCGATGGTAAAGGAAATGCCTTCCGTCCGGCAGGAAGTAGGGAGTCAGATGAGCGATTTCCTGACGCGACGGATCCAGAACGGTAAGAGCCGAAGGCTCTCCGCCGGCGACGGCCCGTCGAATCCCTCTGTTCCCATTCCCGATGATGATGACGTCGTCGTTGTTCCAGGACCCGCCCATGAACGGATTCGATACTTCGCTGATGATTTGGACCGTACCGCTTATCACATCGGCCTGCCTGAGTTTCCCGCCGGTGTCAAAAGCGACGAACCGGCTATCGGGGGACCAGAATGGCGGTCCTGTCACGGCAGCCGTCGACTCCGTTCCGGGCAGCAACCGCGGTTCGAACGCGTTCAGGTCCTGGAGCCACAGGCGCGCGACGTTGTCGGCGCCCTGCGCCCAATACACCAGCCGCCGGCCATCCGGCGACACTGCGAATGTACCGCTAAGTGCGAAATTCAATTTATCGGGGAGCGAGATTTTGAAACGCGTTGGCTCCACAGACTGCGGCGGTGTTTCGCGGAAGTAGATAAAGGACAGTAACGAGAACCCTAGCAGGAGCAAAACCGCCACACTCCAGGCAATCCGCGGACGCCGAGAGGGGACGATTTGCGGCATGTCGTCCATGCTATCGAGGAGCGGCATCGCGTCACCGATATCACGCAGGCGCCGCTGCGGATCTTTCACCAGGCAACGACGCAGCAGATGCCGCGCCCTCGCCGGAACGCGATCCCATTCCGGTTCCTTTGTCAACACCGCTGCCAGCGTGTCGGCGAGGTTCTCGTCCTTGAACAGCCTGCGTCCTACCAGCATCTCGTAGAGCACAACACCGAAAGCCCAAATATCGGCTCGCTTGTCCGCCGGTTTGCCCTGCGCTTGCTCCGGCGACATGTAGGCCGCAGTTCCCACAATGGTTCCCGGCGTTGACGCGGGCGCCGTTACCGGCGACTTCGACAGATTCACGTCCGTCGCCTCGCCCGTAAACACTTTCGCCAATCCGAAGTCCAGGATCTTCACTTTGCCCTCGGGCGTCAGTTTGATATTCGCTGGCTTCAGATCGCGATGGATGATTCCGCGCTCGTGTGCTGCGGCGAGGCCCTCGGCGATTTGGGCCGCAATCTGGATCGCGTCATCGAGAGGAATCGGACCACGATTCAATCGTTGTTGAAGCGTGTCACCATCAACGAGCTCGAGGATCAGGAAGCGGACTCCGTTGGCTTCTTCGAGATCGTAGATCGCGGCAATGTTTGGATGATTCAAAGAGGCGAGAAGTTCGGCTTCGTGCTCGAAGCGGCTGACCCATTCCTGGTGGCTGGAGAACTCCTGAGGCAGGACCTTAATGGCAACTTCGCGCTTCAGCTTCGTATCGCGCGCTCGATACACTTCGCCCATGCCCCCGGTGCCGGCCAGCGATACAAACTGATAATTACCAATCTCGCGGCCGACCCAGGACGACGTTGCCGTTTCAGCGAACTGGCGGGCGATTTCCTCCAAAGCCGGCTTTCCCAGAAAACTCGCCGCCTCCAGTTCGTCGGTGAGTAATCCCTCGACCTCTTGCCGTAGATCGTCATCACCGTCGCAGGCCTGCTGAAGGAAAGCAGTGCGCTGCTTTTCCTCCACTTCCAGTGCCTGGTTGTACAGGTCTTCGATTTGCTTCCACCGCGCCGGCGTCATGCCGCGCCGGCTTTTTTGAGTTCGCGGTGCAGCCACACTCTGGCCAATTTCCAATCCCGCACGACAGTGTCGTATGAAACCTTCAGCACTTCGGCCGTCTCCTCCACCGTCAGGCCTGCAAAAAAACGCAACTCGACCACGCGCACTTTTCGCGGATCCACGGTTGCAAGTGCCGTCAAGGCATCATCCAACGCGACAAGGTTTGTTGTTTTTGGTCCAGAGATCGACAGTTCTTCGTCCAGCGACACAGGGCGCATACCGCCTCCTCGCTTGAGGTAATGACGCCGTCGCCCGAAATCCACTAGAATCCGCCGCATCAATTCAGCAGACACACCGAAAAAGTGTGCTCGATTCTGCCATTGCATCTGCCGGACATCGACCAGTTTCAGGTAGGCTTCGTTGACGAGCGCCGAAGGCTGTAGCGTATGGTCTGGTCGCTCTCCCGCCATATAACGACGTGCCATACGGTGCAACTCCCGGTAAACCACTGGCAGCAGCTGTTCGAGTGCCCGCTCATCGCCCGCACTCCAGGCCAATAGAAGTTGCGTCACTTCAGCGGATGCCGGTGTGCTCATTCTGCGCTTCCCTGATTGTTCGCGTGAACTGCGTTAGTGGCGGCGAGTATAGCACCCATCCGACTGACCGGGCTTGGTCCCATTCCAGCGGTCAAAACTCTCTTTTAGTGGCGTTCAGGTTTTTCCACTCCGTTCGCGCTTTGTCCGGTGAAGACCACACTGCAGATCTCAGGGAGGCCGTGAACGAAGCGTTGCAGGCGTCGTTTAGGTTACGTAAAGCGCGTGTCGTTTCCAATCCTGCAGTCACGACCGCCTGCTCGCTTTTTCGTGTAAAGGACGAGTCATGTGTCGTGTGGTGGAAGACGCATGGCCGACGACGTCAAGTGGACTTCTGCGGAGTGCAGGTAGAATCAGACGCTCGTCACCCCTCAGGCAACGTCACAGTGTAGGGATACTCGTGGTCGACTACGACGGCGGATTGCATTTGATCACACACCCACCTACAATGGCCGCCGAACTGATCCACACTAACTTCCGATAGCAAAACGAATTGTGGGAAAAGACGGTTCTGAGATCTCGAGGGATGCGACTCCATATGGAGTTATTCGAGAAAGTTTACGCCTGAAGAAGGTGATTCCTTTTCTCGGCGCCGCAGCTTCGCGCGTCGGGTATTCAGTGGGGGACCAGGCTGCCCTTCCCAGCGGGTACGAGCTGGCGAAAATGCTCGCGACGGATGCTGCCTTTCCCATGAAGAACCAGGACGACCTCATCGACCTGGCGATGGTTTCATCCTATTACGTCGACGTTTCGCCGGACCGGGACGTCCTTCGCAGTAAGCTTCGCGGCATTTTTTCCGCCGATAAATACAAATGCAATGCGTTACATCGGCTGCTTGCGCGTGTGGCGGATGGCATGATGCTCATCACGACGAACTACGACACGCTCATCGAGCAGGCGTTCAAGGAAATCGATAAACCCTACGATCTGTACGTTTACCCGGCCGACAATGCCGAATACAAGAACGCGCTTTTGTGGTGGGAACACGGCCGGCAGGAACCGGAAAAGCTGAAACCCAACGATGTCGATATCGACAAGCTCATGGGCCGGAATGTGATCTACAAGATTCATGGCTCCGTGCGCATGGAATCGGAAAAGTGGGACGGTTTCGTCATTACCGAAGAGGACTATATCGATTTCCTCTCTCGCATGAATTCCCGAAGCAACACGGCCGTTCCACCCGCATTCAAAAACTTCTTTTCGGAAAGATCTTTCCTGTTTCTGGGATATGGCTTGAAGGACTGGAATCTGCGCGTGCTGTTGAAGCAAATCAATCTGAAGAAGCGATCCCTGGCCATTCTTCGTAATCCGTCTGAAATCGAGAAGACCATCTGGGCCGAGCGTAAAGTCGCGATCTTCGACCTGACCCTCGAAGAGTTCGTGGCCGGTATGGAGCAGGAGCTGGGTGACTCTGAGGGGCCTCGCTCGAATGCGGCCGCGACAAATGACTGATACCGCAGCAAAGCCGTCCTTCGCCACGCTTCTGTGCCCATTCGTTGGATTGCGCTCTTTTCGAGAGGAGGACGCGCCGTTCTTTTTCGGACGCGAGCGCGATATCCGGGTCATTGCGTCGAATGTGCTGACGACTTCGCTGACCGTCCTTTACGGTCCGAGCGGAGTCGGCAAAAGTTCAGTGCTGCAGGCTGGCGTCATTCCATTCCTGCGGGCTTCGTCGGATACGTGCGTTGTCTACTTCAATACATGGCAGGGTGAGAACTTTCTTCGTGATTTGACTGTGCGGTGTGCGAGCCTCCTGCCGCCGTCTGAAGGCCACGCCGTGGATCCGGCCATCGACGATATCGACAAGATCGTCGAGCGCGCGCCAAAGCATCTTCGTTTTCTCCTGGTGTTCGATCAGTTCGAAGAATATCTCCGATATCAGCCGGATCCGGCGATTCGCCAGAAATTCGAAAGCGCGCTTGCGCGGCTGGTCAATCGCGAAGATTTGCCGGGAAATATTCTGATTGGCATCCGCGAGGATGCGTTATGGATGCTCGACCAGCGATTCGGGGTACGTATTGCGAACCTGCTTGGTAACACCCTGGCAGTGGAACACCTCACATCCCAGAACGCCAAAACGGTGATCACCGGTCCAATCCGGAAATGGAACGACAGATACGGGTCCGGAAATCTGCAGGCTTCGATCGATGACGATCTGGTCTCGACTTTGCTGGAGCAGGTGCAGAGCGAAAACATCACAACCAGCGAGGCGACCGGAAAGGCCAGGACCGGCGGCACTGAGCGAGACAGGATTGAGATCGCCTTTCTCCAACTGGTTCTGGAAGAGCTTTGGACGCGCGGGGCTGAAGGGAACTCTTTTCATCTGCGGCTCAAGACTCTGACCGGGATCGGTGGAGCAGACACGATCGTACAGACCTATGTGACGGACATCCTGAATGAACGGCTGGATGATCGTCAGCGATACCTGTTCTCGGAAATGGTCCGGCATCTTGTCACACCTTCCGGCACAAAATTTGCCCAGCAGACCGGTGACCTCATCGTTTTTGCGAAGGCGCCGGCGGAGGAAGTCGGCGCGGTGTTGAACCTCCTGACCGGTGAAACCGGCTTCAAAAAGAACCTGTTGCGGATGTCTCCGAACCCCGAAAAGTACGAGATCGCTCACGATATTCTGGCGCAGCCGATACTCGACTGGCGGCTCGGCTTCGTTCAAAACAGGGAACGTGAAGCGCAGGAGCTTGAACTGCAGCGGACTCGCGCGATCGCGGATGCCGAAGCTCGTACGGCAAAACGGCTGCGCTGGATGATGGCGGCCTTGCTTGCAGTGTTTGCCGTGACGGCCGTGCTCGTCGTCTATGTGCTTATCCAGCGCGGGCGCCTGCTGGAAGCACAGCAGGCAATAGCTCAGGAAGCGAGCAGCAAGGCCGAGGCGGTTCTGCGCGCGCAGCAGCTCGAACAAGAGAGCGAGGCGCGACGAGCCGAATTGGCAGGCAACGCCGATGAAGCCAAAAAACTGCGCGAAGATGCCGAAAAGAGCCAAGCTGCCGCTGACGAGTTGAAAAGATCCTCGGCGCAGTCGCAGCAGGCCAGTCTCGCCGCTTTCCAGCGCCGGGAAGAAGCGCTGGAGCGCAGGGCCCGCGAAGCGGAAAGCAAGATCGGAAAATTGGAAAAGGATCGCGACACTGCTCAAACAAACCTGCGCACCGCGCAGGCAAACCTCACGACTGCGCAGCAGGAAAATCGAAGTCTTGAGACCAAGATCGATGAACTGGAGAAGAGGATTGCTGCGTTGCAGCCTAATCCGCCACCACCCGACCCCCAACAGACACTAAGCCCATTGACCAATCTGTTTAAGAGCGTTCAGGTACGCCAACGGATTATTCACCAGACAGCCGTCAACGACCTGGCCTTCAGCCCTGATGGACAAATCCTGGCTGCGGCGGATGACAAGGGCAGAATCACGCTATGGGACGCTGAAACCGGTGGAAGAATTCGCGTTCTCGATGGCCACACAAAGCCTGTGCTGTCAGTGAAATTTATTCCGAATGGACAGACGCTGGTTTCAGGTGCTGCCGATTATTCGATCAAGATTTGGAACGCATCGACGGGCAATCTGCTTCGCACTTTGTCCGGTCACGTCGGGCCTGTCGGACGTGTGGTGGTCAGCCGGGACGGAAGAACGCTAGCCTCTTCAAGTTTCGACCAAACGATCAAGATATGGAGCGTATCGAGTGGTCAGTTACTCCGGACTTTTGCAGGACATTCGGGCCCCGTCATAGATGTCGCCTTAAGTCCAGACGGACGAGTCCTGGCTTCCGGCAGCACCGATCGGACTATTAGGATCTGGGATGTCGGGTCGGGCAAAGAGCTGCGCACGATCCAGCATGGCAATGACGTTTCCGCCCTGATCTTCAGTCAAGAGGGGCGCACGCTCTTTGCCGGATCTGGCAACGGTCGAATTGTTGCCTGGAACGCAGACACTGGACAATTGATCCGCTCCTTCAACGGACACAAAGATTGGGTCAGAGGTCTGGCACTAGGTTCTCAGGGCCGGATACTCGCCTCGGTCAGCAACGACGCGACTATTAGGCTTTGGGATGCGGCTGGCGGCAAAGACCAGCGAACGTTGACGGAACACGACGCCTTTGTGGCTTCGGTCGTTTTCAGTCCCGATGGCCGCACGTTTGCCTCTGGCAGCGAAGATCGAAAGATCATCTTGTGGTCCTTCACTCCTTAGATAACAGTTCCAGGATCGCCGACGAAACCGCGTCAGGTTTCTCTCTCGGCAGAAAATGACCAGCACCAGGAATCACGTGACGGGCTACAAGGGCCGGCAATTGCGTCCGCTCGTTGGGATTTTCTGCTGCTGGCCGGGCGATACCGTCATCGGCGCCGTAAAGCGTGATCGCCGGGGCATTGATCTTCGGACGCTCCGCAAGGCGCCGTTCCATCTCCTGAAACCGCGGCTCGCCCGGAGCGTTGCCGATTCGATGCCGGTAGGAATGAACGACGATATCCACGAAGTCCGGATTATCGAATGAAGGTGCGGTGCGATCGAACGTCTCATCCGTGAAGCGCCAGGTTGGAGACCATGTCTCCCAGAGATACCGGCAAAGCGCCCGGCGGTTCATCTGCAACCCGGCGCGACCACGTTCGGTATTGAAGTAATACTGATACCAGATCGCCCGTTCGGCTGCAGGCGATGTCGGTTGAGACGGCGCAACGGTGTTCTGAATCGTATAACCGCCGATCAGCACTGCCGCCCGCACACGATCCGGATGAAGGGCTGCGGCGATACACGCTGCGCGTCCGCCCCAGTCGAAACCACTGACGGCAAACCGCGGCAGTTTGAGCGCGTCGACAAAATCAATCACATCCTGACCGATCGCGGCCTGTTCCGCCATGCGCGGACTCGACGCATTCCGGAAACGCGTCGGCCCAAAACCTCGCAGCCAGGGAACAAGGACGCGATAGCCGGCCTTCACAAGCGGCGGCGCGACGTCGTCCCAGGCATGGACATCGTCCGGAAATCCGTGAAGCAAAATGACCGGAAAACCCCCGGCGTCGCCGCTTTCTTCATAGCCGATGCTCAGGACAGAGGTATCCACAGACTTCGACTGCGCGCTCCGGCCGGTCTGTACGATCGGTACTCTCATCGCCAGAGCACCCGCGGTTTTC
>Ga0137433_1001298_pt1 | contig 10694 bp, 4 predicted proteins | sample EasRivERMZT840_2_FD_102335 | JGI IMG/M metagenome (GOLD analysis project Ga0137433, IMG submission 102335) | Soil microbial communities from meander-bound floodplain in the East River, Colorado, USA - East River MetaG ERMZT840_2 | ecosystem: Environmental > Terrestrial > Soil > Floodplain ...
CAAACACACCGACGTAAAGGCCGCCATCAGCGGCAATATCGCCACGGCCAAGGTCACGCAGCAGTTTCACAATCCCTACGACGAAAAGATCGAAGCGGTCTATGTCTTCCCGCTGCCGGAGAACGCGGCGGTGAACGAGTTCGTGATGACCATCGGCGAGCGGCGGATTCGCGGGATCATCCGCGAGCGCGAGGAGGCGGAGAAGATCTACCGCGAGGCGAAGCAGCAGGGTTACGTCGCGTCGCTGCTCACGCAGGAGCGGCCAAACATCTTCACGCAGTCCGTCGCGAACATCGAACCGGGCGAGGCGATTGACGTGACCATCCAGTACTTCCACACGCTGGCCTGTTCGGATGGCTGGTATGAGTTTGTCTTCCCCATGGTCGTTGGCCCGCGCTTTAACCCGCCCGAAACGGCGGATGGTGTCGGCGCGGTTCCCCGTGAGAAATCAGGTGCGTCCAAACAGCGCACCGAGGTTTCCTACCTCGCATCGGGCGAACGCAGTGGACACGACATCGCGTTGCAAGTGGACCTGGATGGAGGCGTGACGATCGAGGAGGCGCTCTGCCGCAGTCACGCGACTTCGACCATGCGACATTCGCCAGCACGAATGACGGTGTCGCTTAAGCCGGAAGACTCAATCCCAAACAAGGATTTCGTGCTGCGCTACCGCGTGGCCGGCGAACGCATCAAGTCCGGCCTGCTGACGCACCGCGACGAGCGCGGCGGTTTCTTCGCCCTGATGCTGCATCCGCCACAAGACCTGCAACGGCTCGCTCGGCAGCCAGTGGAAATGGTTTTTGTGCTCGATTGCTCTGGCAGCATGAGCGGGGAGCCAATCAAGCAGGCCAAGGCCGCCATCGCCCGCGCATTGCATCGGCTCCAGCCGGAGGATTCGTTTCAACTCATCAACTTCTCCACGAGCGCCTCGCAGCTCGGACCGAAGCCACTCGACGCCACGCCGGCCAACCTCGAACGCGGGAGGGCTTACCTGGATTCCCTGAACAGCGACGGCGGGACGATGATGATCGAAGGAATCAAGGCCGCGCTGGATTTCCCGCACGACCCGCGCCGCCTGCGCTTTGTGACGTTCCTGACCGACGGCTTCATCGGCAACGAGGCGGAAATCCTCGCGGCCATCCACAAACGTCTCGGCGCTGCGCGCATCTTCAGCTTCGGCGTCGGCTCGTCGGTGAACCGCTACCTGCTCGATGGCATGGCCAGAGCCGGGCGTGGCGCGGTCACGTATCTCGCCTTGAACGACGATGCCGCGCAGGTGATGGACGAGTTTTTCGTCCGCATCAGCCATCCAGCGCTGACGGACGTGCGGATCGATTGGAGCGGGCTGGAAGTGAAAGAAGTGTTTCCGGCGCGCGTGCCGGATTTGTTCGTCGGGCGGCCAGTCGTCGTGACGGGACGGTTTCGGGGCGAACCACCGGGGGTCATTCGCGTCACTGGCTCGGCGGGTGGAGACGCCGTTTCGCTGCCGGTGACGTTTGCCGCGCAGGAACGAACGTCACACGCCGGGCTGCCGAGCGTCTGGGCGCGGATGAAGCTGGCGCAACTGGCCGACGAATCGTTGTCGCATCCGCGAGGCGAATGGCAACGGCAGATCAAACAGGTCGCCTTGGATTTCGATTTGATGTCAGCCTTCACCGCGTTTGTCGCGGTCGATTCCGCGAAGCGGACAAAAGGCGCCCACGGAACCACGGTGCCGGTTGCCGTGCCGGTGCCTGCCGGGGTGAAATACAAAACCACGGTGCAGGAGTGAATGGAGGAATCTATGATGATGAAAACAGAGCTGGCTATTAACGGATGCCGAAGAACCTATGAACGCTCGCCCTCGCCCAAACCTTCTTTCTCATGCTTGTCGCCACTCACAAGCCGAAATGCTCCCGAGCAATCCCGAAGGGATTGTGTCCGTCAGCCCAGGGTTGCGAGCCCGCGAGCTACCCTGCTATTGAGAATGATGACGCTCAGGGTGACGCAACCCTTTCAGGGTTGTGGCCTGGTTCCTGGCTCGACCCAGGGTAGCTCGCGGACTCGCAACCCCGGGCTGATTGACGGAATCCCGTTGGGATTCGCCGCGTTGGTCGCTTGCATCGTGCTGGCCGGCTGCTCGACGACGCGCTCCATTTCCAACTCCGGCTACCGCGATGATGCGCCGGGCATGTACCATCACACCGCTCGCGGTTCCACCGATCCCGGTTTCGGGTATCAAGGCGAATTGAATGAGTTCGACGTGCTGGCGGTGGACCGCAACAAGCTCGTCACGGACGATGACATCGCCCGCGCACTTGACGACGCCAAACGCGTGACGTTGAGACCCGGCAGTTCGATTCTGCTCATCCAATCCGGCGCGGTCTTCCCCGACGGGCCGATGGTCGCGGAGTTGAGCAGGCAGTTCAAAGTCACGCCCTTCTCCGGCGCGCCACCCAGACACCGCACCATGACCGATATCGAACCGTCCGAAAGAGTCAGCTACGCGCGTTCACTGCGGCTGGCGGCGGCGCGGGCTGGGGCGGAATCCGTCGTCTGCTACTGGGGTACGCTGGAATCCGCGCGGCGCAACATGGAGACCAAGACGGTCTCGTGGATTCCCTTCGCCGGATGGGTGGTGCCGGATGAGTCGCAGCACATGCGCATCCGGCTGAAGCTCGCGGTGATTGACGTGCGCTCAGGCGGCTGGACGATGCTTACCGTGGAACCGACTCCAGACAAATCGTGGAGCACTCAGTTCACGCGCGGCAGTTCGGACCAGAAACAAGTCGAGGCGCTCAAGCGCAAGGCCTACGAGACGGGCGCAAAAGAACTGGCGAAGTTGAACTAGCCCGCATTTCTCACCACAAGCGCCAGAAGTCGGGAGGGTGTTGGATCGCGGCTGTGTCGTCCTCGACCAGCCGCAGCGGGTTCGCATGGCAGCACGTGCTGCGGCCGGTCTTCGACACAGCCGCGATCCGGTGAGCCTCGTCTACCGCAATTCCAGATTGATTTTGTTCCGCTCCAGCGTGCTGCCTTCGCGGAAATAGAATTGGTGCAGGGCCTTGTTGTAATTGGCCAGCGCGATGACCTCGGCGGAACGGGCGGCGGTCAGGTCGCGCTGGAACTGGAGCACATTGAAGCTGGTGGTCTTGCCGCCTTCGAGCTTCTGCAGTTCGGCTGCCAACGCTTCCTCGGCAAAGATCCGCGCCTGCCGCGTGGACTCAATGGTCTGATAACGGCTGATCACTTCCTTGACGGCGATGTCGATTTCCTGGAGCACGGAATCCTCCTTGCGTTTCAAGGTCAGGATGGCGGCTTGCTCGTTGACTATGGCTTCCTTGTAGTTGGCCCGCTCGGCCTTGCGCACCAGCGGCACCGTTAAAACAACAAAGCCCCCGTAGGTTGGAAAGCGATTGTCGGCGATGGAATCGAGGGAATCGCTGGTAGTATTGCCAATGCCATTTCGCCCATAGGTGCCTTGCAAATCGAGCGCCGGGTAAAGCTGATTCTTAAAGAACACCAAAGAGATCTGGCGAGCTTCCAAATCCTGTTTGGCCATCAGGTAGTCAGGCCGCTGCTCCAGGCCGTTGCGAAAGCTCTCCGCGTAGCTGAGAGCTTGATAGACCGCAATCAGCTTTTCCGTTGGCTCGATGGTGACCGGTTGAATCTTGCCGAAATCGTGCGTGATCACCGCCTTCAGCAGGTTCTCCGCCTGTTGCGCCGCAAAGACCGCGTCACTCAAATCCGCCTTCGCCGTGGCCGCCTGGGCCTCGGACTGCCTCGCATCCAATCGGGCGATGGCGCCCACGGCCGCCTTGTTCTTGTTTTCCGTCACCAGTTGATTGGCCAGTTCGAGCGCATTCTCCTGGACCTTGACTTCGTCGCGGGCGGCCAGCAGATCGAAGTAGAGACCAGCGACCTGATTGACCACGTGCATGACCGTCAGCTTCATCCCCAATTCGGAACGCCTCACAAAAACTTTTGCCAGACGAATGTTGAGGCGGCCGCTGTCGATCCAGAAGTCTTTGAGAAGTGGTTGGGTGATCGTGACTCTCGCCGAAGAATCGTACTGGTAGGCGAATGATGGTATTAGGGGATTGTCTTCTTCGGGATCCCAGAGCCTGTTCATTCCCGCGAGGAATTCGTAGCGGGTTCCAGTCGGCAAGATGCCACCCAGTTCGAGACCATACACCGCATTCCAGTTCTTCGAAGTAGCCGTTTTGCTCGCAATGTTACCCCCACCCGCTATTCCATAGTCTCCTTGGGCTTCGTATTCCGCTCCGCCAGTCAATGACAACACCGGATCGTAATAGCCATACGAGCCCTCGAGTTCCAGCCGCCTCTCCTGCAATCCCAGCTTGCCGAAGGTGCGCTCGTCCAGGTCCGCGGTATCGCCCAGGCCGATATTGTCGCCGATCAGGATGGTGAGGTTCCGCTCCACCGCCATGCGGATGCAATCGTGGAGTGACATCGGCCGCACTGTGCCGTTGGTAGCGGCGGGAGCGGGTTGCGCGTGGAGGACCGGCGCCTGGCAAAGCAAAACCATGCAGGAAAGAATCGTGAGTCGCATTTGAGTGGGACATTGCCGAATGTCCCGCGGCTCGTCAATTCATCGTCACAACTCCGGCGACAGAAGGCGCAAATCAGAAAATGAACCGCGGAAACTTGTGCGTTTTGTTTCCCCCTTACCCCGGCCCTCTGAAGCCGAGCGTAGGGCAGGCATCCTGCCTGCCCTACCTTCATCGCGGCCATGCAACAAAACGGCACGCGCGTGGATCCAGTCCCGGTTCGGCTATCGCACGTCCAGGGTGACCTTGTTCCTCTCGAGCGTGGTGCCTTCGCGGAAGTAGAGATCGTGGAGCGCCTTGTTGTAAACCGTGAGGGCGCCGATTTCGTTGGCGCGAGCCAGCGTCAACCGGTCTTGCAATTCGAGCACTTGAAAGTTCGTGCTCTTGCCATTCTCCAGTTTCTTCTGCTCGGCGTCCAGGGCCGCTTCGGCAAACACGCGCGCCTCGCGGGTCGATTCAATCGCGGCGTAGGCGCTGCGGATTCTCTTCACCGCGTCGTCGATTTCCCGCACGATTAGTTCCTCGAGTTTCTTCAAATCCAACACGGCGGTCTCCACGTTGACCCTTTGAATTTTATGGTTGGACCGCTCGAGCTTGCGGCTGAGAGGGACGCTGAAGATCACGGCCCCGCCCCATCTGGGAAAGAGGTTGTCCGCCATCGTATCGATGGAGTTGCCCCAGGTGCTTCCCAGGCCATTCCTTCCGTAAGTGCCCACCACGTCGAGAGCAGGGTAGAGCTGATTCTTGGTGAACTTCAGCAGAATGTTTTGCTGTTCCAGAAACTCCTTCTTTTCAAGGTAGTCCGGCCGCCGCTCGACGCCCGTGCGCCAGCTCTCGACCACATTGAAAAGCTGCAACACGGCCAGGAGCTTCTCGGTTGGCTCAATGGTCGTGGAATGAATGGAGCTGAACTGATCAGTAATCAATCCCTTCAAATTGTTCTCCGCCGCTTCCGCGTCGTAGCGGGCCCGGATGAGTTCAGCTTGCGCCGTCGCCGCCTCGGACTCCGCCTGCTTTTCCTCCAAAGGCGCCAACGCGCCGGCTTCCACCTTCTTCTTCGTCTCAAAGAGGAACTGCCGCTTCAGTTGAAGTGCCATCTCCCGCACCTTGACCTGGTCCCGGGCTGCGACCAAATCGTAATAGAATTGGGAGACCTGAAAGACGATGCCCATGACGGTGAACTCCAGGGCCAACTCGGAGCGTTTGATGTCTTTCTTCGTCAGTTTGATTTGCATGCGTCCGTCATCGACCCAAAAGTTTTTCAGCAACGGCTGTGTGACCCTGATACCAACTTCGGGCGTATACTGAAAGGGAAGGCCGACATTGGTCCCATTGACGATCGTTTCACCGCTCAAGCGATTCAGATGACTGCTCAGCTCGTAACGGGCGCCGGTGGGAAGCCAGCCGGTGAGACCGAGAGTGAAGTCTTCGTTCCACGTTTCACTTCCCGGAACCGCGCCGATGGCGGGATCGAGTTTGCCCGGACGGGCGCTAAAGGTTTGCTGCGCGCTGCCGGACAACACCGGGTCGTAGTAACCGTAGGAGGCTTCATGGCTCAACTGCGCAACCTGCGGAGTGGAGCGGCCGATCTTGATATCGAGGTTATGTTCCAGCGCCATGCGGATGCAATCGTTGAGGGACATCTGCCGCGTCAAGGGCGTCGCGCCCGTGGGTTGCGCGTGGAGGGCTGGCGTGGTACAAAGCAAAACAATCCAGGAAAAGAGCGTGAGTCGCATTTGAGGCGGACATTGCCGGATCTGCCTTTGCGCGTCAATTGATCGTCACCATTCCGGCCAAGGCGATCGCATTTGTAAAATTTGTAAAATGTGGATCGAGTTGTGTCACCACCCGCCGCAGTCTTGCAACTTCCAGCCAGCCTGCCATGCTGCCAGCCATGTTCCCGCACGGCCCAATGGTTGACTTGGCCCGGGGATCCCGAATCCCTGGGTGGCGCGCGCCTGTATCCGCAGCGATCCTGATCCTGGGCCTCTGCGGTGCCGAGGCCACGCCCGCCAACAAGGCCGCGTACGAGAAGCATTACGACCGTTTTCTCAGCAAGGAACTCAACCGCTGCACAACGTGCCATCTGCCGAGCGACAAGAAAGCGCCGGAGAACCTCGAGGAATTCCCGCACAATCCGTTCGGCCATCGGCTGCGGCTGCTGGGCGAGGAACTCACGAAGGCCGGAGCGAAGAAGGACCTTCCCGCCCGGCTGACGCGTGTTGCCCGGGAAGACGCCGATGGCGATGGCGCGGACAACGAAACGGAGATTCTGCTCGGACGCAATCCCGGCGACTCAACGGACACTCCGACCACGAAGGAATTGGCCGAAGCCGGTCCGCGCCAGGCGGAGTGGGCAACGTTTCTCGACTCGTATCGCTGGCAGCCGTTCGAGCCGGTGCGTCGTCCGCCGGTGCCCGTGGTCCGAAACCGACGCTGGGCGCGCAATCCCATCGACCAGTTCATCGCCGCCGAACACGAGGCCCGCCGGCTGACGCCGCGGACCGAAGCGCCCAGGGAAGTGTTACTGCGCCGGGTTTACCTTGATCTGATCGGCCTTCCGCCCACTCCGGCGGAGCAACATGCCTTTCTCGCCGACACATCGCCCGACGCCTACGAGAAGGTGGTGGACCGGCTCCTCGCCGACCCACGACACGGCGAGCGCTGGGGCCGGCACTGGATGGACGTGTGGCGCTACAGCGATTGGGCGGGCTGGACGGACGGCGGGCAGGTCCGCGACAGCAAGCCGCACATCTGGCGCTGGCGCGATTGGATCGTGGAATCACTGAACGCCGACAAGTCCTACGACCGCATGGTGCTGGAGATGCTCGCCGCCGATGAACTCGCGCCCGAAGACCCGGGCGCGCTGCGCGCCACCGGGTTCCTCGCCCGCAATTACAAGATGCTCAGTCGCGAGCAATGGCTTGAAGACACGGTCAAGCACACGGCGCAGGCCTTCCTCGGCGTCACGCTCGGTTGCGCCAAATGCCACGACCACATGGTCGATCCCATTTCGCAGAAGGAATATTATCAGGTGCGCGCCATCTTCGAGCCGCACCAGGTCCGCACCGACAAGGTTCCGGGCCAGACCAACACCACCCTCGATGGCCTGGTGCGCGCCTTCGACACGGGCACGAATCCGCCCACCTGGTTTTTCCACCGCGGCGACGAGCGCCATCCGGATACGAACCGCGTCATCCAGCCGGGAGTGCCCGCAGCGTTTGGAGGCACGATGCGGATCGAGTCCGTCGCGCTACCCCGTTTTGCCGCTGAGCCGGACAAGCGGGAGTTCGTCATCCGCGACACGCTGGCCGCCGGTGAGAAGGCGCTGGTCGACGCACGTGCGGCGCTGGAGAAACTGCGCACTAACTCCACGGCGAAACCGGAAAAGCTTACGGAGCAGGAATTGCAGGTGAAGCTGGCGGAGGTGCGTCTTGTGGCCTTAAAGGCGGTCGTGCGCGCGGAAGTCTTGCGGGAGATGGAAAACTCCTACGGAACCCGCGCCGGCGACGGAGAGGAGCGGTCACAGTCCCGTAAGGACGACATATTTGTAGCTGGCAGGCCCATGGATTCTCCTGGCTCCGTCAGGAGCGACATGTCCGATGCCGCCCCTTCGGGGCTGCGGAATCTTCTCGGGATCGACTCTACAAATATGTCGCTCCTGACGGAGCTAATCGCGGCGCGGACCAACGCGGCCATCGACGCTGTTCGCAGCCAACGTGAACTCGCCGTGCTCGACGGAGAACTAAAACTCCACCAGGCCCAAATCGCGCAACGCGAGGCTCAGGCCAAAGCCGACGAAGCCAGTGCCAAAACCAACGGCGTCGAGAAGGCCACCAAGGAACTCGAAGCGGCAAAGAAGAAATCGGACGAAGCCGAAAAGGCCCTGGCCTCTGCCCTGGAGAAGCGGACCAACTCACCCGGCACGTCGTACAAACCGCGCCCGATGGAAACCTACCCGCCCATCAGCACTGGACGCCGGAGCGCTTTCGCCAGATGGGTCGCCGATCCCGCAAACCCGCTGACGGCGCGCGTAGCCATGAATCACGTCTGGCTGCGTCACTTCGGGCGCGGTCTGGTGCCGACGCCGGCGGATTTCGGACGCAATGGCCGTCCGCCGTCGCACCCGCAATTGCTCGACTGGCTGGCCAGCGAATTTGTGGCGCAAGGCTGGAGCATGAAAGCCATGCACCGGCTCATGGTCACGAGCGGCACCTACCGCCAGGCCTCGACTCCGGATGAGACGAACGCCACGCTAGATCCTGACAACGTTTATCTCTGGCGGATGAACTCGCGCCGCCTGGAAGCCGAGGCCGTGCGGGATGATTTGCTCTACGTCAGCGGAAGCCTCGATCCCGCGATGGGCGGGCCGGAGATCGACCACAAGCAGGGCCTGAACTCGAAACGCCGGAGCCTGTATCTGCGGCTCGCCGCCGAGAAGGAGGTCGAGTTTCTGAAAATCTTCGATGGCCCGAGCGTGACCGAGTGTTACGAGCGCAAGCCGAGCGTGGTCCCGCAGCAGGCCCTGGCGCTGGCCAATAGCGAGTTGGCCATGACACAAGCCCGCGCGCTGGCGCGCGAACTGGGTTCCGCAACGGGCGACGATCCAGCGCGGTTCATCTCACTGGCGTTTCGCCGGATCCTGGCCCGGCGCCCCAGCCACGAGGAAACGCGCCTCTGCGTGGATTTCCTGTCGCAGCAGACGGCGAAAGCGGAGCAGCGGACCGATTCGAAGGCAATGCCGGCCGACTCGAAGGCCGACGAGAGAAAGGCTTCGGCCGATCCCGCCCGGCGCGCCCGCGAAAATCTTGTGCTGGTGCTGATGAACCACAACGATTTCGTGACCGTGCGCTGAACGTCCCCGGTCCGGTTGAGTGTCGTAGGGACATCGCGCTGCGATGTCACCGCCCGCGCATCAGCGGGCGGAACCGTGGCGCGTTTGAATGCCCGCGAAAGCACGACGCATTGCGCCGCTGGTACGCGGCGCGGTCGGCGCAGCGCGCCCGACCCTACCTCCTTCAACGATTGGACGCGCATCGGAGCCACGAACTGCGGAGCCGTTCGGTGTCCACGCTTTAGCGTGCTCCGGCGGCTCTGGCACCCTAAAGGGTGGACACCGAACGGATACCTCGACACGCGCTTGTCCGCCTCACTCCCTCGTTTTCATTGTTTCCTTGTCGTGGTCCTTTGCTACGCTGCCACACGAGTTCACTATGCAACTTTCCAAAGAACAACTCTGGCATCGGTTCCAAAAGCATTTCACCGAGTTTCCCTCGCTCGGCCTTGCCATCGACCTGAGTCGCGTGGATTTCCCCGACGACTTCTTCGCTCAGATGGAGCCGCGGATGCAAAAGGCCTTTGTCGCCATGGCCGAACTGGAGAAGGGCGCCATCGCCAATCCCGACGAGAAACGCATGGTGGGCCATTATTGGCTGCGCAACGCCGCGCTCGCGCCGCAGCCGGAGATGCGCAAAGCCATTGAGGACGCCCTCGCCGCGGTGAAGGCATTCGCGGCGGAGGTCCACGCCGGCAAAGTCGCGGGAGCGAAGGGGCCGTTCCAGAACGTACTGGTCATTGGCATCGGCGGCTCGGCGCTCGGCCCGCAGTTCGTCGCCAACGCACTCGGCCAGCCGACGAGCGACAAGATGAGCGTGTTCTTCTTCGATAACACAGATCCCGACGGCATGGACAAGGTGCTGGCGCAACTTTCCGGCGAGTTGGGTCAGACGCTGGCCGTCGTCATCAGCAAGAGCGGCGGCACCAAGGAAACGCGCAACGGCATGTTGGAAGCCGAAGCGGCGTGGTTCCGGGCCGGGCTGGACTTCGCAAAGCATGTGGTGGCCATCACCGGCGTGGGCAGTGAACTGGACAAAGTCGCGGTCAGCAAAGGTTGGCTGCACCGGTTCCCGATGTGGGATTGGGTCGGGGGGCGCACGAGTGAATTGTGCGCCGTGGGCCTGCTGCCCGCCGCGCTGCAAGGACTCGACATCGACGCCATGCTGGCCGGAGCGAAGGCTTGTGATGAAATCACCCGCCAACCGGTCACCGCGGACAACCCCGCCGCGCAACTCGCACTGATGTGGCATTTCGTCGGCGACGGCCGTGGCAGCAAGGACATGGTGGTGCTGCCGTACAAGGATCGGC